>Ga0136553_1000808_pt1 | contig 10480 bp, 9 predicted proteins | sample AntRauTorckE5430_FD_101384 | JGI IMG/M metagenome (GOLD analysis project Ga0136553, IMG submission 101384) | Saline lake microbial communities from Rauer Islands, Antarctica - Metagenome Torckler E5 #430 | ecosystem: Environmental > Aquatic > Non-marine Saline and Alkaline > Saline | place... | reverse complement strand
TTTGCATGTGTATCAGTATTTGAATTACATGCAAGACAGAGCAGCGTATTCTGCAATGTCTTTGATCCTGGCAGTGGTGATAATATACCCTCTTGAGTTATTGATAATGACTGATAATTCCATTCTGGGGTATTAATGTATGGTGATCCCGAAGAGACAGTATAAATGACAGAAGGGATAGTGCACGTTTCTGTTTCACCTGTATGTGCCGATGGAGATAGGGTCTGTATAATGCTCACGCCGTCTTCGTTGCCCTGATGTTCTATACGCGGCCTCTTTCTTGAGGGGATCGTTTGAGGTGAAGACAGCATGTTGGCAGTAAGTAATGCAATACCTTTTGACAAGATTGTGTTCAATTTATTTTGTGTTGACTCTCTATACTCTATACTCTATACTCTATTCTATACTCTCTCAGATGACTCTTTATAAAAATGAGACAGAATTCATATCCTTTCGTAAGTTCAATTCCTTGCAGAAAGTTTGAGAAAAATATATGTGTACTATCAATAATCTGATGCTGCACCACTTCGTGCACGTTTGGTTTCAGTTTCTGTAATCAGTGTTCTCGCTCCTCGTCTTCCCATTAAGTTTAAAGTTTTATCTATTATCTATTTAGATACTTTTATCTGCTTTCATGTACGTTTACGGTGAACGAACGGTGAACGGTGACCGTGGCTTCTTCTTTTCGTTCGTTGGGAATTGGGACCGCGTATGGATGGATGGCGGTTCATATTTTGAACATGAATACGACAAACGAGAAACAACAGCAAAGAACACAAAAAATATATTAATAATACAACAGTAAAACTCCAGTACCAAACACGCAGTCACTAACAACAAACAACAACACATACCAGGAACTACAGACGACAGACCAACCACCCCTCAAACTGTTACGGCACACCTAACTAGCGATATATGACATACCCTAGACAACCAATAATCAGTTCCATACTATAACCTATTTCCTCCTCCTTGCCCTCAATTTGCAAAGATGATTGCAAAGAAGAAGAATCCACGAAAGGGATTATCCGTTGTAGGATTCGTTAAAGTGCTGAGTTTTTCTGTCATTGCTTTGTACTTCTATATCCTTTATGCCATGTTTGCAAATACGGATTCAAAGAATGCACATCAACAGCTGGCTCAAGACGGTAATGAACCACTATTCGCATCCATGGAAGATTCACAAAACTTCCTACCCCGAGTTCTCGCATTGGTATTTCCACAGTTTCACGAAGATTCGCTCAACAACTATTTGTGGGGAAAAGGGTTCACAGACTGGGACAACCTCAGAAAATCTCCTCTTAAAAATAGATTGGGGTTCGATATCCCTCGTCCTACTGAGCTGGGGTTCTATGATTATACCAAGGTTGAGCCACGACAGATGCAAGAAAAGCTAGCTAAAGAATATGGTATTGATGGATTGGTCTATCACCATTACTGGTTTTATGATGAAACCCATCCCGGAGCGAATTTGTATCAGCCATTGATGAACATGTTGACAGATGGACATCCAGATGTACCCTTTGCCTTGCATTGGTGTGCTAGTAAGTGGACGAATACTTGGAGTGGAAATGTCGGACCAGAGTTTGTGTTCAAGGAACCAAATGTATTGCAAAAGCAATATTTTCCAGAGAATGATGATGATGGGAAAATCACAGATCATTACAATTGGTTGAAGCAATTTTTTCATCATGAGAATTATATTAAGGTTGATGGAAAGCCAGTTTTGATGATGTACCAGAAGAAACCGGGGAGTTTCCCTGTTTTGACGAGGTTGAAAGAGCTTGCAGTGGTAGATGGGTTTCCGGGATTGTACATAACTGTAGGATTGACAAAGCCGCATGAACATTTGATGGACATTGGAGACCCATCGCAATATGAAACAGTGCCACAAAAAGCTGCTGTTGCATTTAGAAAATATGATTTTGATAAGGTTGTTTCGTACCCTAATCCAGCAGAATGGAATGAAAAGAAGAGCCTTGAAGTCCCAGATTGGTGTCGAGGTGGAAACAACAAGAATAATGAAATGAAAAGGCCACGAGATATTGCAGGAATTATTTCATCATTTGATAATACACCACGGAGAAACTATGAGGAGGCTAACCTGTGGTCGTCCGACACTCCCACTGTTGTTGTTGAAAGATTTCATAAAAGCTTGCATTCTGCCACATATTATGAATCATGTTGTTTTCCCAATGAAAGCAAGAAGAGGAAGAAGGACGATGATCGTTTCGTCTTGATCAACGCGATGAATGAATGGGCAGAGGGTATGGCGTTAGAACCTAGTGACGTCTATGGGAGAAAATTTCTTGAGGCTATACGGGATGTGAAGAATGATATTCTTGAGCACAAATGTTACCTCTGAATCAATCTCTGATGCACGTCAGAATAGAATTAATATAATTCTGAAACTGCCTCAAGTGGACTTCGCAGATATCAATAAATCAAATTTACTTCCATTATAAATAACAGTCTATAATACTACATGTTGTTAGCTTTCAGGCCCAGTGATATTCAAATCGTATTTACTTCCGAAAGTCTATAAATCATCAGTCCTGTTGATAATGATTCGTAATCTACTTTACCTCTTGAGTCTGTGTCCATGTACAAACCTTTGGATTTGCAGATGAGATGAGACGAGACGGGCACAAAACTATCAGGAATTGCGACTCTCGTTTAGTCATCAATATGATTTAAAACAAAATGTAAAACCTCCTCATCATATGAAGTTTAATCACATTAAGCTTTTAGGAAGTACTCTTATCTACAGTAGTACGCGTCGTTTCCCTCCCCCTCCTGCGGAACAAAAGTTTAGTGTCAACAATGTTCAATTTTGTCCTCTTCATGTGTTATGCGTTTTGATGGGTCATTTTCAATCTTCCAGTGAACAATAAAAATTTGGGAAATTAATTATGACTTTTATCAAGCTAAAATGATCTGAACGTATCTCCGTTGAACGACATTTTACTTCAAAAGATTTTTCCAACGAGAATTCTCGACATTTTGGTGATGAAACAAACCAACGTTTGAAGCTGTTTGAAGGCTAAACCTTAATTTTTTCAACGCATTCAAAGTTAAAAGAGGCACTCGCTGGAATTAACATAATTTTATCATGTCCCATCATTATTCGAGAAGATCCAGTACAAGTGATTCACAATTTAATACTTCCAGAGAACACTATCAAGAAGAAGAGGACCGTCGATGTAAACGAGATCAATATCAGAATCATAAAATGGTAGTTCCCCGTAGCAGTAGCCGAAGACGGAGCACTTCCATAAAATCACGCTCTGCTATGCAACCTGGTAGGTATTCTAAGCAAGATACAACTTCTTCATCTCGGTATATTGAAAATGCAGTTATTGCGTTTGAAGAATTTGGAGATGCATCTGGTGTACTCAAATGTTATGAGTTCAAAGACAAAGTTAGGACAAGCGAGAAGTTAAGGAGAAACGTACTCATTAAGATTGAAGTGAGTGAATATTTGCAATCATTATTAATTGACAAGTACTTAGGCCAGCTAACAATTCGTCTTTCGTTTTTCTAGGCGTCGACCATCTCCACTGTAGATGTGATGTTACGTAGAGACCTCTGGCACCAAGAAATCAAACATCCATGTAAAATGGGATGCGATCTCGTTGGTAGAGTAGTAAATGTAGGGGATAAATGCGACGATATCAAAATTGGAGATCGTGTCTGTGCAGTAGGTCTAGCGATAGGAGGAAACGCAAAGTATGCTATACTTCCTTCTTCCAGGGCATTTTGTTGTCCAGAGGATATACATCCCACAAAAGTTGCATGTTTAGTTAGAACTTACATGGCTGCATATCAAAGCCTTCATAGGGCTGGCGGTGTTAAGATCCGTCCAGGAAATAAGGTTTTAATCATTGGAGGTGCTGGGGCATTGGGACAAGCTCTGATACAACTTTCCATTGCAGCAGGAGCCGATGAAGTATATGCCACTGGTAAGGGGTCGAATTCGAAAAGAATAATTGAAAACCTTGGTGCACAATCACTGGGTCGTAAACCAGGTGAATGGCTACCTTATGTGAAAGGAGAGATGGACATCGTCATTGATTCTGTTTGTGGGGATTACTTTGTTTCTAGTCATAGAGCGCTGAAGCGCAACGGAAAACTTGTTTGCGTTGGATCGACAGCTATTGCTAAAAAAGCAGACAATTGGAATAGTGGGTTGGAGCACAAGAAGAGATTTAGCGTTGTAAAGATGGCATCAGCACTGTCAAATACTTCTTTTTACGATGTTTTCTCATCCCTCGAAATGAAAAGAGATATCTTTCGGAAGGATCTCTTTCGACTATTCCATTTATGCCGCAATCTTGATATTACTCCAAAGGTTGCTTTCTGTGTGAGTCTCAATGAAGTTGCGAATTCCCACTTGGACCTCGAAGCTGGCGGTATCGATGGTAGTATTATATGCCTTCCATGGGGGTGTGAAGGGAGAAAACTGGGTACGATAGAAACTGAACAGGATCTCATCACTGAATACGAGGATGGTATTGAGGTGAGAGAGAGCGTAATTGGAGGTCAGATCAAGCCGTTATTTGGCAAAGTTATGAAAGATGGGACATTTAGAATTCTCAGCAAGGATAGAAATGTGTTTAATGAATACGACGATGATTTGTACTCTAGGGCAGGAGATGCTCATAGACCTTCAACCCAAGGTGGTTTGAGACGCGTTGATTCAACACCTTTCGGATTTCAGGATGATATGGATAAGAGCTACCGTCGTGGAATGCTTAATGAGGATAATGAGGAAGATTCAAGGATGTCTTCTCACAACACTAGGCACAAGAAACATTCCAGTCATGCTGATGATAACTACAGTAGACCGGGTCGTCAACCTGTACTGAGAACGAGTACTAGGAGTAATAGTAGAGAAGAGAAAGATGATCCTGATGATTACATTAATGAAAAGAAGGACAGCAGTCGTAGACGTGATGCATATGGTGATGAAGATGATGATGCGCGCAGTGTCCGATCAAGTTCCAGGCGAGGAAGCAGCAGGAACACAGGTTCGAGTAGAAATGTGATGGTTAATGACAATGATGATGCGCACAGTGTCCGATCAAGTTCCAGGCGAGGTAGCAGCAGGAACACAGGTTCGAGACGAAATGTAATGGTTGATGACCACGATGATGCGCACAGTGTCCGATCAAGTTCCAGGCGAGGAAGTAGCAGAAACACAGGTTCGAGACGAAATGTAATGGTTGATGACCACGATGATGCGCGCAGTGTCCGATCAAGTTCCAGGAGAGGAAGTAGCAGAAACACAGGTTCGAGAAGAAATGTAATGGTTGATGACCACGATGATGCGCGCAGTGTCCGATCAAGTTCAAGGAGAGGAAATAGCAGAAACGCAAGTTCGAGAAGAAATGTAATGGTTGATGGCAACGATGATGCGCGCAGTGTCCGTTCTCGATATAATGGACGTGGCGATAGCAGCAGGAATGAAGGTACTACTCGGAGACATGGTGTTAAGGATGATAAAGGCGACCATAGTGTGCTTTCGAAATCACGAGTGCGTGCGAGCATTATAAAGACTGGAGGTAGAAGAAATTCGACCGTTACGAATGATGACGATGTTGATAATGGGCAGATTCGACCATCGAGATCTCGAGAAGGAGATGCACCAGATGATTACAGTTTGAAACGCACACCATCGATTTTACGTAATAGAAATAACAACTCTACGGGACCTCAATCGCGTGGTACATCGCCTAGACATGAAAGTAGTAGATCCTCAAGGATGAAATCTTCATCCAGAGGTGGTTCGTCGAGACCAGTGGCATCTTCTGCGCGAGGAGTTCAGCAACCTGTTCCGAGAGCACGGTCTATGTCTAGAGATCCAGATGCGTCACGATCGTTGGAGAGAGGTCGCACACGTTCCAGATCTATAGATTCTAAGCTACGCGATGATAGATCGCCATCGCTAGAATCTGTGTACTCAGCGTATTCCAACGATAACTACTCAGCTGCTCCTTCTGTGGCAACAAGAGAGTCGGAATATACTCCTCCGCAAATTCATGAAAAAGAGAAAAAACGGAAGGATGTTAAGGTGAAACAAAAGAAGGCGGTAGAGAAAACTTCAAGCAAAAAGGGTTTTTTCTCCAGACTGAGATCAAAAAGCAGATCAAAGAGCATACAGAGAGCAGCAAAAGCGGAGCTAAAATTCTCTGTGAGCACGAAAGCAAATCGATCAAGTTCAAAGATTCCTCCTCCAGCCATGGCTTCTCGAAAAGCTAGGTTGTTAGACGAGAAGGGTGAACGCGAAGATAGACGCACTATCAATAACCCACCCGCAAAAGAAAAACACGCAAAGAGAAGTTCTAGTAAGAGGCGAGAAAGCAATCGTAGAGAGAATGGCAAGGATCGTGAAAAGGATCACAGGAGAGATGACTATTCTGATGAGGCTAGCAATGACTACTACGAGGAAGAGGAGGTTCGCAGTGTTGTCTTATTGAAGGGAGCCTCTGAGGGCACGATGAGCGAAGACGATGATGAGTATCTTCGTGGATCGAATAGGATTGCTACAAGAGATCCTATTAACATTGCGCGTAAGGATAGAAGCGGTGGTGGTAGTAGAAGAGCTACAAGCAAAAGGAGTTCGTCACTAAGATCATCTCGTGGCGGAACGCAAAGGTCGTCGTCCAGGGCACATCGTTAGAAAATAGAAAAAAGCTGTGCACGATCAGAGTCCCGTAATACAATAGAATAGGAAAAATTATTAAAAAGGCTTGAAAGTTAAACCTATAAATACTGTTCTGTGCACTACTTGATTTGTATGAAGGAGTCCTCGAATAACATCCTGGTTCTTCATACGGGTTAAAGGAAACAGAGGAATAATCCTACTGCAATAAAGGTTGAATCAAATCGATCCAGGATCCCACCGTGACCAGGTAGTAATTTGCCACTGTCTTTCTTTCCTGCATTTCGTTTCACTGCGCTCTCGACTAAATCACCGCCAATAGCACCTAACGAAAGCACTGCTCCAACCAAGACTCTCCTCCAGCCAATCGACCCAGCCCAACTTATCGAATCAAAGTCAAACAGCCCTGTATGGTCCTGCGTAGTTTGAATCAAATGGATGTCTACATAATGTTTCCCAACATCTTTGAGCCAGCCAAAACCAAGGCCTGAGGTTACAATCCAATCAGAGAGTCGAACCATAAATTCTGGCAAGCACCAAGCAGTCCATATCCCAAGTACTATTCCACCGCTGAATCCTGTTATACTTTTGGATGGCGAAATTCTCTTCATAACTTTAACGAGTTTTTCCCCTTTGTGGCATCTTATGATTACATCTCCTACTATATCTTGAGAAGAGAAGATGATTTTTCCAATGCGTCCAGCGAGTAATGCACCTGTATCGCAATTCCAAACTGTGAAGAGTATATACATGGTTTGGGAGAAGGATTGGTGGGATACGCGCATCCAATGATGGAATGAGACACTAAGAAACAGAAGTCCATGCAATGTATGCCGTACAGAATTTTGTATCTTGGCCGTGCTATTTTGGTTACTGTCCGTATCAACATATTGCGAGAGGTAAAGGATTGAAGCCATTAAAGAAAGGGAGACAGTTGTAAATTGAGGTGGAACATAGATGGAAAGGAAGGATAAAATGGGAAACAATTTTGCTGATGAGCATAGTGTATCATTAGCAGAATGTAAATTGTCACCATTCTTTCCTCCAACTTTTTCTTTGTTTCCATCACCTTCGTCGGAATCTTTAGTCTTTAGAGATTGAACTTGACCTACTCTTTTAGTATTTGTATCTGCAGGAATTAGCTTGATCCACTCGAGCGTACATAGCAGGTGAACACCTTGGAAGAATATATGTGAAGTGACGCGGCTGGCAAGCATTAGAACTATCAAGGGAGCTCCAATAGAAATCGTGAACAAACGTCTTGGAAGGTCTGACCACTGCCCCATGATTCAATGATTCAGGTATTGATGTGGTAGCTAGCAGAATCACAGAGTACAGAAAATGTAGGTAAAGGCTGGGTGCTTCGTACTACTGTGATAAACGAGATGAATGCTATCTTGAATCTAATGTGGATGATGGATGAGGAATGAGGATGGATGATGATGACATTCATAATAGAGCCGTTAGGATGCAATGTGGCAACCCCTATCCAACATCAGATAATTTTCACAACAAAGTGATATAACATATCACTACAACAGTAGTACTTAGAGTAGATGAAACAAACCTAGTTTCTATATCATTAAAAGGCAGGTATGTGTAATAAATGCGGTTTGAAGTTGGTTTGTGATGTAGTTTTTTTTTCAGAATTCTTTCACTGAAACGGGATGGGGGATCGTGATTATCCGGTGCACGTAAAAAAGAATTCTTGTGATGTGTACAACGAACAGAGCAGTAGGAAATCAATCAGAAATCAGAAGCCTCGGTGTCAAGAGAACAAAATTAAGAAGGGTCCAGAGTCCAGAATCCAGAATCCAACATTCATAAAACAACTTAACACACTTGTGAAACAATCTAACAACTACTACTCAAACATTACTATTATGCAAATCCACGGACTCTCCCACATCTTAAAGCTTTCAACCCCTCATCCCAACCAAGCTCTTGTTTCCACCAAAGACCAAATGTACGAAATCGATCATCGAAAATCCAGGCACATCAGTCACGTGAGGAAAGAGAAACGTGGATGGAAGCCATGTAAGCATGAGGTTCAAAAGTCGAGACAGAAGGGTCACATGCAAAATCGAGGTATAACACACAAGTTTGGTGATGCAAGGGCTGCGAGAGCTGAGCTTTAGACAAACTATGAGAGACAAGAGGGTTGATTCTCTTCAGAATATGCCAAAAGTCTTGTCAAGCTTGCTTACCTTCACATTTTTAAACTTATGATTAACGCTGATTGCAAATTAATTTTAAATTAGACTTGTGTTTTATAATAAGCGCAGCCTCTTTGTAACAATATTGTCATACGGCCTTTCTCTATTCGAGCCGTTGAAGAATACGAGACATTACGTAGTATTATAATGTGCACTGTGGCTTAGTTCATGGTAAGGTGAACAACGTAACAATACTATGACGCATTCCATTCACATTGACTATTCGTAGTGTGGCATATGGGTCCAATTAGCAGTATTACTATTCCCATCTGCAGCATAAGACAAATTTCTAGATTTACTTAGTTTGCCCAGGCCAAGAAAGTACCATTGCATTCTCAACAGTGAACATTCTCGCTGTAGACCAGTACGCAGTCATATCACCGTTCCGAACAAGATTCCCTGCGTCACAATTCAATGGACTATCAGCATCTGGATCACTGAGCAAAGCTAGGACAGCTCTACAGGCAGCCAGTAAACCCCATGCTGGACTCCATTCCTTCTTCAGAATATCTAGGCACACATCACCAGTCTTGAAATGAATGTTGGGGTGAAATATCGGAGTTACGAATGATATAGCTGGAGGAGATAAAGGATACTCAGAATTACACTTTATTGATATTTGAAAAACTCCATTTTCAAATGGTGTGTCTGGAGGTCCCCGGAGGAGAGCAGTCCAGTGGAGAATTGATTTGGTAGGGTTGGTTGGTCGTAGGAAGATATCGTCATGCTCGTTTTCAGCCTTGGTAGATTTTTTACTTCGTTCGAGGTTTTGAAGTTCTTTGCGAAGACGCTTGGAAGCTCCTAGATTGTGGGTCATCTTTCTTCGTTGAAGTTGTGAAGCGAAGGTAGCTAAATCTTACACCTTTGCACCTAACAGATCCGTGAATGGCGGTGCGCAATCGGGTTGAAGTGAAATGTTAATAGTTACCGTACAGCGAAGAAACAAACGAATGCCTTTGGTAGGTGGTCGAGCAAATCAGTACTCTATGATCTATCGTATATTTAATATAATCTATGCGCTGCAATCCTGAGTCCTGAGTCCTGAGGGGTATTGGTAGGTACTTAGTAGTGCCGTCGTCGTGCCCCAACCCAGCCCAAACCACCACCCCCCCAACCCAGCCAAAGAGCACAGAAAGAGCACCTTTTTGTTCTCATAGCCATAATAATATCAAAATGATATGCTATGGTATATCGTGTAGAATCAAAAACATTGCGCAGACAGATACAACAATAGTTGGTTCGCGCGAATTCGCTGAAAAATATTAAAAAATGGATTTGAAAGGTGCAATAAATTCAAGGGAGGCAATAGAAGTATCTAAGTAAAAGATGTTGTATCAACTCAAAAGTCATCGTGGTGGAGTGTCAGATTGCTGTTTTTCCAAATCATGGTGAGAACAGAGAGGCGCCTGCAGATCAGTGAGGTGTTCACTATATTTAAACATATATATATCTTTCAATTGACATCTCATCTTCATTACGAGGTGCGTTTCTCACCAAATGGAAGTGACGGTTTTCTAAAGAAAGAAGAAAAAAGAAGAAAAAGACTACACAACACCATACAAACACAGTACATGAGCTCTTCACCAAAACACTTCTC
>Ga0136553_1000802_pt1 | contig 10519 bp, 9 predicted proteins | sample AntRauTorckE5430_FD_101384 | JGI IMG/M metagenome (GOLD analysis project Ga0136553, IMG submission 101384) | Saline lake microbial communities from Rauer Islands, Antarctica - Metagenome Torckler E5 #430 | ecosystem: Environmental > Aquatic > Non-marine Saline and Alkaline > Saline | place... | reverse complement strand
TGAACTTGTCGAATCTCTTCGGAACGAACTCAAACAAAAAGGAATTCTCCGATCCATCACATCCCAACTCAAAAAGGAGATCTGCACTGCTCTCACATCACGATCATTCTCGAGTGGATTCCAATACAAATCGAATGTTAGTACCACCCAATCCATTGAACACGGCGCAATTAGGTCTCTCGTTTTTGATTTCTTACTTCACGGTGGTATGGACTGCACATTATCTGTATTTTCAACAGAGAGCGGTTTGGATGGGAATTACTTGTCCTCTACAGACATTTGCAAGGCATTTGAGATTCACAGTGGTTCCATCCTTTCCAAAATATTGTTGAAAAAGACCACGCAAGGTGAAGAAATAACGACGACAGGGAGAAGAATGGAGCAATCGATGTTGTATCAACTGCTAACGTCCTTGCCTCGACTCTTGAACGACGTTTGTACACAATGCTCGTCGACGCAAACTGCGAATACAGTGCAAGCTGATGACAACAGAGTCAAATCCTCAATGCTGGCTAGTTTGGATCTAGATCAACAGCTGCAAGCAATTAAGAAGAAATATTCATCTAATATCTCTGCAAATCAGACAGTGCATCATTCCAGTGTGCTGGAATCGAACATGTTCGCACTTCAGAGAGAATGCGAGGAACAGGCACAAAAGAAAATGAAAGTAGAAATGAAGGAATTTAAACGGACTGCACTTGCATCTCTGGAACAGCAAGTGGCAGATCGATACCTTGGAGAAATTGAGAAGTTAAAGCAAATGATGAAAATCGAGTGTGAGCAAAAATTGGAATTTGCCAGGAAGAAAAAGGAACAGTTGTCAAAGGATATTTTGTTCAAGGAGCGTGAGAGAGAAATGCAACATATGACAGATATGCACAAACTTATGAGAGAAATGGACGAGCTGAAAAAGAAGAATCTGGAGAATGAAAATAAGGTTGAAATTGAGAGGCGAAAGCTTCGTCTTGAGGAACAAAGGGTAGAGCACATATTGATGAATGCAGAATCCAAGCTAGAGTTTGCAGAAGTAAAGGAGCGAGAAGTGAGAGAGAGTATTGCCAACGAGTTTTGTCGAGTTCGACAGGCAGCGAAGCAGACATATGATGATGCATCTGAATCTGTCCAAAAGCAAATGGTGTTCTATGGAAAAGAGCTGGAGGGTCTCAACGGTGAGTAAATTCAAAATGTTAAATTGGGTGGAGGAATTCCATTGGCACCATATTTTATTGAACATCATTATTTTTCAGCTTTGCGAAAAGAGGCGTCAGATCAAATGAATAGCAATGAAGTCCTTCGGGTTGAGGCGTCAGAACTGAGGGTTGAGAATAAAGAATTGAAGAGCCACCTCGATGCTGTCAACACCAACATTGGCAGTCTAAATGTCCTGGTCCAAAAAGTAAAAGAGGAATGCAACAGTAAGGTAGCTGCTCTTCGGAGTCAGCTGTTAGATACTAGAAAGTCTGAAGAGTACCATCGGAATGAGGCAATGTCGAGGCATGAAATATATGAGCAATACAGAGCAATCACGGAGCCAAGGATCCAAGACCTACAGGCTGACCTTCAGCGTATGAAAGTCGAGAATCAGCTTTCAACTGAAGAAGTTTTAGAACTCAGGAGGTTACTTATGCAATCTGAGGGTGCCCTGCAAAATCTTCATTCGAATACTGGTAACGAGAACAATATTCGAAATGAACGTGATGTTCGAGACATAACACACGGAAGGACGCATAAGACAGTCGAACCTCAAGTATGGCAGAGTTCTAGGAAAGAGGATGAACATGTCATAGCAACCAACGACTTAACAACGATGAATACAAAATATTTGGAGAAGTGTTCGCTTCCTCACGGCAAACCAATTCATAAGGAGACATCTTCAATGAATCCAGATTCCAGACCTCCTAGCACTCCAGTGCACAGTCAGATGAGCGCACATCATCAAATACAATTACCAATTTCCCCCTCCCCGACGCCATTAAACTATCACCAAGGCGATCCATCATCTAAACCCCCACCCAAAGCGATTATTCGACCCTTATCCGACATACTAGCGCATGTCAATGGGACTATCGACAGAGAGGAAGGTTCAGTCCATAGTCTTGATACTTTTCTTACCTGGGAAACGGCCAAGCCTAATACCACGACAGGAAATATTCAGATTCGATCCCCGACGCAATGCGATGCGAAAGAGATAGACAAAGTGAGGATGCTAAGTGATGACCAAGAGAAGACGGGCGAAGATGCAGACGACCATGAGCGAGTTGAGGCATTAACCAATAACGACTCATCGCAACAAAGTCAAGATTTATTTTCAGAAAATGACGAGGAGGAAGACGTCGATTACGGTTCCGACTTTGAAGTAGATTCGACACAGGATTGTTCCTAGTAGATTACTGTTCTAACATCCAAATTGAGTGCAATTGCGTGTACAACAGGGGAGTTTGTATGTATTGTATTTATCTCAAAATTTGGCTGTAAAACATTTTATACTACATTACAATTCTCGCAAAATAGCATCGTCTGCAATTTTTCCTTTCTCACCTTCATATCACGCTCACGAAATGATGCAACAACAATCACCGGAAGGCGCCGCGGGTGCTGTAGTCGGCCCATTTCCGCTTTTGGGGTAACTCTTTTTGTGGTTTACAAGAATGGGTTTTACCGATACATTTACAGGGGTTGGATGTGTTAAGAAAACGGGCACTTCGTTATCTTCCAGTGAACCATTTGCTGGTCCTAGAATACCCCTACCCATGCAAATCAGCCTTATTCTATCAAGAGATGGAACGTCACCGTCGATTTCTATGTAACACAAAAGAAAAGTAAATGAATACGGTGCACAAATTGAGCACAAAAATGTAACAAATAGTGCCCCTGTCAATATTGATAATACTCAGACAGATCAAAAATATGGATTCAAGGGTCCGAGCAAAATCATTACACACACCTTCGGGCCATTTTGATTGTAGGGTTTTGGTGATGTTTTCAATTGTATCTGAAGGAGAGCATTCAATTTCAACGTGTATTCCATCTCGATTGGCGAAGAGAAATTTAATTTTGACAGTATCATTCTCAGTTGGAGTATTACTCAGTGTTTCTTTATCTGATGATGTCATGAGTGTTAATATCAATAGAATAATATGGTCGGGGGTGATGAAGCAAAATGAATGAGAATTATAAATCTTCCCTCCGTTAATCTGCGATGAGAACTAGCTGGACGTCACGCTATTCTAGATTTTCTTGCCAACTCTCTTTCCTACTCTGGTAGAATTCGAAGGAAGTAGGGTATGATCGGTAGATGCTGTAAAGATGTTGTATGTAACCTTGGCGGTTTGTTGTGTGACTGACTATCATGATCATGTTCAACGGCGCGATGTGTAAAATTCAGAAGCATGACTGAACTTTGAAGTTGTTCTTATTTTTTTATTTTTTACAGAAAGAAGCCCTTTTCAGATTTTTTGCGGGGAAGACTGAAAACTTGAAAACAATGACAAATAATGACAACAGTGATGAATGGAGCTTCTTCAAATGAAAATGTTGAAATTGAAGAGGAATTTCAAAGACCAAAAGCCAACGAGCTTGATACAGGAATCGAGCTCACAAAATTTGCGATTGTTAACAGTTTGGAGCGCCTCGTTGACGCTTCGGGCTGTTTTCTCAACATAGACTTCATCACAAAAGAATGTTTAGAGAGACCACCTTTTCCATTTATTCATGCGCTAGTTACAATATATTGCCGTCATCTTTCGTTTGCACGTGGCCTCTACAAAGAAGAAGAATATGATGTGCGTAATGTCGAAGCTAGACAAGATAAGCTACGCTTTCTTTTCAAGATCCTTGTGTGCGCTGCGAAGATTACAAAGGAGAGCGTGGACGTATACGTATCCCCAGTAAAGATACTTGGAGGGCAAGATGTTGCTGGAACACACACATTTTTGCGATGTCTGGCGAAAGCCTCGAGAGCCCCACTGGCAGTATCTGCTGCAGTTGGTGACGAAATTGTCAAAACAGGAGTAAATACTCTTTATCAGAAATCAGTCAAGGCTAGAAATCTTATTGTTCGAATCCAAGCCATCGTGCGGGGTGGATGTGTGAGAACAGAAATTAAAAGAAGACAACATTTGGATTATGTTTTATCAACTGAGAGTCACCCTCTTAAAGATGTGCGAATTGAATGCGATTTGCCATCAGAGCTTGGATCGAACGTGGTCACCAACCCTTCAATCATAGAATCAATCTCCCCCGATACTTCTGATGAAGAGGATGGTCATGATGATACCAGATCAACCATGACAGCAGCTTTATCCTTAACTAGGACCGACCATGACGACGTTACCTTATCATCATCTCAATCCGTTGCTACTTCGAAATCAGATGAGAAATGCACCACAGTAAAAGTGTGCGAAAGGGAATCAACTCGTAAAGCTTTCTTCAATGCAAAGCGCACGAGAAATAGCGTCGAGAGGACTGTTGCAATAAAGGCAATACCAGAAATAGAGACAAAGAAGGATACAACTCTTAAGCGTGTAGGCAAAAACAATTTTAAAATCAAAACACTCAAGAAAGGCAAAGTGCTTAACGGAGTTGTCACTCGGCAAACTCTTGAGGTGCGAGAGCCGATGCAAGACGATGAAGAGAGAAAAACAAAAATTAAGACAATACAAGAGATGGAAGTTGAAATTAAGCGAAAGCTGAAGCGCTTAAAAGAAAGAGAGGCAAAGCTTGAAGGTCGAATCCAAGAAATAAAGCATACAGAAGATCATCTCCAAATGCACGAAGGCAGAGTGAAACGCCTTGCTGATAATCTACGTAAACAACAGGATAAGGTGAAGCAGGATGGGATACGCCAGGCGATGGAGCTTGACAAATTTCGGCTGGAAACATCATATAGATCTCAAGAAACAAGAGATCCACATGATCCCTTGAGCCAAGATTTCCAATTCAGCGAAGCCCTCCTAAAGCAAGCTTGTGGCAATCAAACAATCACAGATTTGAGGCTAGCATTAGAGCGGAAAGAGAGATCTCTAACGAAGCGCAGCGAGCGCATGATAAAAATAGAAAACACTCTCCGCCAGCGTATCATAGAGCTTGAAGGAATTAAAGAATCTACTCTCAAGGGACAATCGGAGCAATCGTGGAGACAAACAAACACTGCTCGAACAATACACGTGCAAAAGAAGAAAATTTTACAGGAAGACACTGATGATCATGTACCAGTAAATAACAAAGATAACTCTGCTTCCGTGCTAGACCAAATAGCGAAAGCAGCCAATGGCCGGCGGCAGGCATTTGTACCATCTACAGCACAAGGCGAGCTAAAGGAGATTCACGTACAAGGATTAAAAACGTTATCAAGCATAAAAGCAAACAAGGACAGACCTCCAATTCGTCATCTTTCAATACCGTCTTTGAAAGACAATATACTCTCAACGATAACAGAGGAAGCGGATGTAGACAAATCGTCATCAGGCTGTGATAGAAAATCTCTCCCACGGAGTCTTATCAGTTATTCAAACCTCTACAATGATAATAGCCAGCAAAACTATGTTGCTCTTGGAATATGACGTAATATGCACAATGACATAATTATATTTTTATGATTAGTAGCGAAGATGTTATGTATATTTATCTTGAACACAAAGCTGACGCCCAATATCAATATCTTCCTCTTCCACCATAGCGCCCTCCACGAGATCCCCTTCCGTTGTCCCGTCCGCGTCCTTGGAACCCCCCTCCGAAATTACCACGACCTCTTCCGAAGTCACCTCTGCCTCTTCCGAAGTCACCTCTACCTCTTCCAAAGTCACCTCTACCTCTACCTCCATCCTTTCTGGGCTCTGCACAGTCTCTGCTCATATGCCCGATACCACCGCAGTTGTAACAGGCCCTATCGCCTCCAAAACCTCCTCTGCCTCCATGGCCACGTGCGTCAATTTCACTGTGGGGTCTCTTGGCAATTCGATTTCCGCCATCATATTGACCATGATTGTATCCATTCTGGGACCAAAGAAAGAGAGTGTGAGTTACATTCATGGCGAGAACACACTTTTTGTGAAGCACAGCAGAAGTCTGAAAGATTGCTAGTATTATGATAACACTATGATAACATTGTCTAGGCATTTAGCCACAAAAATGAGACCTGGTCGTTTGTTTCATGTCGTCTTCATTCATTTTGAATTTTAAAGTCATATCCACAAAATGTATTGTTCACTAACCAAAAGGTAGGTAAACGATGACAGTAAAGAAACTAGAATACTAGAATGGAAACTCACCTGCGGTTGAAAATCACCTCGGCCTGCAGGAGGACCGTTGTGAGCTTGATTGTAATTTTGGAACCTTCCTCTACCTCTTCCACCATGGTAGTTTTCTCTACCTCCTCTGTCGTATCCATTATTGTAATGTCCACGTCCACCATAATCCTGACCACCCTGGGATTGCTCATTTTGAACGTTACCACCCGCTGGGCCCATCTGATACCCAGCCACTGGCACACGATTTTTTAAAAGTTCTCGGCGAGTTGGAGTGGATGATTCATTATTCTTCCGCATTGACGGAGTAGGTGATCGCGCATCCTTGTGGCGATTGGCTGCGTTGGATGTGTGTGCTTTAGATGTTGAATTATCATTACTCTGTGTATCCTTTAATTTTTCAGTACCATTGTCAATTTTCATTTTAGAATCAACATCTGTTTTCTCTGCACCATCTGTGTTAGTATTCTTAGAATTATCACTGATATTGCTTTTCTTGGATGCTTGCTCCGCAGTTCCTGTAGCTGCTACCTCAGATTCATCCCGTTCTTGATTCTCTTCCTGCACCTCCTCTACTTCTTCTTCTACATCGAATACGTCTCCTCCGAATGGATCACCGAAGTCGTCTGATTGCCTTCTACCATTATTTGATTGTGCCATCCCCTTTCGAACAACGAGGCCCTTATCCGATCCGTCACCTTCGAAGTCATTTGATTCTCTCATCGCAACTAATTCCGCGGCTTGTTTTTCACGCTCCTGTTCTTCATCAGCCTCTTGTTGCTGAATAATTTCATCCATTTTTTCCATCACACCCTTGACAAATAAATCAGCTGCTTTCCTCAATCCTACATTAGGAAGCAGATCATCTGGAGATACGTCATCTTGTCCAGTAAGAGGACATCTAAATCCACTTTTAGCAAGACCATCCCTCATACATATTTCACACGTTGTTCTTCCCTCTATATCCCATGGAACAAGCATAGCATTTTTCACAACCTGTGCGCAGATGCCACACTGTAGATGCTCGGGTATTTCTGTCGCTGTGACCTTGATCGCATAATCTAAATCACGTCTTTTACTCCCTGCACCTGTGCCAGATTGACCTCCACCACGATTAACGAGGGCTTGAAATCCAATCATGTTCGGTTGCAACTTGATTCCGTCCCCGCCTTCGTCATCCTCAGTAGCTTGTGCCGGTGGAGGAATATTCAGAAAGGTTCTAGGAATACCAGTTGCACGTTTTTTCGCAGGCTGTGATTGCTGTGCAAGTAAACGCTCTTGTTCCCTAAGCTCGGGATCTGCATTCGGCCTCGGCTGGAAGGTGCTGTGCGATGGCGGCCGGAATGAGGAAGCGCTAGATTGCGGAGGAGCTCCGCTTCCTGCTGGTGTGAATTTATTAGGCTGAGAGGAGCGAGATAAGCTCGTATTTGGACGATACATTGATCCAGCCTGTTCGGTAACGGCAAGGAGCGCTGCAACCTCCTTTTCCGAAGAATCTTCGGCTTCTGGTTGGACAATACTATTTGTGTTAGTGTTAGCATTAGCCTTCGAATTCGTACTGACAAACTCTTCATCGTCATCTCTTGCGCTCTGGATCGTGTAGAATCCATTATCTGCCGCGGCGGAATTGCCGTAAGTCATGGTGACTCCGCTACTCATGCCGGCATCTGCTCTAGCGATCCTGGACAATAGCCCCTGACCTCTCGCTGCTGGAAGCCTCTGCACGATGATTCTGGTGCCTCTTGGTAAAAGCATATTTTCATCGGTATACTCTTCATCAGTCATTGCATTCTTAACGCTAATGTCGAATTCTATCTGCATCCCACCGCCTGTTGATCGGTCCAATTTGTTATCTTTTACAATTGCGCGTTTGACATCAAAGAGACGAGCAGAGGATCCGGGCATGGAGATCGTTTCGAACTTCGTGCTCGACTTGAATTTATACATTATAGTAGACATGGTTGACGTTGATTAATTTGAGCAGTTATGTTACTGATTGATTCGCTGGTTTAATCTGGGCGCATATAGATTTCGATGCAGTGGGTCTACCTTTCAAGGTACAATTGGCACTTAGCACCACTGTTGATATGATATATGTGATATTATTTTATGGTGGTTGTTGTGTTACCACCGTATGATGTATGGTAGTTGATTGATACGTGCGTCGGCGTGCATCCGAAAGCGAAAACAGAAAACAGGGCACTGAGATGAAATCCCATAACCTATTCATTGTCAAAACGAAATCTTTCGTTTCTCGAGGTTTCTCGATGATTCTTAGTATCTTTTCTTTCTTGTCATCTTCCAATGCTGCTCCTTGCTCCTCTATAATTTCAAATTACTAATTATCTGTAATCATGTTTGCACTACTGTTATATCCTTGATATATATTGCCTCTTAGATTGACGGTTTGAGTTCCATGTTCAGACAACTATAGGAATGCTAAAAAGGAACAGAGCATATGCAGTGAAAGGAGATCCTGTTAATGATTTTATGAAGGTTCATTCGTCGATGGATTCTTTTACATGTTCACAGCGTGCATACTTCAAAAGGAAAGTTTTAATCTTGTGTACATTCATGGCTCTGCATTTGTGATGTTATCAACAAGCCGCTGTATCTATGCTGATTCTTATGTAAAAGGGAAAGCAATCGCACGCTCAATCTTTCTGGTTACTACAAAAGGGGCCTAGTTTCTTTCTTGAAATGTATGAATGCCACTCCAGCAGCGACCTGAACAATAATAACATACATATACTGATAGAGACACCGTTTTCAAACAAGATCATTTATGTGTCTTTAATATTGAAAAATAGCTGTGATATGTATTATGCTTGGTCATCTAAAACCTTTTGTTCCTTGGACCATAGTGAGAGCCCTACACCTCCGCTCAACATAGTGGCCACCACCCCAAGAGAGACCTGAGTTGGTATTTCAAATCCAAAGAACTCACCAACAAGTTTGACTCCGACAAATCCCAAAACTACCGCTACGGCTGGTTCCAAGTATTCCAAATCAGATGCCGCCTTCGATAATATTGTGTACAGACTTCGAAGTCCCATGATGGCAAACATGTTGGAAGTGAAGACCACAAGTGGGTTCTAGTATTCAAGAATGTTGCGAGATTGAATGTGAGGAACAATGTGAACATTACAAACAACACCACACAATATCTGTGCTGGTCAATGCATTCAATGCCAGTACATTCAACATATACCATAACCACAAGAATAACAATCCATCATGTCAAACTCACCTCTGTTACTCCAAATACGGCAGGAATACTATCCACTGCAAAGACAACATCACTAATCTCCACCGCCACCAAACAAATGAACAGAGGAGTAGCCTTCTTCATCCCATCCACAATTGTAAAAAAACGATCCCCATCAAATTTCTCACTTGCGTCAAACAAATTCTTGCTCAACTGCACGATCTTATTCTCGCTCATATCTTCCTCTTCCTCACCATCATCGTCCTCCTTTCCCAAATTCACCAATACTGCAGCTGAGGAATAAATCAAAATAGCTGCGAACACCAACAGCACACCTTTAAACTCATGCAAGGCAACACTCCCCAGCCCAATCATGATAGCTCTCATGACGATTGCGCCATAAATCCCAAAGTTCAGTACCCGATCCTGATTCTCCAATGGCACCTTGAAATAATCAAAAAGTAGCACGAATACCAAGAGATTATCAATGGATAGACTCTGTTCCAGAAGATACCCCGCGAAGAATTCTTCAGACGTTTGAGGGCCAATGAAGAAATAGAGCGAGAGCCCAAAAACTATAGAGGCGAGCGTCCAGAGGGATGTTCGTTTGATTGCTTGTGCGTAGATTTGGTCAGATGGTGTATCTGGTTCTATAACAATTGTTGGTCCCATTCCTGGTTCTATTATTGATGTTTTATTTGATGACGATGCCGATGACGATGCATTAGGTGTGGATGTGGATGTTGACGAGTTGTTATCATCGGCTGACATGAGTCGCAGCGGTGTAATGTAGCTGCGTGTGGAAGCACCTCGACTACGTACAAGAGGTGTACACGTAGATGGTATTGAAGTTGTATGGGGTGGTCGTGGCAGTGAGAACGAACGAAAAGATGAAAGCGGTTGCGGGGATGATACAGAGAATGCACTTGCTGATTGTATCAGTGCCATTGCTGCCGCTGCAAGGAAGGCACATCCGGGCCTTGTGTACTTAATCTTGCTTCCATGTGTAAATGTGCATACAGATGTGGTTGTGGATGATGATTGTGATTGTTTCGTCTTCATTCTA
>Ga0136553_1000792_pt1 | contig 10581 bp, 7 predicted proteins | sample AntRauTorckE5430_FD_101384 | JGI IMG/M metagenome (GOLD analysis project Ga0136553, IMG submission 101384) | Saline lake microbial communities from Rauer Islands, Antarctica - Metagenome Torckler E5 #430 | ecosystem: Environmental > Aquatic > Non-marine Saline and Alkaline > Saline | place... | reverse complement strand
GAGATCCATGTCAACTTCTATGGTGAGTTTACCCCCTTCTTTCTTCACGATCCGTGTAGCCATGCGATTTTCAGGGGAAGTTACATAAAATTGGCGTACATCAAAACACCGTCACACCCATCCTGAAGACAAGGCGATGGCCTTCCGTAACGCCCGGCGCAAACACAGCTATTGAAAAGGAAGCGCACTTTACGCTCCCCGACCGAAAGCAGGGTAGACTTTTTAAAGTAACCACCGCCGTCATCCGGCTAAACAGCAAGCCTCAACGAACCATAAGGTTCGTTGAGGCTTGCTGTTTAGCGAGGGTGCTCCGTTACCCATTTTAACCGGGTCAACGGGTACTGGAGTGCCCTCGTCAGAACCTCCACTGCACCCGCGCGCGCGCCCGATTAGACACCCTACCTCCAGTGCATCCTTTAGCCTACGTGAACTGCAAAACCAAATGAGATAGCTTTACTTTCATAAAAGTGAGCTTTACTGTCATTTATTTGTCAGTTTAAACACTTACAAGTGTCTGGACGGAACCTGCCGCCTGCACTTGAGTTAATGCCACTGTTGTGGAAGTCCGGAAAACAACTGTCTTCCGTAGTAATACCTCAGCCGACTTTAAAGCTATTCAATCACTGTTTTCAATCAAAAAATATGAACACATTTTCAAAGCTCCTGACCATTAGCATGGTGAGCATCGTTGCTTTTTCCTGTAACTCCCCAGCACCTGAAGCACCAGCTACTGTCACCGTCACCGCCCAGGCCGAGCAACCGATGAAAGGCGTTGTCGAGGAAGTACTAACCAAAGAAGAGCAGGACGCCCTGACGCCGGACATGGTCATCCAGTCCTTTAAAGAAGGCAATGGCCGCTTCCTGAGAAATGACCTGACGGCCAGGGATCACTCCGAGCAAGTACGTAAAAGCACCTTCGCACAATTCCCTAAGGCCATTGTCCTTTCCTGCGTAGATAGCCGCGTTCCGGTCGAAGACGTTTTTGACCGTGGCATCGGCGACATCTTCGTAGCACGCGTTGCGGGTAATTTCGTCAACGAAGACATTCTGGGAAGTATGGAGTTCGCCTGCAAAGTCTCTGGCTCCAAACTGGTGCTGGTCATGGGCCACGAGCACTGCGGTGCGGTAAAAGCCGCCATAGACGACGTAAAGCTGGGCAACATCACGCCCATGCTGGAAAAGATCAAGCCAGCCGTAGCGATGGTCGAGTATGACGGCGACCGCACTTCTAAAAACGATGCCTTCGTCCACATGGTCTGCGAAAGTAACGTTCGCAATACGGTAGAAAAGATTCGCCTGGAGAGCCCCATCCTCAAGGAAATGGAAGACAAGGGCGAGATCAAGATCGTCGGTGCCATCTATGATATGGACAACGGAAAAGTAGAGTTCCTGAACTAATAGCGCGCCCCAAAGGGTTTTTTTACCTGATATTCCACCTTTCACATACTTAACTGTCGGTTTTGCCCTTCGCACCGATAAGCTGCTTGCGGGGGTTGCATTTACTGCGGCCCCCGCTTTTTTTGTCCGGATGGCAGCCACCTGTCTACTCAATGGAACGACCGGGATGGCAGCCGAATTAGTCGCAAAAGAGGAATCTGCGTTGCAACTCCCATCCCCACTCCTTATCTTCGCCAGCGAAAATTCGCTAGAACGCATTTCTGAAGAAAACCAAAGCTCCACCCACGCTGCCCAGAACTTATCGTGGGCTAAGCTGTAAAGTCATAAAAATCCACCTTATTTCATGCAACATCGAATAAAGAAAGTAGCCGTGCTCGGCTCCGGCGTCATGGGCTCCGGCATCGCTTGTCATTTCGCCAACATTGGCCTCGACGTGCTCCTGCTCGACATCGTTCCCTTCAACCTCCGCGACGAGGATGAGAAGAACCCCGTCAAACGCAACAGCCAGGCCGTTACTGCCCTGGCCACCGCCATTAAATCCAAGCCAGCCCCGCTCTTCAAGCAAGACTTCGCCAGCCACATCATAACCGGCAACTTTGAAGACGACTTCGATAAGATCGCCGACTGCGACTGGATCATCGAGGTGGTCATCGAACGACTCGACATCAAGCAGCAGATTTTCGAGAAGGTCGATAAGTACCGTAAATCCGGTGCGCTGGTTACGTCCAACACTTCCGGCATCCCGATCAAGATGCTGGCCGAGGGGCGCAGCGAAGACTTCCGGAAACACTTCTGCGGCACTCACTTTTTCAACCCGCCGCGCTACCTCCGCTTGTTCGAAGTAATTCCTCACGAAGACACCGACCCCGGCGTCGTTGACTTCTTCATGCACTACGGCGACGTTTACCTCGGTAAGCAGACCGTATTGTGTAAGGACACGCCCGGCTTCATCGGTAACCGCATCGGCGTCATGTCCGGCGTCCAGATGATGGACCTCACGGTGAAATACGATATGACCATCGAAGAGGTCGACGCCATCACCGGTAGCCTCATCGGTCGGCCCAACACGGCCACCTACCGTTTGCAGGACCTCGTCGGCATCGACACCAGCGCCAAGGTTTCTGCCTTTGTGATGGAAAACGTCAGCGACGACGAGTACATCGACATGGTGAAGGGTAAGGAACAGCCCAATTTCATGGCCCACTTACTCGACAACAAATGGTTCGGCAACAAATCCGGTCAGGGCTTCTATAAAAAGACTGGAGAGCGGGACGATAAGGGAAAGTCCATCATCCACGCCCTCAATCTAAAGACGCTGGAATACGCGCCTGCCACCCAGCCCAGGGCCGCCATCGGCAAGAATAAGATGATCGAAGACATGGGCCGCCGGATGCAGTCCATCGTCAACGGAGACGATAAAGAGAATAAGTTCCTGCGCGAATATTACGCGGGGCTGATTGCTTACTCCGCCAACCGCGTCCCCGAAATCGCCGACGACCTGTACAGCATCGACGATGCCATGCGGACCGGCTACTTCTGGGAGTATGGCCCCTTCGAAACCTGGGACCAGATCGGCCTGGCCGCAGGCATCAAGTTGATCGAAGAAACCGGCGGCAAAGTAGCCGACTGGGTGAAAGAAATGCAGTCTGGCGACCACGACGCTTTCTACAAAGTGGAAGGCGGCAAGCGGATGTATTACGACCTGGCGAGTAAAGCGTACCAGCCAGTACCTAGCCTGGAAAACTACATCATCCTGGATACGCTACGCGACGCTGCGCCGGTCATCAAGAACGACTCTGCCACCGTCCACGATCTGGGTGACGGCGTGATGTGCGTGGAGTTCACCTCCAAGTCCAACAGCATCGACGACGCCATCGGTGAGGCCATCTCCGCCGCCATCGACAAGGCCGAAGCGGAAGGCTGGGCCGGTATCGTGATCGGCAACAACGCCAAGAACTTCACCGTCGGTGCCAACCTGATGAACGTCGGTATGATGGCAATGAGCCAGCAGTTCGACGAGTTGGACAAGCTCATCGACGGCTTCCAGCAACTGAACATGAAGATCAAAACCTGTAAGGTGCCCGTCGTGGTCGCCACCCAGGGCTACGTCTTCGGTGGCGGTTGCGAAATCGCGATGCACGCCGACGCTGGTGTCTACGCCGCAGAAAGCTACATCGGCCTCGTGGAGGTTGGTGTCGGCCTCATCCCCGGCGGCGGTGGCACGAAGGAGCTGGCGCTGCGTGCGTCCGATAAATTCTTCGAGGGTGACGTCATGATGCCCACGCTGATCGACGCTTTCCAGACGATTGCTACGGCGAAGGTCTCCACCTCCGCCTCCGAAGCATTTGACTTCGGCTACCTCATCGAGGGACGCGACTTCGTGGAAACCAACCTCCAGCGCAACATCGGCGAAGCCAAACGCAAGGTTCTCGAACTCTCCCGCGAGTACGTTGCCCCGAGCATCCGCCAGGACATTACGGTGCTCGGCCGTGCCGGCCTGGCCGCTCTCTACACTGCCATCAACGAGTTCAAACTCGGCAAGTACATCTCCGATTACGACGGTGTGGTCGCAAAGCACGTGGCCAACATCCTCTGCGGCGGCGAACTGACGCAAGCCACCCAGGTGAGCGAGCAGTACCTGCTGGACCTGGAGCGCGAAGCCTTCCTCAGCCTGCTGGGTAACCAGAAGACGCTGGAACGGATTCAGTACACGCTGCAGAATAACAAGCCGCTTCGGAACTAGGGCAAAGGGTTTAGGAATTAGGCTTTAGTCGCTAAAATCCAATTCCTAAACCCTTCTTCAATTAACTCAAAAAATACGCGAGGCTAATGGCCAGCGTAATAAAGCATCTAAGAATGGAAGCTTATATAGTAAAAGGATACCGTTCCGCCGTTGGCCGCGCCAAAAAAGGAGGATTCAAAAATTACCGTTCTGACGACCTCGCCGTCGACGTGATCAGGCACTTGATGAGCACCGTACCCGAACTGGACCCCAAGCTGGTCGACGACGTCATCGTCGGCTGTGCCAACCCGGAAGGGGAGCAAGGCTTGCAGGTCGGCCGCCTCATCGCCGCCCGCGCGCTCGGCAAGGAGGTGCCCGGCATCACCATTAACCGCTACTGTGCCTCCGGTTTGGAGTCGATCGCCATGGCGGTGGGTAAGATCAAAGCAGGGTTTGGCGACATCTATCTCGCCGGCGGCGCCGAGAGTATGAGTCTGATCCCGATGACGGGCTACAAACTCAGCCCTAGCTACAAAGCGACGATGGACAATGTCAACTACCACGTCAGCATGGGCAAGACCGCCGAAGCCGTGGCCAAGAGATATGAAGTGACCCGCGAGCAGGCCGATGCTTTCGCCGTACGCAGCCATGAGAAGGCCGCCGCCGGTATCGACGCTGGTCATTTCGACGGGCAGATCGTACCCGTCGAGGTGGAAGACATCTTCGTTAAGGACGATAAGATGGTGAAGACGAGCCATACCGTTTCGATGGATGAAGGTGTCCGCCGGGACACCAGCATGGAGGGCTTAGGCCGTCTGCGCGCCGTCTTCGAGCAGGGTGGCGTTGTCACCGCTGGCAACTCCAGCCAAACCTCTGATGGAGCCGCCTTCACCCTGGTGATGAGCGAGCGGATGGTCAAGAAGCTTGGTCTGGAGCCCATCGCCCGCATGGCGAGTTGTTCCGTTGGCGGCGTTGACCCGCTGTACATGGGCATCGGCCCCTGCGTCGCCATCCCCAAAGCCCTGGAACGTGCCGGACTGAAGCTACAGGACATCCAGCAAACGGAACTCAACGAAGCCTTCGCTACCCAGGCGCTGGCCGTCATCAAAACGATGGGTATCGACCCCGAAACGGTTAACCCCAATGGTGGGGCCATCGCCCTTGGTCACCCGCTGGGTTGTACCGGTGCGAAGCTGACCATCCAGTTGCTGGATGAGATGCGCCGCCGCGACCAACGCTACGGTATGGTTACTGCCTGTGTGGGCGGTGGTCAGGGTATTGCGGGTATTTTTGAGCGGCTGAGCTAGTCGTTCTCCCTGCTTTAGGCCGAAATGAAAAGCCCCGGAACCTTGCTTGGTTTTGGGGCTTTTTCGTTTTGACATTTGATTGAAATAGCGCTATAGCTAAGCTTGATTAAGCACCATCTCCGCCCCCCGCTCCGCAATCATATAAACCGGCGCATTCGTATTGCCGCTGACGATCGTCGGCATCACACTTGCGTCGATCACCCGCAGGCCGCCAATGCCGTGCACCCGTAATTGATCGTCGACCACGGCAGCTTCGTCGTTACCCATCTTGCAGGTGCCGACCGGGTGGTAAATGGTTTCTACCTGTCGCTGGATGTGATCCCAGATGGCCCCGTCGCTGCTGATGTCAGGTGGGGAAAAACGCCGCTTACGGAAGGGCGCGAAGGCGTCAGCGTCCATCACTTCGATGGCTTTTTTGGTGGCTTCGAGCAGCACTTTGCGGTCGTTTTCGTGGCTGCAAAAATTGGGTTGAATGATGGGGTGGTCAAGTGGGGCGGCGGAGCGCAGGTGCAAAGAACCACGGGAAGCAGGGCGAAGCAGCGACGGCAGAATGGTGAAGCCGTCCTGATCGTTCGGGAACGTCCGGTAGTTATGGAAATCCGAGCCATAGCCTTCGCCAACGTGGAAGGCCGAAAAGTGAAACTGATAATCCACCCGCTCCGGACTCAGCGAGCTGGACCCAAACGCCACCGCCTCCAGCGGGCTACCGTTAAAAACACCCTTCCCCCGCAGGAAATAATTAGCCGCCGCACCGACCATCGCCAGCGGCTGGCCGTAGTGGTTTTGCCCCTCCTGCTGGTAGGAGAGTGCGCCGATGGGGACGAAGAGGTGGTCCTGTAAGTTCTGACCAACGCCCGGTAGCTCCCGGACGCAGTCAATACCCTGCCCTTGTAACTCCGCCCGCTCCCCGATGCCGGAAAGCAGGAGTAGCTGCGGCGAAGCGAAGGAGCCCGCGGAAAGGATGACCTCCTTTCGAGCCAGTAGCTTTTGTGGTATTTTACCAGCTTTCCCGGCCAACACACCCGTCGCCCGGTCGCCTTCGACGATGATTTTGCTGACGTGGGTATCGGTCAGCACGGTCAGGTTGGGCCGCTTCCGGATAGGCTTCAAAAAGGCGGTGTAGGCCGAGTCTCGCTTGCCGTCTTTGACCGTGAACTGGAACAAGCCCGCCCCCGCCTGCCGTGCGCCGTTGTAGTCGTCGTTACGTTCAAAGCCTTTCTCCAGACAAGCATCGACGAAGGCATCAGCGAAAGGAGAGCGGTAGCGGTTAGGAAATTCGACATGGAGTTCGCCGCCCCGGCCGTGGTAATCGTTGGCCAGGTTAGCATTGTCTTCGTGGCGGCGGAAGTAAGGAAGAATATCATCGTAGCCCCAGCCTTCGTTACCCAGCGCGGCCCAGTCGTCGTAGTCGGCCCGGTTGCCGCGCACGTAAGCCATGGCGTTGGTGGAACTGCTGCCGCCGAGTACCTTGCCGCGCGGGAGGTAGATCTTGCGGTTTTGTAGTGCGGGTTGGGGCTCCGACCAGTAGCCCCAGTCAACCGAAGTACGGTGCAACTTGGGGTAACCGGCGGGGATGACGATGTTGGGGTTGCGAACGGGGCCACCGGCTTCGATCAATAAGACCTGGTTGCGGGGGTCCACACTCAGGCGGTTAGCGAGCAAGCAGCCGGCCGAGCCAGCACCGACGATGATGTAGTCGTACATGATTGAAAGTTGTGGCTTACGTCTAATTGGTTTAAGGGCTTGGCACTTCTGGTGGCTCGGTTGAACGCTTAGAAGTCTTAAGCACAAGATAAGCGCATGGTTGACTAGAGACTTCAGGCTGAAGGCTTTTGGTCGGGTATAGCGCTAAGTTTTATCCCGCAGAGCAAATTCTTGGATGCTACTTTATCCAGCAATCATGTGACCGCCATCGGCCGTGTAGACGCCACCGGTCGAGTAGCTACCAGCGGCGGAGGCCAGGTAGCAAGCCAGGCCAACCATCTCCTCCGGCTGGGCCATGCGTTGCAGCGGTAACTGGCTGACGAAGTGGTCCAGAATTTCTTCGTTCTGCCAGAGGGCGGAGCTGAATTTGGTCTGGATAAGGCCGGGGCAGATGGCGTTACTCCGAATTCCTTCGGCACCCCACTCCCGCGCTTGCGACTGGGTGAGCATGATGAGGGCGGCCTTGCTAACGGAGTAGATCGACATCATCGGCGAGGGCTTCAGTCCTTCCACCGAGGCGATGTTGATGATGCTGCCGTGGCCGCGCTTCGCCATGCTGGGTTTGCACAGGTTGGCAAGAAGCATGCAGGCGCGGACGTTAACGTTCATCACCTTGTCGAAGATCTCCGCGGTCATGGTTTCCAGGGGGCCGAAGACGGGGTTGGTCGCCGCATTGTTCACCAGAATATCGATACCGCCGTAGGTTGCTATGCTCTTATCCACCAAATTTTGCAGCTGCGCGCCGTCGCCCACATGACACGCAATGGCGGTTGCTTCCAGGCCATCGGCCCGAAATTCGGCCGCTACGGCATCGACGGCCTCCTGTTTACGGCTGCTGATGACGACGCTAGCGCCCAGCTCGGCCAGGCCCCGGGCGATGGCCTTGCCGATGCCTTTACTGGCGCCGGAAATGATGGCCACGCGGCCGGTAAGTTTGAACTGATCCTGAATAGTTAGCATGCTTGACTTGTTAAGTACCGCAAAGTCGGAAAAAACTAGCGAAAATTCGCTAATCTTATTACTTGAACCTTTACCAACCTTCATATTGTTTTATCTGGCATGGCGCACATTGTCGATAAGTACGTTAATCCGTTAACCGATTTCGGTTTCAAGAAGCTGTTTGGCGAAGAGCCGAATAAGGAGTTGCTCATTGATTTCCTGAACCAGCTTTTGCCCGCGCACCACCAGATTGAAGACCTGGAATACGCCTCCAACGAAAAGGTGGGGCGAACGGCAGCGGACCGTAAGGCGATCTTCGACCTGAGTTGTCGCAGCACTAGCGGGGAGCGATTCATCGTCGAGCTGCAAAAGATCAAGCAAAACTGGTTTAAAGACCGGAGCTTGTACTACACCAGTTTCCCGATTCAGGAGCAGGCGGAAAAGGGAGAATGGGATTTTGAGCTGCAACCGGTTTACTTCATTGGCATCCTTGATTTCATTTTTTCCGAGAGTCGGAAAGAAAAAAACATCGTTCACCATGTGGAACTGAAAGATCAGTTTTGCAACGTCTTTTACGACAAGCTCAAGCTGATTTACATCGAGCTTCCCAAGTTTGAGCTTGGGGTGGAAGAGTTGACGACCCACTTCGATAAGTGGCTATACGTTTTCCGGCATTTGTCGAAGTTGTCCGATCGGCCCGCAGCACTTCAGGAGCGTGTTTTCACCCGCCTTTTCGAGGCTGCTGCGATTGCAAATTTCACGCCTACGGAAATGGAAGCGTACGAAGAAAGCCTGAAGGTGTACCGCGATCTGGACAACTCCTTCAAGACGATTCGCGAAGAGGGGCTGGAGGAAGGGCTGGAAATTGGCCGGGAGGAAGGCCGGGAGGAAGGTAAAAAAGAACAAGCCAGAGCGATGGCCCGGATGATGAAACAAAGCGGGGAGGCCTCGGATAAAATTGGGCAATACACGGGCCTTACGCAGGCGGAAATTGAAAATCTTTAAGGTGTCAGACAAAAACGGTGTTCTCTACCTCATCCCTTCTCCGCTTGGCGATAACGCCCTGCATACCATTCCCGCCGCCACGCTGAAAACGATTTTGCCCATCCGCCACTTCGTGGTGGAGACCGGCAAAGTGGCGCGTAAATTCCTGAAAGAGGTCGGCGTTCCGCTTCAGGAATGCGAATATTACGACCTGAACAAGCGGACGGAAGTGCGCGATTTACCCGAGATGCTGGGGGCGACGGCGCGCGGGTGCAACGTAGGCTTGTTGAGCGATGCGGGAGCACCCGGTGTTGCGGACCCCGGCGCGAAATTGGTACTCCTGGCCCACCAGCGCGGCATTCGGGTGGTTCCGCTGGTCGGCCCTTCGGCCATCCTGCTGAGCGTGATGGCTGCCGGGCTGAACGGGCAATCGTTCACCTTCCATGGCTACCTCAGCCCGAAGCGGCCGCAGCTCGCCAACGACCTGCGCCGCCTCGAAGCCGACAGCCGCAAAGGAAAATCAACCCAACTGTGGATCGAAGCTCCCTACCGCAATCAGGCCACCGTCGAAGTCGCCCTGGAAAGCCTTCACCCCGACACCCTATTCTCCGTCGCCTGTGATCTGACGCTGGAAACCGAATACATTTTTACCGGCCGGGTGAAAGACTGGCAAAAGTCGGTCGGCGCGGAGTTGCAGAAGCGGCCGGCGATGTTTTTGTTGCTGGGGCGGTAGCGAACAACTGTTACCCGACCTAAGCCATTACCTTTATAACCAGTAAAATATTTGTCGCCCATGTCCACCACGTCATCGACCTCTACCACCACCGCCGCGCCATCGCAGGAAGCCTTGCGGGCACTCCTGGCTACTCAACGCTCCTATGCATCCGGCGTCCGCGCCCAAAACGCCTCAGAACGCATCGCCAAGCTGAAGCGAATGACGGCCTACCTCAGCGATCAAAAGAACGTCGACGGCCTCATCGCCGCCCTGCAAGCGGATTTTCGCAAGCCCGAGGTAGAAACCCTGCTCAGCGAACTCGGCACCGTACTTAGCCACCTCCGCTACGTCAGCAGCCGCCTGAAACGCTGGATGGAACCGACCAAACTCTCCGTACCGCTCTCGCTGATCGGTATGCGCAACTACGTGTACAAAGAGCCGAAGGGCTGCGCGCTGATCATCGCCCCCTGGAACTACCCCTTCAACCTTACGCTGATTCCGCTCATCTACGCGATCAGCGCGGGCTGTACGGCCGTAGTAAAACCGTCGGAGTTCAGCCCGGCGACGACGGCCTTCATCAAGGGCATGATCGAGGAGCTGTTCGACGAACGGGAGATCAAAGTCGTGACCGGCGAGGGCGACACCTCTGCCTTCCTGACCACCCTTCCCTTCGATCACATCTTCTTCACCGGCAGCCCCGCCATCGGCAAAAAGGTGATGGCCGCCGCCGCGAAGAATCTGACCAGCGTCACGCTGGAATTGGGCGGTAAATCGCCCGCCATCATCGACCAGGGCATCAACCTGAAGAAGTC
>Ga0136553_1000788_pt1 | contig 10603 bp, 6 predicted proteins | sample AntRauTorckE5430_FD_101384 | JGI IMG/M metagenome (GOLD analysis project Ga0136553, IMG submission 101384) | Saline lake microbial communities from Rauer Islands, Antarctica - Metagenome Torckler E5 #430 | ecosystem: Environmental > Aquatic > Non-marine Saline and Alkaline > Saline | place... | reverse complement strand
TCCAAATGAATTTGGTGGTGAATGCAATCGAATTTTTTATCGGAATAAAAACCGATGCCCATACCGAATGCACTGACTAATTTCTCGGATGGTAAAATCGATTTTTCGTATTTTTTAGTCAGTTTTTCTGATTTAAAAACTTCTAAAGTGTTGTTAATTGGAATACCAGAAATGACTTTTTGAGCGATTATTTTTTTGCCTTCGCCTTTCCGATCTAAGGTAATTTCATAATGTCCATTCACGGGCGTAACCGTTTCTGCACCGACTCGCAACATAACTTTTCCACCTTTGCTTTCAATGAAATCACACAATGGCTGAACGAGATTTATCAGGCCACCTTTGACGTAATAATTCCCAAAATTCGTATAACACAATGCCGTGCTACCGAATAATAAATTGACTTCTTCGATATGATTTTGGGCAGTAATTAATAATTGTTCATTGATAAAATCGACAAAAATTTGGTTTTCTAACAAGTCGTATTTTTCCAAAAGGGATTTCATATTCGAGAAAGCCGTTTTGGCGAAAGCCAATTGTTTGAACTCAAAATTTTGAATCATTGGAATTAAATCCGCCAATTTTGACGGTGGAAAAGTGCGCTGTTTGAGGGAAGTTTCCCAAACGAAATTGGCAATTTTGAAACAATATTCCCAAAAAGGTCGCTGATTTTTCTTGCCAAAAACTCGTTCGGCTTCCGCAATAAATTGATTCAAATCTTTATGTCGAGTCAGTATTTCGCCATTGTTTAAATAGACTTTCATTGGCGTTTCGAGTTCGATGGCGTCTATCGAAACCCCAATTTTGTCCAATAAATATTTCACTGGCATATTATCGTCCAAACCGACTAAAGTCGTTGCTCCCGTTTCAAAAATAAAACCTTTGCGGTAATAAGAACTCACGCAGCCGCCTGGCAAATAATTTCGCTCCAAAACCAAAACTTGTTTGCCTTCGTTTGCCAACAAACTCGCAGTCGTCAAACTCCCGATTCCTGACCCGATGACGACAATATCCCAATTTTCATTCAAGGTTTCTATGTTGTTTTTCATAGTGATTTAAACAAAGAAAGGTTAATGATGTTTAAAAAAGCATATCGAGGGTTTATTGCGATAAACCTATGGCATTTTCAAAATCCCGTGGGTTCATTATCAACGTATTAGGATAACTTCAATCACTTAATAGTGATAAAAAAATATAACTTTTTGATTTTGGCCTCGCCAAAATTTTCATTTATAAAATTCTCGATGATTTTATAAAATTTAAAAATAAACCATGAATTTGAATAATGGAATCGTTCTAAATGGAACTTACAAGGAAACGAGTGTAATGGAACATTTAGAAGATATGGGTAACGAACACGTTGCAACCTCATTAAATACGCCCATTAGAGATAATGCTTTTGAGCTTTCTGACAATGAAAAGATTGAAAAAATCGAAGGACACTTCCGTGAAATCATGGAAACTTTAGGTTTGGATTTACGCGACGATAGCTTGAACGGAACGCCTCGAAGAGTAGCGAAAATGTACGTAAATGAGATTTTTAGCGGTTTAAATCCTGCAAATATGCCGAATGCGACGATGTTTGACAATAAATATAAATATGGTCGAATGTTGGTAGAGCGAGATATTTCGGTTTATTCTACTTGCGAACACCACTTTTTGCCAATTTATGGCGTGGCTCACGTTGCCTATATTGCCAGCGATAAGGTCGTTGGTTTATCAAAACTGAATCGTTTGGTGCATTATTTTGCTAAACGTCCGCAGGTTCAAGAGCGTTTGACAGTGCAGATTGCAGATGCTTTCAGAAGGATTTTAAAAACAGAAGATGTGGCGGTTTACATTGATGCAAAACATATGTGTGTACAGTGTAGAGGCGTTGAAGATACAGGAAGTAGCACGGTGACATCGGATTATTCTGGTAAGTTTTTGAACGAGAGTGTAAGAGCAGAATTTTTAGCAACAATTAATCAATAACAATGAACTAAATCTGACAGGTTTGTAAAATCTATCAGGTTTTTTCAAACAATAAGAAAAATGGAAAGTCTTTATAAAAAGAAGGTGCTAATCATTGGCGCAACAGGCGGAATCGGTCGGGAAACGGCAAAGTTAATAAAGTCGAGCAACGCTGAAATTTTTATTACAGGACGTGACAGCGGAAAATTAAATACCGTTGCTGCGGAATTGGATTTGGCTGCTAATCGGGTTTTTCAATTGGATATTACGGATTCTGATGCAGTCGAAAGTCTTGCAGCGAAAATTCACGCAGAAATCGGCGTATTCGATATTGTAATTAATTCAGCAGGAATTGGTATCATTAAGCCAATGGAAAAATTGACTTACGAGGATTTTGATTTGACGGTTTCTACGAATTTAAGAGGCACATTTAATATTTTAAAATCCTTTTTGCCACCAATGAAAGCGGCAAAAGAAGGGTTGATTATTAATATGCCAGGTGTTTTGGGTAAAACGCCAATGGCGGGTGCTGCTGCGTATTCTGCATCAAAATATGGTGTGAATGGCTTAGTAAAATCAGTTCGAGAAGAACTCAAACGGACGAATGTTCGGATTACCAATATTTACATGGGTGGCGTTGATTCACCGTTTTGGGATAATATTGATTTGAAAGTCCAAAAGGATAAATTTATTAAAGAAAAAGAAGCGGCAAGGGCAGTTTGGTTCTTGTGTCAGCAACCGAAATCTGGGGTGGTTTCAGAAATGGTCATTCAACCGTTTAATCACCAGGCGATTTAGGAGTTGACAGTTTTGTAATATTTTTGAAAAAGGCTTTCGTCATTGACGGAAGCTTTTTTTTTATTTTAATAAAAAAAAATGTCGATTTCACCAAGTTTTCGGCAAAATCGACACTTCGAATAAATTATTGATAATTTGATAATTTCCGCAAAAGTGGTCAGGTGACTAAATCACCGCTATCCTTCGTCAGCTGCGTAACTATCATTCGCATTTAAGCCAAAACCGCTGCTTCCGCTTTTGCAAAATCCACTTCTACTTGATTTTGCAATAAATCTTCCAAAGTTTCTCTTCTGCGAATCAATTGGGCATTGCCCTTATAAATCGCAACTTCGGCTGGGCGAAATCTTGAATTATAGTTAGAAGCCATGCTAAACGCATACGCACCAGCATTTTTGAAAACCAAAATATCACCTTCCCGAATTTCATTAACTTTTCTGTCCCAAGCGAAAGTATCCGTTTCGCAGATGTAACCAACAACCGTATAAAAACGGTCTTTTCCCGTAGGATTCGACGCATTGATAATGTGGTGATAAGAATCATAAAGCATCGGACGAATCAAGTGATTCAACCCAGAGTCAACCCCTGCAAAAACGGTTGCTACCGTTTGCTTAATCACATTGGTTTTAACTAAAAAATAGCCTGCTTCACTCACCAAAAACTTACCTGGCTCAAACATCATCGTCAAATCGCTTCCATATTCTTCACAGAATTCATTGAAACGATTGCCTAATTTTTGTCCTAATTCCTCAACATCCGTACATCTATCATTTGGTTTGTAAGGAACTTTGAAGCCACTACCAAAGTCGATATACACCAAATTCTCAAAATGATGCGCCGTTTCAAACATAATATCTGCCGCACGTAAAAAAACATCTACGTCCAAAATATCAGAACCAGTGTGCATGTGTAATCCAACGACATTCAGGTTACTTGACTTGATAATGCGGTGAACGTGACGCATTTGATGCACCGAAATTCCAAATTTACTATCAATATGCCCAACCGAAATTTTAGGATTGCCACCCGCAAAAATATGTGGATTAATCCGAATACAAACTGGAACCGAATTCCCATAAGTATTGCCGAATTCTTCCAAGATTGAAATATTATCAATATTGATATTTACGCCATAAGCCACCGCTTCTTTTATTTCTTCAAACGAAACACAATTCGGTGTAAACATGATATTTTTAGGTGCGAACCCAGCTTGTAGCGCTATTCGCAATTCTTGTATAGAAACCGTATCAACACCACTTCCCATTTGCTTCAAAAACTTCAAAACACTAATATTCGTCAAAGCTTTACAAGCGTACATCACCTTCATCCGTGTATGCGAAAACGCATTGACCAGACGATTATATTGAGCCTCAACCTTTCCTAAATCATATACATAAAGTGGCGCTTCAAAGCGTTCTGCCAAAGCTAACACAGACACATTCCCAATTTCGTATTCTCCGTCGTTATTTAATTGCATTTTTTATTTTTATTTAAAATAGTGAGATATTAGACGTGAGATTTGTTTTATAGTTTCCGTTAAAAAAAAATCACTTCCAATAACATTAGGCAAAATTCACAATTTGTTTAATTCTTACAAAGAATTGTGGTAAATTATAACACCTTGATTCAAAGTCGTCATTGATTTAACAAAGCATTATCTCCGCTAAAAGTTATCAATAATCTAAAACTTCTCCCTATCAGCATCGTTTAGAATAACTTTATCGTTTGATAATATATGATTTTATTTATAGTGGAATTATTTAAATAGCTTATTTATTTCCTCCTCCCTTATTTGTATCTTTGTAAATAAATTCTCCTCTAAAATCACGAATCGAAAAGTAGTCTTTACGCCAAAATATGGCACTGTAATTAGAAATAATATCGTTAAAATTAAACTAAAAAAACACATGAATAACATCAAAAAATATGGTTTACTAATTTTGGCATTCCTCTTTATCGCAACGATAAGTTTCGCTCAAACGGCAGAAACAAGAGAAACGGAAAGCAAGGATGACGGCGAAAGTATTTTAAACAAGTTAGTTATAGGTGGAAATGTTGGAGCGGGATATGCCAACGGTTGGAACATCAATCTTTCACCAACAATCGGCTATAAATTAACAAATAGTACCATTGTAGGTGTTGGTATTACTTATAATTACGCTGATTTTAATAATCCTTTTTATAACAATAATCGGACGACTTACAACACCACAGGCGGACGTGTTTTTGTACAACAATTACTTTTTCAAAATTTATACGCTCACGTAGAATATGAATATTTATCTTACGAAGTAAGAGTTCGTTCAAACGACGGTCGGGTTGTCAGTCAGTTTGAAGCAACAGCACCAGGACTTTTGCTTGGCGGCGGCTACTCTTCAAGTTTTGGTAATGGCTTGGGGTTCACAACTGAAATATTATACAATGTTTTGTATCGTTCAGATATTTCACCTTACGCCAGTCCATTGATTTTTAGAGGTGGCTTGATGTATGGATTTTGATTCCGAAGATGATTTTTTACTAAAAAAAGCGATTGAGAAATATTTTCCCGATCGCTTTTTTTGTTTTTAACAATTCCAGAAATATCTACAATTTCCGTTTCACCTCTCCCAATTGATCAATTAAAAAATCATTGCTTCCCAAACTCACGGCCGCTTTTCCATATTCAAAAGCCTCTGCACGTTCATATTTAAAATCAATCACTAATTCATTATATTTATTAATATAACCATATTTACCATCTTTTCTAACGACAAACAAACCTTCCGAATAATCCCGAATCAAATCATATTTGAAAGGGATCACGACTTCATTATAAATATTAATACCGCCAAATTTTCCATCTTTTTCTACAATAAAAAAGCCTTCTGAATTAGCCGGTAAACGACCCATATAACCCATCGCATTGCTGTATTCGCAAGGAATCACCAACTTACCGCTATAATCCACATAACCATATCGACCTCTATCTCGAACGACTGCAAAACCGTTAGAAAAATTCGGGCGAATGTATTCATTATCAAAAGAAAACTTCGTCATTGCTTTGCCTTCTTTATTAATAAATCCCCATTTTTCCCCTTTTTTAACGCCAATTAAACCGTATTGAAATTCCAACCCGACATCTTCATATTTGAAAGGAATAACGGGTCTATTTTCATTATTAATAAAACCCCATTTTTCGCCTTTTTTGACAATACCCAAACCATTTTTAAAATCGTGTGCATGTTGGTAATCAAAGGGAATCACCTCTTTGAATGCTTCATTGACATAGCCATATTTACCATCTCTTTTGGCGTAAGCCAAACCGTCGTGAAACGCACCTAACTTATCATATTTGAAACCAACTTTGATTCGACCACGATTATTCAACGCACCCCATTTTCCACCAATTCGGACAATACACGTATTTTTTTGATAATCTAAAGCTTGTTCATAATTAAATTTAATAATAACCTCATTTTGTTGGTCAATATAACCATAACGTCCGTTCTTGCGAACGTAGGCAATACCGTTATTAAACTCGCCAATTTCATCGTATGCAAAAGGAATTACGTTATCGCCATCACGGCTAATAATACCCCATTTTCCTTTTTTCATAACCCGTGCTTGACCGTCTTTAAAACGCAAAGCCTCATCATAAAAAGTCGGAATCACGACACGACCTTCCGTATTCATATAACCATATTTACTACCAATCAAAACTGGGCAAATACCTTCATAGAAGGAACCAATTTCGTCATACATTAATTGAATAACAATCTCGCCACGGTCGTTGATAGCACCGAATTTACTATCTTTTATAACCGTTGCTAAACCGCTTCGAAAAGGATAAATTTCGTCATATTCCAAAGGCACGACTTCCATGCCTTTTTTATTAATCATTCCCCATTTTCCGTTGCGGACAACAATTGCCAAACCCTGGTCATAAGGAAAAATTTTATCATAAATATACAAGACGACTTGCTTGCCTTCCGTATTAATCACTCCCCAACGTCTGCCCTTACGAATACAGGCTAAATCTTCCGAAAAGCTCGTCACCTCATCATAAATCATCGGAATCTGTAACTCCGTTGTTTTATCAATAAAACCCCAAAGTGTTTCCTCACTTACCGCAGCTAAATTATCTTCAAAACCCCAAACTTCAGTATATTTTTTTTGTGCTTTGGTGAGTGCTTCTTTCGTGCTGTATTGTTTTGTATTCGCTTTACCTCGCCCAGTAATTCCAGAAAAATTGCACGCCGACAGCAGACTGATTACAAAAATAATCACCAAAAAAGAAGATTTATTAATAATTGTAAACACTTTCATAAGCAGTTAATTAATTATTGCGTTTTTTAAAATCGGGGAAACTCAAAAGTGAATTTGAATCTCATACTTATTGCTTACCTGTATTCTCGTACCACCACTCTCCAGAGTGGTATATCATTTTTTTCAATTTTTTACACCACTCTGGAGAGTGGTGGTACTTTTATTCAATCAAATTTATTAAAGTCTTATAATCATCAAAAGGTGCATCATTATTACTCATTTCCAAATAATTATCAAAATCTGCATAGCCATCATCTTCGCTTTCACCTTCGCCAGGATTCTCCATATCAGGAAAAGTCATTTTGGTACGAACCTCGATTTTTCCACTTTTTAATTGCGACAAACGCCATTCGTAGGTCTGAATCATTCTACGCCATATCAAATTGTTTGTTTCAAAGTAATCTTTGTCGGGCAACGCAGCAATCGCTTCCTTGAATGCCGAATTATTTCGAGCAATCATTTTAGCATCTTGAATAATGTAGAACGCTGTCTGTGCAATACTTTCGTCTTTTGTCAAAAGCATAGCGTACATAACCAATTGCAGATCTTCCTCTGATTTAATCATGCTTTGCCGACGTGCCGCACCTCGCCATTTCAAATCCAAAATCGTAAATTCACCTTTGCTATTTTTCAAGACCAAATCCGCTTTTGCCTTCACCGCCATTCCGTTGAATGTTCCTTCGATGTTTTTTTCCGTTCCTTCTATTGCCCAACCGTTATTTTTAATCATATTGATTAAGCTCCAGGCCGAATATTGCAACGTATTCACGAAAGCCGTTTTTTCGGGTTCTCGACCGTACATTAAAAGTACCGCTCCTTCCCTTTCCAACAATTGTTGAATATTTTTTGTCACCCAAGATTGCACCTTTGCTTTATCCCAAGTCAAAACATCTTCTTGATTGAATAAAATTTCAAAAAGGCGATGTGCCAAATTTCCCATCAAAGTTGTATCTTTCACAACCGACAAAATAGACGTTTTTTGTAATCCTAATTTATATTTAAAAACCCATTTATACGGATAGTAAAACAGTGCCTCCAAACTGGTAAAAGTTTCCGTTTCCCTATCAGTGATATTTTGACCTTTTATGACATTCAGATAAGGCATTGGTTTCCCTAAGTTCTTCGTTTGAATATTTATTTTTTTATTAATATCAAATTTATTAAATATATTAATATTTGATAATGAATGAATATCAAATATTAAATCCTCTAAATTTTCAAAAGTCGCTTCCAAGTCACTGTACAGCGGATGCGGCTGAACTTCCGTTCCATCTACCATCTTTGATACAATTAAAAACAACGTTTTTTGACATTGTAGAATCGCTCTCGGACGCTGCCAAAGTAGCAACGTATTTTCCTCTTTTGGTGTAGAAAGCGTGACGTTTTTTTGTTTTAAAAAATGCTCTTCTTTACTATACCAACGAGCAAAAAAGTGATCGACCTCGTTTTGCGAAAAGTTCCACCAAACCAAATTTTCAACCGATTCAATGACCGAACTCGAATGATGCACCAACGGCAAATGATTCATTTCCCGTTCTTTGAATGTCACAGGTGATGGTTCGTAGATTGTTTTTACGATGCGTTCTAATTCCAAATGCGTCAAATGCGTTTCCGTTTCGGGATACGCCTCCAACAATTCACAAATCCGTTTCGCTTGTTCACTCAAAACCAATAACGACGGCTGTTTGCTACCCAAATGTTCAAACTCCTTCGATGCCCAATTACTCACCCGATGAAACACCTCCAAAACCTCTTCTTTCGGTACAACCGAGCTAATATCGTAACGTTGTCGCTTAAACCAAAAATCATATTCTTCTTGAACTGCCTTTACATTAATATTTTTATCCGAAGCTGCTCGTTTTGGCAAATCCTCAAAATACGACCGAATCATAATTTCCCAACGATCAGAACGTAACCCAGGTGTTTGAGCCATTTCCGAGGCAATTAAATTCGCCAAATCGTCTCGCAACGGCTTCACTGCCAACGATACAAATTCCATGATTTTGAACGGATCAATCGGTCGCCAAAAGAAAGTTGGTACTAATTTTAATAACTGCAAAACTGGACGTGCCAGCGATGCGGATTGAATTCCCAAACTCGGCAAACCCTCATGTATCAACGCATTATCCAATACTCGATTTTTTTCAGGAATCAAACATAACGGTTTAAAATCCGAATTATCTCGAAAAAGTTTAGCTAAGAATTCTGCTGCTTCCGTTTCTCTTTTTGCTTTAATAATGATCAACGAACCATCTGCCTTTGCCTTGATTTTAGTCCGTTTACCATTTTTTTTGTTAAATAAAGCTTTCCTAATTTGCCCTAAATCGGTATCGTCAAATTCAGTATTCAATACTAATTCAGAAATGACAACTCCTTGTTTTTCTAATTTTTTAAAAAGGTTTTTCAAATATTGTGGCAACAAAACCATCGGTTCGTTAAGAAAAATCTGATTTATGGGTGTTTTTTCCTTTTCTAATGCCGACAAAACCAACTGAAACCTATCCGAAAACCCTAAATTTAGTCGCAAAGGTTCATCAACTTTTGTTCCCAAACTCGCCTCAATAGCTGCCAAAACTCGCAACCGAGCAGGCATATTCTCCACGATTTCAAAACTCCAATTTGCCAATACCAATTCGTCCCGTCTATCGAGCAAAGTCTTTGACGTTGCTAATTCGTCTGCTTCAAAAGAAATTTTATAAAAAGGCATTTCATCTGTTAAAAGATGATTTTTTAATGCCTGTCTATATTGTTCTATCCGAATATGTTCGTTATTATTCGGATGACCGACCAAACCTAAATGGATTTCTAATAAATTGATTAGGTTTTGGCGACCACAATATTGATAACCAACCGCTGTATTTTGATTCTGAGAATCAATGAACGTCGGATAAACACTATCGTCTAATTGTAAACCAAAATAAATGGTCATCGTTTTTTATATTTTGTATAATTACACTTTACCCTGTCACAAAAATTAAACCGAATCATAATTTTTGCCTTGGTTCAATGAAATTAAATGAATAATATATATGATAATTATGGTATCCTACTACGCCACATTCGCTTGACGATATACTGATTTCGTCCTTGCAGTTGTCACTTTAGAATATTTTTAGACTTCAAAATTATTATTTTTTAAATGCTTTTCGTTCTTTTGAATGAGAAAAGTATAATTGCATCAGTTCGGTGATTTAATAATCTATTTTTATTTAATAATTAAAAACCTTTTCACTATGAAAACAAGTAAATTAATAATGTTTTTGGCGTTTATCTTCTGCCTTAGTTTATCGGAAACAGCAACAGCTGCCGCAAGTCAATCAAATGTAGCATCAATAGCAACCGTAGCAAAAGATCATCAAAAATTCAATGCAAAAACATTCAGAAAGTCGATTAAACAGCAGTTTAAAAAAGTTAAAAAGGACGTTAAAAAATTCTTGAAAGACCAAAAAGAAAATGCGAGTGTCGGAAAACTATTATTGTTAGCAATTGTAGGTTTGGCTTGTATTGGCTTAGGTGCAATTTTAGAAATTGGTTTTATTGTGAATATTGGTTC
>Ga0136553_1000786_pt1 | contig 10612 bp, 10 predicted proteins | sample AntRauTorckE5430_FD_101384 | JGI IMG/M metagenome (GOLD analysis project Ga0136553, IMG submission 101384) | Saline lake microbial communities from Rauer Islands, Antarctica - Metagenome Torckler E5 #430 | ecosystem: Environmental > Aquatic > Non-marine Saline and Alkaline > Saline | place... | reverse complement strand
GCTACATCTATTTTTTTAGACGAAAAAATACATTTTTAGACAGTCGGCTATTTTTTACGATAACGGGCTGTCCTTGCCCTTCCCTCTTTGCTCCTAATCAAGCATTGTCTGCACCTGCATTTCGACTCCGCTCAGTAACCACGGCCGCGCGCCCCAAGTTGTTCCTAACGAACTTACTGCCCCCGGGCTTGCGTTCTAACCAAAACCGAGCTATCATGACCAAGTACACATCACTACTCCTGACCCTGCTCTTACTAAGCTTTGTCGCAAGCGCACAGACGGTTGAGCCCGCGCCGAGCAAAGCCCCCGATAAAGGCGACATCCAGGTCCAGGAATACCCGATCACGAACCAGGTGCGTAGCAGCGCGCTCGCCACCTTTACCAATGATTTTGAGTTGACCAACGTCGGTTTTATGCACGTTTACGCTATGGCCAATACCGACCCAAAAGGTACTTACCTGATGACGGGCGAAGAAATCAGTTCTACCACCCGCGCCTTGTTACCAGCCAAATACCAACGGATGGCCAAGACAATGGACGCCAAACTTTACGGGGCCGCCGAGATCAGGGGCATTGGCGAAAGCCTTTATATTATCCGGATGGACGGTGACCGCAGCGACCGCCTGGAAATGTTCGCCATGCGCGACGGTAAAATAAAACACCTGAAAACCCTCGCTTACCGAAGCTGCGAAGAGGGTGCCTGCCGCCAACTCGACAGCTTCATCACCGACGTAGATGGCGACACGGACCTCGACCTGATTCAGATAAGACGGCGCGTAACCAAAAATGGGGAGAAAGTCTACAAGCCAAAAGCCTACATACTACGAGACGACGGCAAAAAGTGGTTGCGGACCAGAAAACTGGAACTGCCAACCAACAGCATGCAGTTTTATTATCCGGAGTAAGGGTCGCGGATTAAAGATAACAGCCGGAGCGGGCGGGACGTAGTTGTTCCGCCCGCTTTTTTCATTCCTCCTCCCCACTGGCGGCGATGATGCCCAGGAACGGCTTGAGCTTTTTCCAGAGTTTGGCCGTTTTTTCGTCCAGTTCGACCTTTTCGCCGGCACCTGGCCGGAACTGGCTGAGGATGTCGAGCAGGACGTTGATGCGCCCCTCGGTGTCGTAAAATTTGTTGACGATGGCCACCCGCTGGTGTTCCACCAGGCAGTAACCGGAGGTGAAGTTGCCCTTTTCGTAGCGGACTTTGTAGCCGAGTTGTTTGGCCAGGGATTCCAGTTTTTTGAGGGAGTTTTTGGTGGGGGAGAGTTTCATGCCCGGGACTTCGCTGCGCTCCGTCCCGGGTAAATCATGCGATGTCCTTACGAGACAGGTGGCATGCTACTCGGTTCGTTAGCGTGAATGGTTAATTTGAGGTCGTAAGGTACGATTACGCGGCAAGATTCAACCGAATACTGCCGCTGCCATCCGGAAGGTATTGGCATGGGCGTCGATGATGGTGGCCAGGCGTTCGCTGTAGCCACCGCCCATGCTGACGGCGACGGGGATGCGGCGGTCGCGGCAGCTTTGTAAGACAAAGCGATCACGCTCGCGGCAACCGTCGATGCTCATGGCCAGGCGGCCCAGTTTATCGGAGGCGAGGACGTCGACGCCGCTGAGGAAGAAGACGATGTCGGGGCGTTCGCGATCGAGCAAGTCGGGAAGGATGGCGTAGAGTTTGGCGAGGTAGGCTTCGTCGCCGGTCTGGTCGGGGAAACCGACGTCGAGGTCGGAGGGTGGTTTGCGGTTGGGGTAGTTTTTCGCCCCGTGGAAGCTGAGCGTGAAGATACGGGGCTCGTTAGCAAAGATGTGGGCGGTACCGTTGCCCTGGTGGACGTCGAGGTCGACGACAACAGCCTTTTGTATTTCCCCGGTGTGCAATAATTCGTTGGCCGCGATGGCGATGTCGTTGAAGACGCAGAAGCCTTCCCCCCGGTCGGCAAAGCTATGGTGGGTGCCCCCGGCGATGTTGAGGGCCACCCGCTCCCCGGTTCCTGGCCCGGCCAGGACGTGGCGGGCGCAGTCGAGCGTCCCCTGAGCGATGACGCGCCCCCGGGCGATCAGCTCCGGCCGCATGGGGAAGCCGATGGCGCGGGCTTCCTTCGCGCTCAGGGTGTTGGTCTTCAGTTTTTCCCAGTAGTTAGCAGTGTGGGTACGCAGAATGGCGGCTTCGGGTATCGGTTGGGGGGCGAAGAAGGCTTCCTCCGTTATTGTCCCTTCGTAGAGTAGTTGCTCCGGGAGCAGCGTGTACTTATCCATCGGGAAACGGTGCTTGGCGGGCAGCTCGTAGCGGTAGATCGGGGAGAAGGCAATGCGCATGGGGAAGGAGGAAAGTAAGTAAAGGAACAAGGAGAATAAGGGAAGGAGGTAAAGGTTGACAGGCGACCACCAAAGATTGCGCTGTCCCTCGCGCCAATCCCCCTTACTATGCACCTGCATTTCGACTCCGCTCAGCAACCACGGCCGCGCCCTTCGCGTTGATAAAAGGCACTCGGTATAAGCCTCATGTCCTAACTTGCCGTTTGTAGAAGATCAAACCACCCGCCATTAATCATTACTTATGCCCGCGCTTTTAGACGCCAACCTGCAGGCCAAACGCGCCCGCCTCGAAGAGATCATCAAGAACCTCCACGAGCTGACGCTGCGCATTGGTCACGAAGAAATGGCCGCCACGGTCAGTGAGCTACGCAACCGGATTTTCGAGCCCTTCATGTTCGTGATCGTAGGGGAGGTGAAAGCTGGCAAATCGAGCTTTATCAACGCTTTACTGGCGACTGGCCGGGAGATCACCAAGGCCGCTCCGCAGCCGATGACGGACACCATCCAGCAGATCATCTACGGCGAAGAGGAACGGACGGTGACGATCAACCCCTACCTGAAAAAGATTTTCCTGCCCGTTGAGATCCTCAAGGAAATCGCCATTGTTGATACGCCGGGCACGAACACCATTGTTGAGCACCACCAGGAGATTACCGAGCAGTTCATTCCGGCCAGCGACCTGATCGTTTTCGTTTTCGAGGCCAAGAATCCTTATCGCCAGAGCGCGTGGGATTTCTTTAATTACATTCATGGCGACTGGCGGAAGAAGACCATTTTCGTATTGCAGCAGAAAGACCTCGCCAGCGCTAACGAGCTGAAAGTCAACTTGGAAGGCGTTTCGAACAAGGCAAAGAAAGAGGGCATCGACACCCCCATAGTCTTCGCCGTCAGCGCCAAGGGCGAAGACGAGGGCGACCCCGACAGCGGCTACGGCCCACTGCGCGAATACATTACGGCCAACATAACCGGCGGCAAGGCACCAGGCCTGAAGCTGAACAACTCCATTCTGACCGCCCAGACGATTAATGACCGCATTGCCGACGGGCTGTTGCTGCGCCGTCGCCAGTTCGATGCCGATACTTTTTTCCGCCAGGACATCGGCGATACGCTTACCGAGCAGACCGCCCAGAGCAATAGACAGGTCGACCTGATGGTGGAAAACCTGCTGCTTACCTACGACGGGATCACCCGCAGCAAGCTAGCGGAATTGAAGGATGGGCTGAGTATTTTCGGCCTCATGAAACGCTCCTTCAGCGCCACTTTCGGCAGTACGCCCGACGCCAAAACGTGGTTGACCGGCCTGGCCAAAGACCTGGAGGAAGACCTCAACACGAAGATGCGTGCCCGCCTCAACGACAACATCGTCGACCTGGCCGAATCCATCCAACAGATGGTGAAAATGATCGACCTGAAGATCCGCAACTCCGAGACTATTCTGAAGAACGACCACGAACTGTTCAGCGACATCGCCGAGCGACGGGAAAACGTGTTGCGCGACTTGCAGGAACAGTTTAACCGCTTCGTTTCCAAGACCGAAAATTTCACCGATGAGAAGCTCTTCGCCGACCGTGAAAACCTGACGCCCAAGCTCGCGGCTAGCGGGGGTATTGCAGCGCTGGGCGTGGTGCTGATGGCACTGTCTTCCGCCTCGGTTTTTGATATTTCCGGTGGCATTCTGACCACGATCGGCGTGCTCTTCGCTGGCTTCAGCACCCGAGGTAAACGCAAAAGGATTGTGGATGGCTTTGAGGCGGAAATCGCCGTTGGCCGCGAAAAGCTGGCGGCGGAACTGGAGGAAAAGCTCAAAGCTTACATCGTCAACCTTCGCAAGCGGATTGAAGGTAATTTTTCCCGCTTCGACGAAAACTTACAGCGGGAGGAGAAGAATCTGGCAATTCTGGAGGGCAGCCATGCGGAAATTCTGGAGGAGTTGGAGGGGATGGTAGTTTAAATTTACCGGAGAAAGGTTTACCCACCAGCGGTTCTTAACCTAAACTCCGCTGCGTGGTTTTACCCCTACTGCTGGCTAACATCTTTGTGTAGGCTACAAAGCTGACACATCTACCCTAAATCATTAGAAATCAACTTCAAAAACTCATTCCGCGTCCGCTCGGCCTTGAAGGCACCGGTGAAAGCGGAAGTGGTGGTGGAAGACGCCTGCTTCTGCACCCCACGCATCATCATGCACATGTGGCGGGCTTCGATGACGACAGCCACGCCGAGGGGGTTCAGGGTGTTGTGGATGGCCTGCAGAATTTGGTCGGTCAGCCGTTCCTGCACCTGGAAGCGGCGGGCGAACACGTCGATCACCCGGGGAATCTTACTAAGGCCAACGATGTAACCGTCGGGGATGTAGGCTACATGCGCCTTACCAAAAAAAGGTAAGAGGTGGTGCTCACAAAGGCTGTACAACTCAATGTCTTTGACGATCACCATTTCGGAATAGTCTTCGGCGAACATGGCGGAGCGAAGAATCTCCTCGGCATCCTGCTGGTAGCCCTGGGTAAGAAACTGCATGGCCTTGGCGGCCCGCTCAGGCGTTTTCAGTAATCCCTCCCGACTTAAGTCTTCCCCCACCCCGCCGATGATTTCGGTGAAGTGGCCGGAGATTTTGTCGGTGATCTTGTCGTCAAAATTCAGTTGCTGGTTGAAGGGCATGGCCTTTTGTTTTGCGGGTGGCGGGAAGGTTGGGGTGAACTCCCCAAAATGAAGAATGAGGGGTGGACTATGGCCGACCATTAGGGCCGTAGTACTCAGCGTAGATGTTTTCCGTTTCGTGCAGGCGCATGCTGTACAGTGTGGCACCGTTGGCGTTAACCTGCGCTTCAATACGCTGCCAAAAAAGGCGGAGCAGGTTTTCCGTCGTTGGTTGCATCCCGTCAGGCACCCAAGCTACGTCGAGGTTAAAATTCCGGTGATCTACCTGATTGACGACCTCCGCCCTGACAATGTTAGACAGCAGCTTGGCGTCCATCACAAAGCCAGTAACCGGGTCGGGCTGGCCAGCCACCGTGACGAACAGCTGGTAGTTATGACCGTGCCAGTTTTCATTCGAGCATTTGCCGAAAACAGCGAGGTTCTTCTCTTTGCTCCACTCCGCGATGTGAAGCTTGTGGGCGGCGTTAAACGTCTCGCGGCGGGTAAGGTACAGCATGGTGGTTTTTTGTTGGGGCGCAAAGATAGGTAAACAGCTTGCAGCGTCGCAGCTTGCAGCTTGCCGTATAACATGCGTGACGGGCAAAGCGGCAAGCTATAAATCAGGAGAGCCCCACAAAACTTATGTTCTGTGGGGCTCATCCCTTTCGTTATCGTCAGGTAGTCTAAATTATATTAGAGAACGCGTACCTCGATGGCAGCGGGACCTTTCTTTGTTTCTTCGACTTCGAAGCTGACTTTGTCGCCTTCCTGGATGTCATCGACAAGGCCGCTGACGTGTACGAATACGTCTTTGCTGCCGTCTTCAGGGGCGATAAAACCGAAACCTTTGGTATCGTTGAAGAATTTAACGGTTCCTTCAATCATTGTATTGTGATTTTTAAGGAGTGAAATAATGCCCAAAAGTAAGTCCAATATGTTTGTCCCGCCATTTTATTTACGTTTCACCCGTTTTACAAGTACCTGAAATTGAGTGAAAGACAGCTGAAAGCCTTATAAACAAAGGAGTTGCGGGTAATTTGGGCCTTCCCGTGACCTGATAAATATTTTCTAACCGGGGCCGATAAGCGATTAAAAAGCCTCCCGGAAAAGAAGAAAAGCCCTCCAGATAGATTCATCTGAAAGGCTTTTCCCTGGTGATTTCAGACGGTATTCCGTGCGCCCGTGGTGGAAGGGCGGGAGTTTTACAAGGCTATACATGGCCCCAAAAACCCCACCCCAACTTGTTTTGGGTCTCCTTCACCCCCAAAACGTATCCCAGCTGGGGAGGGAAGACGTGAGAGGCGTCTCAGGTATAGCATTATAGCGGGAGGGTTCCTTAGCGTTTTTTATTGTACAGTTTATCTCCGGCCGCTTTGTACTTGTCGCCATCCACCCAGCTGGGGCGTACATCGCGATTGGCAATCAGGCGGGCGGCCAGGGTGAACACTTGGCAGTACGCCTTGAGGTAGGCCATGTCAATCGTTTCTGGGTTGTCCGTTACCTGGTGGTAATACTTGAATATCTCCTCGCTGAAGCCGGTCATTCCGGGGCTGAAGGTGAGGGCGGGAATGCCCTTGGCGGCGAAGCTCACATTGTCGGAGCGGTCGAACAGTCCTTGCTCGGGAGCGGGGTCGTTGATCACGCTTTTGCCAAAAGCGCCGGCGGCGGTCTGCACCTGCTCATCAATGCCCGTTCGGTTGGCGCCGAGCAGAGAGATGCCGGTTACATCGTCGTAGCCAGCCCCGTCGGTATTAAAGTTGAAGATCGTTTTTTCGAGGGGAACGAGCGGGTGTTCCACGTACCACTCACTACCCAATAGACCCATTTCTTCGCCGGTGACGGCCAGCATGATGACCGGGCGACGGGTCGGCCGTTCGGCAAAGGCGCGGACGGTGGCCAGCAGGGAGATCGTACCGAAGGCATTATCGCGTGCCCCATTGAAAATGCTGTCCTGCTCGGTGAAGGCTCCCCCACCCTGCTTACCCACACCGACGTGGTCGAAGTGGGCGGTGACGATCATATACTCGTCCTTCAATGCCTTGTCAGTACCCGGCAGAATACCACCAACGTTGAAGCTCTGAATCTTTTTGATGGTCATCCCGTCGCTACTCATGGCGCCTTTCAGCCCTTTTTTGCGCTTGGTCAGGCGGTCCATAAAATCATCGCCTACCTTGACGAAGCCGTAAGGAATGGTCGCACCGGCATCGCCTTTGTCGAGGCCCATGCGTTCGCCACCGAGGTAGTCTTTAAAGGCCGACCAGGGAAAAGGCAGGGAGTATATCTCAAAGATGGCGACGGCACCGGCCTCGGCAGCCATCGCGGCTTTTTCACTCACCCCACGGAAAACACCGCTCTGGCTCACGTCACCGGGAATACCCGCGCGGGTGATCACGATCTTGCCCTTCACGTTGAGATCTTTATAATCATCGTGGTCCGTTTCCGGATCAACCCAGCCGTAGTTGGCAAAAGCGACGTCGGCTTCAAGTTCGGGAGCGGCGGGGCCACGGATGATCAGCAGGTCCGCCTTTTGAGTGAACGACATATCGTCGACCATCAACATACCGCCGGCAGGAGCAGCCGTTTGTTGGAGGTTGACGGGTTGGAAGTAGCTCTCCCCGTTGATCGGAGCGTAACCGCTAGCCCGTAGCTGGGCGGCGATGTACTGAGCGGCAATTTCGTTGCCAATACTTCCGGTGCGGCGACCGGCCAGGTAATCAGAAGCCAGAAAGTGCATTTCGCCGGCAAGTACGTGCTCGTTGTAGGAAAATTCAGGCAGCGTCTTGTCAACGGTACCCTCCTGAGCAAAAAGTGGGGAAAGGCTACCGCAAAATATCAGTAGCCACAAGGTGATTTTTTTCATAACGCAAAGTTAGTGGCGCGAACGCAGGAATGCAAGAAGGGAGTTAGAGGAGGTAGAGGGTAGGAGGAGGTAGGATGATAATAAGGTTTGGCTACTGTTGATTCTTGCTGCAAAAGTCGTTTTTTTGTTTTAAGATGTTCGCACAGTCAATAGTTAAAATTTTAGCGAATCGGGAATAAAAGCAAGGATTAAGCCTAGGCAACAAACCTGCAACAAACATTCTTATCACCCTAGCTCCGAGTGTCCGCTCTTGGCTTGCTTAGCCCGTGATTTACATTAGGAGCCCCGCGGCAGCCTGCATTACCACACAACTACCAAACGACACTACTAAGGTGAATCAAGGGTTAAAGCCGATAGGTCGGACGCTCGGAGCGTTGCGATCAACAAAATGGCTTGGCCATTCCGTTGATCGCAACGCTCCGAGGTCCTTACGTCGTCCTTTGCGTCGAAACTAGGACCTCGGAGCGTGAATTTTCAGCTTGATGCGAAGCAATCAAGCTGAAAATCACCTCCGAGTGCCCGGACGCTATTGTCCTCCAGCAATCAAGCTGAAATTGACCTCCGAGCGTCCGTTCTTGGCTTGCTTAGCCCTTGATTTACATTAGGAACCCCGCGGCAGCCTGCATTACCACACAACTACCAAACGACGCTACTAAGGTGAATCAAGAGTTAAAGCCGATAGGTCGAACACTCGGAGCGTGAATTTTCAGCTTGATGCGAAGCAATCAAGCTGAAAATCACCTCCGAGTGTCCGGACGCTATTGTCCTCCAGCAATCAAGCTGAAATTGACCTCCGAGTGTCCGGACGCTATTGTCCTCCAGCAATCAAGCTGAAATTGACCTCCGAGCGTCCGTTCTTGGCTTGCTTAGTCCTTGATTCGCGCTAACAGACTAACCAAGTGCCCCCAGCAAGACGCTATCAAACTACATAAGTTACTGAAAACCAGCTACAAACAAAATAAGGTCAGAAATAAGACAGAATTAGGTAGTAATAAAGACCCTTTCAGGGCACCGTACAAAGATGAAACACCCACCCAACTCCACCCAAAAAGCCCCGCCCCGGATAAATTCGGGACGAAGCAAAACTAAGTGGTATCAGCGTCAGGGGGCGGCACATCGGCAGCCGCCACGATCACCGGATAGCGACCGTATTCTTGCAGCAACAGCAAGAGCGAAGCGAGTTCGGCGGGCGGCAATAGTGCGCCACAGGCTAGCCGTTCGCGAAGTTGGCGTAGGGATTGAGAGAAATAAATAAATTGTTTGTTTTGTAACCAATAGGACCACAAAGGAAACACTTTGTTTTAATAATCTCTATGAATCAAACATATTAATGTTTATCGTAATAGAAAGCAATCGGGGCCTCCTAATTTCCATTCGTCGCTCCTGGCCAGAGCACCTTCATCGGGAGGCCGACCAGAAAGCGGAGGCGTTGTAGGAAGCACATGGTAGCTTATCAATTACCCAGCAGCACATTAGCCTTCTTAGACTCAGCCAAGGTATTCTTGACACTCTTGCTGACTTCCGTGAAAACGAATCTTTTACTGTGAAAGTAGAAGGTGCCAGTGCTTTCAATGACGTAGAGGCTTTCACTTTCCCAGATACCACCAACGCGGCTATATAGACCAGACGATATTATCAGGGGTTCAATTTCCAGGTTCGTCACCACATCAAAATTACGTAGTGCTTCTTCTTCAAACCAGTTCAGTGATCCTATGCCATCATCGTATTTCTCTGCTATCATTATCCCTAAGGCATCAAGCTTTTTGCTTTTGTCATATTGAGGCTTGAGGAAGTAAACACCTTTACCATTTTTCAAGTCACCTGTATAATCTTCACGCTGATGCGAGAGGATGATAAGGTATCCTCTACCAACCTTTAAGTCACCGAATAGCGTTGGCCATAACATATTACGCCTGTCTTCGATATCAATCCCTTTTCTCTTTAATGCCTTGATGCGCTGCGCATATTCTTCGGGTGTTGATCCGTACATAATCCCAAACACCAACGTATCACCAACAGGTTCTGGGTAAATGAGGGCCAAACTATCCAGCACTAATGTGTCTGAATAGTCTACTTCCACTTGTTTTGAACCTCGACTTGTGCTGGTTTGACACGCAGTTGCGAAAGCACTGATAAGGAACAGCCAGGCAATAGACTCGGCAGCGTGACAGAAGAGTTTTAGGTTCATCTTCATTTAAGGTTAGTTTTTTTTTAAAAAATGCACTAGGATCAACACATGTACTACAAGCGTAGTAAACTATTCAATCCCCAACTCCCCAGCCAGCCCAGGATCAAGCCGCTTCAAAGCAGCCTCCACTTGCTGCACTCGCAGCCGCAGCAACTTGTTGAGTTCGAGAAGTTGCTCATCAGGATCAACGACCACATCAGCAACACCATCACCAAACGGCCTACCCTCCCCCTTCGATAACTCAACCAGCAACAAGTCATCAATCGCTACGTCGAAATGCTCGCCCATGAGGATTAAGGCTTCAATTTTAGGGTTAGATGTTTCGTCAATGTAATTGGCTGCTTGAGATGGTGAGACATCAAGCAGTCTCGCTAAGTCCGCTTTCCTCATTTTTTTTTGATGAAGAAGAAATGCTAAATTTTTCCCTAAGTACACTGATTCTTAGCGTTTAAAATATATTGATTTTAAGAATGTAGTATTTTATTGGATGAAATCTTTTTATAAAATTGGATATTGTCCAATGAAATACTATATATTTGTAAAGTCAAAAGGAACTACATAAAGCGAAAGTAACTCTTTCTTCAGCTATTAACAACCGACGGTGCGAATTT
>Ga0136553_1000784_pt1 | contig 10650 bp, 6 predicted proteins | sample AntRauTorckE5430_FD_101384 | JGI IMG/M metagenome (GOLD analysis project Ga0136553, IMG submission 101384) | Saline lake microbial communities from Rauer Islands, Antarctica - Metagenome Torckler E5 #430 | ecosystem: Environmental > Aquatic > Non-marine Saline and Alkaline > Saline | place... | reverse complement strand
TTTGCTGGACACCAGCATGATCTTCCTCACCCCCATCAACCTTGTTGTCGATGTGGTGGACGACGTGACCGGGCTGCCCATCACTGGCGGAGCCACCTTCGAGCTGGAAAGCATGTTTGAAGCCTTCACCGCTACCTCTAATACCGCCGGCCAGCTCAACATCAGCCAGCTCGACGCCGCCAACCCTTTCCTAATGTACGTCACCGAATGGGGCTACCAAACCCGTGAGTTTACCGCCGTCACCGGTGCATCGCTAAACGGTACGACCATCCGCCTCACCCCTGGCTACATGGATGACTTCGTGACTGACGAAGGCTGGACCGCCGAGGCGGACGCCGGTGTTCGCGCAGGCCAGTGGCAGCGGGGCGTTCCACTGGGCACCACTTACTCCGGTATCCCCTTCGCGCCCGGCGTAGATGCGGCCGGTGATTTTGGTAAGGAAGCTTACGTGACTGACCTGCCTAATAGTAGTGCCGGCTCAAATGATGTCGATGGCGGCGTTGTCACCCTCACTTCCCCGAAGTTCGGTCCGCTCGGCCCCTACAATCTCCAGGTCAGCTACCAATACTGGTTTGGCAACAACGGCGGCGATGGTAACCCCGACGATTTGATGACCATCAGCATCACCAACGGCATCGAAACCAGGGTGGTTCGGGATTACGTCGCGCCCGGTGGTCCCCGCTGGCAGGCAGACTCCTTCCTGGTCGCCGATTACGTCGCCATCAACGACCAACTGCAGCTCATCGTCACCACCAGTGACTTTGACGACAACGGTCACCTCGTGGAAGCTGCCTTTGACCAATTCCTGGTGTCCCCCTCCGCCTGGACGGTCAGCACCGAGGAGTACAGCACCGACGGGTTGACCGTTCGTGTTTTTCCCAACCCGACTGCTGCGCTGTTTCAGCTCACCTTTGAAGGCCGCCAACTGGGCGAAACGACCCTGCGGGTGAGTGATGTAGCTGGCCGGGTAATCAGTACCCAGCAAGTACTTGGAAACTCCGTTGTCTTTGGTAACCAACTAGCTGCTGGCGTTTACTTCGCCGAACTGTTGGAGAAGGGACAGCGGGTTTACGTTACCAAGCTGGTTAAGCGGTAAAACATCGAGTTTGGTAAGCTTGAGGGCTTGCAGCCCGAATGCGTGACGGACTACCGCACATGCATTCGGGCTGCAAGCCCTCGACTTTTACAGGCTAAGTGCGATCAGCTGCTTAGCTATTTCGACGTGATCAGGGCTAACCGCCTGAACCGTCGCCAGTACCCGGGCATTACGCCGTTCCCCGTAGTGGTTGTAGGCTTTATCGTAGTACACCAGGGCGATGCGGGCGGCGGTGGCGAAGTCGCCGGTTTCCAGTGCTTCCAGAGCGGTATTGAAGTGTTGCCCACCCAGTTTTTTTTGAATACGGCCAAAGGCGGCGGCCAATTCTTCCTTCGGGTAGCGGGCGTAGTTGTCCACGAGGTGGTCGACCCGCCAGTCGAGCGCTTGTTCAAGGGCAACAATGGGAGCGGCGGTAAGGCGTTCGTAGAATTCATCGGAGAAGTACACGTGACCGATCAGGCGGCTTTCGTCTTCCAGCCAGACGTGCTCCCCTTCCGGGATGGCGCGCAGAGCGGCGAAGAGGCGGTTTTCAAATTCTTCGGAGGATGGTTGGGCGGCTTCCCCCAGCCCGCCGAACGCGGAGCCTTTGTGGTGAGCCAGGCCTTCGAGGTCAACAACCCAGGCACCGAGGGCCTGCATGGCCAACAGGATGGGGGTTTTGCCGGAGCCGGTCGGTCCACTAAGTACGCGGTAGTGGTGCTTGTCAACACTCAGGTATTGGCGGATGTGGTGACGGGCCGCTTTGTAACCTCCCGTCAGCTGGACCACCTCAAAGCCGGCGCGTTCGAGTAGCCAGACGACGCTGCCACTCCGCTGCCCGCCCCGCCAGCAGTGGACGACGACTTGGTTAGCGGGGGCCAGTCTTCGGGCTTCCTCCACCAGCCAGCGCATTTTCCCTCCGGCAATCTCCAGCCCTTCCAGCAGGGCTTCGTCCGGGCTTGCTTGCTTGTAGAGTGTACCAACGGTAGCCCGTTCTTCGTCGGTGAAAAGCGGCAGGCTTCGGGCACCGGGTAACTTGCCGGTAGCGTGTTCCCCCGGCGAGCGAACGTCCAGTAGAACGTAGTCGCCCCAGCGGGAATCGTTGAATAGGTCTTGTGGCGTGATGGTTTGCATGTGGGGCACAAGGTAAGCAACGTGAGGTTCGGATTGAAGACTAACAAAAAATCCTTGATGGTAAATAGTGTCGTTGCCTAATGTTGTAACGCTGCCGCGTGGTAATGAAGGGCCTTCAAAATGCGGTAGCACTACAAAACTACATTCCTGCACAACTGGTTTTCAATTGATTAAAAATTGAGCAGGGGCGAACCTCAGGTGGAAGCAATGTAGATTGCTGCTCGTGTGGTACTTCCGCACCTTGCCCCCTTCCAGTTTCTTTACACAATTCGACAGGCTCAGCGCATCGCCGGCGGCCGCGCAAAATGATGCCTTTAATACGTAACTATTCGGCCTGAAAAACGTCCTATGACCGATGAACAATTCGCAGCAGGTGATGAGGGAGTGGGCGAACCGCCTCAACGCATTTGGTGCGGCCGGGGAAGCCTGTTTTTTTCTTGTTGATTTTGAGCAGGCGCGGCCGCAGGTGTGGTGTAAGTTGGAGGAGCAAACGGGCGCCCCCGCCTTCAGTTTTCCAAACCGGCAAGATTACACTACCCCACCCCCCGGGAGGCCAGAGGCTACGATTTCGCCCACCCACATCAGTACAAAAGACTTTCGCCGCGCCTTCGACACTGTGCAAACCGGCCTCCAGCGGGGAGATAGTTTTCTGACTAATCTAACCTTCCCCGTTCCCGTCAATCTCAACTGTTCGCTCGACGATATTTACCAGCAAAGCGAGGCCAGGTACCGCATTCTCTGGCCCGGCCATTTTGTGTGTTTCAGCCCCGAGACTTTTGTAACCATTGACACGGCGGGCTACATCGAGAGCCGCCCGATGAAAGGCACTGCCCTCGATACCGACGCTGCCCGTCACGATCTGCTGACCAGCCGCAAAGAGATCGCTGAACACGCTACCATCGTCGACCTCATCCGCAACGACCTAAGCCAGGTCGCCAAGCGGGTACGGGTGACCGACTACCGCTATTTTCATGAGATTGCCAGCAGCCGCGGTCTCGTACAAACCAGCAGCAAGATCGGTGGTCAGCTGCCCGACGACTGGAAAAGCCGCCTGGGAGACTTGCTCGCCGATTTGCTTCCGGCCGGCTCGATCAGCGGTGCCCCCAAGCCAGCTACCCTCGACCTGATCCGGCGGGCCGAGGGGCAGCAACGGGGTTTTTACTGTGGCATCGGTGGGTACTTCGACGGCAAGACGGTGGATACCTGCGTACTCATCCGCTTCATTGAGGAGCGGGCCGACGGAAGCCATCATTTTCGCTCCGGTGGGGGCATCACTGCCCGCAGTAAATGGCGCGATGAATACGAAGAATTGAAGGCAAAAGTCCGCATACCCCTGGCCATTAGCGGTTTTTCACTACATTAACGGGAGATTTGGCGGCCGAACACCCCTGCGTTCAACTAAAATAATGGCATCGCCAGCCATTTTAGTTGGTCGCTTCAGCTTCAGGATCACTTCAACTCACTTTACTTTAGCAGGCAGAGTCAAACTACTTGAAACACAACAAACACCCTTCCCAGCTACTGTTGGAGTCCGTTCGCATTCTCGACGGACAGGCAGATTTGCTTCCCTTCCACCAGCGAAGGGTCGACCGTTCCCGTCGTGCGCTGTTCGCCAAATCTCCGGCCCTGAAGCTGGACAAGGTACTGGCGGGCCTCGAATTACCGCGCAACGGACTCTTCAAACTTCGCATTGAATACGCAGAAACGATACACAAAACGGAGCTCGTTCCCTACGTACCGAAAATAATCAAAAGCCTCCGGTTAGTTGACGCAAACGCCCTATCCTACGGCCAGAAATTTACTGACCGGACGGGCATCCGTCAGTGCCTGGAGAAAAAAGGCAACTGCGACGATATTCTGATGGTGCAGTATGGTTACCTGACCGACGCCAGTTACGCCAACGTAGCACTCTTCGACGGTAGCTACTGGTACACCCCGAGCTGGCCCTTACTACGCGGTACCCGCCGGGAATCGCTTCTGGAATCCGGCGTGCTGAAGCCAACCGTTATTCGGGCCCGTGACCTGGATTCATTCAGCAAAATCCGGCTGATCAATGCCATGTTGCCATGGGAGGAAGCAATGGAGGTGGCGGTGGATCAGGTTATGGGGCGGTGACGCGGGTAATGGCTTACGCGCGCTACCCACTGTAAAGGCAACGAGCCCTTCGGATTCGGCAGAAAAGACTGGTGAGAAGACCGTCATGTGCGTATAACAGACCGCAGGCTTAGAGAGGAAACGGCGCTCAACTTATAATGGATAGAGAAATGCGCGACTCAAGAAATGCGCGACGGAAGAAATGCGCGACTAAAGTCGGTGCTGGGTTACAAAGCTCTTCGAGCTACGAGAGGGCCTGCGTGCGTATAACAGATCGCAGGCTTAGAGAGGAAATGGCGCTCAACTTATAATAGATAGAGAAATGCCCGACGAAAGAAATGCCCGGCTAAAGAAATGCGCGACGAAAGAAATACGCGACTAAAGAAATGCCCGACTAAAGTCGGTGCTGGGTTACAAAGCTCTTCGAGCTACGAGAGGGCGTGCGTGCGTATAACAGACCGCAGGCTTAGAGAGGAAACGGCGCTCAACTTATAATGGATAGAGAAATGCCCGACTAAAGAAATAAGCGACGAAAGAAATGCCCGACTAACCGCCTCAGGCAGCCGCGAAGCGAAGTCGGTGCTGGGTTACAAAGCGCTTCGAGCTACGAGAGGGCGTGCGTGCGTATAACAGATCGCAGGATTAGAGAGGAAACGGCGCTCAACTTAAATAGATAGATGCACGCTCGTTCAATTATTTTGCGTGGCTAAGGCAGCGTTACGTCTGGGCCAGGGGCCCTCAACCCAATCAAAACCTGCAATTTGTTATACACACGACTGTCATGAACTTTCAATCCCTTGCGCTTATTTCCTTTCTTTGCGGATCGTCACGCTCAAACCACCATTTATGCAGTTCTCCTCCCAACTAATTGAAGATGCCGTAAACGCCTTTGCGTCCCTACCCGGTATCGGTAAAAAGACGGCGTTACGGCTGGTGCTCCACCTGGTGCAACGGCCAACGGAGGACAGTGTACACTTCGCCCGGTCCATCGCCATGATGCGGGAAAATATCCAGCACTGTACCGAGTGTGGCAACCTTTCCGATCAGCATATTTGCTCTATCTGCCGGGACAAGCGGCGCGACCAATCGCTGATTTGCGTTGTCGAATCGATCCGCGACGTGATGGCCATTGAAGACACCCAGCAGTTTCGTGGTTTGTATCACGTCCTTGGTGGTGTCATCGCCCCGATTGAGGGCATTGGCCCGACGGACCTGAACATCGACACCCTCGTCGGCCGGGCCCGCAAGCCAGAAACCCGCGAGGTCATCATGGCCATCAGCCCAACCATTGAGGGCGACACAACGATCTTCTACATCAATAAGTTACTGGATGGCGTAGACGTGGCGGTGAGCAACATCGCCCGGGGCGTTTCCTTCGGCGGCGAGTTAGAGTATGCCGATGAAGTTACCCTGGGGCGGAGTATTGTGGCGCGAACGCGGATGTAGGAAGGGGTTAGGGTCTAGGGCTTAGTCTGCCTGAAACTAAACCCTAACTCCAAAATCCTCTCTTTTCCCTTAAGAAAACAGATCCGGCTCAGCAGCTTTCTTCCCCCCAAGGTATTGCTGGACAATCCCCAACAGTGCTTCACCAAAATCATTGAACCGCTTTGGCCCGATGCCGTTGATGGCGAGCATGGCCGTGCGGGTATCCGGTAGCAGTTCAGATATTTCTACCAGCGTATTATTATGGGCAATGGTGTAGGCTGGCACTTCGCGGGCCGTGGCTTCGGCCTGCCGCCACTCGGCTAAAGCATGGTAAAGTTCGGGGTGGCGAAAATCTTTGGGTAAGACGACCTTGGGTTTTGCCAGCGTTTGGGGCTTGGCTTTCTGTTCTTTATCAAAGTCCAGCTCCGCGTTCGTTCGGGCGGTGACGTAGGCTTTGGGGTCGAAGCCGACCACCAGGGTCTGGAAGCCCTTCAGTTTGGTGAACAGTAGCTGGATCAGGTCTTTCGTTCGTTCCTCCACCTGGAGTTTGACGGACTGGTTGTCGGTCATGACGCCGAACATGGCCATTTCGGGCAGGAACTCATCGGTCAGGAAGCTGGTAAAGTAGCTGCCAGCTTTAGCCAGCCGTTCCTTCACCTCCGGGTTTTCGGAAAGTAGCGATGTTTCTTTGCCATAATTGTCAATGTGGCCGATGAAGCCGTGGCCAACTTTGATGGCTTTATTGTTCAATTCCTCCTTCATCGTCCAGAACTGGGCGTGGGCGTCACCCTGGATGGCCCGTTCATGCTCGAAAAGGGAACGGTGGAGCATCGCCGCTGCATATTCTACGCCTTTGAAGGTAAACAACTCTTTCAGGCAATCTACTTCAAAAGCCTGTTGGTCAGTGCGTAAAGAAGCTTCGGTTGGTTCGTTTTCAGCGGCGTGGGCGGAGTAGCTGCTGACGATTTCGTCGGTCTTCACCGAATGATCACCGATGCGAGTACGCAGTACGATGCCCTCAAAGGTGCGACACCGGCTCAATGCCACGTACACCTGCCCGTGGGCGAAAGCGGCACCGGCGTCAATCACCACTTTGTCGAAAGTCAGCCCCTGGCTTTTGTGGATGGTGATTGACCAGGCCAACCGCAGGGGGTGTTGCTCGTAAGTGCCGACAACGTCTTCCTCCACCTCCTTGGCTTTGTTGAGGCTGTATTTCCGGTTTTCCCAGGTGACGGGAACGACGGTCAGCGGCGGGCCATCCGGGCAACGAACGGTAATCTCATCACCAGAAATTGACGAAATGGTCCCGATTTTACCATTGAAATATTCCCGGACTTCCCCCGTATCATTCTTATTGAACATCACCTGCGCGCCGACTTTAAAGGTCAGCTCTTCTTCGTTCGGGAACATCGAGGCCGGAAAATCCCCGTCGACCCGGGCTTTGAACGTATGGGCCTTAGGCTTCAACAGTGCCAGCTTTTCCCGGTTGATGGCCCGCGAAGTACTATTGTGGGAAGACAGCGTGATGTAACCCTCTTCGTCGGCCGGGCGAAAGTCGGCCACGTAGCGGGAGTTCAGTTGATCGAAGACCGCCTGGTCCATCTCGTTATTTCGCACTTTATTGAGCAGGTGGATGAAAACATCGTCCTGCTGCCGGTAAATATGCTTGAGTTGAATGATCTGGGCGCGGGATTGCCGCAACGCCAAGCTACCAAAAAAGTAGTGGGTATTGTACACCTCCCGCATCTCCCGCCAGTCTTCGTCTTTCACAACCGGTGGTAACTGATGAAGGTCTCCGATCATCAATAATTGCAGACCACCAAAGGGTTCCTCCTTACGGCGTACGTAGCGCAGCACGGCGTCGACGGCATCAAGCATGTCGGCACGAACCATACTTATTTCGTCGATGATTAATAGGTCGAGACTCCGGATCAGGTCACGCTTTTTAGCGCTGAATCGCCGGGTTTTTACCTCCTCTTTCATCCGTTCGGGCATCAAGGTGCCGAAGGGAAGTTGAAACAAACTATGAATGGTTACGCCCTTCGCGTTGATCGCAGCTACACCGGTCGGGGCCACGACGGCCATCCGTTTGGGAATCTCGCGCTTTACCCGGTGCAGGAAAGTCGTCTTGCCGGTCCCGGCCTTTCCCGTCAGGAAAAGGTGACGGTTGGTATTCGAGAGGTAACGAAAAGCTAGTTCCAGTTCGGGGTTGGTCTTCATGAATCGGGCGATCAGTTTCAGGCGCGGACGCAGGATGCAAAGAAAGGGAGAAAAGCTGGGAGAAAACAGCGTTCAGCCGTCAGCTTTAGATCACGAAATATTTGATGTGCCGGAACGTAGAGGGCTGGACGTTGACCAGCTGTTTCCCGTGTGGCTTTGAGCGTGGAAGGGGTCTTGGGTTGTGTCGGAACATCTTATCGGACTTTAGGAAAAGTCCTAGTTGGTGTTTAAACACACAACCGAGTTGCGGGAAAAGCCCCGTCAGGCTTTCAGCGTTCTCACTTGAGTAAATGTTCCCATCTATATTATTATCCCCGTATTGAGAGGTACGGAACGGAGAAGCCTAGTGGGCCAAACCGTAAGTTTCGTTGCATTAAGTCGAAGCTATCGTGATTCCTGGCAAGGCGCGAAAACCGAAGTGCAGCCTTAGCTGCATGAGGATTTTCGTAACGCAGCCAGGAGCCGCAATAACGAGACTTGGGCATAATAGAACTTGCGGCTTGGTCTACTAGGGTCCGTAACGCTCAGCCATTCCCCATAGGGAAAAATGTGCGCGGCCGTGTGGGTTGCCCGTCCAAGAAATGTCGGGTAATTTTGTCGGGGCGAAGCCTCGACGGGGCCCTAAATAGCCAATTTGTAGCGGCGAGCCCTTGCGGTCGCCTGCTACAAATTGGCCTCTGGGGAATTGCTGAGCACGGGCTATTTCTCCTCAGATCACCCGGGAGCTCTGCGCCAACCGTTCCTCCAACTGCGACTTCAGCACATCGGCTGCGTCGAGGATGAGGGCTTCGTCGGAGGGGAAATCAACGGGCTGGTTACCGAGATAGCGGCGGGTATCCTGGCTAAGGGCACGGCGATCACCCCGGAAGGTACTGGCGTAGTTTTCAAAATTGGCCTGGGCCGTCAGCTGTTCGCGGTCAACCACCCGAAGATTACGCAAATCGACCAGTTCAAGGCTACCGCTGACGATCACCGTCTTGGTTTGCAGGATTTCCACCACGTCGGCGCGGATAATAACCAGCCGCGGGCGGGTGATGTCGTTACCCAGGGTGTCTTTCGCCACATTGCCATCACCATCGAGCACGTATTCGGTGCCATCCTCAATCTCCTTTTCTTCGATGTAGTTACGTTCGTTGACCCGCTCGGGGCTTACCTGAATCTCGTTGATCAGAATCCGGGCACTGTAGTCGTACTTCCGGCCGGGCACGGTGGCAAAGTCGTAGTACCTCCAGTTGTCGTCCAGGTTACGGCCGCCGGGCCGCAACAGTTCCTGCTCGAAGTTGCGCGGCAAATAACCGCCGCTACGGTTCTCCATCTCTACTTTCACGTACACCTTGCCAAGCTCACGGGCCTCGTTGGCCAGCACCTCCGCATCGCGGTAGTTGGTGCGGTAACTGGCCACCCGCTCAAAAGCACGGTAGGCGGCCCGGCCAGCAGTCTTGTCTCCCGCCCGGGCGGCTTCCATCAGGCCAAGACCTTCGTCGTAGATCTGGGCAGCTGCCTTTTCTCCGGTTTCTGAAATCAGTCCGTCAACCCGGGCGAAGCGGAATTCGGCCTGGTAGCCATTCTTGTCCACTAGGGGTAAAAGCGGCGTAAGTGCATCCTGACGACGCTGGATATTTTGGTAAACTGAACGCACGGTGGACCAGTCAGCATTTCCAGACGTGGCAATGCGACGGGCACGCTCCATATCGGCCGCCGTCACCTTGTTAAAAGCCGTTTCCAGGGCTAGTACGTACTTCGGGTTTTTCTTTTCCTGACCGGTTAGGCGCTTTTGCGCCAGGCGGATGGTTTCATCGTAGTCGCCACGCTCAACGAGCTTCTCTACGGAAACACAGCTGGTGAAGACCAGCATCAGCGCGGCCAACACGAAAAAGAAGATGTGGGTTAATCGTTTCATAGCAGCATAATTTAAATTCCGGCGATTGGGTGATCACCGTCTGTATTGCTAAACACGTTTTTTAAAGCTCAGAAGTGGCTTATGAAGATACTAAGGTAGCTTAAGGTTTGTTAAGAGGTCACAAAAGCGAATCATGGGCTAAACAGGCCAGGAGCGGACGCTCGGAGGTCAATTTCCAGATTGACGGCTTCGCGTCAAACTGAAAATTTACGCTCCGTGGTCCTAAGCCCACCGCAAAGGACTAGTGGGCCAAACTGTAAGTTTCGTTGCATTAAGTCGAAGCTATTTTGGTTCCTGTTAAGGCGCGAAAACCAGCGTGCAACCTTAGCTGCAGGAGGATTTTCGTAGCGCAGCCAGGAGCCGAAATAGCGAGACTTGGGTGTAATAGAACTTGCGGGTTGGTCTACTAGGTAAGGACCTCGTAAGCTGCGAGCATCCAGTTCGCCGGTTTTAGCCCAGGATTTGCATTACAAGTTACAGCTTGCCCGTCACGGATGTTACACGGCAACCGGCAAGCTGCTCACATCCCCGGCACCACCATTACCGCATTCTGCATCATCCGGCTCGGGCCGCGCCAGAACATCCGGTAGTGGGGGTTATCCATAAAATAGACGATGCGGCCCTGGCCGACGGAGCGAACACCCGCCCAGGTCTGCCCCGCCAGCGAATCCAGGTTGGGTCGGGAGGCGTAGCCAGCGGCCAGCAGGTCGTCGGCTTCGCTGACGTAGCGACCAACGCTTTCCAGCTTAGCCTCCGGCGTCAGGGAGCGATTACCGAATTTGAGGGTAAACACCTTCGACTT
>Ga0136553_1000783_pt1 | contig 10653 bp, 7 predicted proteins | sample AntRauTorckE5430_FD_101384 | JGI IMG/M metagenome (GOLD analysis project Ga0136553, IMG submission 101384) | Saline lake microbial communities from Rauer Islands, Antarctica - Metagenome Torckler E5 #430 | ecosystem: Environmental > Aquatic > Non-marine Saline and Alkaline > Saline | place... | reverse complement strand
TAGCCTGGCTGACCAGCGGGCGATCAGCTCATACGACGAGGTAGACCCGACGGGTAACGAGCTCGACCAGCGCATCCGCCAGATAGAATCACTGACGGCGACCAACACCTCCCTGAACAACAGTTATCAGTCGCTTCGGAGCCGTTACGACGAGTTACTCGGGCAAAGCCAGCAACTGCTCAGCCAGAGTGGTGCCGAAGTAACCACGCTACAGCAGAGCCTTGCCGAGCGGACAACGACCGTCGCCCAGCGGGAAGACGAGCTCCGCCAGCTCGAAGCCAACCTGACGGCCCGGGAAGAGGCGATTGCCCGGATTGAACAAGACTATGCGCCTGCTGGTGGTGAAGCGGTTCAGACTTACGGTACGGCCGTAGCTGCGCCCCAGACATACGGCACCAACGCGGTGGCCAGCTTGTCTACCGGGCAGAATACAGCCTTACAGGTCAACGAAATTCAGAACCAGGTGAGCCAGGTGATGGCCACCTACCCTACCACCGCCTACCAACTGGCGAATGAAGGCAATGATAAGCTTCGCATTACGCTTTCGGAAAGTTTGCTGACGACTGACGGGTTTACCGTAAGCCCCAGTGGACAGCAGTTACTGCGTTCGCTGGCGAACAGCCTTCGCACTCAGGTGGCAGCCGAAGTACTGGTGGTGGGCCACGCTGACAACGGTACCGGCAATGCCCTGCGCGCCTACGAAGACAGCTCCGACAAGGCCATTAACGTGGCGCAGCAACTGATCAACTTCGGTATGTCACCCCGAAAAGTCACCATCGGTGCTAAGGGATTCTACGATCCGGTCTCCAACGGCATTACCCAACAAGACCTGGCCGCTAACCGGCGGACGGAGCTGCTAGTGACGGTGTTTGCGTATTAGCAGCTTAACGCGTGCCTAAAATTGTACTTGCTTTAATCCGCGATTCTAACGGGCCATTACGCTCGTCAATTGCACCTCCTAGGTAGGACGATGAAAATTTGGCAGCCGACGATGTTTTAGCTTGTCCGTCGAAAGTATTCGGAAGCGATAGCCCTGATTTGCTGCGCAGTACTTCGTGCTCCCCGCGGGGCTGCTGCGCAGCAAGTCAGGTCGTTCCACTGCTTACTTTGGGGCCCCTTCGGCCCAGAGACGCGGACCGACGAGCGGTTTCTGGCTATCGCTACTTTGCCGTAAATTCTTATCCCGCTACCTACTCTGACTTTTCATAACCTTACCTCCCTCCAATGCCCGCCATCAAGTTCCTCACCGCCCTGCTACTGCTCACCTTCTTTTCATCCTGCGACCCCGCCATCTTATTAGGCCCTCAAGCTGCCAGGGCGGACCAGTATAATCTGCGCATCGACTATCACCAAAGCGGTTGCTACGGCCGCTGTGAAATCTACGGGCTGAAGGTGTACGATAACGGCCTGCTCGTCTTCACCGGCGAGCGGTTTACCGACCGGCCCGGTACCTGGGAAAAGAGCATTGATCGGCGGCGGGTGACGGTACTGCTGGACAGCTTTGAACGGGCTGATTTTGCCAGTTACCCCCGTAGTTTCAAGGGTATGATCGCAGACGCAGCCACCGTGCAGGTAAATTACTACGATGCGGCGGGGAAGTTGTACCAGACGTCGTTTAAAGCGGAAGCGCCGAAAGAATTACGTGATCTGAGCGATGTCCTCCATCAGCTGGCCCACCTCCCCGATTATCGCCAGGTGTCGGACACCATCGCGAGCTTCCGTCGCCAAGCCGTGGCGAATACGGACCGGGAGGAGCTGATCGTCCAGCTGAAAGACGGTGTCGTAGCCGAAACCTGGGTGATCAAATACGGGAAACAAAATGTGGCCCTTAAAAGCCGTATCTCCCCCAACGGCAACTATTACGTCATCACCTCCGACCCTAACATTATGGCCGCTGAGGAACTGCTTACTTTTTTGCGGCAGGATGCGAGTGTGGTGTCGGCCCAGGAGAATCAGCAAGTTAGCCCGCGGTAACGGTACGGTGATTATGTGGTTTTGTAGTATTGTGGGCGGCCGTATTTGGGAGGTGTGGCAGGCGAAAGTGATGCAGCAGTTCTCAATGCAACCCTAAGCCCGCATAAACACTAGCTTTTAGAGCCAAAATCGCTTCGCCTAGATATGCCCAAACCGCCCATTTGGGGGTTATTTGTATAAGTTTTAAGCCTGTCTTTGATTAGTCTGGAGTAGCTGAAACGATTATAAACACTAGCTTTTCGGTTACATTGAAAACGGCTGAAAGAGGTGTGATTAAACTGCATAAAATGATTTCAGCTTACACCTGATTTCGTCCTACCTCCAAGCTTTTAACAAGCTATTGACACGTAGACAGCAACCAGTCGTCGGGCCAGTTGTAGTACCTTCGCAACACGCTACGATGCACTAGCTGCTGATGACCTCCCACAGCCTTTCCCGGGCAGTAGAGGAGAGACATTGGAGACCGCTCAGGCAAGCAGTGTAACCTTCGCGACCAATCGTAAAAAAATAGCTACGCCCATGACGCTGACGACTATTATCTCCCTGATTACCGCCGCGGCCATCGTGCTGACCGGCCTGACGTACTTTGTTCTCAAGCATAAGGACAGCCTGCTGATCAGCTTTCTGCAGAACTGGACGGGGACACTCTTCCTCTTCTCCGGCTACGTTAAGGCGGTCGACCCGCTGGGTACTGCTTACAAGATGGAGCAGTACTTTGCAGAATTCGAGTCAATCTTTACCGATACGGCCCTGAGCTTTCTCGCGCCAATGTTTCCGGCGATGGCCGAATACAGCGTCAGCTTCTCGGTCTTCATGATTGTACTGGAAATTGTGCTGGGTCTGGCGCTGATCATCGGTTTCCGGCCGAAGCTGACGGCCTGGCTGTTCTGGTTGATCGTGGTGTTCTTTACGGTACTGACCGGCTTTACCTTCCTGACCGGCTACGTGCCTTCGGGGGTCAACTTCTTCTCCTTCGGGGAGTGGGAAGCGTTTGCGGACAGCAATATGAAAGTAACCGACTGTGGCTGTTTTGGTGACTTCCTGAAGCTGGAGCCCTTTACCAGTTTCATGAAAGACATTGTGCTGCTGGTACCGGCTTTCATGTTCCTCTTCAGCTATAAAAAGATGCACTTGCTCGGTACGGTCCCCGTACGTAGCGCGGCCGGGGGTATTCTTACCGTCGTGACCCTGCTGTACTGTATGAGCAACTATGCTTGGGATATCCCAGGTCAGGATTTCCGGCCCTTCAAGGTTAATGCTGATGTAGCGGCAGTAAAGAAGGCGGAGATGGACGCCGCCGCCAGTGTCCAGACGCTGGGCTACAAGATGGTAAACAAGGCTAACGGTACGGTAAAAGAACTGACGACCGCCGATTTTCTTCAGGTGTACAAAGACTACCCGGAAGCTGAATGGGAGTACAACCAGATTGTCTCTGAGCCCGCCATCGTAGCGACCAAGCTCAGCGACTTCGAGATGTCAACCGCCGAGGGTGACGATCCCATCCCCGCCATGCTGGAAGACGACGGATACAGCTTCCTCATCGTCGCATACAAGCTTAAGGGCGATAAGGGTAGCTGGAAGGAAAGCTACGTGGCCGACTGGAAGGAAGACATTCAACCACTGGCCAAAGCGGCCCTGGCCGCTGGTTATAAAGTCTACGGATTGACCAAGTTCAACGAAGACGCAGCGATCAACGATTTCCGGGCAACCATCGGTGCGGACTATCCCTTTTGGCGAGGTGATGACATCATGCTCAAGACGATCATCCGCTCTAATCCGGGGGTCGTCCTGATGAAGGACGGTATAATTCTGGGCAAGTGGCATCATAGTCGAGTGCCAGGCCTTGCGGAGATGATGGAGGGCTTATAATACGAACCAAGGACTAAAAGAGGCCGGGACGGACGCTCGGCGGCCAGGTGATTTTAGCCCTTGATTCGCGCTTATGGCCTGCTACCGCAGCACCCATTTCATGACGGCTGTTCCTCCATTCTGTTCGGAGAGGTGAATGTAGTAGGCACCAGCAACCAGAGCCGTCACGTCAAAACTTTGCACCTGCGGCCCCGCCCCAAAAGTTGTAGCGAAGAAACGACGGACCTCGCGGCCAAGGGCATCATGTAGCGTAGCGGTCAAGGCCGTCGTAGCGCGCACGGTAAAAGCCAGGCGGAGGTGGCCATCGGAGGGGTTGGGCGAGAACTTCAGATTCGTGACCGAGCTCAGCTTAGCCCCTGGCTCGGTGATCGAAGTAGTGCGGTCGACGAAGACTGGCCGCAAGGTGAGGGCACTAGCCATGTCAAGTTCCAGTTCAGCCTCGGTGGAAGTCGCGTCCAGCTCCCAACGCGCAAATTGATAGCCTTCGCGGGAGATGGCCGTCACCCTGATGGGAACCTCCTGAAAGTAATCGCCACCCCAGCTATTGTCTTCGATGGTCAGGCTGTTAACCTGCACGTAACCTTGTTCGGTATCCAAAATACTGATTCGCAGGCGGTGGACTGCTGGCAGATTAAACTGCTGCTGCACAAAATCTTTCATCCGTGCGGGCCGGCGGCGGAAGAAGTCGCGCATCCGCTCCACCTGTGCATTCCAGTTCCCGCTAACCTGCCCCCAACGCTCGGCCTGTCGGGGCATCTCGCTGGCCACCACATCCGCTCGCTGGTTGATGTGCCGGGTAACGGGCGTGGGCAGAAAACGACTGTTCATCTCGTCAGCCAACTGATTAATAAAGCGGTGGCGGAACGCCTCGTTAGTGATCATCCGGCGGAACAGCAGCGTGGACCAGGGCGGATTGGGCCAGTTCGGCCCGAACGCATTGAGGGCAAAGGCCAGGGTATTGACCTCGGCGGCATTAGCATCCCAGATGGCGGCCCCGAAATCGGTATCGAACAAAATCCAGCGCCATTTACCCTGGCGGTGCTTCCAGTATTTGATGTTGTTGCCCGGCCAATCCCGGTTATCGAAATAGATCTGCGCCGCCTGGTACTGAATGTAGTTGTCGAGGTCGATCCGGTCGGCGACGTAGTTGTAGTGGACGTCCTGACTTATGGGGTTGGTGCGGATGTAGTCGACTAGTGCGTTATATTCATCTGCCGATCCGTGGATGGCCTGCCCGTTGAGTTCCACGATGTCGACGTCGTCGGCCTCAATGTTATGAAGACTGGCCAGAAAATGCTCGTTGACCTTTTCGCGGAGGTTGTAAAGGCCCCAGTATTCGCCATTGATGTAGGTGGCGACCGGGCGGTTGGCCTGAAAATCAAGCGCCGAACCAGCCATGAGGCTGGTCAGTACGGCATCCCGCAGTTGGGTGATGGTGTTGTCATTACCGGAGTTACGAATTACGAGAGCCTGAAATTTATCATAATCCCGTTCGGGAAAAAAGGGGTATTCCATCTCCGAAGCACCGTAGCGGCCACGGGCGAATATGGAGAACGACCGTTGATCCTGCCCCCGGCTATAAGCACCAAAGATCTTTACCCCGCCGTCGAAGTTAAAGCGGGTTTGTACTTCCGGTTCATATAAAGTGAAACTGACCGGGTGCTCGGTATCTTTCCAGATATTGGAGCCAAAAAAAGGGAAGCCCCCTTCGTAGCCCTCTCCCAGCACGTACATACCGGTAACGGGGTGAAAGAAGTTGTCGGGCTCCGTCACCAGGCTCACTACCGGCAAATCATGGTCAGGGCCAATCAGGTAAGTAGCCGTCGCTACCGGCGAGGGCAGGTAAGCCGCCCGGAAGATGGCCGCACGAATCACCTGATTGGCATCGACCGGGATAGGCTGGTTGTACACCGGCGATAACGTGGTGGGTTCGGTAGCATCAAGGGTGTAGTGAATGACATTTCCTGCGGAAGCACCGCGCAAAGACACGGTCAGTGGCCCGGTCAGGCCACCGGGGTGAGAAAAGCTGACGCGGTCGCCGATCACCCCTTCAAAGCCATCGTTGGGGTTAGCGGCACCGGGTGTTGTTGCGCGGAAAAAACGGGCGAGGCCGCCGTTTCCAGGAATACCAACGGAATGGTTGGCGGGTAGGCCGATGGCGGGCAGATTGTCTACCGGGTTGCCGTCCCGATCGTTGAGGTAAACGGTTTCCCCCTCTGCGGAGAGCCTGAAATTGGTGTGCAGATTAGCTCCGGCGGGCAGGCTGAGGACGGCCGGTGGCGGTACGCCCTGCTGGCTGATTCCCCGGAAGCTGGCCGTCAAAAAGGGTATGAAGGTAAGGTCGGAAGAAAATTCGTTGACGTTGTGCCCCTGGATGCTGAGTACGTTTTCTCCGGAGCGGAGCAAGGTCGCCGGATCGGGAACAAGGTAGCGGACCGGCGCGGCCTCGAAAACGATGCGCGGCTCCAGGAAATCGGTGGCCAGGGCGTCCCAGCCGGGGCGCTCCCCCTCCATGTTTGCGCGGGCAATCTCGGTACCGTTGAGGTAAGCGACGAAACCGTCGTCGTAGTCAATGTCGAAATACAGTGCCTCCACATCGCCAGGGTTATCCACGTTAAAAGTACGGCGCAAGAATACCGATATGGTGCCACTGGGCAGGTTAGTGGCGTCGTCACCATCACCGTAGCCGAAGCCGGAAGGACCTGACGACCAGGCGGCATCGTTGAAATTGTTATCAACCCAACCAGCGGGTACCGGCCCGGTCGGGACGAGGTAGCGAAAAAGGTCGCCGCGGTTCACCAGCGTGCGGAAGGTGCTGGCCGAACTCCGGTCTTTATCCGAGGCCCAGATCAGGGCGTAGGCTCCGGCACCGAGTTCCAGGCTGCTGATGCGCCACTTGCGTGGTTGATTGGCTTGGTCGGAAAGGTGGTAACCGCTCAGGTCCACGGTTTCCGTGCCGGTATTATGCAATTCGAGCCAGTCCGGGCTGTCGCCGTCTTCGTCGAGATAAGCACTGTTGGAGGTCACCACCTCATTGACGATCACCTGGGCAGAGAGGGACGCGCAAGACAGCGCCAGGATACTAAAGAAAGAGAGGACGAATTTCATTGGCATGATCAACATAGATTGAGGTGGGTGAAGATACAAAACGGGATGGAGGCGGGGTAGTCGTGTGCTGCGAAGAGCCCACCCCCGGCCCCGGCCTGCTGGGGAGGAGTGACCTGCTGCTGGTGATTTTTGGCAAGAATCAGGATTTTAGCAAGTAACAATGGTACGATGTTACAAAGTGGCAGCGTAACAGTAAAATGGGCTAGGACAGCTAGCGATACATTCTAATACACACCATGCGAATCATGGGCTAAACGAGCCAGAAACGGACACTCGGAGGCAAATTTTCAGCTTGATCGCTGGGAGACAAGAGAAAACGAACGCTCCGAAGGCTCCAGGGTTCTAAACCCGCCGCAAAGGACCATGTAAGGACCTCGGAGCGTTGCGATCGGCGAAATTGCAGCGCAATTTTGCCGGTCGCAACCTCCGAGCGTCCGGTCTCCCTTCCCTACCCTCTCTTCTGAGCATCCGGTCTCCCTTTCTCCACTCGGAGGCAAATTTTCAGATTGATCGCTGGGAGACAAGAGAAAACGAACGCTCCGAAGGGCCCAGGGTCCTAAACCCGCCGCAAAGGACCATCTAAGGACCTCGGAGCGTTACGATCCACGGAATGGCGAAGCCATTTTGTTGATCGTAAGCCGCGAGCGTCCAGTTCACCAGTTTTAGCCCCTGATTCGCATACACTATCAGCAATTCCCCCTACGGCCATTTAGTAACGGGCGACCGCAAGAGATCCCCCTGAAAATTGGCTGTTTGGGGCCGTCGAGGCGAAGCCTCGACAAAATCACACAGCATTCCTTTGTATAGGCAACCTACACGGTCACCCATTTTTTCCGTGCGGGAAATTGCTGACACAGTACTCACACCATCCCCAGCACTTGGAAATCCAGCTCATTAAAGGTGAAGACATCTCCGCTTTGCTTACCGAGTAAGTACTGGCCGACGGGTGACTCCAGGGAGGTGCAGAAGAAGATGCGGCCAGCCAGTTTGACCTTCCCCAGCCCGACGCCGAGGAAGTAATTGCCGCGATTGGTGGCGACGAGAGAGCCGGCGGCGATGCGATCGGGCGTGGCGTCTGCGCGAAGCTGATCGAGCGTCCTACGTACGGTCAGTACCTCGGCGAGTTGGCCGTTAAGCTTGGCTTCTTCCATTTGCATCATGGCGCGGCCAGTCTCGAATTTATCGCCTGCGCTGGATTTTGTTTCGCCGTCGCGGGCGGTGGTGATGGCGGTCAGGGCGTCGGATAAGCCGGTCACGCGGGCGTCGATTTCGGCGCGGCAGTAGTCGATGAGTTGTTGCTTGAGGGTCTGTTCTTCGGTCATGGGTGGGGCTTGGACGGCTCAAGGTACGGCGGGACTGGAGTTTGCGGAGATTTGCTTGAGCAGTAGGGCGCGGTACGCAGGATGCAGGGTAAGCAGAATAAGGAGCAAAGAAGTGGATGCCACAAGTTTTTCCCAATTCCCGGCCCCGGATGTACACAAAACCTGGCCCGCAACCGTTCATGCCAGCATGCAAAGATTCCGCCTTTACTTCTTATCGTTTACCGTCCTGCTTCCTTTCTTGCTTGCTGCCCAATCTTACGACGCCGCCATCGGCCTGCGCTTAGGGACCGAGATTGGCGCGTCGGCCCAGATTCGGTTACCGATGATTCACAAGAACTTCGTAGCCGAAGGCATCCTGCAGTCCAGTCTGCGCCGCAACGAGGGTAAATTCACCCTGCTCGGCAAGCAACACCAGAATATCCTGACCCGCCGCCTCAACATCTTCTACGGCGCAGGCGTCCACCTCGGTTGGACGGACGAGATCAACACCAAGACCGGGGAGACCTACGCCGCCCCCTTCGGCATCGACGGCATCCTGGGGGCGGAAGCGACCTTCGCCAAAATCAACGTCTCTTACGACTTCAAGCCAGCCATCAACATTGGGGGTGACGCTTTCCCATTCTCATTGGAAACCAGCATCACCGTCCGCTATGTCCTCGCCGGGCGCAACGACATCTGGGATAAAAAAAAGGAGCGGGCCAACAACAAAGATCGTAATCAAAACCGCCGGGAACGCGAGCGGGAAAAGAAACGCAAACAGCGAATTAAGGACGGAAAGAACCCGAACGGGTGGATGTTCTGGAAGAAGGACGGAAAAAGATAGTCTGAAGTCCGGGAGTCTTAAGTCCTGAGCAGGATTTGCGTCACAGGGGTAGCCCCTTAAAACTCCGAACTTCCAGACTGCTGACTAAGCACATGCGTAATCGTATCTACCGGGCAGATGCTTTCGCACAGCAGACAGGCGATGTCACACGGCCGGTCAACGGCGATGGTATCGAATGGGCTGATAAAGCCAGCTTCCTGGGGGCAAATGGCAACGCAGGCCCCGCAGTTGATGCAGGCGTTCCAGCCAATTTGGAACAGGACGGGTTGGGGTTTACTCATACTTTTTTGTATTCGGAATTGGGGTCGAAATAATCCGACATGGTCTGGTAGAGGTAGGCGTCGCGGGTGGGGATGTCTTCCTGGTGAAAAACCTTCGTCTTGGTGTGATAGAGTTTCCACATCTTATCGCCGAGTTCTTCGAGCCAGTTGTCCTGATAGCCCTTCATCATAGCGGCAGAGCAGTCGGTGGCGTTGGGGCTGGCGAAGTGGTCGATCAGGAATTCGGCGGCAATTTTCCCACCGCTTAGCGCCGTATGAATCCCGCCGCCGGTGATCGGGTTGACGTGGCGGGCGGCGTCACCCACCAGCACCAGGTTGTCGGCGTACTGGGTCCGTAACGGGGCAGCGAGGGGAACGCCCCCACCCTGGATTTCGAGGATGCGGCTATCTTTGAAGCGCTCTTTGAAGAACGACTGCTTAATGAACTTATCGAGGTGCCAGCGGGCGGGTTTGTCCGTCATCGTCGGGATGACGCCCAGGCCGATCTCCGCGTAACCGTGGCCCTTGGGGAACACCCAGGCGTACCCACCCGGTGCCCATTCGTGGCCGGTGATGATCTCCAGCAGGCCCTCCGTCTCCACCTTATCGACGATGAACTGGAGGCAACCAGCCAGCTCCGTTATCTTGATGTGGGTTTGCAGGCCCGCCCACTTACCGACCTGGCTCATGAGACCGTCCGCGCCGACGAGCACTTTACAGTTGACGGTGATCTCCTCGTTGAAGCGGCGGAGGTGGACGTCGCAACGGCCGTCCGCCTTCGGGGTATAGCCCAGCCCTTCGGTTTTCAACCAGGTTTCGACGCCAGCGCGTTCGGCCTGCGTCATGCAGTAGCGGTCAAAGCGGCGGCGGTCGACGACGTAGCCAAGAGGCTTACGATCCGGGCCGTCGCCGTATTCATCCGCCTTGAGTTTACGGTAATCAATCTTGGTGGCGTTTCCAACCTGGTCGTAGATGGCGAAGCCGTAAATGGGTTCCAGGATGTACTCCTCGTCGAGAGCTAACCCGACGTCCTCCAGGGCGTGGCGGCTGACGGCACCGGAACACTGGATGGGCGCGCCGAGCTCCTGCTTTTTGTCAACCAGCAGGACGGATAAACCAGCTTCGGCGGCAAAGCGGCCAACGGTGGCCCCGGCCGGGCCGGATCCGATGATCACAAGATCGTAGGGTGTTGGGTTCATATGCTGGAGTAACGATTCGTGGAGACAGGGGTTCACTCAGCGGGCTGGGGACTTTGCTTATTTCCAACTTTGTCCGCACCGGCGGCCGCGCCCTTTTT
>Ga0136553_1000781_pt1 | contig 10690 bp, 4 predicted proteins | sample AntRauTorckE5430_FD_101384 | JGI IMG/M metagenome (GOLD analysis project Ga0136553, IMG submission 101384) | Saline lake microbial communities from Rauer Islands, Antarctica - Metagenome Torckler E5 #430 | ecosystem: Environmental > Aquatic > Non-marine Saline and Alkaline > Saline | place... | reverse complement strand
TTTGTCAGGTTTTGTCTGGTTTTGTGAAGTAAACTAATCTGATCAGGACGTAGCTGTCTAAGAGCTATATTAGACAAAATCATGGTGTCTCTGAGCTAAATCTTGAGCAGATTAGATTTCGCTAAATAAATCGAGTCGTAGTTTATTTCGTTTTTGTTAAGTAAGCTAATCTGCTCAGGATTTAGCTTAGAGACACCATATATTTTTCTAAGTTAGCTGTTTTAAAGCTAAATCCTGAGCGAATTACTGTAGGTGAGAGGCGAGCAGAAAAAATGATCGGAGGAGAGTCACATCGGACAACGGACGGATATCCATGTAACGTACGATATGTTTACTTGTTATCGGTTATAAGATAAGATAGATTTGTACCCGCTAACATAGCGCGTTGTAATGTGTATTATCTTTACTAAGAAACTCTTATATAGCTGGGGGACTGCTTCTCGTAGAACTGACGCTCATTCCTTCCTCACACTCAGAAATCGGAAGAAGATTATCGATAAAACTAACTAAACTTTTTCGGCACAATTAATCCGGACAGTAGTATTACGTGTTACCAGCTACCAAGCAAAACATTACTGCTGTTAGATTTGTAGGAATAGAAATATAACTCCAGGAAATCCCGGTCACCTTGCAGTTTCTCTACCTAAAACATAGATACATACCTAATCTTAAACGCTGCAGCTGTGCCCAGACAACTATCATGTCGAGTGACAAAGATCCTAACGAAATCTCGAACGAACAGTCTCCTGAAGTTGAAGAGGAGATGCAGATATTAAAGAATATTTGCATTCTCCCACCACGCCAGGCATACGCATCTGTACCAAAGGAGCAGCTTGCCAAAGATGCCATTCTTCTGCCTCCAATCTTCCCTTCTGAGCCAGTTTCAGCGATCCGTGGTGCAATTGCAGAGATCCGTGGATATGCCCACATCACAAACTATCGCCTTGTAGTTGAAGAAATTGACGATGATTTGATGGAAATGATTCTAGGAGAACAGGAAAAGAGTTCAAAATTGCATGAGATTTCACAAAGGCCTGCCTCTGAAGTGAAGGAGACAAGCGTTCAATCTTCCAACACCAATGCCAGTGGGAAAAAGAATAAAAAGAAAAAGGCAATATCAGTGCCAGTAAATGATCTCGTTTCTCCCTACACTTGCGATCAAAAGTCTGTCGATGTCCCTGCTTCTTCATTATCGGATGACACGGATGAGATTATTTTGAATGATTATGAGCTCTTGCAGGGGTTAGTTGAAAGTGGCGATTTGCACTCAAACATGGGTCTTAGAATGGTGCTGGAGAGGTATGATGCAGGAGGCCTCAAAGATCATTTCATGAAGACAAGGATGTTACTTGACGGTAATCCTCCTTATGTCCTTAGCCTTCATGGACCAGGCGAAATTGCAGTGGAGTCAAATGACAACAATTCGAAGTCTAATAACCAAGAGAAACCTGAGCAAGACCAAAAGGAAGAGGACAGTGAAGCAAAAAAAGAAGATGCCGAGTTGAAAGATACAGTAAGTGATTAATGTGCAGCTTGCTTGATATTTCAAAGTGAACGCATCTAAACATTGTTGTGGAATTATGAGTAGAACAAAACGGCTGAAGAGGAGAAGCAGGTAGACTTAGATCCAATGGAACTTAACGTTCCAGTGTTTCCATTGAACGAGCCAGTTGAACTCAACGGAGAAAACCTTGAAGATTTTTATTATCTCGCCTGTGGAGAGGAAGAGCGTTTGGCCATTGTTAAAGGCAAAGATTATCTTTCTCAGTCTATTGATGCGAACCAGAAAAACAAGGGTGATGGAAAGGTTGCAAACAAAAACAGTGTTGGTTCCATATCTCACAAACTAGGAAAACATTTGGTTCAGCTCAGTAAAAAGTGTCGCGTTGATTGCACAATAGCCTTCGGAGGCTTTAATCCTCCTCCTGCAAATAGGCGCATGTTGGGAGATTTAGCCTATGTACAGGTGAATTTGCCAGCGGGGGAAGGCGTGGTTCATATCACAGCAATCCCAACAGGGTTCTACGTCAACCGCAGTAGTAGCCCTTCTGGTGGTGCAATTACTTTCGATCCATCTCCCGCAGCTCAGCCCTGTTTCTCCCATGAAATTTTGGACTGTTTATTACTAAAATCGTCATCCTTACGCATTGCATGGGTAAGTGTTTGCATTTTCATCTTTCGAAATAGTTTACGATGGCCTTGTTGCTTATTTTACTTTTTTTCGTATTGTCAATATCAGATGGAAGCTCTATCGGCAGGTCTGAAAAGGTCCGAGTTGATAAGAAATGATGATAGTCCTTTAAATGCATTATTCCTTGCTGCAACCCAGAACGATCTTGCAGACGACGACTCCACAGAAAGCCAAAAAGCTCTCGATGCAGTAACTTTACGCTCATCATGGCTTGTACCTTGTCCTAATGATAAGAAAGATGCGAGCTCTGCGCATTCATATAATTTGATGAGATCCGAGGACGAGATTGCCGACACATTCGGTCTTGAACTTAGAAATGGTGCATCTAGAGACTGGAATGAAGAACTACAGGCTGGAAAAGAAATGCCTAGAGATACCATTGATCAACGGATCGATCGTGCTAGGATGGTTCATAAAACCCTATGTGATTTTGGAGATGCATCTGTGGCTGGAGTGTTGGCTATTTTCAAGGGACAACTCGGTCCTATGAATCCGAATGAAAGTGTCCGCTCACATGTGTACCTTCACAACAACATTTTCTTTTCTCGAGCCGTCGACTCAGGGGTTGACACCTTTAAACTTGCCCAAGGCGACGACTGTGCCAAAAAGTCCGCAGCACGCGACGCCCAGTGTGTCGGCGTCCTCCACAAACTTGATATTCCCGGCATGCACACTCTAGCCACTATGCTTGTTGATTATTTTGGTACCCGCATGGTGTGTCAAAGTATTGTTCCTGGTATTCTACTTGGTGAAAAGACTCACAAAATTTTGTATGGTGCAGTCGAAGCAGCATCCCCTCTGGCTTGGGACCAAGATATGCATGAACTGCTTGAAGCTAATCTTGGAAAATCACTCATGATAGCTTCAAGGAAGGTTCTTCGTATGCCATTGGACGAAGATAGAATGGAAGATGTTAACATGATTAATGCGGATCCTGACACAGAGGAAACAACTAAGGACGACATTATGAACTACTTTGGATCTGTAGAGATGAAAGGTATTTGCGGAAGTGATCGCCGAACTTACTGTCTTGACGTAACTAGGTTGACCCCTAGGGATCCCAACTGGGTTTTATCTGAAAATGGTGGAACAGGTAACTGGGAAGGTTGTGCCAATGAAGAAGGACAGAAAAATGCATTGAATCTCAGCGACGATGAATGGGTAATGCACATCTTGAGGCCTGAACTTGTTGTTCGTTTCACATCAAAGAAGATGAGAGAACACAATGCAGCAAAGAAAGACGTCAAGAATGAAAATCCGGATACCAGTGAAAGTACCGGAAATGACGAAGAAGCTCAAAAAGATCTAGAAGCTCAAAAAGATCTAGAATACCTTAGAACTCTAAGATTGAATATTAATGTATTCCTCCCTCATTTGAAAAGCTTCGACGAAAATGATAAGGAGGCGTTGGAACAATTAAAGAATGACGAAAAGTTGGTGAAAGAGATCGCATCATATCTATGGGACAGTATTCTCCCGCAGATTACCAAGGAAGTTAAAGAAACTCCTAACCAAATTCCTGTGGATGGAAAAAGCCTCACAGAGTATCTACACGAAAGAGGCGTGAATTGTCGTTATCTTGGACGCCTCGCATCTCTCGCAGCAGAAGAAGAGAGCAACGACATTAATGATGAGAAGAATCTCCTTGCAGGAAAAATTACTACTATTCCCAGACGTACTATGCCATTCTGTTGGTTAGAGATGCTTGAATGTGAAATGATAGCGAGAGCTGCAAAACATGTTTTAAGCAGATATCTCATTGAAAATGGCGGTTTAGGAGCATCTGAATTGTCGAAGACTGTGGCCTCCTTCTTAAGTGCAATGATGAGCTCATCAGAAGAAAGTGCTGCAGAAAGCGAGCGGAGGCTTGAGAAAGAAATTAACAGTGCTACTAGCGACAAGGCAGCTATCACATTATTTGATGGTGTTCATGATGCTGCGAAGACATATGGTCGCGACCAAGTTTGGGCTGATATTGAATGTGAAATTGTTAAAAGGTTTGGGTATTCCTTGCACTTGTATAACAAGAAGGATGCGGCTTCTGCATCTCGTACCCCCCTTACTCCTCTTCTGAGACGAGTATGCCAGAGAGGTGGGATCCGTCTCTATGCCAAGAATTACAATATTGGTGGCAAATGCCTTTGTAATGCTGATACATCTTATCCTATAGCTGCTTCTGATATATTTGAAGTTTTACCAATGGTAAAACATGCTGCAAACGACGGCAGAGAGAGCTTTGTCCCCACAAGGAAGGGAGCAGATGCTGCAAACTCTTCTCTTCATGTACTTCTAACAGATGCAAAACAGGCATATGATGCTGCTGCGATGCTATTGAATGAAAAGAACTACCATCATGCGCTAGAATACATCCAAGAATCTACCAATCTTTACCAGCGTGTTACTGATTCTCCACTCCACACCAGAGTATCAAAGTGTTTAGACTTGACCACTCTCATCCTTTACCAGGCTAAAGAATTTCAGATGTCAGCTTCCCACGCTGCAAAAGCCCTGGCTGTAGCGATACAGATCAGTGGATTCGATAGTGCAGAAGCAGTCTCCGCTCGGACGACTTTGGCCCATGTCATGCTCCAAAATGGATGTATTTCGTCATCCATCAAACATACGAGGGCAGTCACTTACTTGACGCAAGTCCTTGCTGGCCCACATCACATTGAGCTATCGAACATGTACCATAAGTTTGCTGGCATTTATAGTGATATTGGTAATCTTCTCGTGTCGTTGCGCTTCTTGCAGGCAGCCATGACGAAGAAGAACAACGATAGAGTTCTTCAAGCAGTGTTGAATAGGCAAATCGCTCAAATCTATGCCAGGCTTGGCCAACTCCAAGGCGCTGTGGAAATGGAGAAACAGACATATCACATTTTTCGGGTTACTTTAGGAGAAGACCACGATTTTACGAAGGGCAGCAAGGAAGCATTGCAACAGTATTTGATTGCGTCTCAACAGCAAAATACGGTTGTAGCAGAACAGGAAAAGAAGCATAGAGCAGAAGTTCAAGCAAACGCAATCGCAGATGAGATTGTGGCTACTGAGATTGCGGAAGACAAGAAGAAAAAGAAGAAGAAATCGAAGTCCAAGAAGAAAAAGAAGTAAAGGCTTGGTCCGATCTTACAATTCAATTCTATTAGTAATATTTATACATCGCTACAATTAATTGATTATTAAAACTCATCCTTTGCGAATCTGATTGTGGCAGGAATAGGACGCTCTCGACCATCTATCTTCCCCTTGAAATAGCTTGAAACACCTTGTAATAGATCATTGAATTCATCATATAAAGCAGTATCTTTATCTTCCTCGTCATCATCCTTGAGACGAGACCATATATTTTCATCAGGTATGATAAGGTATAACTTCTCATATGTAATCAGAGTATATCTGTAATGCTTCCTAGCTTCTTTGACAATTGCGGAGTTGACCCTTTCATCTCTTTGGTAATCGAGCACGAGATCATCAGTATTAAAGTCCAAGCCCCCTTCGCATCCCATAACAGTGCAAATATCTGAATAAAGTTTTGGCAACAAAAGCAGCGCTCTCCACCCATCTCTGAGTGACACACTTGGAACTATTCTGTCTTCATTCAAAGGATATTTATTAAGATCGGTCGTCGAAGGCATACGCTGGTGATCCAATCCTTCTCCTGTTGGCATGCTCTCTAGCAAAACTTTCACTGCAAGGAATCTCAAGAGCTCGATGCTATATTTGTTAACGATCCTACTGATGGCTTTATCTTTCTTAGAATGCGACGACCTTTCTTCGTATTTACTATCACTATCATCATAATCATCATCTCCTACAACACCGCAGGACAGGCATTCTTGCCATATAACATTATTTCCATTATCTCTCAGCCCCTGATGCTTCAAAACGATTTCTGTCATGATACTTCGATACATTCTATATTTGACATCCTCCACAAGAACCGCGTGAGCGACTTGCACCATTTGCAGAAGAGTCTCTGTTGATTCTGTATCATTTATGATGCGCTCGCGCACTGAAACCGTGTGCTTGAATGCAGCTCTTTCATTCATTCTTTCAATCAAATGGTCGATGAAATGAGGGAATTGTTTTATTTATTGTGGTAGTGTCTCGTTCGTGTCTTGTGTCTACTGTCTACTACTACTGTTGTAGTTTGTTGCTTGTAGCTTGCTTGTAGCTTGTAGGTAGCAGGTAGCTCATGTCTTTTTGTGCAGAAAAAGTGAGGAGGTCCGTTGAAAGAAGAAAGAGGCCATTTCTACTTACATTGACTTCACTTCTTTGAATTTTATAGACTTATTAGGTTATGCTCCCATTACTCCAGCATCCATCATCCATCCTCCAGTCAGCAAGATCTTACTCATCTTTCAAGACTGTCTGATCGACGTCAATCGAAGAAAGGGTCTGATGATGATTCACTGAATTAAGAATTGCTTTCTTACACACAAACACGTCAAGACATAAAGTGCTGAGGCTGAAGAAATAAAGCCCAAAGTATTTATTCTTGCACCACATGCCGCTACTCAAACTCTCGAAGAACTTCACCGCCAAGATGGCAATCATGGCTTGCATCGCGATTGCTTCTCGCAGGGGTGGCAGACACATGACAGCAACTGCATTCTGTGTTGCTAATACATCAACTCCAGCAACAACCTCAGCCTTCTCTAGAAATTCTTTATCTTTCCTGGGTACTGGTACCAACAGTAAGGCGCTTTCATCTTCTGCATCGTGCATCACTGCCTTGAAGAGCACCGCCACTGTAGAAGAAATCGAACTGGCTTCCGTTGTGGAACATCCATCGTACGAGATCGTGAGCAAGGATACCGTGACAGAGTATGGGGCTCACTGCACCATGTACCGTCATAAGAAGACTGGCGCAGAGCTTCTTTCAGTACACACCGACGATGATAACAAAGTATTCGGAATTACTTTCAGAACGCCGCCAACTGATTCTACTGGTGTTCCACATATCCTTGAGCACAGTGTACTTTGTGGATCTCGCAAGTACACAACAAAAGAACCTTTCGTACAGCTTCTTCAGGGATCTCTTCAAACTTTCCTGAATGCTTTCACATACCCTGACAGGACCTGTTATGTTTTGGCATCACAGAATGACAAGGATTTCAAGAACCTTATCAACGTCTATGCGGACGCTGTATTCCATCCACGTGCAACCTCTGATCCTCTTGTACATGCGCAGGAAGGGTGGCATATTGAATTGGAGGATAAAGAGAAACCTCTCACCTACAAGGGAGTGGTATACAATGAGATGAAGGGAGTCTACTCTTCTCCCGATTCACGCCTTTATCGTCAATCTCAGCGTTCTGTTTTCCCTGATAATACGTACTCTGTTGATTCCGGTGGTACGTTTATCTTTTCAAAAGCATGCATATTCCCAGATTGCAACAGTTGGATTTGATTTGACTTATGCCTAACCTTTAACTTCATCATTGTCACTATAGGAGATCCAACCGTCATTCCTAATCTATCCTTCGAAGATTTCAAGGATTTCCACGCGAAATTCTACCACCCTGCGAATTCTCGCATTTTCTTTTGGGGCGATGACAATGTCAAAGAACGTCTTGAATTGATGGATGAATACCTTTCTGAGTTTGACGCATCCCCCAAGTCCAAGCCTGATAGTGTTATCGAATGGCAAAAGAAGACCATCACTGAACCTAGATGGGAAACACATGCTTACCCCGTTGGTGCCGATCAGCCTGAGACCAACATGGTCATGACCAACTGGCTCATGAATGATCAACCTTTCTCTCCTGCTGAAGATCTTGTTGTAGGTGTATTGGATCATTTGTTGATGGGAACTGGACAATCCGTCCTCTACAAAACAATGATGGAGAGTGGACTTGGAAGTGCCATCACTGGTGGAGGACTTTCTGACGAGCTTTTGCAAGCTACCTTCTCTGTCGGATTGAAGGGTGTTGAGGCAAAGGATACCAAGGCAGTTGAGGAATTAGTCCTCAAGACCTTGGATACAGTTTTGGAAAATGGTTTCTCCAATGAAGAAATTGATTCTGCAATGAATACTATTGAGTTCCGTTTACGTGAGTTCAATACTGGCAGTTATCCTAAGGGACTATCATTCATGTTAGGTGCCATGTCAAAGTGGATCTACGATGGAAAACCTACTGACGCTTTGAAGTTCGAGGAGCCTCTTGCTGAATTAAAGGCAAGAATTGCGAAGGATGGAGATGGCGTCTTTAAGGATTTCTTAAAGAAATATCTCGTAGAAAATATGCACCGTGTAACTATTGAGTTGGCTCCATCCAGAACATTGGAAGAGGAAGAGTTGAATGATGAGAAAAACCGTCTTGCTGTAATCAAAGAATCTCTCAGCGATGGTGAGCTTGATGATGTTATCAAGAAGACTGCTGAGTTAAGAGCACTTCAGGCAGCTGAAGACGCACCTGAGGACCATGCAACTATTCCCAGTTTAGAGCTTTCCGATTTGAAGCGCGAGGTTACTGAGTATCCTATTGAGGTGGTTAAGGATGAAAACAGTTCTGGTGTTACCGTCATTCGCCACGAGCTTGCATCGACCTCTGGTATTGCTTATGTTAGTTTAGCAATTGATACTTCTGGAGTCGATTACGAAGACATCACTCTTCTTCCACTTTTCACTAGAATCATGACCGCGACCGGTGCTGGAGATTACACTGATGTTCAACTTTCCCAAAGAATTGGAACACACACTGGAGGTGTAGGTGCATCTTTGCTCAAAACCACTGTAAGGCCTGATGGAGTACCCAGTAGCGCCATTTACGAGGGGAATAATATGATCACCAAGCTTACTATCGGAGGTAAGGCCACAAGCGACAAGACAGACGAGCTTTTCTCAATCTTCAAACTTGTTTTGACTGAAGCAAACCTCGATTCAAAGAAGAAGGTCGTTGAGATGTTGAAGGAATCAAAGTCTCGTATAGAATCTAGTATCCAAGGCAGTGGACATTCATACGCAAACAATCGCATTAAGGCTAGATATAGTGTAGGTGGGTTCCTTGACGAGAAGATGGGTGGAATTACATACCTGGACAGCATCAACACTTTATTGAAAGAGGCTGAAGATGATTGGGGTTCGGTTCTTGCACGTCTTGAAAATATCAGAAGTACCATTCTTGACAAAACAACCTGTAGAAGTGGAATGATGCTCGATATCACCGGGGACAAGGCGGTAATGGATGCAATTAAACCATCTGTTGAATCCTTTTTGAAAAGCCTTCCCGGAGATGCAGATGGCGAAAAGCTACCTGATTCTTATAACACTGAACACCCATGGGTCACGAAGGCAAAGGTAGACATGAAAACTGTCGCTCCTTTGAAAGATGAAGGATTCGTGGTACCCACTCAGGTGTCTTATGTCGGAAAGGGAGGAGTTCTATATGAAGAAGGAGAGACAGTTTCAGGATCTTCAGCCGTCGTAAGCAGATTCCTTCGCACTGGTTACCTTTGGGACCAAGTAAGAGTAATTGGTGGTGCATACGGTGGATTCTGTACTTTTAACCCAATGGGAGGTGATGGAGTTTTTACTTACCTCAGTTATCGTGATCCTAACCTTGATAAGACTATTGATGTCTATGATGCAACTGCTGATGCCTTGCTCGAAGCAGCTGAAGAGCTTGAGAAAAATCCTGATGCATTAGCAACAGCAATTATTGGGGCAGTCGGAGATTTGGATGGAGCTTTATCTCCCGATCAAAGAGGAAGCAAGGCATTCAACAGATGGCTCATTCGTCAAAATCCTGAAGAAAGACAGACTTTCCGTGACGAAATTTTAAACACAAAGGCTTCTGACTTCAAAGACTTCGCAATGCGTTTGAAAAACATGAAGAAGCCCTCAGTTGCTGTTGTCAGTTCTAAGGCCGCATTCGAGGCTGCCGCTGAAGCTGGAAAGGTAATGGACTTGAAGACGGTAGTATGAGTTATGAAATAAGCATAAATTCGTCATAAGCTAATACATATTAAATGAATGTAGTCAGAAGTGAGTATGAACATATCAATAAGTAGTTCAACCCAATTAAACTGTGCAAAGTGAAGGACATCACATCATGATATCAGTAAAATGAAGGTACTATATTAATGTGCAGAGAAATCTATATTAAAAATACACGAATACCCCCCAATCGAAATCACATCATCTGTCTTTTCATTATTCGCTTTTGAGAAATGGACTCGCTGCCTCTCGCTACCATAGGTACAGAACTTTTTACCTCTAGTCTAATTATCTACGAAGAAAAAGAAAAACTGTTGGAATGATGTGCATCATTTTTCGAAACAACTATCCGATCTCAACGGCTCAAACTAAAACATGCACATTATAGTCAAATTTAGTGATTTTCAGACGAGACTAATCACAAGCACATGAAGGTTTTTGCGAGCTTCTTGGACATGAAGTTGTGTCATTTGATTCTTGCTGCTCCTTCTTATCTTAAGTACAGAAAAATCATTCTCCTCTATTGCAAGAGATATTTTAGGCTCGACAATTAT
>Ga0136553_1000777_pt1 | contig 10725 bp, 7 predicted proteins | sample AntRauTorckE5430_FD_101384 | JGI IMG/M metagenome (GOLD analysis project Ga0136553, IMG submission 101384) | Saline lake microbial communities from Rauer Islands, Antarctica - Metagenome Torckler E5 #430 | ecosystem: Environmental > Aquatic > Non-marine Saline and Alkaline > Saline | place... | reverse complement strand
GCGGGCTTTTTCGTCGTCATAAGGGTGCTCACTGTCCTTCACGAACCACTTTTTGTGCGCTTGCTGGATGGTGTAACCCGTCCGGCTTTGCTTGGGGTAGTGTTCGTCAATCTCTGCTTGGGGAACGCGGTTCTGATAGGGCAGGTCCCAGGTGTCAAGGTTCGCCGTTTCGTAATCGACGACGTGCTTGACCATGCGCCCTTTTTCCAGCACCAGTGTTTTCAGGCCTTTTGTGGCCAGTTCCATGGCCGCCCAGCCACCACTGATGCCGGTGCCGACGACAATGGCGTCATAGGTGACTTCATCGTCACCCTGAGAATTGAAATTCATACTTTTCGAGCTTTTTTTAAGGTAAAGCAATAAGGTGCTAATCTACGAATAAAGTTTGTCCCCCGAAGCGCAGATAATGATATTTGTCAGGAAAGCCAGCCTGGTCAACATAATGGCGCGAATTTGCGGTTACGGCATCACGCATATTTGGGCGGCGGCGCGCAGGATGCAAAGTAAGGGAGTAGGGGCGATCCCTTGCGGTCGCCCGTACTTCCCGCCGATCCCTTGCGGTCGCCCATACTTCCCGCCAATCTCATACGGTCGCCCGATCTGACTGCCGATCTCATGCGGTCGCCCGATCTGACGGCCAATCCCATGCGGTCGCCCGTACTTCCCGCCGATTCCTTGCGGTCGCCCGATCTAACTGCCGATCCCATGCGGTTGCCCCTCTGGCCCACGGTTTAACTATGCTGCTACGGCGTTTTAGCTGGGCCACCACTTCGCCATCACCTCACGTACCGGACAGGAGTATAATTCCCCGCCTACATATTTTCGTACACCCAGCCCAGCGCCTTCTCCATTTCCCAGTAATAAGGCGAGGAACTGCCGACGTAATTATTATGCATAAAACTGAAGGCCAGCCATTTTTCGCTCCGACTGAGCAGTAGCCCGCTGACGCAGGTGACGCCGCTCAGCGTACCTGTTTTGGCCCAGACGTAGGGCTGGCCTTTGTTGTCAAAGCGGGTCTTCAGCGTCCCCGACCGCCCTCCCACGGCGAGCAGGCCGAGCAGGCGGTCGCGGCCAATTTCCTGTTCGAGGGCGATGACGAGGCGGGCGAAGTGGCGGGGCGTCAGCAAATTGTACCGGCTCAGTCCGCTACCGTCTACCCAACGGATGTTTTCGATGCCGATGGCGGGCAGCAGGGTGTCGACGGCGTAGGCGAGCAGGGCACCAACGTCCGGCCGGCCGTAGTGTTTGCTGGCCGCCTGAATCAGGAGTTGTTCGCCCAGGAAGTTGTCGCTTTGTTGGAGCAGGCGGCGAAAAACGGTGTCGGGCAGGGAGACCTCCAGCTGGTGCAGGCTGGGCCCGGCGGTCGGGTAAGTTGCCTGGCCGGTGGTGATGCCCAGTTCCGGAAAAGCCGCAGCCAGTTCGTTGCGGATAAGCGGGACGGACAGGTGCAGTGGCCGTTCCACCGGAAAACGACTACGGGCGGTGAAGTCGGGGGCAAGCGTAAAATTGTTGCCGTGCTCTGAGCGGTGGATGCGGATTTCCTGCCCGGGCAGCTCCTGCATCAATCTGACTACAGAGGTCGGCGCACCCAGTAGTAGTTGCCGCCCTTCCGCGTCCACCTCAGAAAGGTCGAGGAATAGGCGATTACCGTAGATAGGCAGGGCGGAGCGTTCGTAGACGAAGCCGTCGTTGTAGTCGTCCCAACTCCAGCCGGGGCCGTAGCGGGCAACTTCCTCACCGGGGCTGGCGGGGAAGTGGAAGACGATCGGCCGGGTCTGCGCCGCCAGCCAGGGGCCGACCTCATCGTAGGTCGTAAACTCGGGGTGGAGGAGTAGTGGATAGCCCGTGCCCCAGGCTTCCAGGTGGTCGCCAAAGTCCTGGTAATAAAGCCCGGGTACGCGGTGGCCAAGCAGGCGGTTGGCCAGGAAGAGGGTCAGCAGTTTGATGTTGCTGGCGGGAACGAAGCGGCGGTCGGCGTTGCTGCCGTAGAGATAGGTTTTACTTTCCAGGTCATAGAGTGCGAAGCCGGTGTGGCCCTGCCCGAAAACTTCGTTTAGCTCAATCAACTCCTGGAGCTTCTGCTTAGCCTGGCCGCCTGCTTCCAACTGCCCTTGCACCTGCGGCCCCGCCCCCAACAAAAAAGAGAGCAATAAAAAGGAGCGCAGCAGCACGGTAAGCGGATCATTTTTTCGCATCGGTTCGGTCAGGGTAGGTAGCTGGAAAGGATAGTAAAGACAAAAGGAGCCGCCCTGAATCGATCAGGACGGCCCATAAATCATAATCCCAAAAACTAAAAGACGTTGCACCGTGACGGGTGCAGATTCTAATTTCGGATCAAATGTAAAAAAATTTCAAACAGAAGTGGGGCTTTCCGGACCAATTTTATGGTGTAGGTGCCCGAATTAGGTCATGCGCCCTCCATTTCCGTGCGAATCAGGAGTTGAAAACCGTTGCCATGGATGTTAACGATCTCGATCAGCTCGTCGGGCTTGAGGTATTTTCGCAACTTGGTGACGAAGACGTCCATCGACCGGGCCGTGAAATAGTTGTCCTCTCCCCAAATTTTGGTAAGGGCTTCGCTACGGCTCAGGATATCGTTCTTGTTGATGGCAAACAGGCGTAGTAACTGGGCTTCTTTCGGGCTCAGTTTGTCGGTGCTTTTCTCTCCATTCGCGTTGGTGTGGGTCAGGATGCGGAGCGGGAAAGTAAAGTGAAACTGCCCGAATTCAAACTCGGTCTGTTCGTCTTTTGGGTCTACGGGCGTGGCACTGCGGCGCAGAATGACGTTTATGCGGGCCAGCAACTCGTCACTGTTGAAGGGCTTGGTGATGTAGTCATCGGCGCCGATTTCGAAACCGCTGAGGATGTCTTCCTTCATCGCCTTGGCGGTCAGGAAAATGATGGGGGTTTCTTTATCGTTTTCGCGGACTTTTTTGGCCAACTCAAAGCCGCTGAGGCGGGGCATCATTACATCGAAGATGCAGAGGTCCCACTTGCCTTTCCGGTAAGCCTCGAAGCCGGCCAGGCCGTCGGTCGCCAGGGTAACGTCGTAGTCATGGACTTCCAGAAAGGAGCGAAGCACGTCGCCGAAGTTACGGTCGTCTTCGACCAACAGGATTTTGGGCGCGGTGGCCTGGGTTACGTCATTCATGGGTGAGGTCGGTTATTTTAGTTGTTTGGGTTATTCTTTTACTTGGGTTGGCGGTAAGGAAAGGTGACGATGAAGCTGCTGCCCTTACCCAATTCGCTTTTTACGACGATGGTGCCGTTATGAACCTCGGTGATGGTTTTGACGTAGGACAGGCCGAGGCCGAAGCCCTTCACATCATGGCGATTACCGGTATGCACACGGAAGAAACGATCAAAAATGTTTTTTCGCGCCTCGCGGCTCATTCCCATTCCATGGTCCTTAACAGTAACCTCTACGCCCTTCGATACATTGCGTGTGGACACAATGATTTTGGGTGCGTCGGGAGAATATTTGTTGGCGTTATCCAACAGATTATTGACCAGGCTGGAGAGGTGGGTCATGTCTCCTACCACGATGGCTGGCTCGGCCTGGAGGTCGGTTTCCACCGTTCCCTCGCGGGGTTCTACCTGGAGGGAGATGTACACGGCGGCGTCGGTGATCACATCGTTGAGGTCAACGTCGGAGAGGTTGAGGTTCAACTTGTTTTTGTCGAGCTTGGCCATCTGGAGAACCTTTTCCACCTGGTCGTTCATGCGTTTATTCTCCTGCTTGATGATGCTGGTGAAGCGTTTTACCTTATCCGGATCGCCCAGTACGCGGGGGCTGGTGATGCTGTCGGTTGCCAGGCTGATGGTGGCAATCGGCGTCTTGAATTCGTGCGTCATATTGTTGATGAAGTCGGTCTTCATTTCCGACAGCTTCTTCTGAAACAGGATGACGTAAATCGTATAGATGAAACACCCAAGGATGATGCCGACGAATAGCAAACTAGCCCCCAGGTTGTAGAGGATGGAGCTGAATATGACATCGTCCTTCTTCGGCGCGTGGGCAATCAGCAGGCCGCGCGGACCGTCTTCCTCGACGAAAAGAGAGACCCGGTACCCACTCCGCATCAGGTCTTCGTGGCGGGCCGTGTCGGAGCCCATGTCCGACAAACGTTTACCGTTGCGGATGACGAAGCGTTGCCGTTTAACGTCGAAAACGCCGTATTCTATCTCCTCGCCGATGACGGCGTTGGCGAACTCGGCGTTCAGCTTTTTATCGAGCATATCCCGGTTCAGCCGGTCAATCAGCGGGCGGGCGGCGAAACGGGCGGCGGCCACCCACAAAGGCGCATCCAGGCCGGGGGTAAGACCGCGCCCCAGAATGCTGGAAGTGGGTAGTTTGCTGGACAGTCTGCCACCAATACGGTCCGCGAAACCATTGACCTCGTTTTTAATCAGGGTGCTCTCGTATCCCTCCTGCTCAATGGCTGCCAACTTGAGCGCATCCTGAACCGCCTCGTCGTAGCGCTGGGCGTTTACCTCCATGGCCGTGCGGATCATGTCGAGCTGCAGCACAATCACCCCCAGCACGGAGATAACGATCAGGCCAATGATGAGGTAAATGGTTCTTTTGCTCATGGATGCAGTTTGCAGTTTACAGGCACAGCAGGATGCAGGTTCGGTTAACCTGGTAAGTTGCAACCTGCAACCTGCTGCGCCTGACAATACTACGTCACCCAACATAAAAAAGTACATTTATCCGTCAACATTTAATGGTATGCTAACGGAAGTACTACCTTTCGGTAATGGATTCCGTAACGATTCAAACCACCCAGAACGTCAGCATTGACTACCCCCTCGCCGGCGCCGGCTTGCGGATCGGTAGCTTTTTTATTGACCTGACTATTTTTATCGTCGTGTACTGGATTGTCGCCTTGCTGTTATTGAAGTTCGCGGACAGCCTCGATGACTTCTCCATCATTATGTTTGGCGCGCTCTTTTCCTTCCTCGCCTATAACTTTCTGATGGAGCTGTTCAACCGTGGGCAAACGTTGGGCAAACGCATCGTCGGCCTGCGCGTCATTCGCCTCGACGGGCGCGACCCCACCCCGGCCGATTTCCTGACGCGGGCTCTTTTTCTGCTGCCCGACGTGATCATCAGCTGGGGGATCACCGCCGTACTGCTCATCGTCAGTGGCCGCAACAACCAGCGACTGGGGGATATGGTGGCCGGCACCGTCGTCATCCGCACCACCGTTTTTAATCCCTTCACCCTTCAGGAGATCATGGGCATCACCAGGCGGGAAGACTACGAGCCGCAGTTTCCCGGCGTACAGCGGTTCACTAACGATGATATGCTGATCGTCAAAAATACCCTGGAGCGACTGCAACGCTACGGCAACCCCGCCCACCGCCAGGCCGTCCGCCAGCTGGCCGTCCGTATCGCTGAAGAGCTGGATATTGATCCGGCTACCGTTCCGCTCGCGCCGCTTAAGTTTCTGGAGGTGGTTCTGCTGGATTATATTGTTTTGACGCGGTGAGCCATTTGGTTTTTGGTCGAGACTTCAGATGAGCTTTTGACGGACTTCGTCAGGCCAAGCGCGCGTTTAAATTTACAAATTACTGATCACCAATTATTTACGACCCTGGCGTCACGAAAATTGACTTCCGTAACCCGCTAGGCAAGTAAGTTTTCGTCTAGCCAGAACCGCAATTAATTGACGCTCCGTTCGGCAAAACTTTAACACACGCTTAATGGACTGCCCCCAGCAGGAACAGTTCAATATCTTTTTTTATCAATGCTAATTTGGTGACGGTCGTGTCGATTCCTTCGGGAGGGGCACGGTTTTTTTGGGTGGTGAAGGTGCTTTGCACATAAACATGTTTATAGGTAAGTTGTAAATGCAAATCAGGAGCAAAGCAAGCCAGGAACGCCCCTTCGGAGGTCAATTCCCCGCTTGATTGCTCCGCATCAGTTTGAAAATTCACCCTACCTCAAAGCGTTGCGATCAACGGCATGGCGAAGCAATTTTGTTGATCGTAACACCGTCCGATCTAGGGTGATAAGAATGCTTGTTTCAAGTCTGCTGCCTAGGCTTAATCCTTGCTTTTGTTCCCGATTCGCTAAAATTTTAACCAGCGATTGCGCGACCATCTTAAAGCATAAAGCGATTTTTTCTAGCAAGCATCAACAGCCACCAAACATTCTTATCACTCTACACCCGAGGACCGCCCCAAAAGCTACCCCTTTCGTAGGCATCTGCCGTACCTTGCCCACCATTATGGAATACCTCATCGCCCTTGTCGGTGCCTTCCTCGCCGGGGGCATCAATACCCTTTCGGGCAACGGGTCGGCCATCACGCTCACTATTCTGATGGAGCTGCTCGGTTTGCCACCAGATGTGGCCAACGGCACCAACCGCGTCGGTGTACTGGCCAACGGTATTGGGGGCAGTGCCGCCTTCCAGCGGGCCGGGAGGTTTAAGCAGACCGGGGCGCTTAAAAAACAGATGTGGCGCATCGTCGCCATCACCACGGTCGGGGCTATTTTGGGCATTTACCTGAGCCTGATCGTTTCCAACGCTGCGTACAAGGCCATTTTTCGTTACCTGCTTATCGTCATGTTGCTGGTGGTGGTGGTGAAGCCAAAGCGCTGGTTCACCATCCCGGAAAACCAACCGCCGCTGTCGCCATGGCTGAGTGTGCCGCTCTTTTTTCTGCTCGGCATTTACGGTGGCTTCATCCAGATGGGGATGGGCGTTTTCTTCCTCGCCATCATGGTACTGGCGGCCCATTATGAAATCATTCAGGCCAATGTCGTCAAGGTATTGACGGTGACACTTTATACCATTTTAGCGGTCGCCATTTTCGCCTGGCGGGGACTGATCGACTGGCCAATCGGACTGCTCATGGCGGCTGGGCAACTGGTGGGCGGCTTCCTGACGGCCCGCTTCGCAACGACCAACCCACGGGCCGGGGTGTACGCTTACCGGCTGCTTATCGTGGTGATTTTCGGGGCCATCATTAAGGCGTTTTGGCCGGAGATCAGTAGCTTATTCGGGTAGCGCATTTGGGCGCGGCCGTGGTTACTGAGCGGAGTCGAAATGCAGGTGCAAAAAAGGTGGAAGGGCAAGGTGGCTTCCCCGCAGTACGGACTTTTAGAGCTTGTCTGAAATTTTAAGAACTGATTTTCAACGACTTGCGGTTCTGGCTAGGCGAAAATTTGGTTACTTACCGGCTTATGAAAGCAAATTTTCTTGACGCCAGGTTCGCAATGCGTTGGAAACCAAAAAGTAAAATCTTAGACACGCTCTTAGTCTGTTACGCCGTTTGTTGGACTTTAGTCCGACCCGAACGGACTAAAGTCCGTACTACGGGAAATTTCTTATCAAAAGGGATACCCCAGGCCCAGCTGCAACTCAACATCCCGGCGGAAGTTGAAGTCGTCAAACGTGCGCCAGTAAAGCCGTTCTGGTACGTCGGCTGCGCTCCGTTCAAGTCGCTGCCCCTGTCCTTTTTGGGGGTAGTTGAACCGCATGGGCATCGCCACGTCCAGCCGGAAAATAAAGTAGCTCAAATCAGCGCGGAAGCCAAAACCCGAAGAGACGGCCAGCTGCCGGTAAAATGGCTGGGCCAGAAAATTACCATCCGCGAGGAGTGTCTTCCGCAGCAAAAACTGGGAACCCGGCCGCTCCCCTTCCGGGTCAGGCTCCAGCGTCCATACGTTACCCACATCGACGAAGAAGGCACCCCGGAAAAAGGAGAAGAGATCGAAACGTAATTCAGCGTTCATTTCCAGGCGCAGATCACCGGTTTGAAATAAGCGCAGGTTGTTGTTGATCGAGTCCACATCCAGGCTCAGGGGGTCAACGTAGCCACCCGGACCAAGCGCCCGCGGCTGCCAGCCCCGCATTGAATTAGCCCCGCCAACGAAGAACTGTTTGACGTACGGCACCTCGTTCGCTCCGCCGTAAGGCCGCCCCGCCGCCACGATCAGGCGGCTGGCGAAAGAACGCTGTGGCGTATATTTTTTCAGGTAGCGAATTTCAGCCGACGCCAATATGTATTTGGCAAAGGTCGCGCCTCGCTTTGGCGTAAAGGTGACGTCGTTGCTGCTGAATAAATTGTACAGTTGGTTAACAGCATACACCTCCGCGCCAGCTACCTCAAACTGGCCCAGGAAAGTCAGCGAGCGGCCCCGCCGGTCCGGGATGCCCTGCCTGGTGTATTCCAGACTGCGGAACAATAGCGAGAAAAAGTACTGCTCGCCAAAACTCTGCCGTAGGGACTGATTGTTGCTCAGAATGGCCTCGAACTGAGGCTCGAAAATGGGGTCCAGAACGTCAATGGCCAGGTGATTGATCCGGTAATTCGTCGTAGCAGATCGCTTGAAATCGTAGCCAAGCCGGGCGTTGATCAGGGTGTAAGCGTAAAAGTTGTTAATGCGCAGGTATTCGTAGCCGAGGCTATAGCGCGTACTGGCCTGCTCCCGCAATGTCTGAAAAAAATCGTCGGAGATCACCCGCCGGCCGCCACTAAAGGGCAGCGGTATTTTGTTCAGCAACTGATAGCCGCCAAAATCCTTGAAGCGGGGTACGGAAAGGCTGACGTTGGCTGCCAGGTCAACGGTATTGACGAAGGTGTCGTTGGCAACGCCAGCCAGGGGGTCGACCTCGAGGCCCGTCCGTAAATTCATGCTCAGTAACTCGGCTCCACCCAGCAGGTTGCGGTTCTGGAAACTGGGGCTAAGGCCAACACCCAGTAAGTTGCCCGCGCCGATGCCGCCGTTGCGATTGGTGTAATTGAGGTCGAGGTCTGCCCCGATCGACATCTTACTACTGGGTGTCAGCTGGATATTATAGTCGATCACGTTCTCCCCCGTGGTATCCGCTACCTGGTTGATCCGGACGAAGCGGTAGATGCCCAGGCTGTTGAGCGAGAGGTTCGTCCGTTCCAGGTCGGAGCGGTCGTGATAATCACCACTGCTCAGGTAGATGCGCTGGTTTAAGATTTGCGGCTTCAGCTCAAATTCCGGCTCGTTACTCAAGAAGCGAGTACCGTCGATCATCGTATCCAACAGGTAATCGGTGGTGGGGGAGACGGGGCTGAAATCGGTATAAACCGTGACCTCTCCCACCCGGTAGCGTTCGTAGGTTTCCTCCTTTTTAGGCGGCAGGATGTTGAGAAAAACATCGGCGTAACCAGATCTGCGGCTGGTGTCAATCTCCAGCTTATCGAAATAGGCCGCCGAAAAATAAGCGAAGCCCTTGTTGCGGAAAACGCTGCTGAGGCGGGCTTTTTCCTGGTCAAATTTATTGAGATCAAGGGGTTCTTCCGTCCGTAGTTCGCTGTCCACGAGTGCCTCCTGTAGCAGGCTGTCGAGCAGCGGCTCGGAGCTGGAAAACCGGACGGAGTCGACCAGGTAACGGCGGCCAGCCTCGACGTGGTAAATCAGCTTGACTTTGCGTTGCTTGCCCCGGTCGGCTTCGTGGTAAGCCCGGGCGTTGAAGTAACCGAGGTAGCGCAAGTAGTCGGCCATATCCGAAGCAGAACGGCGGCTGAGGCTGTCGCTATAAATCGTCGGTTGCTGGCCAATGGTGTTGCGTAAAAAGCGATCGATGCGCGTCGTGTCCCTGGCTTTGTTGTTGTCGAGGTAAAAGTATTCGCGTGGAAAGAGGAAGAAGAAGTTGTCGTTGGGCTGCTGCCGGGCGAGGGTCGAGAGCTCGTAGGCCACGTCGGCGCGTTTTTCCACGGTACGGGCGTCGGCCAGTTGGACGCGGTAGCTGGTGAGGAGTTCTTCGTCATCCGCCAGATATTTGCTAGTATTGCAAGACGTTGTCAGGAGGCCGATCAGTAGTATGATTATGCCAACCGGGCGCCAACCCCGCGCCATTATGCCCCTTAGCTCCGGTACCATAAAATTCATAAGCAGCCTTCGTCAACGGAAGTTTCGGCAAAATTACCACAAATTCACCGCCGAGGGCGGGCGGATTGTGGACGAGTTGCTGACGCAGCAACACTACGTCGTCGAGCACGTCTACGCCCTGGAAGAATGGGTGGCGGCACGTAGTAAGGTGTCGTCGGTTCCCGTAACGACGGTAACGGCCAAAGAATTGGGCCGTATCTCCCAATTGTCCACACCCAACCAGGTGCTGGCCGTCGTCAAGCTTCCCAACCAACCCGCAGAACTGCCGGTCGGCATCAACGAAAGTTGGTCGCTTTACCTCGACGGGGTGCAGTCGCCGAGCAACCTGGGTGCGCTACTACGGATCGCCGATTGGTTCGGCTTCCACCACGTCATCGCCGGGCCTGGCACGGCAGATCTCTTCAACAGTAAAAGCATCCAGGCAACGATGGGTTCGTTTCTACGCATCGATTTCCGCAAGGGGGAACTTGGGGAAGTGATCGACCGATTTCCCGGTCTCCCCATCTTCGGGGCCGACCTTGACGGGGAAGACATTTACCAACTCCAGGCGCCGCCATCGGGCGTACTCGTCATCGGCGCGGAAGGGCCGGGCGTTAGCAAAGGGGCGCGAACGCAGGTGCAAAGATGGTTGACCATCCCCCGAGCGCCAGACCGAGCGGCGGAAAGCCTGAATGCTGCGGTGGCGGCAGGAATTTTGTGTGGCGGGATTCGTAGTAGGGTAATAAAGTAACGTGAGGTTTGGCAAAAAAGTCAATCTGGATTGACGTGAAACTTGATTGAAGGCTTTTCAGTCCTGAAGGAGTAAGCTACAAGAGCGGATAGCATATGAGAGAACGCGTTGTCTG
>Ga0136553_1000776_pt1 | contig 10726 bp, 5 predicted proteins | sample AntRauTorckE5430_FD_101384 | JGI IMG/M metagenome (GOLD analysis project Ga0136553, IMG submission 101384) | Saline lake microbial communities from Rauer Islands, Antarctica - Metagenome Torckler E5 #430 | ecosystem: Environmental > Aquatic > Non-marine Saline and Alkaline > Saline | place... | reverse complement strand
CGGATATTTTCACCACCCACAAGTTCACCCTCCCCACCGAAGCCCAGTGGGAATATGCCGCCAAGGGCGGTCCTCGCTATACCCTGGCAGAGCTGAAAGACAAACATGCCGCCCAGCTATACGCCGCCTATGCAGGCAGCGACCGCCTGGAAAGCTGCGGCTGGTTTCGCGATAATAGCCATAACGAAACCAAAGCAGTTGGCCTGAAAGCCCCCAACGAACTGGGGCTCTATGATATGAGCGGCAACGTCTGGGAATGGTGCCGGGACACTATGGAATGGAATATTTACGAACAACGCAAAAAAATTGGAACTTCTGCTGAGGACCCGGTAAATTTAGGGCGCGGCGTGCGCGGCGGCTCGTATTGGTACGGCGCCGGGCTTTGCCGCGTCGCTCACCGCGACAACGTCCATCCGACGCTCCGCCTCGACTACCTCGGCTTCCGGGTGGTTTTGTCCCCCAGTTCGGGCTCGGGCGCTGCCGGCTAGCCGGAGCCGCTCCTGGCGTGCCGGCAGGCCGCCAAAGGAGCGGGCGTAGGGTAGGGGGCGGTGACCGTAAAATTTCGGAGGGCACGGCCATTTGTCTGACTATTCTTTATCTTACCCTCCGGAGTGCCAGCGCAACGGTGACAAGCGCGTCGTGCGCGGCGGCTCGTATTGGAACAACGCCAGGAATTGCCGCGTCGCTAACCGCAACAACCATCCGACGAACCGCAACGACAACATCGGCTTCCGGGTGGTTTTGTCCCCCAGCCCGAAGATGGCCGGATAGCCGCCTTACGAACAGTTGGCCCTCCCGCCGTATCGGCCGTTTTGCCAATACGGCAAAAAGCGGTATCATTACCGTCCGGCGGTGCAGGTGTTGGTAACCAATTTATTGGTGAAGACTCCCGCACCGCATTTTATTCCGACCCACACCCACCATGAGTAAACCGGCCCTGATCACGACCCTGGAACAGCGTTTTTCGCTCGCTTTCACCCATGAGGAAGCCACCGACTCCGCCATCTTCAGCCGCTACGGCCGCAAGGAGGTGGACGCCTGCCGCTACTGGCTACGCGCTGGCGACATCGTAGGGCTCTGTGCCCGGGCCAGCGGTGTCAATAGTCTGGACTGGCTCAGCTCTCCCGCCCTGGACAAGCTGGAAGTGCTCCTCCTCGGCGAAAATACCTTCACGGACATCACCATCCCGGAGAACTGGACCAACTTTCAACACCTCGATCTCAACGCCAGCCCAAACCTCACCAGCGTCGGATTCGCCGGAGAACTATGTCCGCTTACCCGGCTGGAGATCACCGACTGCCCAGCATTAACCGACCTGGTAATTCCGGATGATTGCCCCAAGCTCCACTACTTCGACGTCAACCGGAGTAATCTGAAACGACTTGAATTGGACGGTAACTTCTCCGGCCTCGTCTACCTCGACGCGGGCCACAACAAGAACCTCAAGCGGGTAAGCATCGCTGGGAACTTTGCCTCGCTACTTTCTTTGCACCTGCGCGCCGCCGCCCTCGAAACCCTAAATCTGACGGCCGACTTTCCCGCGCTGGATACTTTGGATCTTGCGGAGAACCCCTCCTCAAAACTGGAACTGCCCGCTCACCTTATCCTTGACGAAACATTACTGCGCCTTTACGCTGAGGGCTGCGCCCCGAAAAACTGCCGCAGTCATTTCTTGAAAGAACGAAACGCAATAGACAAAGCCCGCACTTGGTTCCGGGAACTGGCTAAAGGAGAAACAAAGCGGAATAAGCGTATCAAATTGCTGTTTACGGGCAACGGGAACGTAGGGAAGTCGACCCTGCTCTGCGCCTTACGGGCTAAAAGTAGTTGGCAGTGTACCTGTACTACAGACCACCTTACTACGCATGGTATTCAGATCGGAACCTTCGCGGTGGAAGGGGTGACGTTCAGTTATTGGGACTTTGGCGGTCAGGATGTCTACGGCGCTACTCACCAGCTTTTTTATGCCGATGAGGCCGTCCAACTCATTGTCTTCGATGCCAATACCGAGGCACTGGCCGTAAAGGCCGAGGTCGGAGATGACCGCGCCGGTGGCCAGGAGGTCAAGCACGAGCTACCCTACTTTTACTACCTGCTGAGCGAACGCAGTAGCCAGGATAGCTTCCTCTTTGTCCAAAATAAGGTTCACCTTAAGGAAGAGATGGGTAAGGCCCCGCAGCCGCACCCCAGGATGCTCACTTTTGCCGAAAAAGTGCTACCACAACAGCCGCCGATTTTAGTCGACGCCAAGGACGGGTTTGGCGTAGAAAGTCTCATGCAACGCATCCTGCCGTTGGCCCGGCAACTGCCGCACTACGATATGGCGTTCCCCGCCACCTGGCTGGCCGTTCGGAATTGGTTTATCGCCAATGAGAGAGGAAAGGATGAAAAAGGCCAAGTAGTCAAGCAGGAGCGACGGATCACTAAAGACTTTTTTGTCCACGAGATATGTGAACGACGGGGTGTAGAAGATATAGAAGCCCAGGAAGCATTACTGGAAGACCTCGCTGCCGCGGGCTACTGCTATTACCGGCCTGATGATCGGGTACTGGGGCAAGAAATTATCGTCGATCAGGGGTGGGCGCTGGAGGCCATCTACCGGCCCTTTCATCGTGAAGATGTTGCCCCAACCTGGCGAAGGTTCAAGGGCAGGATTCCCCTGATCATGATTAATGAGGTGCTCGGCCCGGAATATGATGACAGCGATAAAGCGTTACTCCTGAAATTCATGGTCGCCAACGGCCTTTGCTTTCCCTCAGGTCAACTCAAAGATCGGGCAGGGAAGGAGACCGTCAACTCAGAAGATTACATCTTTCCTGTCTACCTCCCGGCAGGCTATCCGGAAGCACTGGTACTGCTTTCCGAAAAGCCGGACGTGCTCACCTTCCGGGCGCAGGTACCTTTTCTGAACCGTACCGCCTTCCAGTACTTTTTGTTCGAGTTGGGGCGTAAAATTGACTCTTTTGATGACCTGAGCCGGTACGGTATCTTCCTGAAAACGAAGGAGGGACGACTCGGTGCCCGGATGAACTATGACGATAAGTGCTACGAAGTATTCTGCGAACCCGCCGCCCAGGATACCTGGCTTAAAAGTCTCCTGGAAGAATGCCCCGGAGATAATTGGGAAACCAAAACCGAAGAAGGTTATCGACCATTTGACGCCCAGGAAGCCTCCGGCCACCAAGGGGGCCAGGAGGAAAAGAGCCTCAAAAAAGATTTATCTGATCGCATCGATGCGTTGCAGGAAGCTCCCCTGAGTAGCCGGCGTAACCTAGAAACTTTTCAGGAGCAACTGGACGAGCAACTGGTAGCTAATGATTTTAATAATTTCTTCGCTCAACTGAAGGAGCAGTTGGTAACAGGAGGTAAGCGATACATGGCTGGCCGCCTGCTCCAAAGCCAGTACAACGGGCTGTCGGAAAGCATTATCAACCGGACGATCCGTAAGGACGAACAAGAAGTGCAACAAAGCAGACTTTCTGAAAGCTGTATTAACCTTATTTACCGGTTAGAAGTGGAGGACTGGAAGGGAGTAAGTACGTAGGTAATAAACCCGGGTAAACGACTCTCCAATGCATAAATGATGATAACAAAACTCAAAAACCGGCTCAACGACCTCATTACAGCTAACAAGCTGAAAGCATTCTTCGACGCCTGGAAGGAAGCCATCAGTCCGGCGTCTAGACTTAATCAATCCTGCCATCAACTCAAAGCAGCATATTACGATCTCGAAGAAAATACCATCTCTCGCCTGCTCCGCGAGGAAGAAGCCCAGCTGCGAAAGCGACAACTCGTTAACAGCTTGCTTACCCTCACCGAAAAAATCGAAGCCGGTGATCTTCGGGGCGCGAAAGGAACGGAAGCAGGTGACACCGCCCCACCATTAGCTGATCCCTTACGAGACCTGATGATACGAAAACTTTCCGCCCTACAACGGGCCCGCATCCTAGCTACGGATGCCGCGGAGCAGTTCAAACTGGATATCGAAATTCAGGAACTGAAGGAGGGATTGAGTAACTTACTTTGATGCTTTATTTGACCGGATACCTTTATTTTGGGCTGTCGTCCGCAGATTACTAAGCTATGACTGATCCGAAAAATAATGTTGCCTTACTGGAAAACAAAATTGCGCGGTTGCAAAAAGCCCGAATAATCGCCACGGACGAAACGGTGAAGATTAAACTGGAACACGACATCGAGGAAGCGGAAGAACAGCTGGCGCAATTTGAAGGAGCAGTATTGCCATCCCGACCGCCATCGGCTCCAACTATGGCCGCACCGAGCTCGGCTCTCTCGCCAGCTCCAGCTACAAGGCCATCATTACCTAAGGTTGAGGAGGTCTCCTCCTCGCCCACCGCTCCATTTACTGGTCCCCGGCCCAATGTCTTCGAGTGGGTGTCTGAGACGTCTCCGGGAGGGCTTACGCGGTGGTCATGTGTAGGAGTAGGGCAACGGGGGTAAAAAAATGCACCGTTTGATTCTTTCCAAACGGATGCCCGCGGGTTCCTTAGCCCTCTCGCTGTTGCGCAGCTTCAGGGTACGGGACGCCACGGGGTCCTCCTCCACTTGTAAGATCCACACGCAGATAATAAATTTTAACTATTTTCACCACGGTTTGAAACCCCACTCGCAACACCCATGCTTCCAAATACTCCGGAAACGCCGCTACAAATCGCAAAACGCAAGCTAGAGGTCCTACAAAAGGCCAATATTATTGCCGTGGACGCCAACGTGCAATTCAAACTGGATATCGACATTCAGGAACTGAAACAAAAAATAGGTGCTCTGCAAGACGAAGAAACCCTAACCGGTCAGTCCTTCGGCCTAAACACCAAAAAAACGGATTTGGAACTAGACCAAATCCTGGCCGACTACGACGACTCCCAACTAGAAATAGGCCTCCTCCACTACGTAAACTGCAACCGAAGGTCGGCCTTCGATACCTTTTGGGAAGCCTTCCGGCGAAATACCACGGCGGCCCTGCGCTACCAGGTCTACTTTGTCACCGCCTGCCAAACGCAGCGGCCCGACCGCTTCTCCGAACGCCTCCTCTACGAAGTGAAACTCGACTATGAGCGGGAAGACGAAGAAGCCGCCACCTTTTACCGCCACGATGACGACGGTCGGCTGATAACCTTCGTCCTGCCGCTGCTACCCGATCTCGAAAGCAGCAAGCGCGCCTTCCGTAAGCACTTCGCCCGCGAGTTCGAGCTAAGTGGCGAGGAGGAGATCGACACCTTCCTGACCGGCAAAGCCGTCGACTACGAATACCGCGCTATCTTCCTGGCCTACGAAATCGACGGCAACGAATGGTACGACTTCCTACCCGACTACTACCGCTGGATCGTGGAGAATTTTCGCGCCATTGACCGCAAGGGGACCACCTTCTTCCTTTCCTTCGTCCACTACGTTGACGACGCACATAAAAACGAGAAGATGCTGCCCGAAAACCGCCGCATCATGCGCGCACTCGACGAACTGGCGCGGCAAAACGACATCGCCTGCCACCTCTCCGAACTGCCGGAAGTGGACCTGCGCGACTTCCGCAGCTGGCTCCGTGGCGTCCAAATTCGTGACCTCGATAACCAGGACGACCTGATCGAATACGCCATCAGGCAACTGAAGCCCCCCGAACGCAAAGCCTACATAGACCGCGCCCTCATCAATATGCAACGCATCGACAAACTCCAGAAAGACATCTGCGACATCCTCCTTAAAAAATAGCCCAATGGCCAACACTTTCCACCTTTACGCCGGTACCGGCACCGGCGAGTTGCCCGACATTACGCGCAACGACAAGCTCAACGATCCGGCTTACTACCTGCCGGACCCCGGCCTGATCGATGCCGTTAACGTCGCCATCAACCTCGGCCAGCCGCTGCTGCTGACCGGGGAGCCTGGTACGGGTAAAACCCAGCTGGCCTTCCACTTGGCGCATTTCTTTGGTCTCGGTAGTCCAGAGATTTTTAACGCCCAGACGACGAGCACGGCCCGCGACCTTTTCTACCGCTACGACGCCCTGGCACACTTTCAGCGCAGCCAGACAAGCGACGTTAAACTCACCCCGGAGAACGTAGAGCAGGACTTCATCACCTACCAGGGCCTCGGCAAGGCGATTAAGGAAAAGCAGCGCATGGTGGTCCTGATTGATGAGATCGATAAGGCTCCCCGGGATTTGCCCAACGACGTGTTGGCCGCGCTGGAAAACCTGGCCTTTGACGTGCCGGAGGTACGCAAACATTACGGCGCGGACGCAGGGGCAAGGCCACTGGTTATCCTAACCTCCAACTCGGAGAAAAACCTGCCAGCTCCCTTCCTCCGCCGGGTAACTTATTACCACATCGAGTTTCCGAGCAATGAAAGACTGCTGGAAATTCTACAGCGTAAAACCGAAGGCTACACCCCCGAGCAACTCAAACCTCTGGTGGCCTTTTTCGACAAGGTACGCAACGGCCGCAGCGCAAAACTGCGCAAGAACCCCGCCACCGCCGAGCTCATCCACTGGGTTGACCTGCTGCGCCGCCTCGACTTCGACCCCACCGGGCTGGCTAACGATGAACTCTCCGATGACGACCGCCGGAAACTGGAGATGTCCTATTCTGTCCTGGCCAAAAACCGGGAAGACCTGGCGCAGCTCAGGAAGCTGAAACCGTAGGCCCACCGCCCGAAATCGTGTAATCTCTGGAACAACTGCAAGCTTTGTTTACCCTCGCCACCCAAGTCCGTGCCCGCCGCCTTACCGCGGAGTTCCTCCAGTCCCTCCGGGCCCGGGGGACGGTACTCGGCGTGGACGACTACCAGCGGGTACAGGAGTTGCTGCTCCGTCTTCCGGCAGATACTAAGGATGCGACGTTGGGTAACACCCTGGTGGCAATCTTCGCCACCACGCCCGATGAGCAGCGTTCCTTGCAGGGTGTCTTCGCCACTTCCATTGCCCTTACCAACCAGATCCTTGCACCTGCGGCCGCGCCCATAAAAGCATCCGAAATTGCTCCGCCGACCCCGGACGAAGTTAAGCAAGACGCCCGCGACCGCCGTAAGCTACTCTGGGCCGGGCTGCCCCTGCTGCTCGTCGTACTCGCCGCCGTAGCCTACTACCTGCAACCCCGCACCACCAGCTTTGCCCCCCAAACGCTGACCCTGACGGTGGGGCAGGAACGCGCGCTGCCCAACCTGGATACGGTGCGTGCCACCATCGGCGCCATCCAAAGCTTCGATTACCAGGAATTTCCGGAACCCTCCCAGGGATCCATCAGCCTGCGCGCGGACGCCCTGTATTACCGCGCCGGCCAGGAAGCCCGCCCCGATAGCGCCCGCCTCCTGATCCACGGTACCTGGAACCGCCGCGCCGAAATTACCGTACGATTCCGCATCGATACGCTGGTTGCGCCCACGCCGCCGCCGATCGAAGAACCGGAACTCGAAAAGGCAAAGATCGACTTCAGCCCGCTCCCGCTTCCGTACCCCCGCAGCCTCGCCGACCTGGCGCCGAAACCGGATACAACCACCGTCCTCGACCGTTTCCTCTACCAATGGTGGTGGCCTCTCGTCGGTCTCTTCTTCGGCGGCTGCCTCAGCTTCCTTTTTTTCCTGCTGCGCTTCCTGCACCGTCGCAAACAACGCCTGGTCGCCCGCCGCGACCGCCTGGCCGGCGCACCTCATTTTTGGCGCATTCGCGTGCCAAACGTAACTACTGGCGTGGACTTTGGCGAAACCTATCCCCTGCTCCTACGCCAATTGCGCCAGCGCCGAGAAGCCGATCACCAGGAACTGGATGTGGCCGGCACCATCGACGCGACCATCCACCGCGGCGGTATGCCGACCTTCGCCTATAAAGGAACCACCCGTCCGGCCGAGTACCTCCTACTCATCGATCGGGGCGGAGCCGACAACCACCGCGCCCAATTGTTCGAGCTGCTCTACCAACGCCTGCGCGGAGAAGAGGTGCTCATCGAACGCTACTTCTACGACGGTGATCCCCGTCTCCTGTACCAGGACGATCGGACAAACGGGACAACCCTGCCGCGTTTGCGCGACCGCCTGCCGAACGCCCAACTAGTGCTGGTCGGCACCGGCGATCAACTCTTAAATGCCGCCAACGGAAAAACCGCCGCCTGGGCCACCAGGCAGCTCGCCACCTGGGGCCGCCCGAGTCTGCTAACCCCCCGACCCCACAACGACTGGGGCCGCCGCGAACGCCGCCTCGACGAACTGCTCAACATCCTGCCAGCCACCATCCAGGGGCTGGGCCTGTTGACGAGCCGTCTCTCCAGCATTGACGCCTCCAACGAAGGTCTGACCGACTACCGTCCACTCCTCGAAGACCTCGTCCAGGAAACCGTTCACTTCAGCGGCAACCTGATCTCCAGCCTCCAAAAGGCCTACGACGAGACGAAACTGAAATGGATCGCCGCCTGCGCCCTCTATCCCTCCACCCACTGGGAACTGACGCTTTACCTGGGCGCTAAAACCGGCGAGCTGAATAGCAAAGAACTCCTCACCAGCCGCAACGTGCTGGAACTCTGCCGGCTGCCCTGGTTCGTACGGGGTACCATCCCCGAACCAGCCCGAATCGTACTGACGGAATGGCTACGGGATACCCATCCCGAAGACGAACGAAAACTCCGCGCCGCCCTCCTGCTGGCCATCAACCAGGCCGAACCGCCCGAAAATTCCGTAGCCAACCAGGAGCTGACCTTACAGCGACTGCAAAATGAATGGATGCTCGCCGCCCCCAACTCCCCCCAAAGGGCCCGTGCTGCGGACCAGATCGCCGAAGCCATCGAGGCCGGGGGCGTGCCCGACGCTACGGTGGTTAAATACCTGAGCGAGCCGCTGGGACGATTTGATATTCCGCTGGACGATAAGTGGAAGAAACGCTTGTATCCGGGAGGACTGCCGGGCTTGGGATATAAATCTATATTGAGGCAATTCTGGCTGCTGTTACCCTTATTGCTCTCGGTGGTGATTATGGGCTGGTGGTGGCAACCGGAATTGTCTACTCCTCAACCTTGTGACAGCTCCTTCTATCGGGTACTAGAACCAACCCTACTCGAAAAGGGGGACTCCTTGCGTATTCAGCTTTGTTCCCGGAAAGACTCATTGGTGCTAGCAGAATATTTTTGGCAATTGACCATCAATGAAAAGCAAACTATTGAAGCGCTCTACGGGATTGAAAGTGTCAGTGCTTTAATCTACGATGAGGATATTGCCACGGGTGATTATTACAATGGTAATAGCTACAGTTCAGCGAAACCATTTACGGTCACTCCCATCAATATTAAGCAGGTGATTGAGGAGCTTCCTATCGACTCCTTTAGTCGCGAGCACCAAGAAAATATCGGCGCCATGCTCTGGAACCACGGCCTGAAACTCGAAGGTGATACCCTTATGGTAAATCAAATAGCTTGCGATTTTTACCAGGTGGCGGACAGTTTGTTCCGAAAGACCGGCTATCGCTTAAGCGCGGAGCGGAAAGAATTGTTGGCGCGTTGCAGGCTGCCCGATGAAACGGTCGTGGGAAATGATACCCTCCCAGTACGGGAAGAGGAAACGGTCACTACACCAACTGCTCCAGGTACGGGAGCAGCAAGAACGACAACCCCGGATGAAACGGTGCCTGTGGAAATACCCGATGAACAGCCTTCCTCCACCCCCCGCCCCCAAATGCAAGCCATCCCCGCCGGAACTTTCCAAATGGGCGATACTTTTGGTGATAAGGTAGACAGAGATGAACTCCCCGTCCACGCAGTAACCCTCTCCGCCTTTGAACTGGCCCGTTTCGAGTTGACCTTCGAAGAGTACGACCTCTACTGCGACAGCACCGGGGTAGAAAAGCCGGACGACGAAGGCTGGGGCCGTGGTCGTCGCCCGGTCATCAACATCAACTGTTTTGATGCGGTCAAGTACTGCAACTGGTTGAGCGAGCAACACGGCTATACAGCTGTCTACCGTATTACGGGAGAAGAGGTAACCGCCAACTGGTTCGCCAACGGCTACCGCCTCCCCACCGAAGCGGAATGGGAATACGCCGCCCGGAGTGGAGGCAAACAACACCGCTTTGGCAACGGAAAGGACACCCTGCGGTCTACGGAAGCAAATTTTAATGCCAGCCCTGAATATGTAAAAGCTTACTCTAAACCAGGCGAGTACCGAGAAAAAACCACCACGGTGGGCAGCTTCGGAAGAAACGGATCAGGCCTAGCGGACATGAGTGGAAACGTCTGGGAATGGTGTTGGGACCGGTATGGTGCTGACTACTACGAAAAATCATCCAGCAGCAATCCTAAGGGTCCTGGTGAGGGCGCTTACCGCGTCCTCCGGGGCGGCAGCTGTTTCAACTACCCAGCCAATTGCCGCGCGGCCTTTCGCATCAGCAACGGGCCGGCGGACCGTGGCTACGACGTCGGCTTTCGCCTTGCCCGCAGTTCGAGACAAGGGGAATGAGCTACGAGCCGGCCCGGCAGCCCCTAGCAAGGGCGCGGCGGAGCAAGCGACCGGCGTAGGGGATGTGGGGGTGGTGAGTTTTTTTTTTTTGGACCCTAAGGTTTCACACAGAAAGAACTTGGCACTTGCCTTCTCCAACGTTTTGTCACGTCTCCCCTCTCCCCGGGAGAGGGGCCGGGGGCAGGGCTGACGCATCATAAGAAAACAATTGAGTGACCTATCTTTGCCTGATGCAGCTACAAGATACCGATTATACATACGAAGGGCCCCTTGAAGGGAT
>Ga0136553_1000774_pt1 | contig 10741 bp, 6 predicted proteins | sample AntRauTorckE5430_FD_101384 | JGI IMG/M metagenome (GOLD analysis project Ga0136553, IMG submission 101384) | Saline lake microbial communities from Rauer Islands, Antarctica - Metagenome Torckler E5 #430 | ecosystem: Environmental > Aquatic > Non-marine Saline and Alkaline > Saline | place... | reverse complement strand
TCATGGTGCGTATCTCTAAACGTCCTCACATGAGAAGGAATAGGTCAAAGACTTTCAAATCAAAGTGGATGCTTGCAATCTTGCTGACCGTGGTAGGCATCAGTGGAATGTTCACCATGAGGCAAAAGGTTAGTAGTTATCAACAGATATTATCATCTTGGGCTTGTCATTCTGCAAGAGACTGCAAATATCATTCATATCCTTACCTGACACTTGTTCTTACCATCTTCATTAGAATGTACATACTGCCAATGTAGTACTAGTGAGTGCCATCTCTGCAACCAGAATCCTATCAAGTGGAAAACCATATCTTCTCTATGGAACGGCATGGAAGGAGGGCGAGACTGCAAGGCTGGTAAACGAGGCTATCAAATCTGGCTTCCGTTTTATCGATACAGCTTGTCAACCAAAGCACTATAACGAGCCTGGGGTTGGTGAAGGAATTGTCTCAGCCATGAAAGAGCTGGGACTTTCTCGTTCCGATTTGTTCATTCAAACAAAATTTACTTCTCTTAACGGTCAAGATCCGAACCGTGTGCCATATGACAAGGACGCATCTGTGGAAGATCAAGTTTATCAGAGTATTGAGGAATCTCTAAAGAACTTGCGTACCGAATACATTGACTCGTTCGTTTTGCACTCGCCGATGAGAAATCATGAAGAGACTATGCGAGTTTGGCGCGTGCTGGAAGAGAAAGTGGACAATGGCGTAATCCGGCAACTAGGAATCTCTAATTGTTACGATATTCATCATTTCGAAAAGATCCATGATGATGCAAGAATCAAACCTGCAGTTCTTCAGAATCGCTTTTATTCGGATAGCGGCTTTGATGTTGACTTGAGGAAGTACTGTGCTGACAATGCCATCCGGTACCAATCTTTCTGGACGTTGACATCTAGCACAACTCGTCGTAACCTTCAAAAATTAGAAGTCAAACAAATGGCAGAAGATAAAGGTCTCACCCCGCAAACTTTGATGTATGTTTATATGATGGAATTAGGGCACACTCCTCTTTCTGGAACTACAAATCGAGAGCATATGCTATCTGATGTAGCTGTTATGGAACGCATACAAGCGGGAGAAACGATCCTTAGTGAAGAAGAGTTGGACCAAATGTCACACTTGCTTGAAATTGAGAGTTAGAAACATCGGCTAGATATTGAGTCTTTATAAATATATGCTTCCGTTGGGTGGTTAGGATGGAGGAGATGCCACAGTAGATGGAATGGAATCGCTTTAATGCGCTCTACTGGAAGGATCACAGATGCCCAAAGGGGTTATATCTGCATTCATCAAATTTACAGTAGACAAGAAGATTGCCATCATTCTAAAACTTTGTTCGATGAGAATGGCAGTCTGTTCATAAAATACGGAGCCTACCCTGCAGGCTTAGATGTTAGATGATTCACAACTAAACGACCAACTTTTAATGTTTTTTTAATATCGTAAAAGTCCATAGGCTACTATACAGCAGTTGATACGACAGTGATTCGTTTGCTGCGCGGCAATATTCGATTGCCTTAGATGGCAATGACTTGATAGTATTGAGATGCACGGATTCAGTGTAGATGGGCAATATTTCATCGATGCTATTCCAGCCTTGTTCCAATGATCGAAGGTAATTCTAATAGAGAGCAAAAATAAGTAGTATGAAAGAGAATGTCCGAATCACCTATTATCTAGAGCTTCGTGTTTCTCATGATCATGCCGACGAGTGAGCAGAAATTTTGGTCATCAACATTGGAATCGAACCACCCTCCAAGGAGGCAAAGAGAGTGCACCATAGCAAGTTCTGGAACGCAGATAGTTTTATTCTAAATCAATGATGGTTTCAAACCCTTTTGGGATTATCTACAGATAGTTAGTAAATATGTAATCTTTGAGATATAATGAGGTTTTACAACTCGTCTTCAGTTTCAGCACCATCATCATCCTCAGATTCGGAATCTTCTGAGGCAGAGTTTATAACAAATTTTCCGACGATACTATCCCCATCGCCACTTTCATCGCCGTCATCCCCGTCAATTGTATTTAGCATAGATTGGTCATCGTCACTACCATTATCCATAGAGGCATCTTCTGATATTGATTGATTATCCTCTAAGGAATCATCTGCTGCCTCATGACTCTCTCCTTGACTCTGACTGCTACCATCACTATCATTCTTAGACTTTCTTTTCTTGTCTTTCGAAGCTTTCCTTTTTCTCTTCTCAGGCTTGACCTTCTTTCTCTTCTTCGATGTGTTTTCTAATACTACTCTATCACGAATTTCTTTCAACTCTTTTTCTTTGATTTTGAATCCTCTTACTTTTGAACCAGATCCCATCTGATTCAACACAAAGGTACTCTCAATTTGGAATCCAGCTGTTCTCAACTTCGCACTCAACTTTAGAAGTGCATTATCGCAGCGCTCGAGTTCGAAAACAACTTGCTCAGCGATTCGCCCATGAGAAGATATCTTGCTATCAGCGAGCGCCTTATTTCCGACCTTCAACTTCTCTGACAAGGTAAGTAGGAGAGCCATTGTCCTCGAATGGAGTTTCTCCTTTATAAGCCGAAGAAACCCTATATTTTCATCATTATTGACAGCCATAGGGTAGTGAGGAAGATACCCAAGAAGCTTTGTGTAAGAAGCGTAGAGACGTTTACAACTTTTTAAAAGGGACGAACTATAGTGACCATTGTCATCAAACGCCTCTGAGCAAAGCGAAGTCGTGCAAATGATCTTCCCCACCGAATACAACAGTTTGCAAACGAACCTTTGCACCAAAGCAATTTGATTTCCAATTACATGCGGTAGAATCTTGTTTGTTAAAAATTCAATATCAGCAATCCCATAGTCGATTGCGGCTAAAATGGAAGTTGATGCAGTGGACAGGTCTTTGGGTACTAGTTCACTTGAAGTAACTTTCGCAGAAACTACATCAGTACAGGTGAACTTAAAAAGGCAAGATTTGATGTCCGTGAATCCATCAAAGTTGGTCCCAATCGGGTTTGATGCTTGCATGCTCGATGCTAGAAGCTGAAGGGTGCCAACAAGGTTGTCACCATCAAGAGATCTGAATTCGGAGACTTCGAAAGACCGTCCAGTTATCCTTTGTAAATCTATCGTTTTCGTAGCGGTGAAGCAACAGTTTCTACGCCATTGATCATGAGGCAATCCAGATAAATGAGGTAATTCTGTTGATCCATCGATGAGACCATCAAGAAGTACTGATGTGTCGATCGCAGCCGATGCGCTCTGAGAACAGTCAACATCATCGCTGCCTAAATCAAGGCCAACGATCCCTTGAATTACCTCCACAGAATCGAGTACACGAAAGCTCTCTATTGTGAGTAGGCTGAGAACCTGACGAGATTCCACTGTCAGATGATTACCCACGCATTTCATCAACTCGCAAAACTTGGAAGCTTCTATGTCAAGACCCTGGTGTAGGATTTCAGCTATGAATCCGCAGCTAGCTCTTGCAGGTTGATCAGCGAAAGGCTCCATTGGCATCACGAAAGGAAAAATCATTGCAAGCAATTTTTTTTCCTCGTCTGGTACATTACACAGAAAATTGGATGGCATCGTTCTCGAGTTCCAATTCTCTTTGAAAGAGTGGAAGTGGTTCGAAACGGTAGCTATCGAGCTTCTGATGAGACTCGTAATCTTCATTTGAGAACTCATACTTGGAGTGTGCGTATTAAGCAACCTTTGCGCACAAGTAACGAATCCATTCAGGGCAACCAAAGAGAGAGGAACGTCTACCTGAAGTGCCAAGGAAGTATGATCTCTACTTTGTGTATGGGAAACAAATTCAGATAAAAGGACAGGGGCGAGCATGAATACTGGCGCAATATACTTTGTCGCTGTATCGCTGCCCTCTGACTGAGTAGAGTGGCACTGAATATCGAACCTGTGACCAACCTTGATCATCAGAACCTTTCCTGATACAAGATGGCAACACTTATCAAGAAGGAAACGACGAAAGGATTCGTTGCTAGTCAACTTTGATTTAACAGACACATCTTCATCTTCATCTTGAGAGCCATGAAGTATATCGTCAATTGATTTTGACTGCCCAAGAATACCACATTCCCGAAGGGCTCCGTTTAAAAATGAAGCACCCATTGAGGGAGAAAGTTTTTGTAAGCTGTCTTCGACAGACATTTTCGCTTTGTAAAGGCATTTCCGATTGGCATCGCTGTCTGACCCAATCAGAACAAAATGTTCGCTGACAGTCTCTGTTACATCATCGTCATCTGCTTCCTTCCTTTTTGCTGTCTTTTTGTTTTTGATTTTGTTATGGTTCGTTTTCGCACTAGTGATAATAGCAGCTGCTTTATATACTGCATCAGATCTGAGACGAAATAGCTTTCCAATTAGCTCAAGATCAATATCATCTACACGATTTGGGGCTGGTGCTCCCATCAGAGTTTCACAAACACTCGCGACAATCATGCATGTTGAGAGCATCCTTATATAATGCTCACGTGCGGGTGATTTGCTGCACTTCGACCCTTCACACCATTTCATGCACTGCTTCAAATCTGTATCAGCCATCTTCGATCTCAATCGTAATAGTGTTGTGTGTAACTCAGTGGTAACAGCAATTGGGTTCACTTTATTCATACTCCCTTCTACAACTGCAAGCGAGGTCCCTAGTAAGAACGAAATAGGTTCTGATATCCTATCAACTGCTTCTGTCAGTAGGTCAAGACTTTTAGCCCTATTTTTGGACCGTTTGGAAGACCCTAATTGTCGACCTATGTTAGCAGTAGCTCTGCCGGAGGATATGCACAAATCAATACGTAGTGGACAATCTTTGTCTGTGCCGTCACATTCCTCCATTTCTACATCCATTTGCTGCGAAAAAAGAGTTCCATGCGCGATTGCCCTCTTCCTTCGAGCTTCGATAATGGCCGCATCCTCTTCGACTGTAATATACCTCTCAATGTGTTGCTGGAGCATCCGAGAGACAACCGGCTCAAGTTTACAGCCACTGCTCACATCATCGCTCTGGCTTTGACTCAACTCGTTATTATCCTGAGACTCAGGAATAAGCGCTACAAGCGAGGAATATACTTCCAATCGCACTGCACCTTGATGTTGAGTCATGCAGCGTCGGAGGTATCCCTTTACTTCGTCGAGCAAAGCACGACTATCACCAGAACGCTCCACAGCAACCCCAATGATTGTTACCAACAAATGTACAGCCACCTTTCTCCTATCAATATCTGTACAAAATAAAGCCTTTTTTGCGAGCAAAAAACAATGGTCTATATGATCATCCAACGCATTGCGTTTACGACGATTTCCTCGTCCTTTCTCTGCAGAGACTTTCAATATTGTATCAAGCACAGGAATTATGGTTCTCCTAGCGACAAGCGGTGGCATCCCCCCTCCTGGAATGTTTGCAAGTAGATCGATAATCATTGGAACAAAGCTTTCTTCTATAATATGTGCACCAAGACCTTCATTATCATTTGTCACAGTATTAGAGACTTCACGGTTTTTCGCAAGCACCAAATCCTTTAATAATATCGAATGCTCCAGAGCATTCGGTGCCATACCGCAAAACTTTTCACAAGCAGTTTGCAGAATGAGTCGACATTGAGGCGATGCCATTGTGGTAGAAAACCCACTAACTGTTACAACACCCTCGTCATCATGACTTACACCCGCACAAAGAAAGAGATGTACGAGTAACGAGCGCCCAATTTTTGCGACATTAGCATTGGCCTGTTGCTGAATCGCATACAAGCTATTTTGCACCACTTCCGACGCACAAGTTGGAATAGGAGGCAACTGGTACGCATTACAATTCCCAGGAGTTTCCACAACTGTATCTTTCTTGACGGAGTCCACAAGCATAAATCCTAGCGAAATCAGTGTTGGAATCAATGTGGAAAACTCTGCATCTATAGCTGGTGAGTTCCCACCATCCTTTCCACCTTTCGTCAAAAGAACCAAACATTTCATACATTGCAACATATCCGAATGATCCTCCAGACCCGCCATTACTTTCTCCTCACTAGCCTCTCCTTTAGCACACGTATAGCGTTCCAAATCTTCCTCCATAGAAGCTAACTTTTCCTTACCGATTACCCCTCCCTTCAAGTTTCCATCCTCCTCAAGCCCTGTACCACATCCCATCAACGCCACAATTGCATTTACAAACCTACTCTCAAACCTCTTGCATCTCATTAGCTCCTCTTCCAGCACCAAATTCCTCACAGCTTCCAGCAAGCTGATCTTCATCCTTGGAATCGAAGATGCCATTGTCATCCCCAATGCTAATATCATGGGCGTCATGCGCTTATACCTCAAACCTTCCTGACAACCATTACCATTGCCATTATCAGATTGTCCTTGTCTTTTGATTTGTTTCCCTTTCGAGATTTGAAGCAAGACATGTGGCAAAGCAGGGTTATTACGCAAGACCCTGCTGAGATGTGATAAACTCGTACATATCGTCCAACGCACTTCTTCTTCTTCTGCTACAGAACGGAATAAGAGAGATAAGAAATCAGCAATACCGTATAATATTTCAAACGATGCTTGCGTCTCTTTCGAATGCCCGAATCCCCGGGCTTTGCCATTGGTATTGGTGCGATTTTTCGCACTGGAATTAGCATTGGTGTGGCGGAAGGATATTTTGGTCAATCCGCACAATTGATAGATGATGGGTGGGATGGATTCATATTCTTTCATGTTCGCAAGGGTGCGGAGAGAGTGTAGGAGTTTTTGTGCAAGGGATGATACATGTTTGTGAGTGAGGATGGGTGATAAGTTGTGGATTTCGGAGATGGCGGCTGTAATGGCTGCGGCACAGTGTGGATTAATCATTGTGTGTTGCCGAGCTACATTATTATCGTTACCATCATTGTTATTATTGTCGTCATTGTCATTGTCATCATTACCATTGCCATTACCACTGTCTGGATGATGAACATTATCACTTGAATCCTCAGGATGATTGCAGCAGAGTGCGCGTATGCATTGTGCAGCTTGATCAGGATGAATTCTGGCAATAAAGGGTACGAGAAGAAATTCAATACCAATAGTGCTAACGGGTGCTGCCAAAATTGGATCATTCTCATCTTGTTGCTGGTATGAAGCATCTTGGATCAGAAGGTCAATGGCAGAAATAATGAATGATTCAATCCATGATGGCAAATTGGTCAATGGCAATAATCCATCGAGGACAATTCTCTTCGCAATTTTGCTCCTGCCATTGCCTGCAGCAATACCACTATCACTACCAATTCCAATTCCACGACTCCCCTGGGAACAAGATAGTGCCAATGATGCAGCCATGGAATACCGGAGGGCCGAAAGAGCAATTTGTTTGAAACGAGATATATCGACTTGACCCAATTCCGAAAGGGGCTCCTCGCCTTCCCCTCCACTTTTTTTTTCTTTTTCCTGCAGGGCGAAAGTTTGACTCTTTTCTTTCGATGCCAAACTGAAGATTCGAAGGATAGCGGAGACATCCCGTTCCTCTAATGATTCAACATTGGTATTACTGATATCACTATTATTGACATTGGATGCAGCAGCAGTCGCATTAGCAGTATCAGTAGCAGCAGCAGTAGCATTGTTGAGCACTTGAATCAAACGCTTTGCTTCATCCGCGTCTATTGACATTTTATGAAAGGATTGCACTTCACTTCTTTCTTCAATATATGGCTATTGCTTATGTTGATACTGTTGTTAATACTGTTGACGGAATCGTATCTAGTAGAGTGGAGTCGTAGATGGTTAATGGTTTTATTTTATGGAGTAAGCATCAAAATCAGCTAGATTCGCAAGTCGCTGGTAGCGACTAGTTGCAACAACAAACAACAACCAACGGGAGGAGCAAGCGCCAAGTAATAAGTCGCAAGGAGCAGCGAAAAGCGCAAAGAGTTTGAAGTTGTTGAAAATATGATGCCGACAATAATGGACTAATAACCTAAGCACCTCTTCAACCTTCGAAACACATCACACATCATCCATCATCATTCATCATCACAAATTTAAATCACAACAATCATCAATCAAGCTTCAAGCTACATATTCATTGCAATTCTTATTGAAGCATCATTAGCATCATTATCACTAGTTCACCCTTCACCCGATCTTTCAGCAAAAATGAGAATAAAGTATTCCGCAATCCATCTTATTCTCCTGTCGCTTCTGTCCTGTCCTTTCAATGCGAATCCCCTAAGCACAAGCACAAGCACAAGCACAAGCACAATTAATAGTAATAGTGTACAAGTATCACCAGCAATTCTCCGCAATCTAAACGCCATTGTTTCTCATATCCAAAACCCAAACCTATATTCTGCAGAATGGGCAAACATGATTGAATTCAATGAAGATGAACTGCCTGTTGCAAGGAGTCCCATCAAAGAAGGAGACATTCTATCTTTATTTCCCATCGAGTCAATCTCGTCGTCCAATCGTCAATTCGTAGGACTGCAACAACAGAAGCATGACGTGGACATGATCACGGAGGAAAATACTATATCTAAACAGGAGGATTCTATGGAGGATGATGTCAACATTAGCATTCATGAGAACAGTCATGGTAATTGGTTGTCCAAGAGGGTGACCCTGGGACGAAAAGAAAGATATCCATATCCACATTTACGAGCACCAGACAATACGAGTAGTGCGTATCCATCAGAAGGATCATCACTTTATATACATTCGAAAATGGAACGCAGTGCTTCTCCTGGGTGGTACGGGAATATGATTCCAATCTGTACTGCACACAATGGTGGTGAAGAAGGAAATTGTGCCTTTGTTCCTTTACCTGGTGTTGCACCATTGGGTGGTATGGTCGCTACAAGAGACATTGCCAAAGGTGAAGCCATACAAGAAATTCACAATGGATCGGGAAATGATGTTTCAGACCTACTGCAAATCAATCATCATCAACAACAACAACAGCAACATCAACTAGACGAACGACTAGCCGCATTAGTTGCCAAACAATACGCGAATGAAATTGGAGAATTGATGCCCTACCTCCAAATGGCATACGCACAGAATCAAAATCAAGAAATACAAACCAATACAAAAATTCCTCCAACATTCCATCCCATTCACACGTCTTACCCCAACATCCAACAAATTCACACTGATCCAGACATCTATACCATCCCTGATTTCCTAACACGGGAAGAATGTGATAAACTCATCATCAAATCAAGCCAAAATATGCAACCATGCTTGGTAAAGAATGCTGATACTGGCGCTGTCGAACCAGATCCATCGCGAACTAGCACCAATGCCAACATCCCCCAGCGTGAAGTGCCATCCATCACTAAAAAGCTATCATTAATGACTAACTGTGAAACAGAACAATTGGAAACATTGCAAGTATTGAATTATCAACATGGGCAGAAGTTCCAGCCTCATACCGATGGATTTGATGGGCCGACGAATGCCTGTGGCTTTCTAGATTCAGGAAGGATCGTGACGATCTTCTGTTATTTGAATGATGTCGAAGAAGGTGGGAAGACGATGTTTACGAAATTGGGATTGGAGATAAAGCCTGTAAAGGGATTGGCTGTGGTTCATTTTCCAATGAGTTTGGAGTTGGTGGAGGATGAGAGGACGGAGCACCAGGGGAATGCTGCAGTGGATGAAAAGTGGATCCTAACGACATGGGTTTGGAAACATTGGAAGGGGGATTATAGATATGATGATGATAAATTGCCCGTCCTGAGCGAAGATATTATCTGAAGATGAAAAGAGAATTTATTATAATATGTTGGGTGGTTGGATGAGGTTGGATGGATGGATGGATGATTGGCTGCATGATTGGCTGGCTGCAGTTTGCTTGTTCGAGGTTCAATCTGATCAGGGGTCGTCGGGTGAGTCACAAATGAAAATAATCAAGAATCAAACATTTGAATACATGAAAGAAAGGAGAGCATTAGTGTGTCGAAAATGCCACTGGACTCGCAACAAGTAAGGTGGGTGAAACAACTTAATACTCCAATGCAATTTAAATTTTTGATCAAGACCTTCTTGAACCTTAACACGTGATGCTTATTTATATTAAAATCGTTCGTTCTTTATCCCACAGCGCACTAAAATTTATCTTCCGCTCAAATCACGGTTGTCCCGTAAATGTTCTCGAGACTATTGCGAATGAATGTTTTCCTTTACACAGAAGCGATCGGTACATTATCGAGGACATTATTTTACAGATGGCATCGAACGTCCATGGCAAGTTGAACGACATTAGATTTGTTGCACTCATTGAAAGAATACACGATGTCATATCTACCCAAGAATGCTTTGCGATGAAATATCCTTTCAACATTGCCTTGAACGTCCTACTCCAAGAACAAACAATTGCACATGCGTCCAATGGTAAATACATGGAAGCTGCAGAAGGCCAGAAACATCGTGATGCTTTATTCGACTTCGAGGTATCGCGGCGCCATAAAGGATTGCATTCCAAACAGACTCAGAATATTTTGAATCTAGAGAAAGCTCATCATGACCAGTACGAACAATTCATTCAACAATGGCATAACTTTCAAGAATCCTTTGAGGATCGTGCAGAAAGGGCAATTATATCTATGAAAGAGCATCATTCTAAAGCTCTCCAACATATCGAAAAAAAACTATTAATCAAAGCGAGAAAGAAGCCCTGTGTACATTCTAAGGGAAGAATCAAGGAATTACGCAAGAAGGAAACGAAGCTTGCGCAAGAAGAACACTATGGAGAGGCACAAAAATTCAAGGAGATT
>Ga0136553_1000772_pt1 | contig 10766 bp, 5 predicted proteins | sample AntRauTorckE5430_FD_101384 | JGI IMG/M metagenome (GOLD analysis project Ga0136553, IMG submission 101384) | Saline lake microbial communities from Rauer Islands, Antarctica - Metagenome Torckler E5 #430 | ecosystem: Environmental > Aquatic > Non-marine Saline and Alkaline > Saline | place... | reverse complement strand
TGCCAAGCCGATAGGCGAACGCTAGGAACCGCCGTGATACGGAACCGTACGTCCGGTGGTGTGAGAGGATCGAGATAGGGGCCATTACCTTTGTGGAATCCACAGGTCTAAATAATGGTCCTTGTCTCATCCTACTCGATCGCTTAATCGGCTTCATCCCGAATCAACTCAATCGCTTGCCATCAAGCAAGGACTAAGTCTGTCTGCTCAAGCAGCCGCATCCAAACCAGACCACGGCGTGTTACCTTTGCCGTAATAACCGCTAACGCCAACAGATATGAGCTTTTTCAAGAAGTTTTTCAATAAAGAGAAGAAAGAAGACCTTGATAAAGGCCTGGAAAAGACCAAGGCTGGTTTCTTCGACAAGATCAGCAGAGCGGTAGCTGGCAAAGATACCGTTGACGAGGAAGTACTCGACGAGTTGGAGAGTGTCCTTATCGCCAGTGACGTTGGCCTGGATACCACCATCAAGATCATCCAACGAATCGAGGCCCGCGTGGCCGAGGTAAAGTACGTCAACACGAACGAGCTCCACGAAATACTGCGCAGCGAGATCGTCGACCTGCTCGGCGAGCAAAACGACGTTGACTACGAAGACTACGAACTGCCGTCAGTAGACGGTGACGGACCGGCCATCATTCTCGTTGTCGGCGTAAACGGCGTTGGTAAAACGACGACCATCGGTAAAATCGCCAACCAGTATCAAAAAAAAGGTCACAAAGTAGTGCTCGGTGCGGCCGATACCTTCCGCGCCGCCGCCGTAGACCAGCTAAAGATCTGGTCGGAACGCGTTGGCTGTGAGTTTTACTCCAAAGGGATGTACACCGACCCCGCCGCCGTAGCGTACGAGACGACCAAGTACGCCATCGACAACAACTGCGATGTCGCCATCATTGATACCGCCGGCCGACTGCACACCAAGTTTAACCTGATGAAGGAGCTTTCCAAAATTAAGCGCTCCATCACCAAAGCTTATCCATCTGCGCCTCACCAGGTCCTATTGGTCCTGGACGCAACGACCGGCCAGAACGCCATTGAGCAAGCACGGGCATTCACTGAGGCGACCGACGTTACCGCACTGGCGCTTACTAAGTTGGATGGTACCGCAAAGGGTGGTGTAGCCATCGGTATAACCGACCAATTCCGAGTCCCCATCCGCTACATTGGCGTAGGCGAAGGCATCGAACATCTCCAGGTTTTCAATAAAAGAGCCTTCGTAGACAGTCTTTTCGGCAACGAAATGAAAATTTCCTGATTTTTTTTGCCGAACTGTGCACATAATTTGAAAGAGGTAGTTGTACCCACCGAATCACACAAACGAAAGGAGCCGATTCCATCCGGCAAGATGAAATCGGCTCCAAATTCTGAGTGTGGCTCGTAAAACTGATGGAGGACCACGGCAATGGTTTTCTCCGTCAATGTTCGACTTTTTTACTCTCTAACGCAGCTTCCTGATTCAGTGAACGGAAGAAGAAGCTGTAACAATTCACACAAATTATGAACAAAGTAACCCGCTTACTTTTGTCAGCAATGTGCTTGCTGACGCTGGCAACAGCCTCACTTTCAGCACAAGGTACAACTTACGAAGTTAATTTTGCAAGTATTTCCTTCATAAATATCGAACTAAATTCGCAATGTTCCCGGACGGTTATCTACCGGAACCTTCTCTCCGGCCTCGACGATGTCGACGGCGATGGCCTCGCGCCACCCGAAGCAGCCTTCATCATCACCATTGACGACGCTATTCCCGGCAATAATCAAGTTCTCGATGGCTGCGGCTCCTTTAGGTACACCATCCGCCCCAACCCTGACAGCATAGTCCTGGGCTTTACCTTCGGCTCCGGTACCATCGTGGCCCGCGACGTTACACCGCCAGCGGTCAGCAACGCATCCAATACGGCGGCCGGTCCCTTCTTTACTCCCGATCTGCAAAGCATCATCATTAATACCCTGCCTAACACCGTTTTCCGGAGCTACAGAACAAACGGTACTACGGGCTTCCCGATTATGGCTTCTTTTGGTCCGGGGCTCTTTAACCGCCTGAGACTTGGCGGCACGCTCCCGCAATTCCGGGACGCCTGCTCGGCCGAGGTACTGGTGATCGTTTCCGACGAGATTCAGCCAGCCGGCGAGTGTGATGACATCGTCATCACCCGCACCTTCACCGCAACCGATGCCAGTACCACCTGCTCCGATAATCCTCTTGGCAGTGGTGAAACCGTCGTCAGCTACGACATTATACTCGAGCGCCCCGATGTCGCTGACGTACAAGCCCCCCCAAGCCTGGTTACTTACGAATGTAACGACCCCGCCGTGGCGATCAACAACTTCCCGAATCCTGATCCCGAGGACTATCCTTTTTTCAACCGCCCCGACGGACCACTTTTCCTCAATGGTGTCTACGGTAACGTCGGTGTGTCTTTCACTAACAGCGGAGCCATCACGATCTGTAATAGTACCATTAAGTATGTCCGTACTTACACCGTTATCGATTGGTGTAATACCAACAACGTGCTCACCTTCACCCAGCTAGTAAAAGTGGGTGATTCTGGGGCACCAACCATCCAGCCACCCACCCAGGACCTTGACTTCAACGGCGTTGCCGATACCGGTCCCCTTGTCTACAGTACGAACGCCCATGGCTGCGGAGCTTTCATTAATACCAACGCCAGTGGTTTGGCCATCACCGATGGCTGTTCCGCTATTACATCGGTCGAAGCTTTCGTACTCTTCGATGGTTTGGAAGCCGGTGCTGCTGGCCCCATTCGGGTCTATGCTTCTAACCCCATTAACCGGCTGACGCCCTTCGTTCCCGCCGGTCCTCACATCCTGCGTTACGTAGCAACGGACGAATGCGGCAACGTCGCAACCATCGATCTTGACATCCTCATCGAAGACCGCACCGGCCCCGCCGTCATCGTGGAAGACGCCCTCAATGTCGCCCTCAGCAATAATGGTTTTGCAAACGTGACCGCCCTGGATATGGACGAAGGGTCTTACGACGACTGCGGAGACATCATTCTAGAGATCGCTTTTGTCAACCCCAGCTCCCTGCTCGCCATCGGTGCCTTTGGCCGTAGCATTACGCTATCTTGTATCGACGTAGGATCCGTGCCGGTCATCATCCGCGCAACCGACGAGAACGGAAACGAAAACACCCGGATTTCCGTCATCAGCGTTATCGATAACTCCGCTCCGATTTGTATCGCGCCAGGCAACCTGGCGATCGACTGTGATCAGGCCGACGATATGCTACCCGAAGACGTCAACGTGGCTTTTGTCAGCGCCCCCAATGGCACCATCATCCTGTTTAACGAGTTGTTCGGCGCACCGACCAGCCTTGACAACTGTGGTAACGAGCAGTCCAACCAGCAAATCACTTCCGATATCAACGATTGTGGTACCGGCCGGATAACACGGACTTTCACCGTAACCGACTCCCGTGGCTTCGCCTCCGCTCCTGGCTGCAACCAGATCATCTCCATCCGTGGTGTTCGTAATTACACCGTTGAATTCCCTGGCGACGCAGAAACGACCTGTGGCAACGACCCGGAATACGATGACCTGGCCTACACCGCCCTGGGCTGTGATATGGTCGTGACTTTCGTGGAAGTCGATACCTTCTTCTCCGCTTCCGACGCTTGCTTCAAGCTGCGCCGCACGATGGAAATCATCAACTGGTGTGAGTACAACGGTAACGATCCGTTCTATACCATTCGCCGCGATGCAGATATTGACGGCAACTTCGGGGAATCTACTTTCCTGCACGTCATCCCCAACGGAAACCTGACCGGCGACGGCGATGTCGCTGTCCTAGACCGCGATGCCGACCGCGACAATAACAACAGCATTGGTTTCGTCGACGTAGACGACCTGGTTGGTAACTTCGATAGCGACAATGACGGAGATACCGGCTACGAAAATTCCGACTCCCGCGGTGCCTTCCGCTACATACAATTCGTCAAGGTCTACGACGACAATGCGCCGACCATTACTAACGTATCCGCTGACGCCACACCAAGCGTCGATTGCGACGGCGGCGGCATTCAGATTGACTACAGCATCCTGGACGATTGTGTCGGAGCTAACCTGACCACTTCGGTTCAGCTGGATGCTGATTACGTCTCCGGCCAGGGCTTTATCGCCTCCCGCTCGCTCACCAGTAGTGAAATCATCAATGATGGTAGCGGTAACATCACGCTGTTCATTGATAACCTGCCCGCAGGTCAGCATGCCGTGCGTGTTCGTGCCACCGATGGCTGTGGTAATACTGACGGCCGCGTTATTCCCTTTACGATTGAAGAAAACAGCCTCGTCACTCCGATCTGTGCCCGTACGCTGGTCTTCTTCCTCAACCCGGATGGCGCCGGTGGTGGCATCGCTAATGTTGAAGCTGATGATTACATCATTGATCTTAACAACAACTGCGGCGACCTAGACATCGAATACGCCATCTACCGCGAGCTGGGCGAAGCCGATCAGCCAGGTTTCACGCCCGTCGCTGGCCGCGATGTCTTTGAGGCTAGCTGCGCTGACAATGGGGAAAACCTTGCGGTTCGCATCTACACCTTTACGCCTAACGGAAATAACACTTTCTGTAACGGAACGGCCATCATCCAGACCTCTGGCAACGTCAGGTGTACGTCCAACTCAAACGCTTCTATCTCCGGTTTCGTCACCTCGCCAACCAATGATCTGCTACGTGACATCCCCGTACACATCTCCGATATGAGGACAATGAGCAGCATGATGCCGACCGACAACAACGGCAGCTTCCTCTTCACCGCCCTCACCGAAGGCACGGAGTATATGGTGCAGCCCCGCATGGGAGAGGAGGTCAACCTCCGCCGCGTCAAAACCAGTGACATCACGGTGATCTCCGCTCACGTACTCGGGGTGTTCCCAATCGAAAACCCTTACCGCTTGATCGCCGCCGACGTAACCGGTGATGGCTTCGTCAATATCCGGGACATGATCGCCATCAGCCGCGTCATCCTAGGGCTTGACCAGACCTACCCCGAAAGCCCGACCTGGCGTTTCATTCGCCGCGACTTCGACGTCACCGGGCTGACCGAAGGCTGGAACCCTAACATTTTCCCGACCACTTACACCGTAGAAGAACTGCATGGCCACAACCGCGATGCCGACTTCGTAGCCGTCGAAATCGGTGACATCTTCATTCAGGCTGAAGGCCGCGAATCCCTTGCCTTCGAGGCATCTGATGCCCTGATGACGGCCGGTGAGCGTACGAAATTGACCATTTCGGCGAATGATTTCGCCGCCTTCCAGGGAACGATCGAAGCCACCCCCGGCCTGACCATCGAAAGCTGGTCTTCCGAACTGCTGGCGAGCGGTAACGTCAATGACCACTTGCTTGACCAGGGCCTGCTTAGCTTCTCCTACTGGGCCAGTAATGACCTCAACGGAGCGGACGTCATCACCCTCCAGTTGTTGGCCAAGCGTGAACTACGCATCAGTGATTACCTTAAAGTTACGGACAGAATGACCGTCCGCGAAGCCACCTCCGCAGCGGGCACGACGGCCGCATTAGGCCTCGATTTCAGCGCGGCAGTGGGTGGTGAACAGATCATTCTTCACCAGAACTTCCCCAACCCGGTAGCCTTCTCCACCAGCATCGTTTTTGAACTGCCCACCACCGGTAAGGTATCGCTGGAAGTGCGCGACATCCAGGGGCGTCTCCTCACCGAGCGTCGCCTCACCGGTTTCGCTGGCCGCAATACGATCACGCTTTCCAACGACGACTTCAGAAATACGACGGGCATACTAAGCTACACCCTCCTGGTGGGGCAAAAGCGCCTGACGAAACGCATGACGGTAGTTGCCACCCGCTAAGCTGGGTCTGCCGTGATAGGCGGCCCCCACTAAGGGCCTTAAAGAATTAGAGAGTAGCGCGGCCCTGCCAGTCCTTCGGGATTGGTGGGGCTATGCTCTTTTCAAGATTCTTGATTAACTGCGTTGAACCCAGTAGTACAGACCTTAGTTTTACCCCCAAAGTGCTACAAACCTATGTCGATAATTAGCATCCGTAACCTACAAAAGTCCTATTTCAGTAACCAGGTGCTCAGGGGCATTGACCTGGAGGTACAAGCTGGGCAAATCATCGGTTACATCGGCCCCAACGGCGCGGGGAAATCTACGACCATCCGCATCCTGGCGGGGCTGGACAGTAAATTTGGCGGCGAAGTGAATGTCCTTGGGTTCGACGTGAAAAAGAACCCGCTGGAAGTGAAAAAGCGCATCGGCTACATCCCCGAAGCAGCCGAAATTTACGAAGTGCTCACCCCGGAAGAATTCTACGAACTCGTCGGCGGACTCCAGGATTTACCGTGGGCAGTAACCAAAAAACGCGCCGAGCGGCTTCAGGAATACCTCGACCTCAAGTACAGCAAAAGCCAGCGCATCGATACCTTCAGCAAAGGCATGAAGCAAAAGGTACTCCTTATCAGCGGCCTTCTCCACGACCCCGACCTGATCTTTCTGGATGAACCCCTGGCCGGTCTGGACGCCAACTCCGTCATCCGGGTAAAGGACCTGCTCCAGCAGCTCACCAAACGCGGTAAAACCATCTTCTACAGCTCCCACATCATGGAAGTGGTGGAGAAAATCAGTGACCGCATTATCTTGCTCAACGACGGCAAGATCGTCGCCAACGGCACCTTCGCCGAAATCAACGCCCAGGCTAACAGCGGTAGCCTCGAAAATCTATTCTCTCAACTGACGGGCGGCGCTACGGCCAGAACCGACTTTGACTTCACCGCTGATGAATAAGCTATTCGTATGGCTGGTCAGCCTCCTCAATCCTGTTTGGCGTACGCTCGGTGCCGACCCTAAGGCCATCGGCCTAATCCTTGCGGCTAAACTAAAGATGGACGACCGGGGCGGCATGCTCATGGGGCAGCGGCAGGATTCTAAAAGTGGTATGGCCGCTATGATCTACGTGTTCATCTGTCTTTTTGGCCTGTTGCTCTCTTTCGTCTTTCAACTTACGCCGGATGTGGCTACTGCCGTCGGCATTGGCTTTAGCCTCTGGTTTGTGTACATCGGCCTCCTGTTGGTGACGGAGATGAGCGAAAACCTCTTTGATCAGCGCGATCTTTACATTCTCCTTAGCCGACCGATCAACGACCTCACCTTCAGCCTTTCCCGGATGCTGCACATTGCCGTCTTTGCCGGTAAACTCGGGCTTTGCCTGGGGGTGCCGAGCTTCCTGTACCTGACCGTTGCGGTTAGCCCCTGGGCGGGTTTTGTGTACTTCTTATTGTCGATCCTGACCATCGTCATCACCATGACGGGGACTTTGGTCTTCTACCTGCTGTTGTTGCGGCGGGTGGACTCGGCAAAAATCAAAAAAATAGTCGGTTACTTTCAGATCATCGCCACTTCCGTATTTTTTATAGCCTATCAGTTGCCAGGCCTGCTGGGTGATTCCAAATCGCTGGAAAACATCAGTTTGGTTGGCCAGCCCGCCGGCTTTCTGTTTCCGGGACTTTGGGTGGGTGGTTTATACAAAGCGATGACCTCCTTATCCGTCGAGCCACTTGCTTACGCCCAGGCGGCGTTGGCGCTGGTGGCGGCGGCCGGTGGGTTCTGGTTCTACGTCAGACAAAGCCGGGGATACGCCGATAGCCTTTTGCAGCTTCGTAACGCCGGTTCCGGAGGAAGGGAGACCGAAGCGGGAAAGGTGACCGGTGGCACGGAGGAAAAATCACCCGTGCGGGACTTTCTGGCACCCTTGCTTACCCGACCTAACCAGGAACGGATGTCTTTCCGCTTCCACTGGAACGTGATGGTGCGGGATATGACTTTCAAACAGAAGGTGTACCCGATTCTGGTGTACCTGCCGGTCATGCTGATCATGGTGTTTTTCAGGGATGCCTTCCGTGGAGAAGAAGCATTTTCGGGGGGTATGGGTTTTATGTTGATCGTGCTGTACTTTCTGCTCTGGTTACTAATCATTCCTTTGGGACAGACAAAAATTAGCGAAAATTACCGGGCTGGCTGGATTTTTCTGGCTACGGCTAACAAGTATCCGTGGCGCACTGATTACGGACAGTTGATGGCGGTGTTGGGGATGTTCTTCCTCCCGATGGCGGTCGTGCTTTATACCGTAATGCTGGTTTATCTGGGCAGCGGTTTTGTGCTGGACATCGTACTGGCTATGGGGGCTACGCTGCTGATCGCGCTGGTGTATGCAGCCGTCGCTGGTGGTCATCCGTTTTCGCGATCGAAGGAAGATGCCCAGTTTAGCAACATTGGCCCGTTTTTGCTGGTCAGTGTGCTGGCCGTCGGCTGTGGGTTTATTCACTGGGCGATTCGTTTTTTGCCGCACATGCTTCCGGTCGCCAGCGTGGTGGTTTGGGGAATTCTGCTGGCGTCCGTCTGGTCTTACCGCAACAAGGGTGATTAGGGCGCGGCCGCAGGTGCGAAGTAAGTTGTTCTGGCTCCGTTTGAATCCATAATCTTGCGGACACCCTCAGGGCAATGGCAAGAAACAGCCGTTGTATGGTTGAGAACCTCCCGCTCTACGGTGTGTACACATCTTACCGGCAGTCAGAAATACCCTACGGTATGATCTTAGCGAACTACTTAATAGACTGTTAGAATTTTAGTGTACAGTAATTCCCCATGTGGGAAAATGTGGGTTGCCCGTCCTAGAAATGTCGTGTAATTTCGTCGGCGCGAAGCCTCGACGGCCCCTGCCCGGCCGCCGCCGCTTACTGGCAGACGTTATTTACCTCACGGGCCCATAAAAACATACTGTCAGAAAAGCCGGACTACTCAACGAGCACCTGGCCAAGTCGGTAAAAGCCAGCCGGTTCCATCCGAAGACCATTCGTGAAGCCGAGGGGAATGACGCTTCCATCCTGGTCCCGCAGTCGGACGCCGACCGTGTAGGTGCCGGAACGGAAGTCGGTTGGAATTAGGAAGTAATAACTCAGCCAGTTGGCCAGGTGGTACTCGCCAACGGTGTTTTCGTTTTCCCGAACGGTGTAGATTTTCTGATCTGGCCCGTCGACGATGATTTCCATGGCGTAGTGGGCGATGGGGTCAACCGGGCCGACCGTGCGCCACTCCATCTGCACGTCCAGGTCACTGCCGGGGAAAACGACGACTGGCAGGCTCAGGGCATAAACGTAATGGCCAATTCCGTCCGCCGGAATTTCGATTACCGTATTACTCAGGTCAATTTCCTGGCGGTCGGAGCGGTCGCAGCTGGTCACCACGGTGAGCAGCAGGAGTAAAATTATAAGTTTTGTCATGAAGTGGGGGTTTACCCGATAGAACGAGCTGAATGGCCCGGAGTGTTCGCCAGGGTGGGGTAGCCTGCCTTTTTCAACCCGCCTTTGTACCGGCGGCCGCGCCCACCGCCCACCGTAGTAGCGAAGCTTAAAAGATCAATGGCATTGGCGTTGTCCCAGGAAAACGTACCTTCATCGCCAGCAAAAGTTATCAACTCACTAATTGGTAGACTAGCCGGCGGTTTGTGAACCCTGTCAATAGCTACTTTTCATCGCCAATCAACCAACCCCCCCTCAAATATGCGAAAGCACTCCGTAAGATGGCTCTTGCCATTGCTGTTTTTGCTCCCGGTACTGTCCCGGGCGCAAGACGAACGCCCTCCCGTAACCAGGGCGTATTTCATCAACAATGCCTACGTGGTACAAGCACCCGGCAAGATGATCGACCTGGGTGCCGTCATCATCCGTAACGGCCTCATCGAGGCGGTCGGCAAGGGCCTGAAGGCTCCGCTGGATGCCAAAACGCTGGAGGGCGACTCCCTTTACGTGTACGCTGGTTTCATCGAGGGCTTGTCCCACACCGGCGTACCGAAGCCCTCACCACCGGAAAGCGGTAGCCGACCTGAAATCAAAGACCCCGGTAACCCGCCCAACGACGTCGCTGGCATCCAGCCCGAACGCTCCGTAACCAGGTTGATGAAGGCCGACGATAAATCAGTGGCCGATATGCGCGAGCTAGGCTTCACCACCGCCCACGTAGTCCCACAGGGCGGCATGCTGCCAGGGCAGGGAGCCATTATTTTGCTCGGCGGAGACAAGGAACAGGATATGGTGCTGCGGGCGAATACTTCCCTGTTTTTCGCCTTCGAAGGCGGACAGAATGGGGTGTACCCGGCCACCACCATGGCCATCATGTCAAAGTACCGCGAACTCTACAAGCAGGCCGAGCAGGTGAAAGGCCACTCCAGCAAGTATGCCGCCAACGCCCGGGGAATGGCCCGGCCGGAGTACGACGAGGTGCTGAAAGCCTTCTTTCCCGTGATCGATAAAACACTGCCCGTTTTCTTTGAAGTGGAAGACATCAAGGAAGTACACCGCGCCATGGGCCTGGCCGAAGAACTCGGTTTTAAACTGGTACTGGCCGAAGTGAGCCGCGGCCAACTGGTCATGGAAAAGCTCAAAAGCACGAATACCCCCGTCTTCCTAAGCCTGGATCTGCCGGAGGCAAAAAAGGAAGACAAAAAAGAGAAAGAAAAGGGCGACGAAAAAGCCACCGATAAGCCGGATGCGGATAAGGAAAACGCAGACAAAGAAGATACCGACAAAAAGGAGGACAAAAAGATGTCTCCCGAAAAGAAGCTGATGCTGGAAAAGGCGGAAGCCCGTCGCGATGCCTCCAGGACGGAACTCGAAGCACAAGCCGCCGTACTGGCTAAGGGCGGCCTTACTTTCGGCTTCTCCACCCTGAGCGTAAAGGCCAGCGATGTTCGCGCCCACCTCGGCCGG
>Ga0136553_1000770_pt1 | contig 10771 bp, 4 predicted proteins | sample AntRauTorckE5430_FD_101384 | JGI IMG/M metagenome (GOLD analysis project Ga0136553, IMG submission 101384) | Saline lake microbial communities from Rauer Islands, Antarctica - Metagenome Torckler E5 #430 | ecosystem: Environmental > Aquatic > Non-marine Saline and Alkaline > Saline | place... | reverse complement strand
TCAATGTAATTTTCTATTGTCATATTTCAATTCTCATTATTCTCGGTGAGCGTTGGCAAAAAAACAGCTCTTTTGGTTTTTTCTGCGTTGGCTTTCGTGTCGGCAAAAACCAAATGTGCTATTTGTGCGGTTGGCTTTTTTTTTAATTGGGCATAACGTTTAGTATATGAAAAGTAGGCGATTTCGAAGCACGAAAATTTCGGTTAAGCACAAAGTTTGATACGAGCCAAAAGGCTTAAATTTACTACTGTTTCGCCTATTTTTTATATACATTGTTATGCCTTCGCCCTCTTTTCTGTCGTCTGTTTCGTTGTCATTTTTTATCGAATTTTTGTCGAGCGTTTGCTTGGTGGCTCTTTTGCAATTTTGGCTTTAGCGTTGGCTGGTGCGAATTGCAAATGTGCCATCAAATGCGTTGGCATTAGTATTTTAATTGTTTCAAAAATTCTTTTAGTGTTATTGTCGTTATGTTTAGTCCTTTGGCTTTAATCTGTAAACCATTGTCAGATGTAAGCATAATAGGGTTTTCTTCCTTGTATTTTAATGCAACTGATAAAATGAAATTGTCAGGTGATTTCTTGTTAAAGTCATTTGGAAGCAAGGTCAAATCTGCTGTGTCCATTTTTATACCTCGCTTCTCTATATTGTTGTTAATAAGCCTCAATGCTTTCTGAACGTTTTTCTTTTGTTCTTCAGTTAATGAAATTTTTAAATAGTCCAATTCGTCAATGACTTTTGCTGAAAGTACAATACTGTATTTTCGGTCTATTTTTGATATTACATCAGGTTGGTCAACGAATACATTTGTGTCGATTATATAAATATTTTCTTTGTCTTTTTTAATTTCCTTTTTAGGCTTCTCAAACTTTGAAAGGTCTATGGTTCCAAGAACTTTTAAACCTGTTCTATTTTCAGGTTCGATTTTTGGTTTATTGTATTCTGTTTTTTCTTCTTTGTAAGGTAAATCGTTTAATGACAACATATATTGTTTTACATTATCATCAATAAGAGAATAGAATGAAGAAATAGTTTCATCAGAAATAATTAGTGTACAGAGTTTCGCTCTTGATGTAGCAACGTTAAAACGGTTTGCTTGTAATGCAAACGGAACACTTTCCGTTGGAACAAAGAAAATGCAAAAATCTGTTGTAAGTCCTTGTATTCTGTCTATGGTTTCAACCAATACATTTTCAGTATTTACACATTTTGCAAATATTTTTGTTTGAAGTAAGCGAATAGAATCTTTATGAAAAGCTAAAACAGCTATTTCAGCTTTAGTATTAAATCGTTTGATTTCGTCAATCAACTTTACAATAAATATAGAACAATCATTAGAAGGAAGTCGTCCTGCAGGAAGCTTAAATCTTATCATACTTGAACCACCGTAGTTATTCAAATATTTTTCAAGAATTGAAAAATTCGAAAAATCAAGCGGAAGTTTTACGTCAGACTTACTTTTTAGTACATCGCCATAAAACAAATTAGTTCCCTTAATGGAAATTTCTGTCAAACGGTACGATTCAGTTAAAATGTATTGTTTAGCATTGGGCAAATAGAAACTTATAGCTTTAAGTCCACATATCATCCAATGATAATTATTTGTGTCTTCGGGTGCATATTCTTTATGAAATATTGGTTCAAGTTGTTTGATGTCGCCAATGATTATGCACTTCTTGCCAAGTTTTTTTGCTAATGCAATAGTTGATAAAAATGCTTGACTTGCTTCTTCAATAATAATGTAATCAAAATGTTCGTCCACTACTGCTTTTGTTGCAATTTGGCTCATTATGTAATAAGTTGTCAAAAGCAATGGCGGTCGTTGTTTGCTCAAACTTTTAAATGATTGAAGTCCTTTGGTTTTTTTGTTTTTACTTTCGTCTGCTGTTAATGCTGATTTAAAAACTTTCCCTTGTTCTAATGCAGATTTCAAATGTTCTTTTTCAGCCAACTCAATAAGTGCCCTGTTGGTTAATGCACTTACAAGAATTCTAAAATCGGATTTTAGCAATGCACCACACAGTAAAGCCATTAAGTAAGTTTTACCCGTTCCTGGTGGACCTTGAATAATTATTGTGTCATTTTCCAAAAAATCTGTTTGAAGTTTTGAAACAAAACCTTCATCAATAATTAACGGTTGTGGTTTCCAAGTTGGATTTTCAATATCAAGTTCTAAAAGTTCGTTTGTATCAGGTTTTACTTGTTTTAAAAAGTCCACAAGATTCATTATGTATTGTAAGGGTGGGTCGGTTGGTGCTAAAAACACTAATGCGTTTCTTTCATACTTTCCAACGTCTTCAACTTTCACTCCCGACAAACCAACAATAGTCTGGTCGTTTTCGTAAGTAAAGAAAACTGTTCTACATTCAAATTGAGTTGCAATATTTGTTCTTAAATTCTCATAAGTAAGTCCACCCCAATTTTTCACGTTATCATCTTGGATTGAAGAAGCAAAGCATTGTAAAGTTTCATTCTTTCGTGGTGCGAAACATATTTTGTGGTCAAATTTTACAATAATATTTCCTCTTGCTTCATCGTAACCTTGGTACCTGCACAAATAAAGTTGTTTGTCCACAAACATTTTAGCTGCTTGTTTTTTAAGCAACTTTTCAAACTCATTTGTTTGATAAATAAGTTCGTCTTGGATTAGGCTTATATGTTTATTATTATTGATAATCATCTTCAATATTTAATAATTTCAACAACTCTCTTGATTTCTCCCCCGAATTGTTTTTGTCAATAATTAAAAGGTGTTTGTTCGCATCTCTGTTTGCTTCGCAAAAAGTAAACAGTTCATCCATTGTTTTTTCGTATTGGTAAGCAAGAATGTGATTTGTGTTTAGTTGAAGTATTTCTTGTGCTGTATCATAAATTTTAATTCTTGATTTGGTACTGAAATCCAATGCCATTTTATAGCCTTCTTCTTTCATTCTCAAAATTTCATTTGGATGTATGTATGCAAATGCTCCTCTCGCACTATGAACAAAGTATTTTTCGTTTCCATTTTCTAAATGATTGTAATCCTTATTAGCTGATTCAAAATGTATGTTTAATTCCTTCGCTAATTTGATTTTAGCAATCAAATTAAAAAGCTTTTGTTTCTCTTTTGGTTGAGAAACCGATAATTCCACTATGTTTTTTAATTCGGGTACAAAACTACTCCATTCAGTTCCTTCAAGTTCGGAAATGAAATCGTTTATATCCTCCAAAAAGGTTGAATTTGGATTATCTTCTTTTGGTTGACCTTCCTTTTTGTATTTTTCTAATTCTGCTTTTACCTCTGACAATTCAATATCTTTTGAATCTTCGGAAGTAAAATCGTTCTTTTCGTCTAATGCGACTTTTTGTAAGGTTTTGGTTTTTTCTTCATTCTCGTTTATGTATAAAATATTTGCATTAACAGCATAATCTGTGTCTTTGTAACGATAAAAAACATAGTCTGGAATCTCGTTAAGTTTTACAATCTTCGGTAATTTGCCATTGAAAAGATAAATTGAAAACTCTCCGATAGATTTCCATTCAGTTGAATGTTCTGCCATAAGAGCAAAATTATATTCTTCTTGAATTATCAATTCTTGTCCTTTGGCTCTGCTTAAATTTATAACTCTGAACATTTCTTTAAAAACGGCAAATTCATTCTCGCTTTTTAATTCAATTTCTTTTTCTTTAATTATTTCAAACGTGTTGAAAAGCATTTTTCCGTCTGAGAGCTTCTCGTCTTGTGCAATGGTGTTTAGGTTAAAATCGTTTTCGGTTAGAAAGAATTTACGCAAAGAGACCAATGTTGAATTTTCCGTATAAATTCCAATGCTTTCAAGATTTGAAATTTTTACTTCATCTTGTTTAATCCATTCTTGTATGTATTCGGGAAGTTTCTCTGTTTCTAAAGCAAATTCAGAAGGAAAGACAGCACAAGTAAAATCAAAACCTAACTTTGATAAATCAATATTTATAATGTGTTTATGGTAATATATTAAAAAGAAAAACTGTTCAGGATTTTGTAACGTTTCTGTTTGTTCTGTAAATTTTTCAAAAATATCATCTATGTCAATTTCTTCATTTACTCCAAATAATGCTTTTAATTTTTCAATGGGTATTCCTTGCTTTGTAAATTTTGTAATTAAGTCACTTATCAAGTTGTTGTTTTCATAAGTTGAAGGCAAGATTTTAGACAAACTAAACTCTTTTGTAGCAATTTTTATTTTGTCTACAATTGGTGGAATTTTTGATAGATTAAAACTTCTTACACCTGTTTCAATAATAACCTTATTTCTAAAGGTTTGAAAGTCATTTTCTTTCAACTCATTACAAGCCAAATCCAATATTTTATACTCGTAGTCTTCTTTGGTGTATTCGGTTTCTGAATTAAAACTGAACTTTGAAATTTCTCGTAATAATTTACGTTTTGGCTCATTGTAATGAACAATATCTATAAGAGTTTCCTTGTGTTCATCAACATCTACTAGTTCTAAAATTCGAGAATGTAATTTTTCGCCTTTTAAAATACCGTCTTGGTCATTGAAGTCTGAAAAGTCGTAAGGCAGAACAATAAAATTATCGGATAAGTTGGATTTAATAAAACTGATAAAGGTTTTTCTTTCATCCTTTGACGGTATGATTTGATACTTATCAGACTTGTCAATTATTGCAAATCTGCTTGTGCTCTTTTGAATAATAAACTCATTGAAAAATGAACGATGATTTTCTTTAAAAAATGTTACAAGCTCTTTTATCTGTTTGGCTTCTGTGAGTTCGTCTTTTATTACTTCGATGTTTGGTAATACGATTTTTTCAAACAACTCATTTGCTTGAATTAAGTAAGAGTTTAACTGAGTAAAGTCTAAGTTCTCTTCCGTTTTTATCTTATAAGAATTGAGCCATTTTGGAATACTTGGTAAACTACTTACTAATTCAGAAAGTGGCTTCACGATGTTTTGACTATCACAAAACAATTCAAGTTTTTTAATGGTTTCATCGCCTACATTATCAAACTTTGTTGTTTCGCTAATTAAATTTAGAAAGACATTTCTCTTTTCTTGGGCTGACAAAGTATTTGTTTTACATTTTTCAGCAATAAACGTGTACATTAGTTTTTCATCGGGCATTTTTTCAACGGATGAAAAAATATTTGGATATTCAAAAACATTTATTTCCGAAAGAAATATTCCAAGTTTGCCAAGTTCATTAGCTATTATTTCGGTTTTTGGTGTTTTGAAAAACACATTGGAATAGCCATAATTAAATGTTACTCTATTTTGTGTGATTTGTCTTTTTACAATTTCATTTAACGAATAGAATTTGTCATTAGAAAATTTAAAAAATTTGATTTGACAGATTTTTTCTTTGGTTTTTTTACGCAAATAGATGCATTTTTCTAATTCAGCAAGAAACTCTTCGTAAATTTTTTTATCGCAAGTCGCAATCCAATTATTGATGTTTTCAAGATTTGAATTTTCAATAATATCTCTGATACCCCATTCCTCTATTCCTAATTTCTCTGTATTAGTTGCTTCATCAATCAACAATCTATCGGCTTCATTATCCCATTCAAACCAATTAATATGACCTAGTCCGAAATCAGATAAATTCAATGATGTTTTGAGTTTGTTAATTTTTACATTTTGAGCATTATCCAAAAAACCATTTTTAGTTGGGACATTTTTTTGAAGCGAATTTAAAAGCACATCATAAAAAATTGGTCGCAACCATTTATTGTTTTGTCTGTCTGGAATATCTGACAATAACAAAGAAGCATATAGATTTAAAAACTTGCTTCTGTCTTTTGTTTTGTATTCTGTGAGTTGGTGAGTGATATGTTGTGCAAGGACAGGAAACAGATTTCTGTTTACATCATCTTCGTGTAGTTTTCTACGATTTGATTCGTTGCTGAAACTGTCGCAATGAACAATAAAACCAAAACCATTGATTTCATCGCCCATTGGAAAATACTTGTAAAAACTTGGTTTTGCTTTGAGCAATTTAATTTGCTCATAAGATTTGTCGTTTCCGAATTTTATGGTGTTGAATCCAACTGCGAATTTTATATCAAACTCTTTGTATTCAGGTGAAATTTTTTCAAACTCGTCAGAACCTTTTTTTATTATACCTTCCTCAAGTTGCAAAGGTATTTTACCTATATCATCGTTGTTGATGTAAACTTTTTGCAGTCTTTTCAATGTGTTCATTGAGTACTGAATACCATTTACAAGTTCAGAATAATCTTTGTCTAAAAGTTTCTTTTTGTCTTCGCCTAATTTTATGAAAAACAAACTTCCCTGATTCAGAACATTTTTATTTAAACTATCTGAATGGTTTTTGAAATTTTCGTTTAGAAAACCAACAAGTTCATTTAGTTCTTCTTTTGGAAACAGAACTTTGTCTTTGTAGTTTATGTCTTTTACAGTTTCGTTTGGGTCTGACGGAAAGTTTGTGAGTAATAGTTTTAGTAAATATGGTGCGTCAAAGAAACCATTATTAACTCCTTTTTGTGGGGTTATTGGTTCAATTCGTTCATTGTTCAACAAACTTTCTAAATCTTCTAATTTAGCCCAACTGAATAGAATCGGTCCTTTGTATTGTCTAACAAGTTCGTCTGTTCCTTCATTCTTGCCGACTAACCTATGTGCTAACTTAAAACCAATTCCAAACCTTCCAATTTTATCAGGGTCTTTTTTGGTAGTTTGAGCAATGTTAAGGATTGATTCTAAGCCATCAATGTCAAACGGACTTCCGTTGTTTATAGCTAAAAAGTATTTTTCGTTGTAGAAAATGTAAAAATGAGTAGAACCACAATCAACAGCATTTTGCAGGAACTCGTATATAGCTTGACCGTCTTCCGCTATTTTCAAAATTGATGGCAAATAACCAGCAATATCCGGTTTGTGTCCGTGATACATTTCAAAAAAGCCTTTAATAGTTTTATTGCCTTTTTCTTTATGATAAGTGCCTACAAAGTTTTCATTGTGGTTTTTGTCATTTCTATCTATTTCTTTTACCTTGGTCTTATACCAATAGCGAAAGGATTTTGCACTTTTTATTTTCATTCAATTTGGTAGTTGTCAAAGTTATAAAGTTCTATTTCTGTAGTGCGGTTGGGGCAAAAGCAAATGTGGTGCAAAGCGTTGGCTTGTGCGGTTGGTTGCACCTCTTTTGATTTTGCCGAAGCGTTGGCAATTTGTCTTTCATTTCTCCTTCGTTCATTGTTAGTCGTGTCGTTTTTTTGGGTGAGGCATAACGGTTACGCTAAAAAGCGTTGCCATCCCGCAGGGTGGCTATGATTTTTTAGCGAGTGTTACCAGCTGGCTTTCATCTATTTCCTTTTGCCCGATTATGGGTCTTGCATAACATCTCGCAGTTTTTGATGTCAGTAACACCGCCCTTGCTCCATGCCGCTACGTGGTCGGCATCCATATCTCCAATGCTCCAAACCTTAATCTTGTTGGCATCATGACCTATGGCACAATGCGAACAGTTTGAAACTCCTTTCTTTTCTGCCTCTGTTTTCTGCTTGGCGTAAACCGCTCTTTTGGTTGCTTCTTCAAAAACGCGCACCTCAAGTAGTTTTGTGTCAACCGAACCACCTAAGATAAACTCGAATACTCCCTTTCGGTTTTTCACGTATGGGTCTCCGTAGAGCTTTTTAACCTCTGCTGATACCTTCTTTGGGTCGTACGCTTTCTTGTGGTAGGTTTCATACAAACGCCCCCATTCCAAACCGCGCATTTGGCTCTCTACATCGGTAAATACACCAGATACCCAATCAATAACGGTATTGAAGTAGGTCTTTAACTCCTTAATGTTATCATCTTTACGATGTCGACTCATATAATCGTCAATCTTACCCTTGCTAACCCAGTCAAGAGCGCGTTCTAAAAATTCTTGACGGTTGGCACTACCTGATATATACGCGCTCCATTTTTGGATATTGGCATTTTGAGTATTACTGAACTCCTCCTTACAAAGTGTGACAAATGGCCCAGAATATATAGCATTTAGCAATTCCTGCTGAGTGAGGGGAACACCAGCAATGTTGATGGTTTTGAACCACTCCTTTATCTCACTCTCTTCGCCCTCACACTCATATATGAGTAGTGGTGCTTCTAGAATCTTGTTTTGTTTATCGGCTGCAATACCGCTAAAAATTTGCTCCATCCCATTCTCATCCTTCACGGCAAACTTGTTGGTAACATACCGCCCGAAACTAGTAATACGCTGCTGACCATCCAGTACCTCTAGACTACCATCTTCCAATTTATTGAAATAGATGAGCCCCAACGGGTAGCCCTTGAGGATGGATTTTATAACAGCCACATCTTTTTTACCATCGGCATAGATGTAGTTACGCTGGTATTCAGGTTGGATGGTGAGTTTGCCAGCAAGGCCAAATAAGCCCCTGCCTTCCAATTCGTTATACACAAAACCCTCACAGATGTCTTTTACGGTGATGTCAGTTCTTAGCGTTGTTTTCATATGCTAACTTTTTTATGCTTAATCAATATCCGTTGATATACTTTTTCCCGTAACCCAGCACGTATAACCACTCCACTGGCATTCAAATCATATGTTCCTTTTTTTTCGAACTTGTCCAGATATGCCTGTTTGCATTCAACGGTGGAGTATACTTTTGATTTCAACTTGTAAAGGTCTTCATTCTCACACATACCAACAATTTCAAACTGTTCAGGACTGTACTTATCAAGAAAGCTGATTGGAACTCCCATTATCTCGTCATAGTTGTTTGGAATTGCATCTGTAAAAGGAATTTCTATGGCATCGTAATTATCATAACGGTCATACGCGGCTTTTCGCTGTAGCTTCTTGTTAAACCTTTCGTTATCGGCCATTGTCATCAAATTCAGAGGTTTATGACGTTTACCATGATCTATGGTGGTGAACCAACACGAATTTCCCAATCTGGTATAATCTCCTACATAACCTAGGCGCTCGGCTTTCAGTTTGTCCTTCTCATCTACCTCTGTTCCTTCTGGTACGGCAAATACCATATCTGTACCGTTACCCGTTGCTCCCAGCCACATTTTATTCTCCTTTATCAACGGAAAAACCTCTTTGTAGGTAATGGCATTCATGTTACCAATTATCACATACTGCTTTTTGGCCTCTACGATCCAAGCCAAAAAACCTCGGAACAGAGAGAAAGGCGGGTTGGTAATGATGATATCTGCTTCATCGCGCAGCTTAATTACTTCTTTACTATGGAAGTCGCCATCACCTTCTAGGTAATCCCACTCTAAATCGTCTACGTCTATCTTACCATCTCCACTCTTATCGTGGCTTAGCGTAAATATCTTTCCATGCTTGGTGGTCTTCTTTTTGTCATACTGCGGAGCACTTTCTTCAAACATGGTTACTTGGTAACCCTTTTTGTAGTGCTTGCTATCTACCGCATGGCTGGTACTAATGAGCTTTTTTAGACCAAGCTGCTCAAAATTCTGAGCAAAGAACTTGGTAAAGTTGCTCCACTCGGGGTCATCGCACGGCAATAGCACGATCTTACCACGGAATACATCCTTATCGTATTCTAAATAAGCATTGATCTCTTTTTGTATGTCGATGTACTGGGTATAGAACTCATCGTTCTTTGCTTTTTTAGCTGCTGTAAGATTGCTGTTTGCCATATTCTTTTACTTCTTCATTTTATTTGTCTAACTATTGATGTTATGCTGTGTCTTCATTTCTTCGCTTGCTGGTAACTCTCTTATATCCACACCTTTCCTGTGGATTAGTTCCGTTTTTTGTTACTCAAACCTAACGCATCCAGCGGACTTGTAATCTGCTGCATGCTTTTGTTGGAGACATGAGTGTAGATGAGTGTAGTTTTGATGTCCTTGTGGCCCAAGAGTTCTTGTATGTAACGAATGTCGGTTCCTGATTCCATGAGATGCGTCGCAAAACAGTGGCGAAGCACATGTGGCGTTACCTTCCGCTGAATGCCAGCCTTAGATGAAGCTAGCGTAACAATTTTTTGTACGCTACTTGCAGTGTACGCTGATTCGCCATCTTGGCCATTGAACAAGAAGACTTTGGGTTGGTATTGGTCAAAGTAAAGTGTGAGTAGTGCTTTGAGTGTCTCGCCTAGCATCACCGTTCGGTCTCTTTTACCCTTTCCTGCTCTCACAAACAGTTGGTTGCGATCCCAGTAGATGTCCGCAAGTTTTAGCGAAAGCAATTCATTAAGACGTAAACCACTGCTGTACAATAAGTAGAGAATCGCCGTGTGCTTTAAGTTTTTACTAGACCTCATCATGCGATCTACTTCTGCAACCGATAGTATCGTTGGCAGTCGATGACTCTTTCGTGGTCGTTTTATTTGCGACAATTCAAAGTCTGGCACGAAAACCACTTTCTCGTAGTAAAACTTTATGGCGTTCACAGCACCGTGTATCATGCTCTCCGAAACTTGTTGCTTGCCAAGTTCAGAAAGGTAGCGATTGGCGTCTTTAGCCCCCGCATTAATTGGCATTAACGAACCCAAGAACCTCACATATTTGCCAAAATTGCTCGTGTATTGCATCACGGTTTTCCAACTGTAGCGCATTCGAATTAGCGTATCAGTGTACAGTGTGATCACCACTTGCATCTCCGCAGGGTATTTACTCACCAAATGCCCCTGTCGTTTGGCAAAGTCAATCGGCTTTGTCTTTGCCTCCTTCGTACTACTAAGGCGATTTTTGATCGTCACTTCGGGTAGTGCGTCATAATGCTTTACCAATCGCTCGATAAGCGATTCCGTTCTAGGAATCAACCACCTCTTCAT
>Ga0136553_1000769_pt1 | contig 10779 bp, 10 predicted proteins | sample AntRauTorckE5430_FD_101384 | JGI IMG/M metagenome (GOLD analysis project Ga0136553, IMG submission 101384) | Saline lake microbial communities from Rauer Islands, Antarctica - Metagenome Torckler E5 #430 | ecosystem: Environmental > Aquatic > Non-marine Saline and Alkaline > Saline | place... | reverse complement strand
GTAGTCTTTTCAATTCAAGCGTCCGATCTCCTTCTCTGGGAAATAATATAATGAGAAATCACAAAAACCGTGATCCATATGATATCTTTGAACCAGCAAAACTTCTGGGAAGCGGTTCAATGGTATGTTCCAACAAATCCTAAGAGTCCATAATTGTGAATTCCTTTGGAATCCATGGCAAACTCACCATGTTGTTTGTCGCCTTCTTCTCTTTCGGTTTAGGGAACTGTCAGTATGGTCAAGAAAAGAAGAGATACCGTGGGAGGATCTGCCCGAATGAAAAACCTGTCTACGAAAAAGAGACTTGAAATGCACGGAGTCCATCCGCTTGCAATACAAATATGTGCTGTTCCTGTTGTTGGGCACCTGTTTGAGATATGCACAGGCCTTGAAGAGCACACTAAAGATTTGCCCTGCAGTGACCCACATTCTCATTCTTTGGAAATGTCATTACACGAAAGGATCAATTCCTTTGTTGAGAACGTAGGAGACTTCGGAAAGAAGGTTGCCATGAACATGTCTTCTCATCAACCAAATCACATTCGCATCAATAAGCTTTTGAAGAAGGAGAGGGCCCAAGGAATTTATGAACAGTACTATGCACTGAAATCAATTCACTTCGACCGCGTTAATGACATTACATTTGTGAACGAACTTAAGGTAAGAGGATGGCTCTGCCAATTTTTGTATCATGGTAGACCAATAAAAATTATATTAGCTTCAATACTAACTTTCAATTTGTTTGGAGCAGAACGAAATTTCTATTATGAAAAGACTGGATCATGCCCATATTGCCAGACTCATTGAGACTTACAATTATAATGGGAATATCTACTTGGTCTTGGAATTATGCAGTGGAGGAGATTTATATACTCGTGATCCTTACACGGAAGATCAGGCAGCACGTATTGTCAATAGCATCATGAGCGCAGTTTCATTTATGCATGAACACGATGTTATGCATAGGGACCTCAAATACGAAAACATTATGTTTGCAAATAGCAGTGCGAAGGCAGAAGTGAAAGTCATTGACTTTGGATTATCGAAAAAATACTTGCCCCATCAATCGCTAAAAGAGGGAGTTGGAACAGTATACACAATGTCTCCACAAATATTGGAAGGAGATTATACCAACAAGGCTGATGTTTGGGCAGTTGGTGTTTTGTCATACATGTTACTAAGTAGCCAAATGCCTTTCTATGGAAGCAAGAGACGAGATATTCTCGAAAAGATTCTCAAATGTGATTACGACTATAAAGGAAGAAGGTGGGGGCAAGTATCAAATCAAGCAAAGAACTTTGTATCAGAACTTCTCCAGTATAATCCTGATCATAGACCCTCTGCGGAGGAGGCAAAACAGTCTATTTGGCTAAATATGAAATTGTCGTCTTCTGTCCGTACAGCAAATAATGAAGATATGCAAGCTGTCGCAACTTCAATTGAGAAATTCTCTACCCATCGAACACTAAAAAAACTAGGTTTGATGATTATTGCACACAAGTCAACTAGTGAAGAAATAGCACGCTTGCGTAAAGCGTTCAAAAAGTATGACAAGAAAAAGTCTGGGTTTATCGAATTGGATGAGTTTAACTCCTGTTTGAAAATATATGGCTGGAATGATGAATATATAGAGCACCTGTTCGCTTGCGCTGACTTGGACGGAACTGGCAAGTTGAAATACACCGAATTTCTAGCAGCTACGATTGAATCTACAGGAATGGTCACAGAAGAACATATTGCAGAAGCATTTGATCGTCTGGACAGCGACGATTCAGGTTACATTTCATTTGAAAACCTACGTGAACTTTTTGGGGACGATGTGCCAAAAGAGTATATCGACCAAATCATTGACGAGGCGGACCTGAAGGAAGATCACAAAATCTATTACGATGAATTCCTCTCAATGTGGGAATTAGAAATTGAGGAAAACTTAATCGAAAATATGGCTGGGATTAATAATAGAGGAAGGACAGTGTCCTTGTTGGCTGATGAAATGCTCGATTCCACTGATGAAGAATCCACAAGCGGCATCTTCTTGGACTGAGATGACGATCGCTATTTGAACGAGCGCCATCATGTTCATATTAAATACCATATCATAATTTTATTTGTATGACTGCCAAAACTGCAGTGGACTTTACATCCAGCGCAAGCAGCTGATATTTACATTTTCATAGTCCCCAAATAAAAATTCCTCCTTCGCTCCCAACTGAAACCAATGATCTTTCATCTGGGCTTATAGCAATACCGTTGATAACTCCACTGTGACCACGACCAATAACTTCAGTCAATCCATCGTCGTAATCCCAGAGCTTTACCTGCTTGTCGGAACTTCCAGATACAAACGTATTTCCATCTGACTTGATATCTAGGCAAGTTATGGCCGCGTTCCCTCCATCTGTAACTCTGATAGGACTGGCGTCATAAGCATCCCAATATGTCAATTTGCAATTCGTTCCGCATGTAAGATATTGCGCTTCGTCTGGATGAAATATCATATCCTTGAAAACTGCGTTTTCAAAAAGGGCATGAACGCGAACACCTTTCTGCAAATCCCACACAATGCAACTTCCATCAGATGAAGCAGAAACTACCTGTGAACCGTCAGCATTGCATTTCAAGGCATTGATAGAACCTCTATGCTCTTTCATGGAATGGAGCAGTCTCTGATGTGATGGAGTTACAATCCAAACACTAACACCTCCTTCTTTACCTCCACTGACAAGCCTCCATTCAGTCATTGTATCATTGTCATTGCAGGTGGTGAGCGCAGTCACTTCGTCTGGATGTGCATCTGAAATAACAAATTTGGATTTCCCACTTTGGGGGAAGAAGGATCGAATATTTCCGTCCGACCAAGCAGACACAATGCTTGTTCCAGAAGAAGTTATATCAATAGCATTGCATGTCATATTCGGCACCCTGATCCTTAATAGTTCTTGACGCTTCCTTGCATCCCAGACTCGAATGTCTTCATACGAAGCAGTTACAAAGAGGGATGAACATCCACGAGGGAACTTTACATCGTATATTTCAGCGTAGTGACAGCTCCCTCGAAGTTCGGAAGTAAATTGGGCAATATCAATACTATATCTCTGAGAAAATTCAGTACCGACAACAAAGGACCTTGAGGAATGATCCAATGAAATGCTAGTTACACCTCCATCAAGTTTAATACAGTGGGAAGGGATTGCTTGAAGCTTAGGATTCAACAGTTGCACTGTTCCATCTCCAGCTCCCGCAATGATATTTGTATTTCCAGATAGCGGATTGATTACGCATACTATTGATTTGACACCTTTGTTTAGCCATTCATTGCTACATCCCTCCAAGTTTGGTCGTTGATCATCGGGCTCTTCAAAACGTTTAATATCATCACGATCGATGTGGAACTTCAGCACCTCGCCCGTCTTACTACCAGCGAATCCAAATTGATCGTCTTTGGATATTGAAAGGCATTTCATGACGCGCCTTCTAGATCCCATGGTAGCATCAACAGCATGCAGCTTTGGAGTCTCTGTGCAAACTTGCCAGACACGAAAGTGATAATTGCCACAAGTTATAAAGCGGTCATTTCTCTGGTTCAACCATTTTACACAAAATGCTGTATCGTTCGCTGCTGGACTACCACATATTCCTTTTCCACTTTCGACGTCCCAGACCACCAAATCGTTATCATCCTGACCCCCGAGAGTTACTAAAAAGGAAGCGTCGCAACTAAAGTCGAGAGATTGAACTCTTCCGTGATGCTGAAACAAACGATGCAACAGAAAATTGCTTTGTCGAGCATTCTCACCCTTCACACACGTTTGAATTGCTTTCCTGAGGTCCCAAATGATTGCTTCAACCTTTGTCACGCCATCTGTCTCATGACCAGTGGCCAAGTATCTTCCGTCATTCGACAAAGCAACACAAGAGACTTTCTTATCGACCTCAGCATCAAGAAATATCAAATGCTTGGATTGGACAGATTTTACGGCAATTACTGAACCAAGAGGATACACAATGCACCTTCCGCAAGGAGTGTATTGGAGTCCACAAGGAACCGACCCTAGGGGGTTGAAGCAGTGGAGTGAGTTATATCCTTTAGTTGTACAAACACACCCCCACTCTTATCGACTTTCTTACCTGAGAACCCAATAACTGCTTCCAATTTTAAATCTCTAGATATTTTATTCGCCATCTTTGATGAAGGTTTGTTTCAATCTTTCCTCGGAAGAAAGAGTAAGATTCCCAATTTGGAAACTGCCGATAGATTTCTATCACGAATGTTGAGTATCAGGGATTGAGCTCATTTCAAAGTATTTATAGGTAGATGCACTAATCAAACTTCATTCTTGCCATTCAGTATATCCAATTTTATTCAGCACACTCCATCTTTGCTAGCTCGCTACAATCATTCTTTTTACAGTGTTCGTCATTAAAATCATTGATGTTCCGATTACCGACCAAGAACAAAAGTCTCGTCACAATATGCCTAGCCCTAACCTGTCAACTAGTTACTAATTTGCTTAGTTGTTCCAAAGTCCTCGTCTAGCTTTCAACTTTCAACATTCATCAAGATATTGCAAACAGGAAGAAAGTCAAAGTGTACCACAAATCAGACTACCACTATAATAGCATCAAATAGAACTCGTACCCACCAAGCCACCTACAAGCTTCTCCAATTAAATTCTGGGACTGACTTCCTTTCATCGTCCAGGCATGCTTGAAAACAGCAGAATGTCGCAGGCCTGCTTTCTTTCCTGGAATACCTCAATGATTGCATGGACTCATCTAATATATCAATTGCACATAACTCAATGAGATGTAGACTGGTTTATCTCACGGAGTTAAGGCAGGATATGGAAGGATATGGTAAAGTGAATTCACAGCAACCCTCTGTAATCAAATCCACAATAGGCGATACAAATGATGAATTCCGGAACACGATATAGCATAATGCTTGTTGACTAATCTGAATAGACAAAGGTTTCATGAATACACAAGTCGACAAGACTGTCTGCCCAGAAGTAGATACAAAAAAGCAACATTTCCTGCTGAAAGGTTCAGTTCAAAGTAAATAATTGAAGTTACAGCTACAGGAGCAGGTATGAAAAAAGCGGTCAATGTATCTATTCCCATCCTAAATATTATAGTGATCAAAACCTTTTCTATTCCCCTTATACTACTGACGTCCAGAAAGCTTTCAATTGAGCTCTTGCTGGCATCACATCTTGGCTCCAGAATCTATTGAGCAAAGAGCCACCGTACAATATTCATTCTGCCGATTGTTTTACAGTAGCCTCTACCTGATTGCATATTGGATGGTACACCTTACTATGTGGCTTTACAATCCTACTATTTGTGTATACACTCCTGGAAGGGAGACTGGCGATACATATCGTTCGCAAATGATGGTTTAATTTATGCTAACATTAGATACATCACAAGACTGCTATCCATCCTATGCACGTTAACAAGGGCACGGAAGGGCTCGCAAGCTTACCTGCTTTTGACAATCTGTTATGACTTTACTTACTTGTCCCTTGCAAATCGTAATATAAATATTCGATTTAGAAGATATTGTAATATTACCCGACGGCTTTAAAGATAATTTAGCCCTGCGAACATTGATCAGATTTCTTTCTTGAGACAATGAACACCTATCGTTTAGAAGGCTTTCACTTAGACTTGCATTGGTATGGGCTGGGATGAAGAGCTTCATGCACTTTCTATCGTGTACCGCACTGTGCAAGCTTAATTCGCCACGGTGTCAATAAAGAAATATCTAAAGCTGTACGGTCTGATTCGGAATAAGAGGGAGCTGCAAAGGATACCGAACTTAGTTTTAGACAACGCATTTACTTCTACAAACTTACTCCGCGTGTTGGTTCATTATTATGAAAAGAGGATATTTCACTCATTCTATTCATACCAGCTCCACAATTTATCCACCTTTCAAAATGATGATTGACAGAATGATCGAGAGAATATTGCAGACGACCTGATACATGTCCATATCTCCAACCATACGTAGAATAGCGCGATAAATCTTCCAATTGGTCCCGTTCATTCTCTGCAATAATTGCAGGCTCAGTGCCGCAGAAGTACAATCAATACCTCCTCTTGAAAACTCATCCACCGTAAAGGAGTCAACACCATAAACTTCATCGCACTGCAATCATGACAATGGAAGATTAGAGTCAACTGTTTCTTCTGCTTGATATAATGAAAACACATTAATTATCCCACGATCTGGAAAGTTTTCGATATTCTGTTTCATCCCATTTACTGCCAAAGTTAGTACTTTGGACAATGTGCGATTAACAATCTAGTGACAACCAAGGCTGCTGGACCAGTAAAGAACAGAAATACAAGATGAAGTGAACACTTTATCGTCTTTGATCTACAAAATTCGCATATAACTTTTTTCATTACTCGAAATGGCAGTATATATTGACCAAAACAGTGAATTGATTCTCACCCCAAAGGCATTGATACTGAGTACTTCACTTTAAGTAGGTGGAGCGAGATGTCGGCAACATGTTGGAGAGTAGAGAACGGACTGTGAATTGTAAATTCTGAGGAGGTAGGTCTGCTTATTAAACTTATTCATTTTGTGCTAGATGAAACGAGGAGGCCTCAATTGCCAACATGATGATTCACATCACTCGTTCTCTTGCACAATCCAATTTTAGCACCACTTGTTTCTTTTCCTCTCGTACATTATTTGCATTTGCATTCCTTCCTTGACACAGACTTTGAAGTTATCTCAGAGTTATATTCTCTATCCAATCAAATTTGGAGTCTGCAGTCCAAGTTCGTTCATCGGCTGTTTGATTGTCTACCAGCCATATCTAAAATACGAGAAGTGCGAGAGAGTCCAAAAAGCTTTCAGCCATGATACTTCGTGCGATACAGGTTAGTCTTTTCCCTGATGCTTTGAAGTCAAATGTGAATGGGATGCCAGTGCAACATGAGGTTGATCAATTTTTACAGTCCCTATTTGATTACTGCAACGTGAATAATCTGTGGAGTCCGCTGGTTTCTCTGTTATCTAGTTTCTCTTATTCAATGGTTGCAACTTCAATTGTTGCTCAGCTCATTGGTTCCTGTAAAGAGGATATAATTGTTCAACGAGCTTGTTCTATTGCTGTTGAAAACAAAATTGCTGGTGGTAATAAACGGAGGAGGTTAGATCAAAGCTCTACTTATGAATCATTCGAAGGCGACGATGACTATGGTGATATGAAACATGTGTCTATTATCTCTCCTTCTGTCAACTATTTACTTGCTCCCTTGAAAGAGATGGGTGAGTTGCCAAGTTGCCCTATTGATGGTGTGGACGATCCCGAAGTGACCGAAGAGGTCATGCTGTTGATGCTTCAGAGAGATGGGCTCACAGCAATTTTCGATGCTATTTTGTCGTTGAATCCCTTCTCATCCAGATGGATGTGGCACACATGTCAAAGCATCTCTCGGTGATTTCGTTACTGAAGCAATTTTACGAGGTCGGTGTCGTACTGAGCAAAACTCTTGTCCTTTCATGCTCGAATGGATGTCTTGACTATTCCATTGAAGGGGCTCGTCCGCGCATCATTAACTTCGTAGGATCGATGTCCAGAATCTTCCACATTGACAAGGTTGCGTGGGTGCTTTGCAATACCTTGAATCCAGTCAGGCAAGAGTTGTCCAGATCAGTTTTTGATGCTACTATTTAATATTGGATTTCGTATAGTCCCCCAACCAAGCTCGACCACATTGTGATCTCTGATATTGAGTCTTCCCAACCACTGGATGATGCAAAAGAAAGCGTTGTGGGGCTTTCAAGCAACCAAGTTGATGTTGTAAACAAATACTTGAAAGCACACATAGTTCCTTGGGCAAGGCTTGTCGTAGATTGGCCCACTGTCTTGGGGTTCCGTTTACGCATGGAATGAATTCTTTCACCTGCACATATCACTTGTTAGGTGATGGGAGTATATCAAGATCTAGCACTTCGGACAAAAGCATGCATCGTTATTTTTTGGAATCGTCTTTCATCATGCTTGAAGAGTCTATTCTTCCTGTGCAAAATTGGTAAGTTCTCTATGAAATGTTTGGATGTTTCGCTTCCACCCACCCACATCTTATAATATAATATGCTTTGAATATTCGACTTTACAGGAGCATTCTGTCTGCGAGTCTATACGCATCAAGAACAATAGGAATTAAGATCAGACTTGTGGATTCCATAACCAAGTCTCCGAATATGCCAGATGATACAAGGATGTCTTTCATCGCGTCGCTGCCTTTTGCGCTCTTTGCTTTTGCCAATGCGCTCCCTGCCAAGACATTGAATCTAGGTCAGCTTTTAGACGAAGCTTTCGAACAGCTCAAAATGATCGATTTGGCAACTGCATGCTCTCCTTTGTTGTAATGGCGCGAAAAAGATCGCTTGCAATTTCATGCGACAGTCATTCTTGAGAGTATTTCACGCATACTTGCCTTCAACGTGGACTCCTCAACCATCTCGATGCCTGCACACAAGCATGTCCATTAATACGATTGCATCTTCAGAAGATAATTATAATGACCTACCTATCGATCACATTGGTATCTGGAGAAGCTTACTAATAGACCCGATGGAGTCATGTCACAAATTGCTCACTACAGCAACTCCTCAAGATACTAAAGTGCTCAATCAAGCCATTGATTTGCTCAAAGTGATAAATTTCAAGGATGATACTTTGTGTTCTATTACTATGAGGAAAACACTGTTTGATTGTTTGGTGCTGCTCTGCATCTCTTGTGGTCCTGAGGAATCCCTGGCTCGCTTTGTTGCTATTCGAATTGAAACGACCGAAAGTGTCAACAATATAGGATCTACCAACAATTCTACGGAAGTTCAACTTGCTCCTCCCAAAACTCCTCTCAATATATTACAGTGGCTTTTGCGGGTCCTATTTTCTGATGAGATTGAAGGGTTTCGCACCTATGCTGGAAGATGGTTGAGGGCGTTGTTGCCATACTCCCGGTACAAGTTATTGAAGTCACTGTATATATCAGAAATCAACTCTAATCTGCAGCAATATTTCATCCCGACTAGGCTTTTCGACGACATCGATAATATGCTCCATGAGTTCTGCGGATTGACGCAATCAGAACCATCTTACACCATGAAGACCGTAGAAACTGCTGGGACATACTCTTCCAACACTAATATGCACGAGGTGGCGAAATCTTGCTCTAGACAAATATCTGCAATCCGGTTTATCAGGTTTATGCCAGCAATCTAGTTTTGGTTTTATTAGATGTTTTCTTAATTTATTCAGAAAGTGATGGTGCCCTCAAGTACGAAAAGCAGCAGCTCTATCCCTATCATCACTTTTCATTTCATCAATTGAGTTACCATATGCACGAGTAGTTTTTGCATGGTCATCTTTCGTTACAAAATCTCTCTTGTATCCCTCCTGAACCTCCTTCATAGATAAATCACAGCCGCCATTGGCTGAAATCATCCAGTGTTTATATGCACGATCCATGTTGCCTGCATTATACTCATCACACCCAAGATCATACCTTGCATGTACATTCCCAGCCATAGCAGCAAGTTGTTCATGATTTGTTTCTTTTCTTGTATCTTTTTCTCCGATACCCCCTTCTCGATAACAAGCACTAAGAGCATAGTGTGCACGATGGTGTCCAAGTTTTGCTGATTTATGATAGAGCTCCAATGCCTTAGCATGGTCTTGTCGCAAGCCCATCATCCCTTTATGATAATAACTCCCTAGATTATACATCGCCACTGCATCATTGGCTTCCACGCGTTTCTTCATTCTTTCAATCAGCATCTCATCTGATGAAGATACTGCAGTTCGACAGAAGACACATTTGTGTTTTTCTGTATCTGCTGCAGCAACCGTGTTTGCATAGACACAACCATAACACAGCATTTTACCGCAGCATGACTGGTACCTCCTGTTTTGATCTCCTTCGATTGGAAGTCGTAGATAGCAGATAGGGCAATCTTCATTTGGCGGAGGCTGCTTGAACATTTTCTCATCAAACAATTCAGCAACACGTTTTGTACATGCCTTCTTGTGGGCTGTCCTATGCGCAACCTGGCACGATCTATTGCAAAATTTCACAAGATTGCATTCAGTGCAAGCCTTGAGGCTACCATCGCCATCATCACTATCACCGCAGGCAGCACACTGATATTTACTATCGTCTGCATCTTTCGTGGTGATGTTGCTCATGATTTATTGTTGTTGGTTGTTGGGAATCCAGGGGACTCTAAACTATGTGTTCCATGTTTTTGATTGTTGTATGTTGGATAATGGATGAGGTTTTAGATGTTTGGACTGATGATGATGATGATGAATGATGATGTTATACGACTGGTTTGGTTGTCTTTTGTCTTGTGCTGATTTATTGCTAAATTAGATTACCGGTTTCATCTGATTATAATGCTAAGGCAGTCAGGGATGCCCACTCTACTTAGCTAGGATTGGCCATTCATTCAGCACATTAATATCGAAAATAAGAAATGAGCGTGTGATCGTTTTGCTATTTCATTTCATGATATTTGATACTTTGCTGGAATGGATTCAAATTCACGACCAGATTCACGCCTTTTCTTAGTTACATCGGCACCCTAAACCAAAGCTGGTGAATACACCATAGAAGGATTCTAGTCTGTGTTTCGAAGCAGCACTCTCTACCATAGTAGTGATTCAGTCATGATGTAATTTTTGTCATTGGCACACTGGATCCTTCTGAGGAAAATGTATATCATAACCTAATACTGAGGAT
>Ga0136553_1000767_pt1 | contig 10800 bp, 12 predicted proteins | sample AntRauTorckE5430_FD_101384 | JGI IMG/M metagenome (GOLD analysis project Ga0136553, IMG submission 101384) | Saline lake microbial communities from Rauer Islands, Antarctica - Metagenome Torckler E5 #430 | ecosystem: Environmental > Aquatic > Non-marine Saline and Alkaline > Saline | place... | reverse complement strand
GCGGCGCGGCGCGCGGGCCAGATCATGACCGGCAATGGCGATCTGCCCCTCGGGCGCCACCAGAAGCCGGGTGAGCAGCGCCACCAGCGTGGATTTGCCCGCGCCGTTGGGCCCGAGCAACGCGCAGAAACTGCCCGCGGGCCGCGCGAAGGTGACACCATCGAGCGCCTGTTTCGCGCCGTAACGAAAGCTGAGATCGCGGATGTCGAGTTCGGCCATGTCGCCCCCTTCCGGCACGAACCCTGCCCCGGATGCCGCGCGGCCACAAGCGGGACCGCGCCTCATTCCGGGACCTTCGCGAACAACACCGCCGGCTGGCCCGCAAGGTACATCACGCGGCTGGCCAGTCGCGCGGCCTCGGACGGCGCGTGCGTGACGAACACCGTCGCAGGCCGCGTCTCGGCAATCAGCGTCTCGGTCAGGCTCAGCATTTCCTCGGCGGTGGCCGCGTCGAGCGACACGAACGGCTCGTCCATGATCAGCACTTCAGGCTGGCCGGCAAAGGCCCGCGCGAGGCTCAGGCGACGCTGCTGGCCCAGTGACAACTGCCCTGGAAAGACCGTTGCCCGATCGCCCAGCCCGACCTTGTTCAGCATGGCCTGCGCTGCCTTGTCGCCGAGGTCGGGATGCACGATCCGCAGATTGTCGAGGGCCGAGCGCCATGGTAGCAGCGTGGGATCCTGAAACACCATCGCGCGCCGCGCCGAAGCGTGCACAGTGCCTGTGTAATCACTGTCGATCCCCGCCACGATCCGCAAGAGCGTCGATTTGCCCACGCCGGATGGCCCCAGAATGGCCAGCGTCTCGCCCGCACCGAGCGCGAACCGCACGTCGCCAAGGACCTGCGCCGCGCCAAACGATTTGTCCCGGATCGCCACCTCGATCATGCTGCGCGCCAGCGGCGCACGCGCCGCTCCCAGGGTTGCAGGATCAGCCATTCCACCGCCAGCATGACGGCAATGAACGACAGTGCGTAGACAAGCACCATGCCCACGTCGAAAAGCTGGAAATACAAGTGGATCTGAAATCCGACGCCCGACGACCGGCCGAGAAATACACCACCAGCACGATCTTCCAGATCAGCGCCACGCCCGACCGCGCCGCCCCGGCGATGAACGGCGCCAGTTGCGGCAGCACCACATGGCGCAGCCGGGCAGCCCGGGACATCCCGTAGACCCGCGCCATCGCATCGAGACCGGGATCGAGCGCCCGCGCACCCTCACGCAACACGCTGGTGACAAACGGGATCTTGTTGAGGCTCACCGCAAGGATCGCAGCCACATCCGTCAGCCCGATCCACAGATAGCACAGCACGATCACGACCAGTGCCGGCAGGTTGAGAAACACTACCAGCCAAGGATCGAGCCACCGATCAAGAACCGTCACACGGCCCATGGCGAGGCCGAGCGCCACGCCGACGGCCATGGCGATGACAAAGGCGCAGACCACCCGCCACAGTGTCATCCCCAGATGACGCAGCAACGCGCCCGAAGACAGCTCCGACCAGAACGGCACGACCAACTGCCACGGGCCGGGCAGAAGCTGCGCGTCGCGGGTGATCAGCGCCGCTGCGGCCCAGACCAGCAAAAGCCCCATCAGCGACAGTGCCGGCACAGCTCGGCCTTGGGACGGCACGGTCATTCGATCGGGGCGAACAATCCGGGCGGGATCTGCGCGGCATCACCCATCAGCGCGCGCCCGCCAAGATCATGCATGAGGGTGAACATCGCCTGCGCGCCCTCGGGATCGACAGGCCCGCGCGGCGGTACACCGGCCAGCCAGTCGGCGCGCAACTGCGTGAACTGCGCCTCGGATTGCGGATCTATAAGCGGGCGCAGCGCCTCCCACGCCGCATCCGATCGCCCCAGCAGATCCTTGGCCGCACGGCTTGCATCAAAGAACGCCTGCGCCAGCCGCGGGGTCTCGGCCAGAAACGCCTCGCGCATGTAATAGCCCAGAAGCGGCGTATCGGGATCGAGGCCAAGCGCCGCTGCGGCCGTGCCCACCGAGATCAATTCGCGCATGCCCTCGGCCTTCATCCGCGCGAGGTAATGCCAGTAATTCACGGCGCCCGCGTAATCCGCGCCAAGCGCCGATTTGTAGATCAGCGGCGGTGCGCCATAGACCTGTTCGGTGGCATTGGCTAGGTCCATGTCATGCTCCGCGCGCGCATAGGCCCGCAGGATCAGCCATGACTTGTCGAGCGGCCCGCCCGCGATGCCGATCTTTCCGCCGGCCAGGTTGGCCAGCGTCTGCGCGGGGCTGCCCTCGGGCACCACGACGCCGCCCAAGGCGCGTGAATAGGGGATGAAGACATAATCGCGCCCCGCCGCGCGCTGCCGCGCCAGCCAGATCATGTCGGCCACCGCCAGATCCGCCGCGCCGCCCTGCACCGCAAGATGCGTGGCGGTGGTGTCGGCATAGCCCTGCACCTCAAGCCGGAAGCCGTGCGCGCGATCAAGGCCTTCGCGCAGGATGGTCTGCAATTCCCAGTTCACCGTGCCGATCTTGAGGACGGCGGCGCGGATCACCGGCAGCTCCTCGTCCGGATCCTCGGCGGCCTGCGCCAAGCCGGACACCATCAGCGCCAGCATGAGCAACAGGCGCGGGATCACCCCGCGCCTGCCAGACCCGATCAGGATCAGGATGCGTGTCATGCCTCTTGCCATGTCACCGGTCCGGTCATTGGATGGTGAATGTCACCATCTGGCTTTCGCCGGTCGAGCCGGGGATGCGCAGCACGTGCCGTCCAGGCAGAATCGCGACGAAGGACAGATCCAGGACACCGGCATCATCGAACTCGAAACTGTCCACCGCCATGGGACGGATCTCGATATCGTTGATCACAATCTCGTCCATCCAGATCGCACGAAAGAAATCCGGCCCCGACAGCCCAATTTCGGCAGAGCCGTCGGCGGTGATCTTCATCTGGTAATAGGCCCCGGATTCGAGCGTCCGGTCCTCGCCCAACTCCTTGCCAGAACCGAGCGTCAGTTCGATTGGCTCGCCCCGGTTGCATTTCGCCAGCAGCCCGGCAAAGCCCATGTCGTCGCAAAGCGGCGCCGCCGCGGCCGGACCTCCGATGAGCAGCGCAAGGGCGAGTGTCGCAAGTTTCTTCATGTCATGTCCTTTCAGTCAGTGATTTCTCTGTCTGTGAGTTCAGTCAGCGATAGTGGCAACGCCCCAGGGCGCCTGACCGACTTCCACGGTCCGGATCGCCTCTTCCGCCTCCACGTCGATCACGGTGATGTCGTTGGAGTTGCCGTTGGTCGAGATCAGGTATTTCTCGTCCGGCGTGAAGGCGAGTTGCCAGACACGCTGTCCGGTGAGGATGTAATCGAGCACCTCAAGGCTCTCACCGTCGATCACCGCAACGCGGTTCGCCGGCCCAAGCGCTACGAATACGCGTGAGCCATCCTCGGTGACCCTCACACCGACCGGTTGCAGCCATTCGGGCCGAACATTGGGCACCTCGAAGGTGATCTTCTCGATAACCGTCGGTTCGCCATCCTCGGCGATATCCATCACGGTAACGGTGCCGCCGATCTCGGCGGAGACATACAGCCGCGTGCCGTCCGCGGTATACTGCGCAAATCGCGGGCGCTGATCGACCAGCACGTTGTACTTGATCTCGTAATCCTCGGTCGAGATGAAATGCGCCATGTTCGTCGTCTCGGAGGTGTTCACCACGAACTTGTTGTCGGGGCTGATGCCCATGCCCTCGGGCTCGACACCGACGGGCACCTCGGCGATGATCTGACGGGTTTCGGTGTCTGTGACGGTGACGAGGTTGTCATCCTCGTTGGCGATGAACAGCCGCTTGCCGCTTTCATCCAGGATGAAAAGCTCCGGATCGGGCCCCGAAGGCAGGCTCGGCAACTCCTCGTAGGTCTCGGTGTCGAAGACCCGCACGAGGTTGTCATCCGACGCGCAGACATAAAGCTTCTTGCCATCGGGGCTGACGGTGATGCCGCGCGGGCGGTTGCCGCCCGCGAACTCGGTCAGCACCTCCCATGTGTCGGTATCGACGACGGTGATCGTGTTGCCCCGCTCGTTCGAGATGAACGCCTTGCCCGCGAGGGCGGGCGAGAGGCTCAGCGCGACAAGCGCCGTCGAAAGTAGCAGCGTTTTCATACCTGTCTCCGTTTCAGTTGAAGGCCGTGCATTGCGATTCGGGCTGGTCCAACCCCATCGTGTCGAGGGGCGAGCGTTGGTGCAAAAACCCCTCCTGCGGGCTGACGCTCACGGTGATGCGCCCGTCAAACAGCAGGATCGGCTGGCGCATCTGGCCGTTCCAGCCGCGAAACGTCACCGGCTGCCCCTTGAAGGCCGCCAGCGCGAACGCGTCCGACAGCGCATAGTCGCGGATGGTGTCCGGCTCGGCGGTCTCGGTGCGCGTCACCGCCTCGCCGACCACGCGCAGCGCCAGCCAGACATTGTAGTCTTCTTGCCGCACATACCGGCCGGACAACTTGCCAAACCGGGTCTGGAACTGGGTCGCCCCCCAGGCCTCGTGCGCGCCGTGCATGGTGACCGGGCGCAACCCGCCAGAGCCCATGACCGGGCGCGGTGTCCAGAGGTGATAGGGCAGATAGCCCGCGAAATAATCCGTCGCGTCGGCGGCGATGACCAAGTCATGATCCCTGGCCTCCTGCATGAAGGTCGGCAGTTGTCGCTGCACCAGCACATGGCCGGAATCAGTCCGGCGACTGCCTCCGGCATCCTCGAAGGTCCGTGCCTCGACGATCCGTGCGCCGAATTTCTCGGCGGCCCGGCGATACGCCGCCCCGAGGGCCACGTCGGCAGGGTTGGACCCTTCGACAAGCAGCCAGTCCTCCCACTGCTTCCACACCGCGAATTGCGCGACGGCATCGGCCATCATCTGATCCGACGGGGCCACATGCAGAAGGTTCGCGCGGCACTCGGTGTCGCGCAGCGCGGTGTCGGGTGTCGCGGCGTTGAACACGAGCGCGCCGTCTTCGGCTGCACGATCCGCAAGCCGCAGGACATCTTCGGCCTCGGCCTGCACCACGATAAGGCGGATGCCATCGGCCAACAGATCCTCCAGCGCCGCGTCGGCCTCTTCCGGCGGGACGGCGCGCGTCACCGTCTCATAATTATGCCCCAGGAAAGTGCCGGTCGTGCCATTGTCCGCATCGGCCAATGCCGCGCCAGCGAACCCGATATCGTCGGGCCGCAGATCGAACCGTGATACCGGCAGAAGGCTCGGGTAATCCACCCGCAGAACCGCCGACCGCACATCAAGCGCTACTGCCGCGCCGCCCCAGACAAAAATAATGAATGACGCCAATAGCGCCGCACCCGTTATCCGCACGTGATCCTCCCTTTCGCGGCCCTCCCTGACCCTGACCGCGACACTCATCCCTTCGGCACGATGCAAAAACCGATACCTTTGGCTCTGTTGTCTCCTGTACCCTAACAGCCCCACGCTACACGCCTATTCTTATTTTATAAGAGCCCGACATGAGACTGACAGCGCTGATATTTCTGGGTCTTGCCTCGACCGCTGCCGCCGGTGACAAGGCCGGTGACAAGACGGCGTTTTTCGGAATCACCTATCTTGACGACTCGCTGCAGGGCGAAACCCACGGCGTCGACCCCGCCGAGACGGCCCGCCTCGAGATGCTGCACAAGATGGTCACGGAACGGTTCACGTCCGAAGGCTTCGACCTGGTCGATACCGCGCCGGTGCAGACAAAGCTCGACCGCATCCTGAACCCCGCCAAGTGCTATGGCTGCGACACCCGGATGGCCACCGAACTCGGGGCGGACCTGTCGCTGGTGGGCGAGGTGCAGAAGGTCTCGAACCTGATCATCGCCATGAACCTGCAACTGCGCGACGCCGAAACCGGCGATATGCTACGCGGTGGCGTCGTCGATATCCGCTCCAATACGGACGACGCCTGGCGGCGCGGCATGCGCTACATCCTCGACAATCGTATTTTCCGGGAGGACCCGCAATGAAGCGCAGACTGTTCCTGATGGCGACCGTGGTCGCGGCCCTGCCATCCCTCGTACTGGCGGAAGATCCCACAAAGCTCAACGTCGCCCTCACGACAGCGCTTGCCGCGGCGCCGGCAGAGGTCTGGTCGGTGATCGGCGACTTCCAGGACATGTCCTGGCATCCGGCCATCCACGCCACGACCGGCAGCGGCGGCAACGAGGTGGCGGCGACACGGCAGCTTGTTCTGGGCGCCAAGGGCGGCCCCACCATCGACGAGGTGCTCGATACATACGACGCCGAGAGCATGAGCTATGGCTACCGGATCACGGATGTGAAGATGGAGGTCCTGCCGGTGGCGGATTACGCGTCGCAGCTCACGGTCACGCCGCGCGACGAGGGCGGCTCGATCGTCGAATGGCGCGGGACCTTCCATCGCGGCAATCCCGACGCCCTGAACGATGCCGCCGCCATCGGGGCCATCGAGGGCGTCTACCAGGCGGGTCTTGACGCGCTCACAGCCCGGTTCGGCGCACCGGAATCCTGATCGAAATACGGCGGCGGTTTGGGGGCATCGCCCCCCAAGGCCTGCGTGGCCTGAACGCAAAACCGGTCGGCGCGCCCCACCGGGGCGCACAGCCTGAAAAACGTGTCACGGTTTCGGCGTCACGGCGTCTGTTGGATAGCCACGCGCGCCCCAGGCATCCGTGCCGCCGGGCATCCAGTAAACCCGCTCATACCCATGCTCCAGCGCCCGCTTGGCCGCGTTCCATGACATCCAGCACTCGGCAAGGCAAAAGATAACCACCGGATGCGCCTTGTCTCCGCCAGTGGCTGTCGCCAGCCCTGCGAGGAAATAGTCCCGCGTCTCCTCGCCAAGCGCCCCATAACCCACATTGGGCAGCCAGAGCGCACCGGGAATGGACTGGCGCGGCCTGTCGTGCCACAGCGTGCCTTCCGGCAGGTTCTTGGGCTTGGGCGCGCGCGGCATCACATCGACGAACGCCGCCGCGCCGGACTGCCAAAGATCATGCGCCTCCTTGGCCCCGATGAGTTGCGCACCGCTCAGGCTGTCGGGCACAGGTGCGCTATACGCGTCCATCCGGTACCGGTCGGGCTCGGGCACCGACTGCGCTGGTGCGCCAGTGGGCGCACACAGCCATGCCGCCAACAGCGCCGCCCTGATCACCCCTCGGGGTCTTTCACGGCGGTGCCCATGTCGTTCACCAGCGGCACCCCCGCCTCTTGCAGAAGCGCGTCGATCTCGCCCTGATGGCTCCGGATCAGCGCGTTTAGCTTGCGCTGCCAGACCTTCTCGCCCTGCCGCACGCCCATGGTTATCCGGAAGAACAGCCGCGGCGCCTCGTCCTCTGCCATCAGCGGGATTACCGTCAGATCGGGATGGTTCTGCTTGACCAACGGACCGCCGATCGGCCCCCAGAGGACCGCCGCATCGATCTCGCCCGCATCCAGATCCGCCAGCATGTTTAAGGCCGGGCTTTCACGGCGCCGGTCGACAAAAAGCTGGTAAGGCCGCGCCTGCGCGATCAAGCCGTGGCGTGCCAGATGTGAGGCCGGCGGCGTGCCGGCGACGATCCCGACACGCTGCCCGTCGAGCCGCGCATCGGACAGCGACGTGATCTCGGCCAGGGGCCCGTCCTTCGGCACGATCAGCGCATAGACCGAGGTCATGTAGTGGTTGGTGTTGAGCACAAGCTCATGCCCCTGGGCATAGCCCATGACCAGATCACAGCGCTTGAGGTTCAACGTGTTGCGGATGAACCCCGTCGCCATCGGAAACCACGTATACGACACGGGCACGCCCAGCTTCTCCGCCAACAGGTCAGCCAGCGCGTTCTCGTAGCCGCTCTGGCTTTCGTCCGACATCGGCAGGTTTGCCGGATCGGCACAGACCCGCAACCGGTCGTCCGACACGAGATCCGAGGTTTGCGCCGTAACCGTTGACGCCTGCCACACCAGCAGCGCCATCAACCAGACCGTCACACGCGCGAATGGTCCGAATGTCATGAAGTTCGCCTTCCAGCTTGGTTGCCCCACGTCGGACCCGCCTTGCGGGTCCGACGGCTCGCCCGCATCCGTCAGCCGCGTTAGGCGACCGGGACGAAACGGTCCCGGGTCACGCGAGGCCTCGTTCCTCAAGCTCTGCGCGGAGATCCTTCAACAGGCCTCTCGCAGGCAAATGCTCGGTCATTTCCTCGGTGATGTCCATGTAGCGGTCGACGATCCCGGCCGGATCCTCGGGATTGCCGACGACGATGATCCCGCCCATCCGATTGCCCCAATGCGGCGTGCATTTGTAACAGACGATCCCCTCGACATCGAACTGCAAGGCGATGTTCCGGCCAAGCTCGGAATTGATCTTCTCCTGGCCTTCGGGGACCATGCCGTCCAGCGTCTCGACATTGTGGCTCGGCATGTTCGACCAGGCGACGGTATCGCCGATGTCGATGAAGATGATCGCCGGCGCGAATTTCACGCCCTGCGCCTGCACTTCCACGGTTTTGCCGCCATCCGCGTCCTTCTGGCTGGTGGCCAAGGCAATGGACGGCGTCAGCATGGCTGCGCCGGCCAACAGGATCTCGCGTCGATTCATTAAAACACCTCTTTGGCTTTTCGGTTTGGTCCGGCCTCTCCGCAACGGGCCTGTCTTCCATCTGGTCACGGCGGATGCCGGCACGATAGATGCCGGCATCCCTTTTGCTGCTGCGTGTCAGTCGGGCAGCGCGAAGACGGTCAACTGACCACCCAGAGCGGTGTAATCGCTCAGTGAGGCATAGCCGCCAACTGCCCCAAGCCCGTCATTGGGGTTGGTCAGACCCGCCGCGAGACCGATCCCGGCCCAGCCACCGATACCCGACAGGATACCGACATACTGCTTGCCCTCCAGCTCGTAGGTCATCACGTTGCCGATGATTCCCGAGGGTGTCTTGAAGCGGTAGAGCTCTTCGCCGGTATCGGCATGCACCGCCTTGAGATAGCCTTCGAGCGTGCCGTAGAAGACCACGTCACCGGCCGTTGCCAGGGGGCCCGACCAGACCGAGAACTGTTCGGGGATCGACCACTTGATCTCACCCTTGAGATTGTCCCAGGCGATGAAGTTGCCCATGCCGCCATGGCTTTCGGGTGCAGGGTACATCGAAAGGGTCGCACCCACGTAAGGCTGCCCGGCGGTATAGGCCACGCGGAACGGCTCGTAATCCATGCAGACATGGTTGGTTGGCACGTAGAATATGCCGGTCTTGGGCGAATAGGACGCCGGCTGCTGGTCTTTGGTGCCAAGCGCCGCCGGACAGATGCCGGTCGTGTTCACATCCTCGCCTTGCGTTTCGGGCGAGAATTCAGCCACCACCTGTGGCCGGCCATAGGTCTCGGACTCGGGGTCCATGTCGACGCCCGTCGTCCAGTTGACCGCCGGATCAAACTTCTCGGCCACCATCAACTCGCCGCTCACCCGGTCCATCGTGTAGGCCAGACCGTTGCGGTCGAAATGGGTCAGAAGCTTGCGGGTCTCGCCGTCGACCTCCTGATCGGTCAGGATCATCTCGTTGACGCCGTCGTAGTCCCATTCGTCATGGGGCGTCATCTGATAGAGCCACTTCGCCTCGCCGGTGTCGATATCGCGCGCGAAGATGGTCATCGACCAGCGATTGTCACCCGGACGTTGAGCCGGGTTCCAGGTCGAGGGGTTGCCGGTGCCGTAATAGAAGAGGTTCTCTTCCATGTCGGCCGCATACCAGCCCCATGTCGTGCCGCCACCGATCTTCCACTGATCGCCTTCCCATGAGTTGAGCGAGCTGTCTTCCCCGATCGGCTCACCCAGATGGGTGGTCTTTTCGGGATCGACCATAAGCTGATCGTCCGGACCCGTCGAATAGGCCCGCCACAACTGTTCGCCGCTGTTCATGTCATAGGCCGTCACGTGGCCCTGAACACCGAACTCGCCACCCGAGATGCCGACAATGATTTTGTCCTTGACGGGCAGCACTGTCGCCGTGTTGGTCTCGCCCTTGGACGGATCTCCGTTGACGGCCTCCCAAAGCACCTCTCCGCTTTCGGAATCAAGTGCGACCACCGTGGTATCGGCCTGATGCAGGAAGATCTTGCCATCCGCATAGGCCACACCGCGATAGACGGTATCGCAGCACATCACGGCGATCACATCCTCGTCCTGCCGCGGCTCATATTTCCACTTGATCCGGCCCTCATTGGCAAGATCGAGCGCATAGACGATGTTCGGGAACGGCGTGTGGACATACATCGTGTCGCCGATCACGAGGGGCGAACCCTCATGCCCGCGCAGCACGCCGGTCGAAAAGGTCCACGCCACCTGCAGATCGCCAATATTGTCGGCGTTGATCTGATCAAGCTCCGAGTAGCGCTGGTTCTCGTAATCGCCGGTCTGGATCGCCCATTGCGTCGGGTCGTCCATCAGCCCCATGAGTTCGTCGTTTGCGTGTGCCATCGAGGCGGCGCAAATGGCGATCCCAGAGGTCAAAAGCGGAAGCTTTTTCATTTTTGAGTCCTCCCTGAAAGCGGCAGGATTGCCGCAATTGTCACGACCGGTCCGTTGTCGGATAGCCGTCTTCGTTGCCCTTGGCGCCCGGTCCTTACCTCCGAGGGATAAGGGGGATGTTTCGCGATCGAGACCCCTCTTACAAGGGTCTCGCGGGCACCTTCAGTATTCAATCACCGCACGGATCGACTCGCCCTTGTGCATCAGATCGAACCCGTGATTGATCTCGTCGAGGGTCAGCTTGTGGGTGATCATCGGGTCGATCTCGATCTTGCCCTGCATGTACCAGTCGACGATCTTCGGC
>Ga0136553_1000764_pt1 | contig 10852 bp, 6 predicted proteins | sample AntRauTorckE5430_FD_101384 | JGI IMG/M metagenome (GOLD analysis project Ga0136553, IMG submission 101384) | Saline lake microbial communities from Rauer Islands, Antarctica - Metagenome Torckler E5 #430 | ecosystem: Environmental > Aquatic > Non-marine Saline and Alkaline > Saline | place... | reverse complement strand
GCTTTCTCCGATAAAAGCACGGCGTTGTACTAATGAATTTTGTATAGTCCTTTCTTTTATAAGCAAAGAGCTGTCTTCCGTAGACGTCGGAGCCAGCGACAACGCCTTCGCCCCCATCACATCTGCCTCTCTCTCCAAACCCGAATTATCATTCACATTCACCTTTCCTTTCAGCTGCATCGTCGGTTTCACCCGTCCTTGCTTTTGCTGCACCACATGCCAAGCTTCATGCGGCAGGTGTTTTTCTTGTCCTGCTCCTAAATGAATATCCGTCCCTTGTGCATAAGCATGTGCTTGTAGCTGGGCTGGTTTATCAGAGTTGCGATGTACTTTTACATCATCTAATGATATTCCAGATAAGTTTTCCATACCTGTTTTTAAATTATCAGGTAAACCAGTGTTGTTTTCCTTTCGTTGTATGGGTGCAAAAGGAGAATTTTGTACTCGATTATCTGCCATCCGCTGTAACGCCTGCATCTGCATTACCCGCGGGCTACGATTAACTATATCGTATAACTTTGTTTGTACAACCGTTTCCGAGCGTTCATCTTTTAAAGCAGATTTTTGTTTTTCTGCTTTTTGTTGAACTACTTTTGGAGCATTATCTTGATCTTGATTTGTTTTCATCAGTTATTATTTTACAAACACTGTAATCAGGTTCAACTTTTAATATTTGTAGATCTGTCTATATCCACATCGGTTTACTTCCTATCGTTAGGAGGGGAATCGTAAAAGTAAATAAACTTCTTATTTTGTCAAACTACTTATTGCTGTTTAAAATAGTCGTAACTCCTCATACATCACATCATTTTTAATCATTTTCATTAATTCCTTTCTTGCACGCATTTTTTTGATTCTAACATAACCACAACTTTCAATACCCATTTTTTCAGCAATTTCTTTATCGGAGAAATCTTGTGCTGAAAGTTCTAAGATTTGACGGTTTTTTATTGATAATCCCTTTAAGTATTTTTCATACAGCTTGTACCGTTCTCTTTCAATTTCCTCCTCGTCGGATTTATCAACCGTAGCAAGATTCATCTTAGGAATTCTGGCTTTTCGCTTTGTTTCAGGGACAATTTTTTGTAACCATAAATTGCGACATATTCCAAATAAAAAGGAATAGAATGATGACCTTAATTCAAAAGCAGCATCTTGTACTTTTTGAAAAATAATGACAAGTGCCTCTTGAAAAATATCCTGTCCATCTTCGTTTTTCCCACCTTTCCTTTTGACATAATCAATTATTTGAGGTGCGAACTTTTGATAAATTTCATTTAGTATATCAGGCTTTCTTAAGATAATGCCTTCTACATATTCGCACTGAGTTGAAAGGTTCATCATTATTTATTTTTAGTAAAGTGAAAATACACTTCAAAGAAAGAACTGCCTCATCTCATTCATTTATTTAAAATCAGCGTGAGGCAACCTCTTATTTTTTGAGGTGTAGTTTCCTTTCGGATGATTTACTACACAAACTTACGGCAAATATACCCATACATTTGGGGAATTTTGATATAATTTGGAGGAAAATCGAGAAAATTAAGAAAATTAAGAAAATAGAGAAAATAGAGAATAAAAAATAAAAAATAAAAAAGCCCTTAACTTTCGTCAAAGGCTTTTACGTGGAAAATCAAATATTGTGGAGGCGTTATTTCACAAATTGCTTTGTGATTGTTGCACCATTTGCTTGTCGCAATTGTACCGTATAAATCCCTTTCGGTAAATCCTTTACCTCAATTGATAATTGCTCGTTATTGACGACCAATTGTTTAATCGGTTGACCAAGTGCGTTATAAATAGTGACATTTTCAATACCATTTGTATTGGTAATCACCAATCTGTCTTGTACAGGATTTGGATAGATATTCACTCGCATTTACGACTATTCTTGATATAAGAATCGTTAGAATACTAAGGCCTAAAATTGATACTTGTCTTAATCTATTTTGCATCTTTTTCTTATTAAAATGATAAAAATAAATTTATAAATAATTCAAGAAAGACAATCCCACCTAATTATAGCCGAGGTCTGCTACGCACACTGAAACAGCGTATTTAAGATTCTTTGATTCTTCTCTAATTCCTATCAAGCCCTAAAGGCATATCTTTATCATAATTACCCATAATTATTGGATTCTGATTACGGTGTGTAAAGGAAACTACATTTGCAAAAACGTACTCAAAAAGTTCTTCTACTGTTATGATTTGGTCATTATTTCGGTTTGCACTTCCACTTAAGCCCTTGATGAGATAATAACTGAAAACACCTTGACGTAAGATTTTTGATTCGCTTGAAGTCTCTTGTTCTTTTGAGGATAAGAGTAATAAAGTACCTCCTTTTGTATTTTCAAAAGCATTATAAAATGCGTCTAAATTATAATCTCCTTTAGCTCCTTTATTCGTAAAACTACCGACATAACAAGCATCTGCAATAATAATTTTTGATTTTGCAGGACTATTCTCCATAATTTCAAGTACTTCTTTATGTTTTAGAATTTGCGTATTTCCATCATAATCGGAAGGAAGAAATGCACCGTTAATTCCGTGTCCTGAAAAATAAAATAATATAATATCGTTAGAATTCGCCTGTTCGCTAATCTGACGCAAACTACTTTTTATTCTTTCTAAAGTAGCCATTTCATCAATTAAAACAGCTAAGTTATCATCTCTCAAAGCTCCTCCTTTTGGACTCTTAAAAAAAGAATACATCAAATAAGCATCATCATCAGAATATTTTAAACTTGGCATTGCGGTATATAGAGATACACCGACAATCACCGCATAAATATTTGATTTTTTTTCTTTTTCGGTATAATCAAAGAATTTATTTTCTTGTGGATTATTTTTTTGTAAAAACCCATTTTCCCAATAACCATCAATCATCCCTCCATCATTAGAATAGTAAGTACCCAACCCATCAAAAGTATGGTTTTTCCAATTTCCCACATATATTTCACCGTCTGAAAAGTAGCAAATACCGTAACCATCTGTCTTTCCATTTTTGAAGTTACCTTCATATCGAGTTAAATTAGGATAAGTATATATACCAATACCTTCGTGACAATTACCAACTATGCAGCCGAATTCTTGACTTTTAGGACTTCCTTCATACACATCATTATTCCAAAACCCTTGCCTGACAGTACTTGATTCAAATGAAGTCCCAATCCCATTCTTTTTGTTGTTTCCCCATCCACCAATATATTTTTGTCCATCAGGATAGTAACAAGTGACGTGGTCTTTGATGGTATTGTTACTGAATCTCCCATAGATTCTACGACCATCAGCATAAATGTATGAACCAAATCCGTTGACACAGTCACCTGTTAGGCATCCTTCAGGTATTTTAGTTGACTCTGCTAAGATGTTACCTTTCCAGATACCAGATTGTAGAGGCTTGTCATAAAGAAAAATTTGCCCAAGTCCGTGTCTCTGATCATCCTTCCAATTGCCTATATATTTTATATTCGTAGAAATATAAAATATACCATGACCGCTCTTTTTTCCCTTTTTAAATTCTCCAATATAAAACTGTCCGTTACGGCTAACCTGTGTGCCGTAACCGTTAATACAATCCCCTGAACGACAGGTTTGTGAATGCCCTTTATTACTTACAAGGGTGATTAATATTGTAATAAATAGTAATGATTTCATTGTACATATATTTAGAATTAGATTATTATTCACTATTTTTATAAAACAAAATAGAACTTACAAATAAGAATAAGCATAAAAAAGTACAGTATAAATCTATCGCTATATCACTGAACCTTATAAGTATTTACACGGTAATACACCTATAAGTCATCCTTAGAGTGACACTTGCTATAATGATACTCAAAACATCAATAACCAATTTTGATACTTTTTTATAAACTAATTTGTTAATGAAGGAATTCCCTACCTTTGGATAGTTAATTCCTGATTTTTTGATATTTTTTTTAGCTTTTGGTCTAAAAAAAGGCTACCCACCCTCACACTAACCTACAAAATGATGGTAAAATGCTTACACCATTGTGGAAATTTGTACTACATGTTTTGCAGCCTTTGAATTTTACTGATTGTATCCGGTTGCGTTGATACCTTGAAACTCGTTCTCTACTAAGTACCATCGTAATCCGTTATAATCAGAAAAATTATAAAAAAGGCGGATAACCAAACCACAAAATTTTATTGATTAGATATACTCGACATTCTCCCTTAAATAGCCTTTCTCTTCCGTACTTTTTTTCATCAGAAATAGATGCTTTTTTGATTTCAGGAATATTAATATAATTGGAAAAATTAAGCGTCAACCTACTATTTTCTACACCTTTTATCGCCGGAAGCATCCAATCAACATATAGTGCATCATCGTTCAGATTGACGACAAATACGTGAGAAGGTTCGTCCGCCTGTGTCCATGCAAGTATATTTTTATTTTCGGCATCATTGGGTGTCATCAACCATTCTACCTTTTTGCCTTTTATCGAATCCCATATTTTACTCGCATAGAGTTGAATATTTAAAATATTATCCGATAGGTAGTTCTGTTTGAGTTGATTAGTTTTATCTATCAACCATTTATTAGTTTTTGGAACAAAACTTCCGAAACCCTCCTTAACAGCGAATTTATAAACATTCTCCGATTGGAAATTATAAGTAGTAAAACTTGGTGAATCGGTAACAAATAAGCCCATGAATAATTGTAATTCCTCATTATTACGATTCACTTGAGCTATTGTGTCAAATAAAAAACGTGCAGGCGTAGGCGTTTCTATTACCTTAACGACTTTTTGAAGCGATGGTAAAATTGATGCAATTTCGTTCGGTGAGCGGTTGTCTATGCCAATTATTGCATCATATTCGATGGCCGATATATAATAATAGTTATCCTCATGTCCTGTCGATTTATTGAAAATAGAGATATTATCAGCAAGTGACGCACAATAGCAGACACCCGACTGCTGAATCGCATATTGTACTGATTTTACGATATTCCTTTCTCGTATTTTGTTGATATTTGTTGGATTATGTGCTATATCACCTTTGATAAAATCAAAAGAATAATTTTTTTGTACTACCATATAATGTTCGATAAGATACGCCCATATATCCGTCCTATTCTGATAAGCATTGAGTGCTCCTTGCGGCTCAATATGCTTATCCTGTTCATATAGACGATACTGGCTTATTGCCATTGATTGCTCGAACTGTTGCACCTCACTGCGGCTTTTTGTGAGCATTTCAGTTTGATACTGTTTACTGGCACATATTCTTTGAATTTTATTATTCAGAAGTTCGTGTTGCGGAAGTTCGGTTGCATTAAGCAGCTGATAACCTCGTTTTAATAAAAAATTCGTTATGGCAATCAAACGGTAACGCCTAATTTTGACTTGATTTGGTTTACCAAACAATATTGCATTTCGCTTCGCTTCTCCATAACCAGTTGAAAAGAATACCTCTTTATCCTCTGGAAAAGATGCTAAAGGATAAGCGGGGCAATATTTTTTCAGGAATTCAAGTACAACATCTTTTACTTCTTCTTGCAAATCCCTTTGAGTCATCACCGCCATCACCTTATCTTTAGACTTTACCCATTCAAAAAAATGAGGATTTGATAACGTTATTTCTGAAAAAATACTCGTATGAGGCATTATCGTGATTCCTACCGTTTTACCCAAAGCGTGTAGTAGGTTGATTACGGCTTTTAATTGCTTTTCCACCGTATTCAAATGTGGCATTAGTTTACCTAATTCTATGGAATAAAAGTTAGGATTGATATACCAACTGTTATTACTGTGTATATCCTCGATACCCGAACATTCGAATATCGGAGATAGATGTATCGCTTCATAAGTTTTTGGTAGGGTCAAAACGTATTTTAGAACGCCCCAAAAAGAATCAACTTTATTTACGTTAATGCTTACTACATTTTTTCCCTTTAGCCATTTCCCATTTTGCATCAGCCGCACAGGGCTTTGTACCGCTTCAGGTAATTCAGAAGAACTAATATTTACAGCTTCCTCACTTATCGCCATATAAAAGACATCGCCCAGTTGCCTTTTCAGCAAGTCCATAGCGTCGCCTACAAATAGCTCGAATTCATCGTCAACCAATAAATTAGGAATAAAACTCACTTTATTATCTACAAAAGTTTTAATATGAAAACCTTCAACCGGTCTTATATTTTCTTTCAACGATTGAGATTTTTTTGGCATTCTAAAGTGATTAATCATTTTCAGAAATATTTTAATGTTATTATATTGAAAATAAACTTTACACACTACTCCGTAAAACAAAAGCAACTGGCACTATTATCTTATTGAGCTGACTGATATTCGACGTTATGGGATAGTAACTGAATGATTTCAAGCCACCTGATCACCTGCTGAACTACTCTTAGCTCTTAAAAATTATTTTTAATTTCAAAATAGACTTCAAAAGAACAAGCCACCAATTTTTTTTCCTACAAGAAATAATGGTGGCTTGACAAATTTTGCCAAACTCGAGTAAATCGTGATTTCCTTAGCTGTCGCAAACGTTTTAAGACTTTACGGTAACTGAAGACAGCAGCTACGGGCAAAATTGTCAAACAACCCAAATGATTAAAATTATTCTTTAAATCATTTTTTTAATCATAAAATGAAAAGTGGTCTCTTTACCTAAAATAGACGTTACCCAAATCTCTCCACCGTGATTTTTCACAACCTCTTGACATATCGCCAAACCGATTCCGTTGCCCTCCGTCCTTTTTTGAGTTCGACCGCGTTTCATCAAGTCAAAGACGATAGCCTTATCCGCCTCTTCTATACCGATGCCGTTATCTCTTACCGATATTTGGATGAATCCATTATCTAAATCTTGAAAGGTGATATTTATTCTACAAACCATTACATTTCGGTAGTTTAGCGCATTGCTGATAAGATTTTGAAATAATTGTCTAATTTGAACTTTATCACATTTCAAAATCGGCAGCTGCTCATAATTGATAATTGCGTTTGCAATTATCGTATCCTTTTCTAATAGCACCAGTAGGTTGGCTAACTCCATATTCAAATCAACAATCTCAAATTCGCTTTCGCCTTTCATGATCTTAGAATAAGATAATACTCCCTGTACCAACTCGTAAGAACTCACCGCACTTTTTTGAGCGAGCTGCAATAACTCTAACTCGTGCCGATATTTTGAAAGCTGATCATCCGCTGATTTAGATTCAATCTCCTTTTGTACAAGAATTAAATAATTATTAATGGCTCGCAAAGGCGTTTTTAAGTCATGTGAAATAATAGCTGCAAAAGATTCTAACTTTTTGTTGGACGCTTCCAGATCAATTATTCTATCAAGGATTTCGTCTTTTATTTGTGTATTCAACTTATAACTATCCGTAGTTTTTTTTATCAAAAAAGCCCAATGCGTCACTTTTCCCTCTGAATCAAGAATAGGTGCACCTTCGAAGTTAAGGAAGATCATTTTACCGTCTTTTTGAGTGATAATGTCTTGGTTGAAAGGCTCTGACGCTTCATACGCCCGATTCAATTTTTCGACAACATTACGAGACGTATCTTCTGATTTCATAGACCGCATCGGTTGACCGATAATTAAGTGCTTTTGACGGCCTACGAGTTTTTCAAATGCTTTGTTAACATAAACAATTTCTGATTTTCCGAGACTTGCAGCTGCTTCTGAAATGATCATTGGTGCTTGAACATTATCTATCGCTGCTCGAAAAGTATATAATTCTTTTACGGTATCAACTTTTTTTGAAACATTGCACAGTTCGATGATCATAAAATCAGCCACTCCTTTCTCATCTACATTGGGATACACAGAACATTCCAATGTTTTTACTTTTCCTGCAGGATCTAACTGCGTAAGGATAATCTTCTCGCCTACTGTCCAGTTATTAATATGATAATAAAGTCCGCTAAGACTGCCACCAAATAGATCTTTATCAAAAAATGCTTGAGGCGACTTTCCCAGAATATTAGGCTTTTGTTCTCCAAAAAAATCAATAAACGCGTCATTTGCGTACACGACACTGAGTTTAATTTCGTTATTGCTACCAATATTTTTAGCAATGATCGTCGCTTTCTCAGACTTCTTTAAGACTTCTTTAAATACCTTTAATTGATTCCATTCTTCGTACAAAGGACTCAAGTCTTTCGCTGAGCAATAATATAGACCCTGATGATGCGATACATCCCATTTTAGCCAAATATAGCCACCGTCATGCTTCTTATATTTCCCCCAAAAAAAATCTTTTTTATCCGGTGAAAAACTTATTACCTTTTGGTTTCTATTGGTATCTATACTGGTAATGAAATCAATAAAGGACTGGTGAGCTAAGTCATTCTTTTTATATTTTGTGACTTCTTCAAAAATGGAATTGATAAAAATAATTTGACCATGATTATCACAGATGACTAAAGCATCTCCTGTTAGATTGATTAGTGATTCTAATTTAGAATCGAAAATATCTGATGGTGGCAAAACAGTTGTTGACATTGTTGTTGATTTTGATGTGACAGTGACTATAGTATATTTTGAGTACCATACACCTTTCGAGTATGGTTTGCACCATCATTGATAGCGTACTATTGTCAGCTGAATGGACAACAAATTTATGTATAGGAAAATGATTATTATAATTTATATTATTACTAATCGTGACTATTAAATGAGGGTAAAAGGCTTTATTATAATTTATATTTTTTAAATAAATCAATCACATTTGTTAACAAATAATGGTTTTATTTGCCCTAAAAATCTGTGAATCACTAATAACTAACTAAATGTAGTTCATATTTAAAATAATAGTTTTCCTGAAAGTATCTACTTTTACCTACTTTAGTATTACTGCTTCAGCTGCATTTATTAGTAAGTAAAGTATTTAATAAGAATAAGTTAGGGTATTAAAAAATAACTCCCACTTTTCTATCAAAGTTACAAAATTTTATTGCCCTGAATTCACTAATTTTAGTTTCGCATAACAGAATCATCTGGAACTAAATCTCGATAAAATTCAAGTCACAAATATTGATTTTTTGCTAATAAGAAATGTGACAATTAAACTTATCAACACATTACCAATGATTATTGGCTTATTCAGTAGGGTAAAGACCTATTTATCTGTTGCTACGCTATTTTAAATACTACTAAACATTTATTTATGTATAGCTATTTTACGTATTCGTTATTTTGACCTTAATATTTTTTTATTTCGATTGAACAAAAAAAAGGATGTCTTAATTATAATTATTTATAATTATACTAAACTATTTGGGATACAATAATCTTATTGACCATTTTTCTCAAATTGAGAATTAAGATACTTATTTGAAATTCGTTTACAAAAGAGTGACATAAGGTTTCTTTTTTGAAACTGTCTTAGCTACTTAGAATTATGAAAATACAACTCCAATATCCAGCTTGAAAGTCAAGGTTTTATAAAACCCAAGCCGAAGTTCGGAGATACTTTTTTTTTGATTCAGTAATTTTAGCCAAATAAATACAGGTACTAATTATTTAAAAAGGTAACCGTGCCAAAATATTTTCGGAGCAATCATTAGTGATATCGACTCTTTATGAAGTTTTACTTTTGTAAAATATTGATAATCTATAGTGAAAAACTCTGATGCGTTCGCCCTCATATTTACTAATAATTACATTCCTACGTTTACCAAAACGAGCGATTGTTCCAGTGTTCGCCCCATCTCGAAGGTTGCCTTTACCTTTTGACCTTCATTAATATTATTCCACCTTTGACATTCGATTTTGTATGGGAAAGTTCACAATTTCTCCCATTTTTACCCAAGTTTTTCTGGGGAGAACTCGTGGGATAATTCCGCATTATTTTTCTGATTTCAAACGCTTTCCTACAAATGAGCATTTGCAATATACCAATTTTAGGTAGGTAGCCGATCTTTTGGGTTTAGTCTTCAATCCGTATTTTTTATTAGACAATACGATTCCTGCGTATTGCAATACGGTTTTTAAGCTTCCCACTTCATATTGTAAAATTTCTACCAGTTCACTTTCGCAGATTTTTTTTGGTTTTAAATACTTTTAGACTTTGGACAAAATAATTTAATATAAGCCGAGCAATCTCCTAAATATAGAAGTATGGCTCGGTTTATATTTTTAACGCAAAGATTCCGTGTGATGCAGCATCACAGCCATTCATATTGTAATATTTTAGATGTAACTATTTCATTTTTTCATTTTTTAGCTTAATTGCCTCCTTTTTCTGAGGTCTATGCCGCCGTCTTTTAGGCATTTTTTTATCTTCTGCCCGACCTTTTCCATTTTCTGAAGGTTGGGGTTTAAAAGCATCTAAATCAAAAGTAGAAAAAAGTGCTTTAGCTCCTCTTCGTGTGATTGCTACTGACTTTGGAGTCGTACTTTATTTTGCTCTTTTTACTTCGGGTAAATATTTTTCCCACTCATTTATATAAACTTCCACCTCACCTGAAGCAGCATAAAGCAGCCAATACGTTAATTGTACAATCCACATCCATGCGTCTAAATGGGCAATATCAGGCGTTTGATATTTATCCATTAATAATGTCTGTTTTGAAAACCGATTATGCCCTTCAATATCGTAACGGTGACGATAATCATTATAAATATCTTTACTATCGTAAGATTTTCGGTCTTCACCCCAAAAACTTAAAAACATGGGACGCTTAAAAATTAAGGCTCTTTGACAATTTCTGCAAAATTCGAATAAACTGAGACTTTTCGTAACGGCTGTCTTTAGCTGCCGCAAGGATTTTGAGACTTTCGTAACGGCTGTCTTTAGCTGCCGCAAGGATTTTGAGACTTTCGTAACGGCTGTCTTTAGCTGCCGCAAGGATTTTGAGACTTT
>Ga0136553_1000762_pt1 | contig 10872 bp, 6 predicted proteins | sample AntRauTorckE5430_FD_101384 | JGI IMG/M metagenome (GOLD analysis project Ga0136553, IMG submission 101384) | Saline lake microbial communities from Rauer Islands, Antarctica - Metagenome Torckler E5 #430 | ecosystem: Environmental > Aquatic > Non-marine Saline and Alkaline > Saline | place... | reverse complement strand
TGTGCCGCTTCGCGCTCCTGGCGTTCGGCGTCGCGCTGGGCTATGACTTTTGCCTGTGCCGCTTCGCGCTCCTGGCGTTCGGCGTCGCGTTGGGCTATGACTTTTGCCTGTGCCGCTTCGCTTTCCTGGCGTTCGGCGTCGCGTTGGGCTACGACTTTTGCCTGTGCCGCTTCGCGCTGCTGGCGTTCGGCGTCGCCTTTGGCCATGAGCCTGGTCCTCTTTTGCGCTTGCTTCAGGTACTTGGTCTCTTGCTTGGCGAGGGCTTGCTCGCGTTTGCTTGTTGCTTTCAGTCGCTCGGCTTCGCGTTTTGCCAGTAATTTGTCCCTTTCCGCTTCTCGTTGCTGGCGGGCGGCTTCGCGCCTGACGACGGCTTTTTCGCGTTTCCTTTCTTCTTTTAATTGACGGGCCAGCGCGCGTTGTTCCACTTTAGTACCCGTACCTTCTCCGTTTCTCAGTGCCTCCAGGCGCTGGCGACGGCGTTCGAGCCGATCGGCGGTAAGTGCTCGCTGTTTGGCCAGGCGCTCCTCTGCTTCCCGTATACTTTGCTGACGTTGGCGTTCCAGCTCTTCCGGTGGTGGCGGGGGCGTACCCAGTTGAGTATGCTTGAGAATGATGGCCGCCCGGACTCTTTCCGACCGGGACGCGGGAATGAAAGGCTCCTTGGGAGAGGTCGTCCGAGCGGGCGCGGGGACGGAATCAAAGCCCATGACAGCGTTGCCCGGTGAAGCTAAGCCTGGCAGCCTGGAGTCAACACCCGCTACTAAAGGGCCAACGGACAAAACAACTATTACCCCAAGTGAAATTAACGGCCGTAGCAACTTACACAACCCGGGCCGCACTAGCAGTAGCCAGTAGCGACACAAGTTGTCACAAGACACATTTTTCCCTACCGACTCGAAGCATACATTCATTGGGTTGGTGCTTAAACATTAACTAATGAGAATCATCGGCTAAAATTGGCGAACTGGACGTTCGCAGCTTACGAGGTCCTTACATAGTCCTTTGCGGCGGGCTTAGGACCTCGGAGCGTAAATTTCAGGCTGATGCGGAGCAATCAGGCTGAAAATTGACCTCCGAGCGTCTGTTCTTGCTCGTTTAGCCCATGATTCGCATAACTAAGTCTTTGCGCTGCTGATCGTAAAATACAGCCATTCTCAGTATATCTCCAAAGCAGGGTACAGCGAAGGAGGAAGTGCGCAGTAAGCACGAAGTGAAACCCTCTTAGCGGTGGCCCGATTGAAACTGGCTGCGGAAAGTCTGATTACACGCATCGATTCCTGCCAAAACCGCTCACAACCGGTTTCAAGTTGGTTGCGAGCGGTTCATTCCGTTTAGCGGCTTACAGCTCCAGGAGGAAAGAAACCTGAACGCTTACGCCGGTTGCTTCTACGGTTTGGCTAACATCGTTTTGTAGGTTCATCTCTACGTTGAAGGCTCCCTCGAAGGTCATGCCATCGTCGGAAAGCTTGATCCCCTGCAGGCCCAGTTTTTGCAGTGGGTCTACGTACACCCGCCCCTCGCCGTAATCCTGGCCGGGGAGCAAGCGGTAGATCGCGGCGGAAGCTTCATCGTCGGCAAAGCTTCCTTCGCGCGGGTCGGCAAACTGGAGGAACAGGCTGTATTCTTCGCTGTTGTATTCGCCTGCTGCGCGGACGAGCCAGTCGAACGATCCATTGTCCGGCCAGTAAACAGGGACCAACTCGGTGATCGGCACCGGGACACCGTCAATCGTCAGCTCAAAGAATTCACCGCTACCCAGCTCACCACAAACGATGAACCCGGTTGGCGTTTCCTCATCGGCCGTACGCCGCACAAGGCGGGAGGCAGCTTTGTAATCGTTGGTAAAAGCCTGCACGAGCAGATCACCTCCACTACAATCGATGACGTTGATAACGGCCATGCCGTCGCCACCGGGGGCAAAATATTCTCCGTTGTTACCGCCGTTGCCACCAACCCAGATTTCCGTTTTATCGATATTGGGCAGGGCGGTACCGCTACAGTCGCGGACCGTAGCCACGAAGACGGGGTTCGTAAGGTCGACGGTGATTTCGCCAATATCGCGGGAGATGTTCGCGTCAATGGCTTCGATACCAAACACGAAGATTTCCTCCGTGCAAGGGTCGGTCACCTTGAAGAGTAGTGGGGCGTTGGCGGCTACGTCTACGCAGAAGTAGCCCTCACAGTCCACCCGGGCGGCCCAGCAGCTCATGCCGCCGTCCAGGGTTACTAGGAAGGGAGTATGCGTCAGGGGAAGTCCGTTGGGGTCGACGAAGCGACCGCAGATGCGGGTCACCGGGTGCGGGACGTCAATGTTATAGGTATTGCTGAACGTGATGAAAACAATATAGCAGCCGGGCGCCAGGGTGGCCACGCCGTCGGGTAGCCAGAAGCCGGAGGGGTCCAGCACCCAGAAGGGTACTTCGTCAGGAGCCATGGCTGCGGTGGCTGAATTGATGGGCATCCGTACTTCGGCGGGGGTATCTGCGCCTAATACCAGCGGCGTTCCGTCGGGTGCTTCCAGGGCGATGTCCATCATACCGTAGCTTTCCAGGGCGGCTTCTTCGCCGGAGGGCAGGCGGGCGGGGAAGTTAAGGGCGCTGTTCAGCATCTCGTTGGCGTCTTCCGGCGCGTCGTGGTTGACGTAGATTTCCACGTCGCCGGTGTAGGGCGTTCCGTCTGCGGTGGTGACGATGGTGTTGGCTTGTAATTTGACGGAGAAGTTGTCGCCCAGGTCAATCGTACCACCGGTAGCGGGGTTGATCTCACCGGCCTTCACTTTGGGTTCCATGACGAAGGTTTCCCGCAGATCGCCGTCCCCAGCGGGTATCAGCAAGCGGTTTTCTGGCCAGAATCCGGGTTTGGTGACGGTCACTGCCGTGCCGTTGGGGTCCAGTTGACTGGCTCTGATGGTAACGGAGCCGTCCGGGTTGACCCTTACTTGCGAACCGATTCCGGTAATGGTAGCATCCGATAAGGTATTTCCAGGCCGATTGGCCGTCACCGCGGTAATGGTGGCGGTAATAATGGCGGGCGTTGGTACGTCGCCGGTGATTGTCCGCACCATCACCCCTTCCTCACGGCAGGCACTCAGGAAGATCAGGGCGAATAAGGTAGGGTAGAGCAGGAATTTACGCATCATGGCAGGGCTTTTATATCAATATGACCGGGCTGTACTTTAATGTGTGGCAAGAGGTAGCAGATTTCTTTGGGTAATCCGAAAACACCTAATTCCACCACTTTTCAGGGCGCGGCCCAAATGTCGTTACCGAAACAGCGACACCCCACCCTTGTAGTGTTGCCGTTTTCCGTCGGCATCCAGGTACTCGGCATTCCAGAGATAGAGGCCGTCGGGGCTCGACTTACCCTGAAAGTTACCATCCCAAGCCGCCCTGACGTTGTCGGTGGCGAACATCTTTTGCCCCCAGCGCGACCACACCTCGAAGCGGTATGCGTTGGTGCGCTGCAAAATACCGACCGGCAACAGCAGGTCATTCAGCCCGTCCCCGTTGGGCGTGAAGGCATCCGGCATGAAAAAGGTGTTGAGAAAAGCCTGGCTGATTTCCCGCGTAATGGTATCGCGGCAGCCACCGGGATGGACAACCACCTGGGTGACAAACAGCGATGCGCTATCGCGAAATTCATAATCAAAATCGGTTGATTCATACCGCAGCAGCGTGCCCGCCCGATCGTACAGCTCGTAGCGAAAGCTGGTGCTCTCCTGGCTCTGATCCGTGACGGTGAACAGCGGATCAAGGTTGGTCGGCACCTCCGGCGACCAGCTGAAGTCAGCGATGGGCAGCGGCCGAACATCCACCAACTCACGAAAAATGGTGTCGGCGAAGCAGCCGGTCGGGCTGGTAATGCCGAGGTACACATCGTAGATACCAACGGCTTCGTAGCGGTAAGCAGGGCTATTGACCGTGTCCACTCCTCCGTCGCCAAAGGCCCACTCGTAGCGATAATCTGTGTTGACGGGCCGGCTCAGGTTGACAAAAGTTTTATTGAAAGGCACACAGCCAAAATCTTCCTGGGGCTCGACCAGCAGCGTACGGGGGGTGGGGAAATAGACGATCGTTTTGGTGGCGGTCGCCCTGCAGCCATTGTTGTCCGTCGTGGTGAGGGTAACGGGAAACTCACCGGGGTCGCGGTAAAGGTATTCGGGGTTGGCCCGCTCGCCGGGCGGGGAACCATCGGCAAAATTCCAATCCCAGGCAACGACGCTGTTGTTTCCGTTTGGTACGGTTTGGTCGGTAAATTCTACCGGCTCGTCGTCGCAGCCCGGCTGGGTGAAGGTGAAGTCGGCCACGGACTCCGGGAAAATACTGATCTGGAAAAAAGCCGTATCCCGACAGCCTTGTACGGTCGATTCCAGGTTAAGCAGCATCCGGCCAGTGTAGACGCCGGGCACGTCGATCCGGGTACGCAAATCGCGCAAAGCGCCGCTTAGCAGGCTGTCCGGCCCGTCGACCTCCCAGCGGTAACTGGTGATGAAGGCCGGGTCAGTACTGCTGTTGCGAATGAAAACGTCGCCCGGGCCGCACTGCCGAAAGAGGGCAATGCCTTCCAGGCTCGTCTCCGCTGCCGGTAACGCAGCGCTGACGCGGTCTTCGCAGAGGATGATGTTGAGCTCGAAATCCCGCCGGGCGTCGCTGAGCAAGATGGGGTTCGGACCGCGCGACCATTCCTCCACGCAGATGCCGACGGTGAATTTTCCCCTAGTGATCGGGATGCCCGTCAGTCTACCCGTCACGGGGTCAATGTTTAGCGTGCTACCCGGACCAAACTGCTGGGCCACGGTGTAGAGCGGAGCTCGGAAAGCCACCTCGTTGTAGGGCGGCGGTGGTTCAAACTGCGGGGCCGGATCATTACGCGACCCGCCGGTAAACGGACTACAAAAACGGTACACCAGGCTGTCGCCGTCCGCCTCCGCCGCGCTGAGGTCGATATCGAAAGGTTCGTTAATACAAATAGCGATGGGCGGCGTGGAATTGAAGACCGGGCTGGCGTTGCAGCGGTTCTGGGCTTCGGGCGTGATCCGGATGGCGTAGGTACTGCCTGACCCTTCAGGATTGGCAATGTTAAGGATGGCCCCGTTGCGGCAGCAACGCTGGTAAGAAATATTGTACGTCTCGTCGCTGACCGGCAACTCCAGCGTAAAACGGTACACCCCGATTTCCTGGCAGATGGGGTCCACGATCTCGAAGCAGGGGTTGCCGATGGAGAAATCAACCTCCATTACCGTATCGAGGAGGATTGATAAAGAGGCCTCAAAGACTTCATCACCGCGATAAATCGTAAGGTGAGCCGGGGCACTCACCCCCTGAGGTGTTCTGATGGTCCCCCGCCCAACCCCGTCAAAATAAGCCCCGGTGGCCAGGCAGTTCCGGTAGATGTTGAGCGTAACGTCGTAGACCTTTATGTCGGTGGCCGGATCGTCATTGAGGAACCCCCGACAGGCGTAGGCAAATTCACCACCAATGAGGTGATCGGCCCGGAGCTGGACGGAGAAAAGGCAGAGCAATCCGGCGATTACAAAACCAAAGGGACGAAGCGAAATGAAGATAATCAAGGGCAAATACCTGGGGGGGGTGAAAAATATCCCCCAAAGTACGCACCAGCGTGAAACCGCCAATGCATAAAGCCGTACTAGTATGCCCGAAGACGTAAAGTCGTTTTACCTAACCAATACTATTCCGCCCTTGAAGGCCATCTGATCTCCGTTCACGTCGAGGTAGCTAACGTCCCACAGGTAACCGCCACCGGGGCTTTGTTTACCGTCGAAGGTGCCGTCCCAGCCGTCTCCCGGCTGGTTGGTGGTATAGACGTTTGCGCCCCACCGCGTCCAGACGCGCAAACGGTATTCGGTAACGCCGAAGAGCAGGCCGGTGGGAATAAATTCATCGTTAAGCCCGTCACCGTTGGGGGAAAAGGCGTTGGGGGCGAAGAAGGTGTTCTGCAGGCGCAGCTTCAGGTCTTTGGTGATCGTATCGACGCAGCCACTCGGGTGGGTGACGAACTGGGTGATAAAGATGGTGCCCGTATCCCGCAGGGTAAAGTCAAAGTCAAGGGCTGGCGTGGTGAATATCAGCTCGCCCGCCCGGTTGGTAATCAGATAGCGGCGGGCGTTGGCGGCCATACTTTCGTCAAACACCCTGAAATCGGGAAAGATATTGGTTGGCTCCTCCGGCCGCCAGGTGAAGCCAGCCGTCGGGGCATCGCGCACATCGACCAGGTTGACGAAGGTGGTGTCGACGAAGCAACCCGTCGGACTGGTGATGGCGAGGTAAACATCGTAAACACCGCTGTTTTCGTAGACGTAGCTGGGGCTGGCGACGTTGTCCGTCCCGCCATCTCCGAACTCCCACTCGAAAATATAGCTGTCGTCGATCGGCCGGCTCAGGTTGACGAAATCCTTGATGAAGGGCACGCAGCCAAAGCCTTCGTCCGGCTCGATGAGGATGGTACGCGGGCTGGGGAAATAGCTCAGCGGCTTGGTAACGGTGGCCCTACACTGGTTGTCATCCGTCGTGCTTAAGCGCACGTCGAAAGTACCGGGAATGTTGTAGCGATGACGCGGACTTTGGCGAACATCCCGGTTCGAGCCATCGGCAAAGTCCCAATCCCAATCCGTGATCGTATTATTCCCTAATGGCTGCGATAGATCCGTAAAGTCAATCGGTTCATCGTCACAACCGGGGATGGTAAACTCGAAATCCGGCTCCGTATCCGGGAACACCGCCAGCAGGAATACCGCCGTGTCAATGCAGTTGGAGGCGAAGGAGCCCCGGTTAAGGATCATGATGCCTTCGTAGACGCCGACGGTGGAGACATTGGTTGTCAGGTTACGGCTACTCCCCGTTATCTGTCCATCCGGGCCTTCCAGTATCCAGTCGTAGGTATCGATGAAGTTGATGATGGTGCTTTCGTTGATGATGGTGTTCTCCCCCGGGCCACACTGGCGGATGAAGAAGCGGCCCTGCTCGTCCAGTTCCGTTTCCAGCAGGTCGGCCTCCACCTGGTTGCCGCAGAGGTTGACGGTAAGCTGGAATTCCCGCTTGGTGGCACTAAGCAGAATGGGGTTAGGCCCCCGGCTCCATTCTTCCACGCAAACCGACAGGGCGAAGGTGCCCCGGATGATGGGCTCGCCCGATAATAAGCCAGTAATGGTATCGATGGCCAGGATGCTGCCCTGCCCCAACTGGTTTTGCCGATTGTAAAGGGGGGCGCGCCAGGCGGCGGAAGCGTAAGGCGGAGCGGATTCGATTAGCGGAAAGAGGTCGTCGGAGAAAGTAGCGGTCTGGTTGTCGCCGGTGAGGCCGTCGGTGCCACCGCCAACGACGGCATCACAGAGACGGTAGCGCAGGCTGTCTCCTTCGCGGTCGGTTGCCCCCAGGTCGATCTGGAAAGGCTGGTTTTGGCAGATGGCGATGGGCGGGTCGATGTTGAAGACCGGGCTGGCGTTACACCGCAGCTGGGCATCCGGCGTGATGGCGATGAAGTAAGTCGTACCGATGTCTTCGGGAAACAAAAGGTTATCAATCTCCCCGTTTCGGCAACAGCGCTGGTAGGCCAGGGTGTAGGGCTCGGTGGAAACGGGCAACTCGACGGTGAACTCGTAAATGCCGATTTCCTGACAAACCTCTTCGGTCAGCACCAGACAGGGGTTGCCCAGGTTGACGTCTACCGGCTGGGACTCATCAAGGGTGATGTTGAGGGTCGCGACGAAAACGTCTCTCCCCCGATAGATTGTTATGTGGCCCGGGCTACTGGCATCAAGGCCGACAATGCCATCAAAGACGGCACCCTGACCGATACAATCGCGGTACATATTGATGCGAACGTCGTACACTCGAATGCCGGAATTGGGGTCATTATTACGCCAGCCCTGACAACTATAGGTAAACTCTCCACCGACGATGTGGCCCGCGCCCAGATCAGCGGCGAAGGACAGCAAAAGAAGAAAAAGGACTGACGAAAGTAGGGATAACTGTTTCAAGCGGCGCAATCTTATAAATTTTAGGGAAGGTACAATCTGAACGCCAAAATAAGGTTTCCTATTCTGACGGCACTGCTTTAACGGTTTATTAAGACAGTTTAGGCGGTGGCGGACCAAATTATAGTCCTGAAAATAAAAAACGCGTTGTGATATTGGAGAACGTACCGGATTCCCCCCGGTCCGGTTTTTCCCTGCTGCACGTTCCCCACGAGTATTTGAACCCTGGTTATGGTTACCCGAATTGGCACCAGCCGTTTTTCCGAAAATGAATATGAACATAAGGACTAACCCACACCCTGAGATGCATCACCCGCTGCCGTCATTCGGTTCCCGTGCGCTGCCCACCCTCCACGCCGGCGGCCTGGTTTTGTTGCCGACCGCCAACCTCTGGCAGCTCTGCGCCTCGTCGCTTAAACCGGAGGCAGTCGGCCACTTGCTACGCACCTGCCCGCCCTCCCGTTTTAACCGACCGGAGCTCATCTTCGCCGATCAACAAACCCTTTTTGACTGGTGCCCGCGCATTCATCCCCGGCTGTACACCCTGCTGGCGTACCACAAACGGCCGCTGACGCTGCTCGTTCCGGCCGGGCCACGCGTTCCACTGGCGCTGGTCGACGCCAATGGGGAGGTGGCTGTTCGCCTGGCCATGGATAGCTTTTGCTACCGGCTCTGCGAAGACCTGGAGGCACCACTCGCTGGCTGCCTAGCCGTCGGCCTGGGAGCAACGGAACTACCGGTCAGCTTCGGCAAAATCCGCTCCGATGTGTTGCAGGCCGCAAACTTTACCGTCAAGCGGCGGCAACGGGAGACGCTAGGCCAATTCCGAGCGGTGAGTGCACGGTATGGTAGCGATGGGGAGATTGCGTTTTTGCGGTAACCCAAAGGTGGAGGGCACCTTGCCCGAACGTACTTGCGGCAGCGCTCCCGCACGAGCATTCGGGCAAGATGCCCTCAACCTCAGGAGACAAAACACCGCCAGTGAGGTTTTCGTGTGGCAGATCGAAAGGTACCAGAACCGTAAAAATAATGCCTGAAGGTTTAAGCCTCAACTGCCCGATAAAACAAAGCCATGCCCATTACTTACCAACGCCTTCTCTTCCATGCCCTGCTTTTTGGTGGGTTCATGACGGGCATTTTCGCGCTCAAGTATCATGGCGGAACGTCCGATTACCTGGGCGGAAGTCTGTGGTATGAGCTACTGATCTGGTGCGTTGTCGGTTGCGTTGTGGCGTACAGCGGCTGGCGGGCAGAAAGCTATTTGGACCGCAAAAGCGCTGACTGGCGAAAACGTAAGGATGGTTGACCCTTTGCTGCTTCCCAACTTCCCTTGCACCAGCGGCCGCGCAAGACAAAAGGCATAAGGGCGCGGCCGCAGGTGCAATGAATGTTGAAGCACAATGCCCACTCCCCTATCTTTAGCCACATGAGCTGGAAAAAATTGTTGCTACTGATGGTTGCTGTACTGGTAGCTTACCTCCTTGTCTACCCCGCCCCGATCAACCCGATCGCCAACAATTTCCCCCACACCGATTTGCCGGAGAACAACGAGCTGGCAGGCATCGAAATTAAATTCGATCGTATTTGTGCGGGTTGCGAAGACATCTCCATCGTCGGTAATCAACTATACACCGGAGCGAAAGACGGCCGCCTCCTCCGCTTACCCCTGGCCGGCGGCGACCGCTCTCAGGAGATAGTGCACTTCAACGGCCGACCCCTCGGCCTGGAGGTGCTCGGCGACAGCCTCGCCTGGGTCTGCGTCGAGCACGAAGGCCTCGCCCGCGTCAACCTGCGGAACAACACTTACGAAATTGTCGTCAACAGCTACAACGATACCACCTTTATGCTCATCGACTACCTCGACGTGGCGGCCAGCGGTAACGTGTACTTCAGCGACGCCTCCGATCAGTACGGCGACGACGATCTCCAGTACGATATTCTCCAGGGACGGCCCAACGGCGCGCTCTACCGCTACGAACCCGCCACTGGTCAAACCATCCGCCTCGTCGACAACTTATTCTTCGCCAACGGCGTCGTTGTCGACCCCGCCGAACGCTTCGTCCTCGTCGCCGAAACCAGTGGCTTCCGCGTCACCCGCTACTGGATGGCCGGCCCCAAGGCGGGTACCACCGACCTCTTCATCGAAGGCCTCCCCGGCTGGCCCGACGGCATCAGTCGGGGAGACGACGGCCTCGTCTACGTCACCCTGATCAGCCCCCGCACGGCCCTGCACGACTTCATCCTACCCCGCCCCTGGACCCGCCGGCTGGTGACGAAGCTCCCCAAATTCGTCCTCCCCCAGCCCGTCCGCCAAAACCGCATCCTGGCTTACACCGACGCCGGAGTGCTCGTTCATAACTGGGCCGACAGCAACCCTGAGTTCTCCGCTATTTCCTCCGTCGAGCGCATCGGTGACCGCCTCTACCTCGGCACTTTAGACGATCAGGGAATTGGCGTTTGGATGGTGAAGTAGTGGCACTCCGCAAACAGCCATCAGTAGTTAACGTGAGGTTTGGACCATCAACCGTACCAAATTATGGATGATTAGACCTTTGCGTGGTCAAGTTTGCCATCTGTTAGTTCGTTAATGTTGGGACGCTATGGTGCTATACGTGAGCCGCCCCCCACGTCTCCCTTCCCTAGCGGGTGGCGCCAGGGGTAGGCTTTTTGGGGCCATGTATAGCAGTGTAGTTGAGACGATATGGTACTACTCATTAACGAACTAACAGTCTAAAAAGGGCTTGTGTAACTACTAATGCGAATCATGGGCTAAACGAGCCAGGAGCGGACACTCGGAGGTCAATTTTCAGTTTGACGGCTCCGCGTCAAACTAAAAATTCACGCTCCGAGGTCCTAAGCCCGCCGCAAAGGACTATGCA
>Ga0136553_1000761_pt1 | contig 10879 bp, 6 predicted proteins | sample AntRauTorckE5430_FD_101384 | JGI IMG/M metagenome (GOLD analysis project Ga0136553, IMG submission 101384) | Saline lake microbial communities from Rauer Islands, Antarctica - Metagenome Torckler E5 #430 | ecosystem: Environmental > Aquatic > Non-marine Saline and Alkaline > Saline | place... | reverse complement strand
TTGCGTGATACAATGTCCCAAATGAACATGGTAACAATCTACCTACCCAACAAATGGTTTTATTATCCACGTAGAACATGACTATTTGGGAGTGGAATTCCACAGTTTTTGCATATGCTAGCAAGAGGCACTTTCAAAAATGCCTGGTTTGGTATAATCCCGAGGTGCACCCCCGTGCTAGGGGTAGATTGAGACTCTCCCTATTCTTGGAACACATTTTTCCAAGACTCAGGCTAAATAGCCCAGAGACATTTAGACTGTGCCTAGAGTCTATACACCCCTACCTCCCTACTACAAGTTTCCTTGGACCCCCGAAAGCGAAAACTTCATCATCGCTCATATTTTACAATCATACGAATAGTTCTCTCTGGTCTACTCGTACGCACCGTCTTTGCAACAAGTGTCTAAGCAAACCGATCTGCGCCCGTACACGACAGATAATAAAACCACAACGACCGGTTTTCTACTTGGTGTACCGTTCGAAGCTTCACAATACAATCTACCAAAATTGGGCTTTGACGGTTCTGAAAGGCACGAGAAACTTACCGAAGATATGAAAGACGAAGAAGAAGTAAGCGAAGCACTTGCAGTAGCAAGTATTGCAAGAAATCGGCAGCCCCCGTTCGTCTTGCAACACACACAAAGTGCTGTCAGGAATGAAGAGGAGGTATCCTTCCTAGGAATTCCTAGTGATTACAACACCACATACCAGGACGATATCCAGCTTCCTACATACAAGAAGAAGGTCGCAAATCATCATTCTGCAATCATTTGGCTTTTAAGCACTGGAATGATCATCGCTGTCATTATGATTGCCAACTCGATGATCTATTCCGACCGCGAAGTTGCAATGAAAGCTGATATTAACAGCACTATTCTCAGTACCCAGCCGCATAATCTTGCAAATTCATCGTATGCAAATTCATCGTATGCAAATTCATCATACACAAATGTACTTTCGAGTCCAACCCTAAACAGTAATGAGCAGAATTCACAAGAACAAAATGCAAAGAAGGTGGGAAAGGAGGATGTCGCCTACAACCAGGAGGCATCAAACAAGGATGTTACACACACATATCCAAATCATGTTCTATCAAGCTATACATACTCAAATTGTCCGTTCGTTATGGCAAAATTCAGTCAATATCATCTCGCTCATGAAGGTCCTTTCACGTCCAAAGCTGATCGACTCATAAATTCTTTAGACAGGGCTCAAGCAGCATTAGATTTTTCCAATGAAGCTCGTGCGTATGAACGAGTTGTGTCTGCATTGGAAAAGGGTGCCTTTGATGGGAGAACAATTGTTTTGGATGGCGATTCTTTGACTCGCCAATTCTTTATTTCGCTTGGATGCCTAGCCTGGTCCGCAGGATACGTTATAGAATATGATGTCCCTATGTATATATATGAAGGGAGATTAAACTCTGTCTTAAAGAATGGACAATATGACGCAAGTTCGAAGATATTTAGTAAAGGTGTTATTAAACTGAAAGGTGGTGGGAAAATTTACTACATTGCTAATCCAAGCGAGAAAAAGATTGAACAGCTTTCTGAGAGAATGATTCATGATGCATGCGACAACAACACAAACACTACAAGGAAGTACAAATACAAAGCGCGATACAATTTTGGAAAAGACTTCCTCAAACTGAAAGCAAAGGATGTAGTTGTATATGGGGCAGGTCACCACCAAGCAAGGTTAAAATACATTTCTACATACAAGAAATTCTCTCAGTGCATGCAAGATACAAAGTCGAAATCTACCTTCAAAAGGTGGCCTCATTTTATGTATCAACTGGGGTCTGTAGAAAGCTTTTGGACCAAAAGTGGCAACTATGGCGATGACCGTATAGATGGAGGAGATAATATGTCTTGTCAATCTAGCGTTAAAACTACTTCTCATCGCGATGAAGAACGTGTTGAGCTTGGTGGATTGATGCCATTCATTGGTGATACTATTGATGTGAAGAATCTTGGAGAGTTGCATGTTTGGCATGGCGATTGTTTGCACTGGCAGCAACCTGGGGTTCCTGATTTGTACGCTGGCGAGCTAGCGGACTTTCTCTTATCTTCTAGCTCGTTGTACGAGTTGTAATATTCGTTTGTACGAACCAACAACGAGTAACAAAATTAATCTTCCAATCTTAGCGTTGATAGTATGTATGATATTCATAGAATGTTAGCTATCACTCTAGTTTTTGAATCCCACAAACTCTCAATTTGCCTAAGAACTGGTTCTTCTCACCTTCTTTTCCTCCAAATAATATTCAGCGTAATTTCAGATTTGCATTGCAGTAGCCTTAGTTCTGTCCGCATGGTGTTGCTCTGCATATAGATAATTTTTCAGTGACTTGGTCAGCGACATACTATAAGAATTCACAACAAGAAAGAACAAGAAGGAAAACAAATAGACCTCTTCTTTGGATTCTCAGATTACCTGTCTTATTTTGGTGATTCGGTCAGGGACATACTACAAACAAGAAAGATGAAGTAGGGATACAGATAGACCTCTTCTCTATAAGAGATTCTCTCTTGTAGAGATTTACTATGACTAAGACTGTGAAGGTAATAATAATGATAATTTATTAGACTTCCTTCTTGCAAAAAATTAGATAGGACAAAAAGACATTGGCTCTTAAAATTCGGAAACAAAGATGCTTGGGGTACAAACACTTCTTCTGGTGAAGCTGTGCTCGTGTTATGGGTTCTTCAGTGGGCGAGAGGAGGCCACTGTTGTCCATGAAGCGCAATCGCTTCGGCAAAAGGTGGATATTAGGAAATTCTCAGAATAAAATGTCTTTCTACATATTGATATTTAACATGAGAGACACGACGACGTTGAATCTGCAATAATGCGCTTCCTTGAAACTATAGATGAGAAAGTTTGCCCGAAGATTTCTTGGCATGGGTTCGGAGTCATTAAGTATGTAATCGGATCGCTCGTCAGGAATATGAGAGAATGGCTGCTTGAAATCAAGAGTTTCTCTAAGAAACATCCTTGACATGAAAAGTCAAAGGTATATTTGAAGGTACCAGATCTCGCGCTTGATAATATCATAGCGGTCTTGAAGTCAAAGTAGGGCTGAAATAAATCCAAACCAATTATCGAAAGTCCTAGCCCTTAATGACTGCGATAGGGCGCAGCTTCACAGCTCTAAGGCTGATACCAGCATCATGACAAGTATCTACAACTTCTGATACGTCCTTGTATGATTCGGGTGCTTCTTCTGTAACCAGCTTTGGACTTGCCACCCGAATAGAAATATTGCGTTCTTTCAAATGATTCAAAACTGTTTTGTGATCTAAACGTTTTCTACTTGCGTTGCGACTGAGTGCCCTTCCAGCTCCATGGCATGTAGAACCAAATGTCTCTGACATGCCACTATGCGTTCCGATAAGAATATAACTGCAAGTTCCCATTGTTCCTCCAATCAATGCAGGCTGCCCAATGTCCTGATATAATTTTGGGATCATTGGGTGATTCGGGGGGAAAGCCCTGGTTGATCCTTTCCGATGAACAAGTAATGTCTTTTCTTCTCCATCCACAATATGTTTTTCTACTTTGGCAACATTATGGCATACATCATACACGAGATGCATTTCCATTTCTTCTGGAGTCTTTTCAAACACCTTTTCAAAAGCTCTCCTCGCCAGATATGTAATGCACGACCTGTTTACCCAAGCATAATTCGCAGCAGCAGACATTGCAGCAAGATAATTCTGCCCTTCCCGACTGTTTATCCTAGCACAAGATAATTGTCGATCATTCGGTTTGATCCCATCTCGATACATGGCCTTGTCCATCTTTTGTAACGCGTCTGTAGCAACTTGATGTCCCAACCCCCTCGATCCCGTATGTATCATGACGCATACCTGTCCCACCCTATCGACTCCCATACATTTCGCCGCCGCCTCGTCATATATCTCCTCCACAACCTGTACTTCGACGTAGTGGTTACCACCACCCAAAGTTCCAATCTGGTTTAGTCCTCTCTTTTTCGCTTTGCTCGATACCCGGTCTTTATCTGCCGTATTCATGCATCCATTTTCTTCGCAGAATTCCTTATCTTCCTTCCAAGCATACCCCTTCTCAATAGCCCAATCAATCCCTCTCTGCAAGATATCATCTACATCCTCTTCTTGTATAGGAATCACTCCCTCTGTCCCAACTCCCACAGGTATATGATCAAACAGACTCTGTGCCAATGCTTCCCTCACTTCACCAGTCACATCATCCTCTGACAGATTAGTTCTCAAAAGTCTCACACCGCAATTAATATCAAAACCTACTCCGCCCGGAGAAATCACTGCTTCCTCGTCTGCCATATCAAATGCTGCAACATTCCCTATACAGAATCCATAACCGGAGTGTACATCCGGCATAGCAAGACATCGCACGATCCCTGGTAAAGCAGCTACATTTGCCATTTGTTTGAGGGCGGGGATGAACCCTCCCATCTTTTTTGGAAGAAATTTGGTGTTACTTCCCCCTTTGTCACACTCGCAGGAGCAAGATTCTCTAAGTTCGGCAAGGAGAATTTTTTCGAGTGGTTGGTTAACGATTACATCTGCGGGTATTGTCATGTTTGGCACGAAGCCGATGTTGACTCTGTACCTGTTGGCATTAATTTTTTCTAGAAAAGTGAGCTCTTGTTGGTATGTCCGTATGATGGCGTTGGTGCTGGTGCTGGTGTTGGTGTTGGTATCTATGCTATCATCGGCAGTATTGGAAATATCTTGAGCGCGCTTGTCTTTCCTCTTTTTTTTGCGCTTGTTTCTCTTTGCTGTTTTATGAAGGTTAGTTTTAGTTGCATCCTCTTCGTTTGCTCCTCCTTCTTGGGCTTTTTGGTTTATATCCTCTTGTTCTGCTATGGATGGAATGATGCTCGGCGTTTCAAAATCCTCGCAGTTTGTTTCATCCGTCGGTCCTTGGCTGCTCATGGATGATGAAATGTATGTTCTATTAGTGCTCGAATACGATAGAATGTTATTTTTTCTGTTTGTTTTTTGCTGTTTGTGAATAATGATGAGGAGTGATGACTGATGAATGATGAAGCATCATGAAGCATCTTTCGTCCTTTTCTCATTTCTCTCAAAGCAGATCGTCTCTTTTGTTCGAAAAAAGGGAGGAGGGAGAAAGGATTCTGAAGGGATGAGAGCCAATCATTCCATCTTTGTTTGGTTGGGATTGCCTCATCTTTTGAAAGCATAAATGGCATTTGGAATTTGGCATCCGTAAATAATAATACATCCATTCTGACATATCATTGATCATTGATCATTGCACTCAGTATCGATACATAGTATTTACTAGCAAGCAATCCACCAAAAATTCCTTTGAAATGACCGAAGTCAAGGAGACTACCAATGCTGGCTTGGCTCTCTACGCCACCCAAGAATACAAACCCGGCGAACTCATCCTCAATGAATCACCACTCATGACAGTTTCTCCTAAAACAACCTCACAAATCACTGCCATCCGATCCCAATTCCAAAACATTAAAACAGTAAAGACAATTACGCAAGAATCTCCCATTGGTGACCTAGATATCCCTTCCTCCATCGCCGTCAATGATCGCAACGCATTCAGACAAATGCTGCTGGCCGTCGCATCCTTTGCTCTCCTAGTAGAACAAGAACAAGAACAAAAACAGATCCTCACACTCTACCATCCCAACCTACAAGATTCCGATCAAAATACAAAAGAAGAAAATTTATTGATCCAATTATCCAAGGAAGCGTTCACGTTCCTCCAGCGGCAATGCAAGCCCTCCACCAAACTTTCTTCACTAATGGAAAAAGAACCGACGCAATGCTTGCAAATTATGCTCATCTATCGTTGCAATGCATTCAAGGGGGGAAACATTTATGAAAACACAAGCAGAATCAACCACTCCTGTGATTTCAATGCGGTAGTTTCTACCGACCCTTTTGCCAAAGATGATTCCATACAAATGATTCGGGCCGTTTCGTTGATCCGGAAGGGAGAAGGGATCTATATTTCGTATTTGGGTAGTTTCACATTCGCAGATGTTTGGGTGAGAAACGAGAGGTTGAAGAGGGAGAAATTCTTTGAGTGCCAATGTAGACGGTGTGAGTTAAATAGGAAGGAGGGGGATCTGGCAGGGAGCGTTCCTTGTTTTAAATGTCATCCGAGGGAAGGGAGGTATTTAGAGGAGGATGTGCAGTATGATGATGGAGCATTGGAGGTTAATTACTGTGCGCCCTGTGTGGTTGATGCTTCAAAAAATAAGATGGTTTATAAATGCGGCAAGTGCGGGATTGTGGAGTGTGATGTGGTGGCAGAGAATGCCATGGAGAAAGCGATGGAACGTGTCATTTCTCATTTGGAGGATGGGCTTATGCATCAAAGTGAAATTGATGATCAGGAGGATGAAAGGGCTCAAAAGATAGAGATGACAGAGAGGTTGGCGTGTCTAGCAACGTCCGTGCTGGGTGCCAAGCATTGGGCGTCGAATTTATTGCTTTTTGTCAATTTGTCGGCTAAATTATCTTTGCTTCATGCCACTATGCTGTGCAAGAGTGTAAAGGGTGGGAAAAAGAAAGAGGATGATGATGCAGAAGTCATGAATGATATTGCAGAGTGCATTGATTCTCTTGAAAGGGTCATTGCTTATGTCGAATCCTTGTCGCTTAAGTGTCATTTTGGGCATTTGGTTGGGAACGTGTGCGTAGGTGTGGCTAGAGTCTTGGTTGGATTTGGTGATATTAAGAGTATGAAATATGGTAGTTCATTTGCGGAAAGGGTTTACGACGACTACTTTCGGCTAGGGTTCGAAGGCGAAGGAATGGAGAAGGTAGTGGATACGCTCATAAAAAAGAATTCTGACAATCAAGAGGAGGATAGACAGGAGCCCCAAAAGAAAAAGCTAAAAGTTAAATATGGATGAGTACTTCAAAGTTTCATGACTGTTTAGTTAGCTAGACTGTAAGTAAAATCTCGTAGGAATATATCGCGATAGACCCTGTCAGCATCTGGCGAATTCGCACCTATGATGGCTACAACCACGCATATGATAGATAGGAATGCCAAAAACATACCATCTTTTCCCAAGTAAACGGATTCTGCGAGTTTTTGCTTCAGCCTGTCACATTCGTCATCTTTTGAATTGATGGACAATATGATCACCGACTCGTCGCCTAGCGAAACGGATATGCATTCACCATCTGCTGAAAAACTTAATAAATCCGGGTTTCGTGCATCTGGTTGTATAGACGGTGTGAAGGGAAGAGTGTGCGAACATAAGTAGTCGATCGTTCCCATTATACGTTTCACGGAAGAATCGCAATCAACCACATTGGATGTCGCTTTTGTGTTTGGTCTAGTATGCGTTTTATTGCTAATAGCAATTCCAGTAGAACAAGTGCAGTCACCAGCCTTGACCTCGTGGCATCCATCCAACATTCGAATATGATAGACTATTGCGATGCCATCTTGAGTAACGCAAGCTAATGTGCTGCTCTGAACATGGTAGGTGATATCAAGCAGAAAGTTATCGTGGATATCGCGAGGAACGGCGGTCGCGTCATTACCTAATATGTGCTTACGTGACTTCAGCCAGACATCCTCATCGCTCAAAATTATTCCATTTACCCAATCGATCAGCACGAAGTAGCCAGATGAGAATGCTACCAACGCAAGGAGCGTATTTGGAATGAGGTAGTGAAAGATAATGTTCCCATGGTTTTTTTTACCTTTCTTTTGAGAAGAAGATAAGATTGAATCATCAGTCAACATGGCAGATGCCATCGTAAAGTTTACCTCTGTTGCTGGTGAAGAAGTGATAATAAAGGCTTGAGAGGTAGTGTTTCCAGAATCGATAAACTTGGGAAAGGTGTAAAATAAAAGACTTTTCCCCTCACAATTGACGGACAGAATAGTAACTGAACCGAGATCGTCCTCGATCTTTCCAATCAATATGTCAACGGCATCTCTCCCACCAGGTAGAGGTATACTACCTAAAACCTTCGTAGATTTTTCGATGAAGATATCCGTCTTGTCACACGGGCTAGCAGTAATTTCGCCATCATTAGGTAACTTTGGTGCTGTAGAAACAACTGTTAAGCAGCCAGTCGAAACGTGCGCGAAAACAAGAAGGTTGTCAACCCAAGCACCGCATGTGATTCTCTTCTTGTGCCTAAGTGGCACAATAACAGTCCGAGCCTGAGGTAGGATTGATGACGCATTAAACACATTACTCTTTGAACTATCGATTCCTCCCGGTTTCTTGCTTGCTTTCTTGTTTTGATATGATACTAGTGAAGCAGCATTATTGTGAAGAATCATTTGGCCCTTGCTAGTGCCAATTGCGACCCATTTCGATGCTGGTATGAGATGACGATTCTTTTCCTGTAACTTTGAATTGCTCACTGATTTGCTGTCAGATTTTTCGTCGTCGTTCTTTTTATTATCGCCTTCTTCGTCATCAAGGTATGCATCTTCCTTGCGAATTTCGGATGTTTCCCAAAACGAGCACGTTATTTCACCATTGATGACAGAATTGGCATTATCTATCGTTGTGCCATTTCCCCTGTTGCCTCTTGGTACTTTTTTACCACTGCGTATTATTGCTGCAGGAGAGCCCGATGATGTGGACGATAATTCCATTGGGTATGCAGCATACTCCATCGAGTTTTTGATTAATAGTCTTGATCGTTTCTTCTTCTTCTCGTCGTATTTTGATTTTCCTTTGTCATGAAAGATATAGTTTGCTAGGTACCATTCCCAAAGGGGGAAAAGTGATTTGTTGTCATCAGTTAATATCACCTCCCATCCTACTGTATCCTCTAAAGAATTGTTTGCCTTAATGATGATTCCATCTCCGTCATTGTACCTCAGCTCCCTTCCGTCGATACTCATTTTAAGGTCTTCGCATGAAACATGTAGCCATTCAGGTATATTCCAAAAAGAAATAGCAGTATTACCCGGTGAAACAGAATTGATGGAAGGTTTCTTCTTTTTGTTTGTCAGACTGGTAGTGACAGCCGCAAATGAGTTTGAGGTTCCTTTCCGACGTTGAGTGATAGTCAATGTTGTACCATCTGTATTCCAATCCAACCCAGTTACTTCCGTCGAAGTGCTGCTATATGGGAGGTTAATGTGAAACACAAGCTGCGGTCGAATAATATTTGGAGATGCTCCATTTCCAATTTTAGTATATTCTTTTCTGGAAGGCTTGGATTTCAGGGGCTCGGAATCGGAACCTTTGACGGTATCACCAGGATTCACTCTTTTGGCCCCGAATATTCTTCCATCGTCAAATACTTCGTATTGAAACATTTGACAAGAATTCTTCACCTCTTCAAAAAAATGTGTAGCAAGCGGTTCGATGATTTTTGTTGTCACGTTCTTTAACATAGATTTGACCTTGTAAGAAAGTTTGCACGTTTTGCTACTTGGCTGTCTATCCTGTATCGAATCTTCCTCTCCTCTGTTAAATGTAGTATCATCACCATCATCGCCATTATCGTGCCCATTTGCTGTGGTATCTACTCTTGTATCTACGCGTGCGTCATCATTGACTAAAGGGGCTCTCTGATATACAGTCCGTCTTAGACCGCATTTCGCTTCCTTCTTTGGTGCACTATCATTTTCACATTTACCAATTGGATTAATCCCATTTCCAGACTCCGTCCCCGTGCTGACCATTCTCTGCGTAGGCAAACCAAAAAGTTCGCACACTTCATCGCTTAAGTTAAACTCTGTGCAATGTGCAAATGTCCCTTCGTCAAATACTAATATGTATACATTACTCCCAACGGCGTGATTGGGAGCCTGCGTTCCCGTCCCAACATTCAAATTTTGATGTGCCACCCCTGACGAATTTCCTGTTGATATCGATCCACCTAGACTGCTTGGATTACTGCCACTATTATTAGCTCCCGTGAGTGAGTGGATGCTGATCGGGCTGGCGATGGCAAGCAGCTCTGCATTTTTACAAAAGTTTGAATTTGGCGCCCACAAGTTATGGCAGGCGAGGCCAGTACTATCGCAATTTTTTGTAGTTGCTGGTTGCAATAAATTGGAGCTTGTCAATGACAAAGCATGGGTTTGATTGGTGCTCGGATTGGTCTGCTGGGAAGATGACTGTACTTCATTTTGTGCTAGACGTTGCTTTCGTTTGAGTGCCTTGCCTGATATACTGGAGTTTGCCGCAGAATCAATCTGAGCTGCAGTCACAGGATCGTCCAATACATGAGCACAATTAAAATTAGTAGCATCAGCGCTTGTGCTGCCCTTTGGACAGTGAGGGACACTGCTTTCTGTTCCGTCTGTTGATTTTTCCGTGTCTTTGTTTGCTCTCTTGATCTTATTGTTGGGTCCAGATACTGCAGGATTCGTATGAAATTTGTGGCAGTCCTCGAGGCACATTTTTGGAAGTCGTTTTTTGTTTGTTCCAACAATTTTCTTTTTCTTTTTGCTTGGGCTTGGAGCTTTATTTGTAGGTTTACTTGCAATTGCGTCTTCCGCTGAGGTTGCCACGTCGACCTCTAAGTGTAAGCTCATCTCTGGCTCTTCTTTATACAGAACAGCATCATTCAAGGAACGAGCAGCAGCATCATTTTGGGCGAATTTTCCTTCATCCTCCATTTTCATTTGATGTGCTGAAATGGACTTAATTCTTTTAGTTTTTTATGCGTGTTGTGCTATCTATATCTATGCTCTATCTATTGTTATCTCGTGAATAATAATGTTGAGGAGAGATGGATTTTTTTGTGTTCTGTTTCTGCCTGTTTTCTAGTTTTATGAGGTTTTATGTTTTACTATTTTTGGGTTGGGAGTTGAGTATTCTATTTCATAACCTATTGTGGAGTAAAGCAGCCTTTGAAGATAAGATTCAGATATCTATCATCTATT
>Ga0136553_1000759_pt1 | contig 10886 bp, 13 predicted proteins | sample AntRauTorckE5430_FD_101384 | JGI IMG/M metagenome (GOLD analysis project Ga0136553, IMG submission 101384) | Saline lake microbial communities from Rauer Islands, Antarctica - Metagenome Torckler E5 #430 | ecosystem: Environmental > Aquatic > Non-marine Saline and Alkaline > Saline | place... | reverse complement strand
GGGCATATAACCCTGTACCCGCAGTCGCTGATCCCAGAACAATCCCAAGCATTGTCGTTTTGCATCCTTGTCTTGTCGTTCAAGGATGAATTTCGGTGATTTTCGGGCCTCGATCTAGGACACGGGTTGGACACGGTGCGTGGGACAATCCGCGAATTGATCCGATTACGGCACATCCTCGCGCAGAAACTGACGCCCCTTGCAGCTCTTCAAAGCATTTCCCGATCCGTGATCAGGCTAGTTGGCATTGCGCGGTTCGGCCGCCCACGCTCTGCGGTTATTCCCCGTCTGCGGAATGCCTCAAGCGCGGCTCGATCTTGTCTTTCAGCAATGCGATCAATTCTGGGTCACCGCGCTCGTATTCGTCCGGGATGTGCAGTGTGATGATGCGGTTGTCCGGCGGGCGGTGCTTGAATTTTTTGCGGATGCGTTCGCGGTGGTGGCTTTCCATCGCGAAGATCATGTCGGCGGACGCAACCAGCTCCTTCGTCAACGGGCGCGGCGCCTCTGAATCCGTCCCGGCCGAGATCACTACAATACCGGGTGTGTAGCGGAAGACATCTTCAGCGGTCGGGCTTCTCAGCTTGTTGGCGGTGCAGACGAACAGGATACGCATGGCAGCATATTAGCAGGCGATCGGCGTTTGTGCATTGCCCGCAAGCCCTGTTGTCCAGATTTTGTGGTGTCGGCCACGTGGTTCGGCACTCCCGTACACCGGCGTTTTGTCCTGTCCCCGGCACCGAAAATCAGGCGCATGGCGTTTTGATCCGCGATCGCTTGGCGCTGCGACATCTCCGTCTCCTGCCTTTCTGCAAGGGCAACCCGCATTGCCAGACCGTGCGCGAAGCTGGCGCATAACGCGGGGTTCAGCGCTGCAACTTGCTTTGTCGGCTCCCCCGCTTCCCTCGCTCCGCTCAGTCACGGTCCCCCCAACAATGCGTTGCAGCCGCCCCGACGCATGCGCCGGACGCGTCGGCATCGGCTGGCATGGGGCCAGCCCGCAACGAAAAGGAGACTAAAAATGACTGACGCAACGCAAACCCAAACGCAGGACAAGCCGTCCGGCACACGCCCGAAATTCCGGGCCTGGCTGGTGCAGGACACGCCGGAAGGCGAAGCGCACTGGACCGAGCTCTCGGGCCTCTGGCCAACCAAATCTGGCAAGGGCTTCAAGGGCAACCTGCGCACGCCGCTCGCCGCGACCGAGGGCCGCCTCGTGATCCTGCCGGCCACGTTCAACCCGCACAGCGAGGAGAAGACCGATGAAACTGATCCCCGCTAGTGAATACCGGAAACTCATCGAGCAGGGCCGCGCGACCGCCGCGGCCTTCGCCGAAGGGCAGGAGCAGCCCGATCACAAACCCGTTGTGAAGCTGTTCACCCCCGATGCGAACTGCACCTGGCTGATCGCCGAGCTCGATCCGGACGAACCGGACATCGCCTTCGGGCTGTGCGACCTCGGGCTCGGCTGCGCCGAACTCGTCAGCGTGCGGATTTCCGAGATCGAGAGCGTCCGCGGTGCCTTCGGGCTTCCGGCGGAACGCGACCGGTTTTTCCGGGCCAATCGCAGCCTTGGCGCTTATGCCGCCATCGCCCGCGACAACGGGGGGATCGTGACATGAGCACGCATATCACCGATCAGCACGTCAGCGCCTTCGAGGCGCTGACATCCGGCGAGTACAGTAACTTCGCGCTGCTGTCATGCCATGTGAACGGCGCGCCCGCCGCGGCCATCGTCGCCGTGAACGAAGACGCCGGTGACTACCGGATCACGCCGCTTTTCGTCAGCGTCACGCCCGATATGGACCTGACCGATCACGATGGCGTCCCGGCGGGAGGTGCATCATGAGCGCCACCAAAACCTACCGCATCGACTGGGAGGGCATAGCCCTCTCGGTTCGCTGGACGCCGAACTGGCTCAATACGGAAATCAACGGCTATCCGATTGCCCATCTCGAACTGGTCAGCGATGATCGCGTGCCGTTGCCGGTCACCGAGACTGGCTACCGCTCGCACTTCACTAGCCGTGAAGCCGTCGAGATCGAAGGCGGCCCGGTCGCCTATGCCCGCAAGTGGCTAGACGTGGAGTCACTGTCCGATGCGTGGAAAGCCCGCGAAGCCGCTGCCCGCCAGATAAGCCTGTTCTGATGGCTCGCCGCAGAAAGCCGGCCCCCGACGCCCCGCGGCGCCGGGGGCTTGCCGCGCCCATGCCACATCGTACATCATAAACCCAACAACAGCCATGCACCTTGTCCGACCGGCCCGTTTCGTCATGCCCGAGCTGAAAGTCTTTCCGGATCACGAGCGCGATGAGATACGCGCGCGATTACAGGCGTACCAGGAGGCGCATTCGATCGGCGCGCCGAAGCTCCAACTCTGGATGGAAATGATGCTGGATGTCAGGGATCAACGCTATATCGATCTCCGTTCCTTGCAGCGTTTTCTGGTTGATAAGGGGCGCACTGACGACGAGAAGGTTGTCCGCTATAGGAAGTTTCTGAAAATCGTTCAGGCCGACCGGCGTATCGACGGCATTGTCGATTACATGACATGGCGACGCGAGGAGGAGCACAATCAAACGCCGCCCGCCCTCGTTCAGAAATTCGCAGAGCACCGAAGGCAATTGGCGGCGCTGCAAGGCCGGTATCTGGTCCATAGGCGGCCGTATGGCACCACGCACAGCGAAAGCGGCAACTATGGCAGTGCGCTTCTCTCCGTTTTTGTCCCGTCGGAATGCGGGCGGTTTCTGAAATCTTACTACGCCTTCAGTTTCCGGCCGAGAGATACCGACATGGAAAATCTGCGGGCCGAAATGCGCGTGAAGGGCGAAGGCGGCGGTCAGGATTATGGCATGCTCTTTCCCAAAGGACCGGAGAACTTTCTTCTCGTGCACGGGAATGAGATCGCCATGTTGCGAAGCGCAGCGATGACCTTGGCCGAGACGCCGATCATGGAAGGCCCGTTGATGCAGGATGAAGAGTTGTCTGAGGGGCTATTGACGCTACGGCTCGAACGCGTAGCGGGATTAGAAACCCGGCTGCCGAACAAACCGGAATGGCTGCACGATATTCCCGATCTGTCAGGCCTTCTCCGGGACGATCCGCCGTAGCCCGCCTCTGTCCGTTTCAGCCCGGCACGGCCATCGACCCTTCGGGCAATATGGCGCGTGTCCAACTCTTGTCGCGGCATAAAAATCCGCGTAAAAGTGAATTTAAATCAACAGGATCGTAGGCTCTCCGCGGGATAGGGAGCAGGCTTTAAGATTTTGCTAAACTTGTAGCCGTATCCTGAACTCATAGGTCGTTAGCAGGGAGTACAAGATGTGCGCGGGGTCCCCGCGCCATCTTGGGAAGGGGGCTCAAATGCCGCCCCCGTTCCATCCCCGGCTAGTGCGGAAAGCACCTTGGAGACCGATTCCCGGCCCCCGGTGTTTCCGCAGGCAGCATGTCGTTGCTGCACCGCGACCAAAGAGCCTTCGTGCCCTTTGGAAACCAGACGAGGGGCTTCCGCGCCCCTTCGATCCCACGGCCAGGGCTTTCGCTCCCTGGACCACGACCGGTGTTTCAGCACCGGCTTTGACCAGAGGGAGACTTCGGCTCTCCCTTTGGAAACCCATCGATCAGGGCGGTCGCGCCCTGAACGGCGACCAGCAAATGCGCGCTGGACCACGAGCGTTGTGAAACGGACGTGCTGCCGGTGTGAGGGGGTGAAAGGAGCAAGCGATGCCCGGCAGTGGCAGCGAAACCAGACAGCGCCAGTTCACACTCAAGGCGCGCTTTACCGAGCAGGAAGCCGCGCTCGTGAGATCACAGGCGGACGCCGCCGGTGTGCCCGTTGCCGGTTTGATCCGCTACGCCGTTCTCGGCCAGACGCCCCTGCGCTCGACCCGCACGCCGCCGATGGATCGTGAATTGGCCGCAGGCATGATTGCCGCGCTTGGACCGATCGCTTGTGCGCTCCGCCAGGCGCATGCGTCAGGCGATCTCGATGCGCTTTCTGAAACCATCATCGCCGCGCAGCGTGATCTGTCCGAAATGCGGACAGTCCTGCTGTCGTCGCTCGGCCGGGAACCGTAAGGGGGCTGCCATGATCCTTAAAGGCAGCGCCCGGTCCGGCGGTTCCGATCTCGCCACCCACCTCCTCAACGCCTACGACAATGAACGCGTCGAGCTTGCCGATATCCGCGGCACCATCGCCGATGATCTGCACGGCGCCTTCGCGGAATTCGAGGCCGTGGCGAGCGGCACAAAGGCGAATAAACCGCTCTACAGCTTGTCCGTCAATCCGGCGGAACCGCTCACGCGGGAGCAGTATATCGAGGCCGTCGAGGCCATCGAAAACAAGCTGGGATTGACGGAACAGCCGCGCGCCATCGTCTTCCACACCAAGGACGGCCGCGAGCATTGCCATGTCGTCTGGTCGCGCATTGACGGCAACGAGATGAAGGCGATTCACATGGCCCATGATCGCCGGAAGCTGTGCGACATGGCCGTGCGCTTGGCCGAGCAATACGGACACGATCTGCCGGAAGGGCTCAAGGCGTGGAAGCAGCGCGAGCAGTTCAAAAAGGACAAGCTCGAAGCGACGCTCGCCGAGAATGCGCAGCAGCAAAAATCCGGCATCACGCCCGCGCAGCGCCGCGACGAAATCACTGGCGCTTATCGCGAGGCCGACAGCGCGGTCGCGTTCCGTCATGCGCTCGAAGAGCGCGGCTATATCCTTGCCCGTGGCGATCGCCGCGCCTTCGCCGTCGTGGACCGGTTCGGTGACGTGCATTCTCTCTCGCGCCACCTCAAGGATGTCAGCCGCAAGGACATGCGTGCGCGGATGAAAACGCTCGATGCGGCGTCATTGCCGTCGGTTGCGCAAGCTCAGGAGCAAGCCCGCGCGCAGCAAAAAGCCAGCCAGGATCGCGCCCGCGAACAGCGCGCTGCCGAGGAAACTGTCAAACGCCACTCGGCCCAAAAACGCGTCGCCATGGAGCGCGCCCAGGCCGCCCGCTGGCTGGCACTTGCGCAGAGGGAACAGGCGCTGTTTTTAACGCAGCAACAGGAGCGCATGGCGCTGCATGCTGCGCAGAAGGCGGAATCTGGCGGCGTGATGTTCCGGGTGCGCTCGAAGGTCGCTGATCTGGTGGCCGGTACGCCGGCGCTGCAATCGGTGCTCGGGCATGTATCAAACCGCGTCGGGCTCGATCCGCGTGAGCGGCACAAGCTGGAAAACGAGCCGCCTGACTGGTCCAGCCCGAGGGGCGCACTCCAAAGGGCAGAAGAAATCACTCGACAAGATTGACCGGGGTGAGCGCATGGCGCTCGATCGTGATCTCAAGCGGGAAGCGCTGGCTGCGCGCGCCGGACCGGCGCGGCGGGCCGTGCCCAAGCAAGAAGAGAAGGTGGCGCGCACCGATCCGCGGTTGCTCCACGAAGACGGGCTGGGCTCGGCCTTCAATGACAAGGCGCAGGATGCCCACGCGCGCCGTGATGATGAGAGCGAAGGTGAAGGCCGCCAGCTGCGCGAAAGCTGGGACGAGGCGCAGAAGCAGGACAAACGCCCGCATCGCACCGATCCGCGGCTCCTCGAAGAGGACGCGCTACGGGAAGAATTTGATGAGGCGGCGCAGACCCACCGTCATGACCCTGCCGATGAAAGTGAGGGTGAGGATGGCAGCCGTCTGCGCAAGAGCTGGAAGCAGCGCGCGCAGGACAAAGGTCACCGGCGCGGCCGCGGTCGCGGCTACGGCATGAAGCGTGACGGGGATTGATAATTGCGCCGCCAATTTGGCAGAACTTGCATGAGGCGAGGATAATCTGATGAACGACAATGAAGATGAAGTGACCGTGACGATTACGCTGAGCCGGAAAGCTTATGAGGCGGCCGAAAAGCGCGCGAAGGACCCGCATGGCCCGATGCGGGAAATGGCAGGGTTTGTATCGGCAACGGAGTATATCGAGCGTATGGTCGAGGTCTCATTGGAAGAGTGACAGGCGCCTTGGTGGTCATGCCATGCACTACAGGATGGCTGACCGGGGCAGTGTACCGGTTCCGGCGCGTCTCTTGCGCATCTTGGGAATCGAAATTTCAGGAATCGCCGCCCGCAATGAGCGATGCACGCGCGTCGAGGAACGTGGTCTGCAAGGCTTCGTGACCGTGAAGCCCCTCAATGCAGTAGGCGTTGAGGAATTGTCGGCCCGCGAATAGCTTTCTGTCGGTTTCAGTCAGTTTTGCTTGCGCGCAGATTGTGTGCCATTCGCCGGCAATCGTCGCGATCTGGTTCTCAATGATGCCGATGGCAGTCTCCTTCTGGAGCAGGAAATCCGCCGCTGTATCGATGCAGCCGCCGAGGGTGCTCATCCGGTTTTCACCCTTGATCAGCATGGCTTGCGTTGCCTCATTACCCGTTCTGCCCTGCGGGCAGATGTCATAGGCGGGTGTGAGCGAAAGCATCTTGCCGTCCCAGAAGGCGGCATGGTTGCGGGCGTGATCGTCCGTGTTGCCGCACAGGATGTTAAATGCGATCCGGCCATAGAGCTCTTTGAGCGTCTCCTTCGGGTTGGTGAAGCGGTGGCGGACGATCTCGGCGAAATCTTCGTAGGACGCATAGCGCGCCATCATCTCGTCGAGTCCGAGCATCGTCAGGGCCGAAACCATGGCGTTCCGTTGCCATCCGCTGTTTGCCTTGACGCGGTCGAACCGTTCGATGAGCAGCACGTCCTTGCCGCCGGCTTCGATCAGGGAGACGGGGGCGACATCGAGGCCGCACGCAGCAGCCAGTTTCATGGCGATGAATTCCGCTTTTACGACGCTGTAGAGGTCCGTGCTCGACGAAAATTTTGCGATCAGCTTGCGATCGCCGCGATCGATCAGGGCCTTCGGGCGGGCGCCGCCGATCGATGTCCCGTGATTGAGCGCCTGGTCGAGCGCTGGTGTCAGCGGCACGCCTTTTTCGATGCGTTCAGCCGCTTCAAGCAGTTCCTCGTAGGATGCCTCTGCCTTCACGCGCGGGACGTATTCGGTGGCGGACTCCTGAAAGTCGAGGGCACCGATCCGGTCCGAGCCCGATTCAAGCAGATAGGTCAGTTCCGTAATATCACGGGCTTCGGCTTCCGGTGCTTTGGCGCCGACGAGCCGGTTGATGATCACGCGGCGCCCCCAGGCATCAGGGGAGCCGTCACGGATAGAGCTGGGCATGGATAGGCCGGGTAGCGGTTCGATCACGCCTTGACGTAGCGGGAGTTCCGGCTCGTAGATAGGAATAGCATTCTTGCGACGGCGATAGCTCGCGCCATAGGTGAATAGCAGGCGGTCGCCATCCTGCGTCAGCCGTCCGGCCACGACCGGATCGGTTTCACCCGGCAGCCAAATCCAGACATAGGCTTCGCGCGCGTCGATCCTAGAAGTCATCATCGACCTCCTTGCCGGAAGGACGGACGCTTTGCGGGAGCAGGGTCAGTTTTTCATCGAGGCGGGCATTGTGCATGGCGAGCGTGCGTTCGTCGGACTGGAACAGGCGCACGCCAATGATCGCGGCGACCTCGAAGACGATGCCGACCTCCGGGCCAGGGGCGCCTTTCTCGATGTTGTAGAGTGTCGTGCGGCTGATCCCGGCGCGGTCAGCCAGTTCCTGTGCCGTCATCCCCTGTTCGGTGCGCCCGACACGGATCAGCTTGCCCAGCAGCGAAAGCGCTTGTTGTGTCACACGGGAATAGCTTCTCTTGCGCTTCATCGCGCACCTGCCTTGTTTGTTCGTTTAATTGAACGCGACGTCGCTCGGCGTTCAGATTATTAGACATCATAGCGCACATGGCGGCGCCCTGTCAAATTGATGTGCGCTTTAATGAACTTGAGGCACTTTTGTGTTCAATTAGTTGGACATAAATGGTGAGGCATAATCGTGCGACCAAGCGTCACTCTGGATGCTCGGCTTCTTCTGGCTGGAATACTGTGGGGGACGGCCTTCCCCTCGCTGCAACCCGCCTCTGGCGGTTTTCCACTACCCCTTCCAGCGGGGGCACCCCGCAACGCCCCGGTTCTGGTCCTGCAACGGAGGATTTAGGGGCTGAACGTCGGCAGAATAACTTAGAAACTGCGGCCAGGGCTCTTTGAGAAATGCCCTTCCAGTGTACCAACAGTGCACAGAATGGATAAATTCTAAAGAGCTCTGAGCCTCACCAGCAAAGCAGGGGGGGCGTGGGTGCCCTGCATCGTCTCCGCCGCCGCACCCCCATCAACAAGTGAGGGGTGACGGACGGCTCCGGCGAAGCAGGGCGACTTTTCCCTAGGCTCGGAATATCTTCAGAGCGGCTTTCGCCAAGCTGTCAACACGTTCACTCACCTCGTCAGTTGTCCACGAGGTATTTGCTCCAATATCACGATTCATGCGGAGGCTCGATGCCTGAAAAACGGTCCTCTTTTTAGTAAACATCTTATTGCCAAGTTTGTCGTTCTCCCCTGGCGCCGCGATTGTGAGATTGCCAATGGATTGTTTGCACGCAGCATGAATTCGCGGTGGATCGCGTCACGATGCTGAGTTTGAAAATGGTGCTTTATGCGCATGGACGAAGCCGCTCGCGCGGCATTCGCCAAAGCGGTCGCTCAGGCAAGGCGTGTCGCTCATCCCATCACCAATACGCTCAAGCTCATCAAAGCATGTCATGCAACGCATATCCGCCTGGCATGGTGCATTACGTCTATGCCGAGGGAGAGACAGTGGTCCAGCTCAACAGTTCCGGGCCATGGACGATCACCTATGTCGACGAAGACGACGACCCGCGCATGTGATTCAGAAACCGTCGGGGTGGTCGTGCGGGGTGGGCGTGCCTGCCCGTCAGGTCGTTTGGCCGTCACTTTCCGCACCCGCCAGGCACGCCACCGGTAAACCCGGACGTCGGAATGGAGCAGGTCATGAACGAACAACTCGTTGAACAACTCAGCACCGTCACGCTCTATGAGCGTATGGGCGCAGTCGCCGGGACCAGGAAGAGTGTCGATGGAACGATGGACGCGCATTTCAGAATCCCGTCATCAAGCCGCGCTTCCTGCCCTATCTTGAGGAGCCGGAGCGGGTCGAAGAGATCAAGCACCAGATCTGCAAGTTCTTCGAGGCGCATCGCTTGTCAGGATCACTTCCTGCCGTATGGGCGATAACGCTCGGCCGCACGCCTGCCGATCTTCCACACACCCCGTCCGAGACCCTGCACCGTGTCGACGGCTTCGCGTCCGATTGTCTTGTTGCCGCGTGCCAAGCGCACGCGGTTGCGCTGGACATTCACGGCTTCGAAGAAATGCGCCTCCAGTGTCTGGAGGATCGCCGGCACGTTCCACTCATTGTCCCCGAGTGCAGCCGGAACCGGCGTATCGATCCTGAGCTCCTGCGCGATACTGCAGACCGCCTCGCCGATCCTGGTCTGAATGTCCCTCGGGATATTATGCTCTGGATAGGGCCATCCGTCACCGCCAAGCCGGTCGCAGAAGGTGACAACGCCGATCAATGGCGGGATGCGGCGGTTCGGCGTCTCCGCGAAATGCGTCCGGATGGCGGCGATGGCGGTGCGGTCGATTTCGCGCCCCGGGCGATTCACAGGCAAGGCCCAAAGCAGGATGTCACAACGGAGAGCCTCTTCGAGCGTGGCCTGCGTGGCAACTCCGCTGCCGTCGAGGCCGGGCAGGTCGAGGATGTGGCAAGGCATACCGAGGATCTCGCCCGCGTAGGCGGTCTGTCTGTCTGTCGTGGGCGGCATGTCGGTCTCAGCCGCGTCGTGCCCGAGGAGGGCATTCGCCAGGCTGGACTTGCCGGCGCTCACCTGGCCTGCGATGGCGATGCGGAGCGGGGCGTCGGGCACGGCAAGACGGGCACGGTCGATGTTGGCATCCTGCAGGATGCTGTCGAGAAGCTCTGCATCTGACATGCGCAATCTGCCTGAGTAGAGCTCGGTCGCCGTCTTGGCGATTTCCTCAAACAAGATACGCTGGCCCACGACTTGCAACTCGCCGGTCAACATGGCGTTGTTGCCGCTTGTCACGGCGTCGCCCATCTCGCGGATGACGGCGGCAGGCAGGTTGGGGATCGCGCGGAACAGACGGTAGGCGAAATGGCCAAACCCGTAGAGCTTCCGGACGTGCTCCTGGTTCCGCCAGAGCCATAGCAGCGTGCCCACCGAGATCCGGTCGGAGATCGAGACATGTGACTTGAGGTCGCCGCGCAGCCGCGAGGCAACACGCTCGACAAGCAGTAGGGCTTCGGGGATGGTGAAATCGAGTTCGCTTTTTCCGGCCTGTCCGGAGGCGCGCGCGACGGCCCGGATAACCTCGAGTGCGAATGGCTGCATTTCCTCGACAGGGATTGGCTTGACGAGCGCCTTGTCGATAAGAGACCGCCCGGCATCGAAGGCCGCCCTTTCGGATGCCGACCAGTCAGGGTTCTCTGCGACATGGTGCTCAGCCGGTGGATCTTGGTCCGCCGCGCTCTCGCGTGCCTGTAGCCAGAGCGGGACCTTGAGACCGATATAGGCGACAAGACCAAGTGCCGCAGAGGCGAGAGCGAATTCGAGAAAGAGCCCGTTCTCCCGCAGCCACAGGAGCCCGAGAAGGAACCCGGCAAGGAAGGGCAGGCCGACTGCGACCACGCGCAAAATAATGCGCCAGCGCAGTAGTGCCCCCGTGAGCCGCTCAACGATCATGGCTTCGGGTCCGTTTGAGAGCGTCGCGGAAAGTGGCCTGCATGTCCTCGCGTGTCGGGGTTTTTCCTACCGAGAGCGCATACAGGTATCTCGAAGCGGTGCGTCCGAGTGCATAGGTCGCACCGAAAGTGAAGGCACTCGCGGCTGCGGCACCGACGGTCTGACCATAGATCGGAATGAACTTTCCGCCTTGCCGGAGCGCGATGCTGC
>Ga0136553_1000757_pt1 | contig 10894 bp, 8 predicted proteins | sample AntRauTorckE5430_FD_101384 | JGI IMG/M metagenome (GOLD analysis project Ga0136553, IMG submission 101384) | Saline lake microbial communities from Rauer Islands, Antarctica - Metagenome Torckler E5 #430 | ecosystem: Environmental > Aquatic > Non-marine Saline and Alkaline > Saline | place... | reverse complement strand
GTCGTCGTCAATTTCAATGATAAAGGCTTCCTGGGGAGGCACGATACCGTCGCCGTCGACATCATCGTCTCCTGCGAGGAGGTTCATATAAATGATGTCGCGGGCGCAATCATCATCTAATTGGAGGTTTATGAAAGAAATACTTGCAAAACTGACTTCGTAAGTTGTAACTTGTGCTGAGAGTGAGGCGTTTGCCCACGTCAACATGCACAGTGTTGACACAAGTAAGCGGGTTACTTTGTACATAATAGTGTGAATTTGTATGTCACAGCTTCTCCTTCCCGTTCACTGAACAAAGAAGCTGAATTAGAGAATAAAAAACCTACTTCACCGAGAATAACCATTGCCGTGGTCCTCACTGAAGCTTACGAATCACACGAAGAAACTGGAGCCGATTTCATCTTGCCGGATGATATCGGCTTCTTTCGTTTACGCGATTCGGAAGGGTAAACTGACTCTTTCAAAAAATGTGCACAAATTCCTAAAAAAAAGTTAAGAAATTTTCATTTCGCTGCCAAACAAACTGTCCACAAAGGCCCGTTTGTTAAAAACCTGAAGGTGCTCAATGCCCTCTCCCACGCCGATATAACGAATTGGAACACGGAAAGAATCGGTGATCCCAATGGCTACTCCGCCCTTTGCGGTTCCATCTAACTTCGTAAGGGCCAGTGCAGTTACGTCAGTTGCCTCGGTAAAAGCCTTGGCTTGCTCAATGGCATTCTGGCCGGTGGTTGCGTCCAGGACCAAGAGGACCTGATGCGGCGCAGAAGGAAGCGCCTTGGTAATTGATCTTTTTATTTTAGAAAGTTCCTTCATCAGGTTGAACTTGGTATGCAAGCGGCCTGCCGTGTCAATTATCGCCACGTCGCAATTATTGTCGATCGCGTACTTGGTCGTTTCGTAAGCCACTGCGGCGGGGTCGGTATACATACCTTTTGAGTAGAACTCACAGCCTACGCGGTCAGCCCATATCTTGAGCTGATCAACGGCTGCGGCCCGGAAGGTATCCGCGGCACCGAGGACTACTTTTTTACCCTGCTTCTGGTACTGGTTAGCAATTTTACCGATGGTGGTGGTTTTACCCACACCGTTTACGCCAACCACCAGGATGATGGCGGGGCCACCTCCTTCGGTGGGGGGCAATTCGTAACCTTCGTAGTCAACGTCGTTCTGCGCTGAAAGCAGGTCTACAATCTCACTGCGAAGAATTTGATGTAGTTCGCTGGTGTTGACGTATTTATCTTCGGCTACTCGGGCTTCGATGCGTTCGATAATCTTTATGGTGGTATCCAAGCCTACGTCGCTGGAGATCAGGATCGTCTCTAACTCATCGAGTACCTCTTCATCGACGGTGTCTTTGCCCGCTACCACTCTGCTGATCTTGTCAAAGAAGCCAGCTTTGGTTTTTTCCAGTCCTTTATCGAGGTCTTCTTTCTTCTCTTTATTGAAAAATTTCTTGAAAAAGCTCATGTCTTTTAGTGTTAGCGGTTTACGGGAAGCAAAGGTAACACTATGAGAGGGGGATTGGGTTTGAATGTATTTGTCCTTTACCGTACGAACACATAGGCTTGGCAATTCAAGCCGCCTACAAACCCTCTTCCGTTCTCTACATTAGTAGGTAGAAGGGTTGGTTCGGCGAAGATGTTTTCCTGGTTAGCAATAGCGGTGGCCCGTGCATCCAGGTACTCAAAAGCCAGTGGATCGATAGCGCAGATGCGCACCGTAGTAGTATTAAACTCGAACAGTTCTATGCGTGCCAAGTATAGACTATCCCCGAGCTCGTCTCGCCCACGGAGAAAGTCCGCAATCTCCTCCCTTCGCCTTCCGGAAGCGGGCCGTGTATCCCGGTTGACGGTTACCAGGTAAAAATCATCTCCGGGCAAGTTGGGAATACTCGCGTTGAGCCATAAGTCAGTGAAACCGTTCTGTGTTTCAGTTTCGAAGGCAAAGGCAGCAGCATCTACAGGCAAAGAATCCAGAGGGATAGCAAATTCCGCTTGAACACGCTCCCCTGCGTACTCGGCAGAGATCACATAACTTTCGCCGGGGCGCAGTAAAGCACGGTCCAAGCTATCCAACCGGAGGTAATAACCAGAGACTGGGTCAAAGTCAGCAAAACGCAACGGATAGTCGACGCTCCCGTCACTAATGCTTACGGTGGCATCAGGGATCTGCTGGCGAAAGCCTTGTCCGTCTGGCCGCCCACCAAGTGAAGAAATACTTCGGCGCAGATCTACCACGAGAAGGCTATCCTGAGGGTTGGGTAGACTGAAAAGAACAAGTTCCGGTGCGTAGTCATTGTTTAGTTCGGTCAGTTCCCGGCCAGCAAAATTTTCGCAAGCGCAGCAACTCAAAATAAGCAGTAAAAAAAATACCGGGCGCATAGCATTAAAACTTAAAAGAGTAAGAAATAGAAGGAACAGCGGGGAAAACTGCCTGTTGGTACACAGCGCGCTCCCCCGCTTCATTGGTACGTACTTCGAGAAAGAAGGGATTGGCGCGGGCGTAGGCGTTGTAGAGGCCAAACTCCCAGAACGCTTCGCCCCAACGCGGCGTCCTGCGCCAGCGCAGCCCCAGGTCTAGGCGGTGTATGGCGGGCATGCGGCTGTTGTTACGGCTGGCGAATACGTCTAACTCAAAAAGGGTGCTACGGGTACCAGGCAGGTCCGGGCTGGTGTAAGTGCCAAGCGGCAGGGTAATGGGTACACCGCTGCCAAAAGTCCAGGCCCAGCTTAGCGTCAAACTACTCCCCAACTCGTAGCTTCCATTGATATTGAGGTCATGCCGGCGGTCATGATTAGCTGGGAAATACGTAAAATCGTCTACTCCTCTGAGCCGCTGCTCCGCCCGCGCCAGGGTGTAAGCGAAGTTCACCGCCAGACGATTTTTCTGGTAGTTGACAGCAAGCTCAAAACCGTAAGCGCGGCCATCACCATCGGTAATATTGTCTAGAATATCCAGACGGTCCAGGCCGGTCGGGCTGTTGAGCACGTCCAGAAGGAGGAAAGTCGCCCCGTTGTCGTAGCCAATAAGTTGCTTGGTCCGGCGGTAGTATACGTTAGCCTCATAGCGCCAATAGTCGTTGTGGCTAACGGAATTTATGCCCAAGGCGAATTGGCCTCCCCGCTGCGGAGCGATATCTTTAGTCGCTGGTACCCAGAGGCTGGTCGGCAAACCAGGGCCAGAGTTCGAAAGGAGGTGAAGGAACTGGCTGGCATAACCGTAACTTAATTTCAGGGAAGTCCGGCTGTTGATTCGATAGCCTACGTTCAGCCTAGGTTCCAGACTCGTGAACGCTTCGCTGCCATCGTCTGGCCGGAAGGTGGTAAAGCGTAGCCCGTAGCGCACATTCCAGCGCTCGCCAGGGGTGAACTCATCCTCCGCATACATCGCCAGTTCAGTGGTATTGGTTTTTTGCCCGCTTACTTGGTCTGCTTCCTCAGCTACAGTTCTGGCTACGGTCCCCAGGTCAAACGTATGCCGATAAGCTGCCAATCCGAAACGGGCCGAGTGGCGACGGGAGAGGTACCAGTCCAAATCGGCCTTAAGGCCCAGATCATTGATGCGGCTTTGATAGGCCAGAGCGTAGACGGTATCGCGGACGGTCTCTTCATTGCGCACCCTAAAGTCAAACCCGGAGACAATACCCGTTAGGTTAAGGAAAGCGCGTTCACTAACCTTGTGGTTCCAGCGTGCGGTCAGTGTCCGGTTCCCCCAGTTAAAAGCGTCTTTGTTCGTTTTGCCGTTACGTGTGGTGGCAGATCCGTAATTGTCCCTTCCCGTGTAGGTGCTGAGGTAGAAGTGGTCACGCTTTCCCAGCCGGACGTTTACCTTGGCGTTAAAGTCAGAGAAGTTGAGGATGTTCTTCTCAGCGGGACCAGATATAAGGTTGAAGAGCAGGTCCAGGTAAGTCCTGCGGCCGCTAATCAAAACACCGATATTTTTGCTTTTACCAACCGGGCCTTCCAGTGTAAGCCGGCTGGTCAGCACGCCTATACCGCCACTTCCCTGCCACTTCGTGCGGCTCCCTTCCCGCATACGCACATCCAGCACGGAGCCTACCCTACCGCCGAAGCGAGCCGGGAAGCCACCACGATAGAGGTCTACGCTCTTCAGGGCGTCAGTGTTGAAAACGGACAAAAAACCGAAAAGATGCTCAGCGTTATAGACAGGAGCTCCATCCAGCAGCACCAGGTTTTGGTCCGGGGTACCACCTCGTACGTACAGCCCCCCAAAGCCTTCACGCGGGTTACCTACTCCCGGCAGCAGTTGCAGTGCTTTGAAGATGTCCTTTTCTCCTAGCAGTACGGGTTGGCGTTCTACCTGTTGTAACGATAGCCGGGTTAATCCGTTAGGTACCGAGATGTCCCGCCGCCTACCGCTGGCAGTAACCTCAATGGTGGTAAGGGCTGAAGCCGCAACTTGCAATTCAACGTTCATTGCACCCGCGTTCTGCGCCCCTTTTATAGTATCGCTGTGATAGCCGAGCATGCTGATGATTAGCACGGCCTCCCCTACCATATCGAAGGTAAAATCACCGTACTCGTTCGTGGTGGTGCCCGAGCTGGTGGCGGGATGATAAATCGTTGCTCCGAAGAGTGCCTCTCCGCTACCTACGGCGCGTACGGTACCCGTTACAAGCTGGGCCGCGAGAGGATTAATCAGCACCAAGCATAACAAGCCCGAGAAAATAATTAACCGCATGTCTGGTATTTTTTCGGCGCGAACGCAGGTACAAGGTGAGGTAAGGACAAAGTCTAAGGCCGACGAGCTACAATCACGGCGCCCTCGATGAATACTCCACCAATAGCAAAATCAGCACCAAGCCGCCTGGTAACCAGCGTCATGGTGTTTCCGCTGAAGGTCACCTCAAAGTTATCCGCGATTACTTCGTAACGAACGGAGCGAATCGTATTCAGGTCGTTATCTTCAGTTCCAAATGTTTGTAGGACGCGAGTTCCACTGCCACCAGGACGAATAGCGTTATATTTTAAAAGTATTTCGGTAGCCCCGTTCCCGGTGATCGAAAGATTACAACGAGTGGATTCGTTTTCCTCGTCGGTACAAGTACTGAAGTTAAGCCGTACACCAACCAGATCAGTAGTTAATTGGCCACCATCACGGGTTTGGTAGTCAACGGTAATTATTTCCCACTCTCCGGCAAGATCGTTGAGAAAAACTTGCTCCTTATTGCAACCGCAGCAAATAAGAACGACGAACAAGCTTAAAATAGAAAGGTATTTCATAATAAAGTATGGTAATAGGGGCTAACCAGCCACATAGCTGGTTAGCTCCTTGGTGACAAGTTCGTTAGAATCGCATACGGAAGCGTAGCGCGCCGCCTACATTGTATTGTCGCTCACAGGCAGTTTTCCAAACTATAGTCCGACCGATGTAGTCATCGCGCCGAGCACGAGGAAAATTAACATCCGCACCGAACGACTGTCCCATATAAGAAATCGTGAAGTTGAACCTAATGTCTTCAAAGTCCCCACCATCTTCTTCGTCCCAGCGGAAGGTAAGCAAGTTACCGTAATCCTCGAACCAGAAGTAAATCAAGTCGTTCCCGTAATCCCAGTTATTGTTATTCACATCATTACGGTCCGGATTCCAGACAGATTCGGTAATTAGCTGCCCTTCAGGACTGCTAAGGAAGATGTTTTCAAGACCACCAAATACACGCAAACGAAGTTCCGGCCGGCCAAAGTTTTCAAAACTCCCGATATTGGTCATGCTAATGGCGGTAATATAGGTCCCCATATCCCATTCATCCTCTTCTCGGCAAGTACCACTCCCCGTATTGGATGGAGGATTGTTACCATTACCAGTGTGCGCGACGCAAATTTCCTCATCCCCGAACATAAAGCAATCAAATTCCGGCGGGGGCATTTTAGTAAGTTCGGCGGGTACCGGTGGAGCGATAGCCATGTATAAACCTTTATCTAGAAAATACTGGCCATTATGATAAATCATCCGCTCATTTTCCTGAAGGGTAATCAGGGCGTGATCAGGTAGCAAGGCTACAAGGATACATTCCCTGTTTCCATTGGGGTAAAGAGCATCGATAGCACCACCAACAACGTTTTCTTCCGGGTCTAATAATACCGGTGGCGTAAACGCTGCGGGATTCCAGTTACCGATGCCATGTGGGACGTTAATACTCAGTAGCGGCGCACGGTTCGTCAAGTCTGCTACGAAGGCCGCTTTGAGCTCGCCAGCGGCCAACAACTCGTTTTCAGCGGCAAAAAATACCTGTTCGAGGGTGCGGCCATCTTTCATGGGTTGGTCCTTAACCATTCCGTAGATAACTTCGTAATCATAAGTTACCCGTTCACTCGCTTGGTCCTTAATAAATGAGCGCACCGTAGCATCCTCTAGTGCAACCAGTAATACTTGTTGAGTAGCGGCATAAATATCCGTTACAGGCGATTGCACACTGGCATCATCATATACTGGCATAGCTTCTTCCTTTTCACAGGAACTGAAAGCCAGTAGAAAAAGTAATAAAAGAGAGATGAAATTTCGGTAAAGCTTAAACATGGTTAGCAAATTTTATCGATGAAATAATATTATTCACGTCGGTTTAAATATGTTCCGATGCTGATTAAATAAGTGTTATCAACGGCAAGAAAACCAAGCCGTAGTCCTAAAATTCTAACAGAGGATACCGGCCCGACATTAAGCCTAACGTCTTTTGAGGAGCACCCGTCAACTGTTGAAGTTCGGCACTAATAGCGCATGCCTGACTCAGTGACAATGATCCGTTTTCAAGATAGAACCCGCCGTGGACACACGCCACCTCAGTGAGGTAAACCAGTAGGCGATTGTGGCAGGTATCGTAGTGCGCCCAACCCAGTGCAATGGCCTCTGTTTCTTCCTCGCCCGCTACTTTAGTCGTTTGGAGCCGAAGAAGGCCATTGCCCTCACCTGTCTTCTTCAAGCATTGTACGAGTTGAACAGGTGTACGCTGGCGGTGGAAGACTTGTGCTTGAGTTATGGATTTTGATATGGTGCTTTTTATTTACCTAAGAGAAGCTAGTGAGAAGAGTGACACAGAATCGTTAACTTTTTTCAATGTATTTTAAAAGACGCAAATACCTTCATGTAGCGCCCGAACAATGCCGAGCGACTGGTGCTCCACTGGTAAGGGGAAAAAAGATGACGCTTAAATACTTCGGCACCCAGCAGGTTTTCCGCTACGATTCCAATACGATGTTTAGAAGACGGTAGCTGAATGCGCAGGCCAAGTAAAGGCCGATCAGTACCGCCCGTTCCGTTCGGTGAGCCTACATGAGTAAAGGTTACGCTGGCCAGCAGGCGGTCCTTAAAAAAGGAACGTTCGGCCCGTAAAGGCAGCCACAGCAATTGCTGTTGTCCCAACAGTCCGGCATTGCGGGTGCCAAAAGAGAAGTGAGCGAATTTAGGAGCGAAAGAGAACGACCAGTGTTTACCCTCACGGCGCTCAGAAGTGATGGTACAAGAAACATCCATACTCCTGCCGTTCGTACGATCTGCCTCCCCTTCGGGAGTATCGGGAACCTCACTGCCGTAAGCCACGAAGTAAGGCAACAAGGTAATCTTAAGGCGGCTACCCCGAAAGGTCTTCACAAGACGTAAGCTCATTTGCGCCAGGTCATTGGCCAGTGCAACCGGCCGTTCAATGATCAATGGGGAGTCCTCCCCGATCAGCCGGAAGGCGTAGCCGTCGTTAGTGCGGTGGTAATGAGAATAAGTACTGATGCGTAACCCGAGATCGCGTATCACCTTTCCTGCAGATACCGTGATGTGGTGATTGACCGTGGGTGCTAAGCCTTCCGGAACACCCGCAGTGATTAACTGATTGTTGACGGGAGAATGCATGGGGAGCATATCGCCCAAGTCAAAGGATCCGCTCGACCGTTCATAAAACAGCTCAAGGTGATCATAGCCCGAAGTGCTCTTTTTGAGAGAAACTAGAAAAACCGGAAGGTGGTAGTATTTATTTGTCCACAAATGCTTTTCCGTTGCCCAGCCGCCCCGCAAACGCGCGCGCCAGCCTGAGATACGGTATTCCAGGCCGACTTTTGCGGTCAACGCCATCCGCGTTCGCCTCACCGGCAACGTGGTCAGGGTGGCAACGTCCTCCTCCCGACCTCCTGAGAGCCGCTGGTAGCCAGAATTTTGCCTTTTCTGAAACTCATGGACGCCGGTTAACCGGGCGTCAATACGGACGCGGTCGGAAAGCTTCCGAAACGTATTTGCCCGGAGGAGGTGCCGCCGGAAGTCGCTGCGATCGTCGTAAGACAAGTCGAACTCGTCAGTTTGTCGCAAACCTAAGTATTCTCTCAAGGCGCCGTCTCTGGTCCTGAAGTCGTTATTCCAGTTGATGCCGCCGAGCGCATAATCGTATTTTAAAGTAGTCCCCCCCAGCTTACCGCTGCCCAATTCAGCACTTCCGCTAACCCAACCAGAGTTTTGCCGGGTTACTTCCTGTTGGTAAAAGGAATCTGCTCCTTCAGGGTTATCAAGGTTTAGCTGGCGGTTATTGGCAGAAAAGCGGAGCCCTCCGTTTATGCGGAGTTTTACTTTTTCGGCGACGTAGCGGTAGTCCAGTTTATTGAGCGAGAAAAGCTCCTCTGTAGGTTGGGATTGCCGCCATGAGAAAGGAGTACCGTTTACAGAGGTGATATCCTGCCCGGAAGTAGAGATGCCATTGACACGAAAACTATAGCTACCGAAGTAGAGATCGGATTTGCCAAGCGGCCACTTCCCGGCTACGCCAGCCAGAGAGCGTTCTCGGCGGTCGTACTGTTTAAAGCCACCAAAAAAGCCAAGCTGATAACCTTCACTGCGGGCGTAATCGCGCACGTTATCGCTGTTTTTTAGTTGGCTGGCGAAAGCCGCATCGCCAATGTTTTCGAGCATCATAAGGTCGATGGTTTCATCTCCCACCTCATCGTGTTCTCCAAAGATATGCCAACGGACTTTCTTACCGATGGAGAAGAAATTACCATATCCTCCTGGCCGGATGGGCTCCGCAGTACTCAGGCTTGCGGTGGCCTTACCAAAGAGGTCCAGCCGGATGCCGTCTTTCATTTGAATATCCAGCACGGCAAAGGGGGCGTCCTCCAGGACCTTGTCTTTTACTTTTCGATTTTTCTCATCGAAGCGGACGGTTACTTTTGCCACGAAGTCCGCCGGAATGGACTTCGTTAACAGGCTGGGGTCGCTGGTGGGGAGTTCCTCGCCGTTGACAAGTACTTTTCGTATCAGCTGTCCGTTTACGGTGATCACCCCTCCGGGCCTTACTTCAAAACCGGGTAGGCGACTAAGTACTCCCTGCAGGTCATCGTCGAATTTACTGGCATACTGCGTTACGTCGTAAATAATGGTGTCCGGCCTGACGATGATGGGTGATTTTGCGCGCACGGTAACCACCGCTAGGTCGGTATTCGCTACCGCCAGAGTAATGGTCAGGCCAGTCACTACATCAAACGGCTTTACCAGAACCAATCGGTTCTCGTAGGACGCGTACCCGAGGTGACTTACCCCAATTGTAAAGTCAGTCAGGCTGGTGTCCTTTGTCATCCGAATGCTAAATTTTCCTTCTGCATCTGTCTGGGCAAACCCAAGAATTTTTTTGCGCGCGAAAGGTCGTACGACTACGTTCGCCCACTCTACGGGTTGTTCAGTCTTCTGGTCGATAACGGTACCAGTAATACTGCTTTGCCCCGTAAGGCGAACGGTCATCAGAAACAATAAGGCAGTAATTAAAATTATAAATTGTTTCATGACCTGCGGAGAATTAGGTTGGTCAACGAGAGTGGAAGGAGGACGTTTATTTTTGGCTTGCGGTAATTCGGTAAGCACGCAATGCTTTACGATCAATAAGGGTAGAATTGAGGGTTTGGGCTTTTGTCACCTCCACCCCCAGATTTCCTGTAGGCCAGCACAAGTCGCCGGGCTGTTCGAAATCAATACTTACCATTCTGCAAGTCTGCCCACGTTTAGTGAAGGTTAACTCCACGATCAGGCCCGGCAAACCATAGTAGCGCATCGGACCGGTGGAGAAAGGCAGGTCGACAGCAAACCAGGCGATTGCGTTTCCAAATTCGAAAGCAGGCTCACACGTTAAGTGCGCCTTGGCAACCGCTTTCTGTACGCTGTAGCCCATATACTCTTTGGTTTCTTCTGTTATCTCCCATTCCAGGGAAGCCGGCTCCCAACTGGCGTGAGTAGGTACGGATCGGTCCATCTCCCGCGTTTCCAGTAGTTTGTTTTCGCGCTGGTCGTACCAGAAGTCAAAATAATTTTTACCGATGGTTATTTCCATCCCTTCGCCATATAAATATTCCAATTGTTGTTGGTGGTGGCGAAATACGGAAGTCCCTCCGTTGACCTGAAGCTCGAAGGTAGGGCTATGACCGAAAGCATCGTTCCATTGGTAGGTTACTACTGCGGAAGACTGAGCACCAATGAGAGAAGCAAACATCATGAAAGAGAAAAGGAAAATCGTCTTCATAGAAAATGTATTAAATACCCGCGGTGGTTTATACACCACCGCGGGCAACTGGAAGAAATAACCTAAGGTTAATTATTATTCAGCACTAGCGGCCTTAAGCAAATCCCGAAGGACTTTGCGACAATTACAGTCATTACAATTTACAGTAGTAGTGCCTACCGTAACCTCACAGTCGTGAAAACGAGCACTTTCTTCGGCAATGTTTACGGTCGGTGCTGCGGAAAAAGAGAGGCTTCCGGCCATAGCGATGGAAAGGAAAAGGAGTTTCATTGTAACAATGGTCCGTTGCAGATTGGGTCAAAAAGTAGCTAAAATCGGGTGAGTAGTTATCTTGTAGTTCTCACACAAACAGGACTATGACTCACCCTACGAAGGTTGGAACCCTCGCCACAT
>Ga0136553_1000752_pt1 | contig 10941 bp, 8 predicted proteins | sample AntRauTorckE5430_FD_101384 | JGI IMG/M metagenome (GOLD analysis project Ga0136553, IMG submission 101384) | Saline lake microbial communities from Rauer Islands, Antarctica - Metagenome Torckler E5 #430 | ecosystem: Environmental > Aquatic > Non-marine Saline and Alkaline > Saline | place... | reverse complement strand
TCATACTCAAAGAAATATTTCCCAGAGTCTGAAAATGGATTGTTCGCATTCAAAACAGCCTGTTTTCGTTCTTTTGGGCAGGAGGTCGAGCAATTATTATTGTATGATGCGTCAGCCCTGGGGGGACACCCCCTTGTTTTTCCAGAGTGCTGGCGTAGAAATGTAGCCCTGGTAACGTTGTTTTGTCCTTGAATCCACTTTTTGCCGAAAGTACGATCTACCTTTGTGCCCAAAAGAAATATGACAACATTTTCTGACTTAGGCGTAAGCAAGGAGTACGTAAAAGCCCTGAAGGAACTCAATATTGTAAACCCAACGGAGATTCAAGCAGCCGTAATACCAACGCTTTTAAAGACTAAAACCGATCTGATCGGTCTGGCGCAAACGGGCACTGGGAAAACGGCAGCTTTCGGCTTGCCGCTTTTGAACTCAATCGACGCCGGTAGGGCAGAAGTACAAGGCTTAATCATTGCACCCACGCGCGAGCTGGTGCAACAAATACAGAAACAACTCTTCAAATTTACCAAATACCTTGAGGAGAATATCTTTGCTGAAGGTGTTTACGGTGGCGAGAAAATTACCAGGCAGATTAAAGCCCTGACCAGACCCACGCATATTGTCGTCGCTACACCAGGACGTTTGCTCGACTTGATCGAGCGTAAAGCAGTGGACATTACCAACGTTAAAGTCTTGGTATTGGATGAAGCTGACGAAATGCTGAGCATGGGGTTCAAAGAAGATCTAAACAAAATCTTGAGCTACAATAAGTCCAGACGAAATACCTGGTTGTTTTCCGCCACCATGCCGGATGAAATTAAACGAATCGTTAAGACCTATATGTCACCTGATGCCGTCAGAATTGCCGTAAACAAGAATGCACTAGTTAATGAAAATATTTCTCACCTCTTCGTAAATACTAAAATAAAGGATAAGGTAAATTTGATTATAATAATTCTTAATAAAAGAAAAGGGGAAAGAGGTATTATATTCTGTAGAACTAAAGCGGGAACACAACAACTGGCAAAGCAACTGCAAGACAAAGGTTTTTCGGCCGGGGCATTGGAAGGCGATATGCAACAAAAGGAACGCGATAAGGTGATGCGTGCTTTTAGAAATGAAAGCCTTCAGATTTTAGTGTCTACCGACGTTTCTGCACGAGGCATTGACGTTAACAACCTCTCTTTCGTCTTGCATCATCAGCTACCAGATTATTTAGACTACTACACGCACAGAAGTGGCCGGACCGCCCGGGCTGGAAAAACCGGGCAGTCCATTGCTTTGATTATTCCTGGTGAAATGCAGAAAGTGCTTGATACTCAGAAGGCATTGGGCATCAAATTCAGAGAAATGACGGTGTGATGGGGTGCAAACATGCTCTAAATTGTCGCTTGGGCACTGCTCCTCGGGGAGGTGGGGGGGTAAAAGGGGTAATTGGGTTTATGACCTTTACAAAACGTACGCCCAGGCGGTCAAAGCGTGCAGCTTGTTTGTCCGGCGGCCTTAAGGTAAAATGAAGCTTTTCCCACCCACATTTCTTTCCTAACTTCGGTCTTTATTTCCAACCAGGTCAAAACCCAAGCTACTTACCGCCAGTGAAAAACCTACTCCCCCTCCTTCTCCTTATCAGCCTTGTCGGCTGCCTCACGCTTAGTGCCCAGGAGACGCCCAACTGGATGCGCCACGCTGCCATCTCCCCCAACGGAAGCGAGATCGCCTTCACCTACAAAGGGGACCTCTACAAAGTAGCCGTTGCCGGCGGCAGGGCTATTCAACTAACTTACCACGAGGCGCACGATTACATGGCGGTGTGGAGTAAGGATGGAAGCCAAATTGCCTTTGCTTCTGAACGCTACGGTAATTTCGACGTCTTCGTCATGCCAGCCAGCGGTGGCCAGGCGGAGCGGCTCACCTTTCACTCCAATGAGGAAGTGCCCTACACCTTTACGGCCGACGATAGCGCGGTGCTATTCGGTGCCCTGCGGCAAGACGAGGTGCTGCACCGCCAGTATCCCCACCGTTCTCAGTCAGAGCTGTATTCCGTGCCGGTAGCCGGTGGTCGAATCAGCCAGGTGCTGACCGTCCCCGCGGAATACGTCCAGGTCAGTAAAGACGGCAATACCCTGCTGTATCACGATAAAAAGGGCGGCGAAGACGAATACCGTAAACACCAGAACTCCTCGATCACCCGCGACATTTGGGCCTATGACCTGAAGGCCAAAACCCACAAACAACTTACCACCGCGGTCACCGAAGACCGGCAGCCGGTGTACAGTGCCGACGAGCAAAGCATCTACTACCTGAGCGAGGCGAGCGGAACTTTTCAGGTCCATAAACGCTCGCTGGCTTCCGGTGCGGACGAACAGCTGACCAACTTCAAGCTCCACCCCGTCCGCTTCCTGAGTATGGGGGGTGGCACGCTCTGCTTCGGCTTCGACGGCGAGTTGTACACCATGCAGGAGGGTGGGGAACCCACAAAAGTACCCGTCACCATCATCACCCAGGACAAGGCCAACGACGATAAATTCATCTCCATCAGCGGCGGCGTCAGCGAAATGGCCGTTTCGCCCGACGGTAAGGAGATCGCCTTCATCGCTCGGGGGGAAGTCTTCGTCACCGCCGTCGATGAATCCTTCACCAAACGACTGACCAACACCCCCCAGCAGGAACGCTTCGTCAGTTGGGGCCCGGAAGGAAAATCCGTCGTCTACAGCAGTGAGCGGGACGGGAAGTGGGGCACCTACGCAACGACGAAAACCCGCACCTCCGAACCCTTCTTCTACGCCGCCACCGTAGTGACCGAAAGCCCCGTATTGGCCAACGATACCACCGAAAACTACCTGGCCGAGTATTCTCCGGACGGCAAGAAAATAGCCTACGTCGCCGACCGGCGTAGCATCAAAGTGAGGGACGTCGCCACCGGCACGGAGGTAACCCTCATGGATCAGGAAGAACTCTTCCACATGAGCGACGGCGACAAATACTTCACCTGGAGCCCCGACAGCGAGTGGCTGCTGGTAGAGTGGGACGTGCTGCTCAGCAACAGCGAAGTGCTGCTGTTCAAAGCCGATGGCACCAAGCGCGTCAACCTCAACCAAAGCGGCTACTACGACTCCCGCCCCAAATGGGTCAACGAAGGCAAGCAGATGATCTGGTTCAGCAACCGCGACGGCCTTAAATCCTACGCCACCAGCGGACGCTCCGAGCAGGATGTGTACAGTATGTCTTTTACCCAGGAAGCCTGGGATGAAGTTAACCTTACCGACGAGGAGTTCAAGCTCGCTAAAGCGATCAAGGAAGCCGCCAAAAAGGACAAAAAAGACGACGATAAAAAGGACGACGACGAGAAAGATAAAAAGGACGACGACAAGAAAGACGATAAAAAAGAAGACAAGAAGAAGATCGAAAAACTTACCTTCGACTGGGATGATATGGACGAACGCACCAAGCGCCTCACCATCCACTCTTCCCGCCTGGGCGACGCCGTACTTTCTAAAGACGGGGAGACACTTTACTACCTCGCTACCTTCGAGAAAGACGCCAACCTCTGGAGTACCAACCTCCGCACCAGGGCCACCAAGATGGAGATGGAGATCGGTAGCAACGGCCGCCTGGAATGGGATAAAGAGATGAAAAGTCTCTACCTGCTCAGCGGCGGAACCATCGCGAAGATTGACCTGACCAAGAGTAAGAAAACCCCCGTCAAGATCAAAGAGGAAATGGCCTACGATGCGGCGGCCGAGCGGCAGGCGATGTTCGACCACGTCTGGATCAGAACCAACGCCATCTTCTACGAACCGACCTTTCACGGCGTCGACTGGCCGCTGATGAAAACCGAATACGGTAAGTACCTCCCTTCCATCGGAAATTCCTTCGAGCTCACCGAAATGATGTCCGAAATGCTGGGCGAGCTCAATGTCTCCCACGCCGGTGCGCGCTACCGATCTTCGGGCTTCACCAATCCGGACGCCACCGCTTCCCTTGGCGTTTTCATGGACTACGACCATACTGGCAACGGTATTTTGATCGACGAGGTGATCGCCGGTGGGCCGTTGGATAAGGCCGCCTTCGCAGTAAAAAAAGGCATGCTCATCGAAGCCATCAACGGGGAAACCATCGAACCCGGCCGCGACGTGGCCAGCTACCTCAACCGCCTGGCCGACAAGTTTACCCTGTTGGAATTGGTAGATCCCGCCACCAAAAAGCGCGATACCATCACCGTCAAACCCATATCCCTGGGCGAGGAAAACCAACTACTCTACAAGCGCTGGGTGAAGCAGAACGAAAAGGAGGTGCACGAAAAAAGTAAGGGCACTCTCGGCTACGTCCACATTCCAGGTATGGGCGACGGGCCGTACCGCGACGTCTATCAGAACATGATGGGTAAGTACTTCGACCGCAAGGCGATGATCGTCGATACCCGCTTCAACGGCGGTGGCGACCTGGTGGCGGATCTGGCGATGTTCTTCACCGGCGTCCCCTTCATCACTTACGCCACCGAAGCCAAGGTCGTCGGCGGCGAACCCACCTCCCGCTGGACGAAACCGACCCTGGCCCTCATCAACGAAGCCCAGTATTCCGACGGCCACTGCTTCTCCTGCGGATACACCGACCTCAAGATTGGCAAGACCGTCGGGATGCCGACGCCCGGCACCTGCTCTTTCGCCGGTTGGGAAAGCTTGCCCGACGGCTCCAGATGGGGTGTCGTCCCGATCTCCGCCAAAGACATCAACGGCAACTGGATGGAAAACAACCAGACGGAACCCATGATCCGGGTCAAGAATATGCCCGGCGTCATCGACCAGGGGCGCGATCAGCAACTGGAGCGGGCGATTAGCGAGTTGATGGGGGAGTAAGCCTTGGCGTGTCCGGTGCTGGTATCCAGGCTACCGTTGCCATCATTCTCCTTCCTTCGCCGGAATCTCCTTCAACAAGTCTTCCACCGTCCACATATTCGCTTCTGCAAATGGCCCAACTATTGTTCGCCGGAGTGCGCTCAGGTAGCCGCCGGAGTCAAGATTTTTACCCATATCGTAGGCGAGGGAGCGGATGTAAGTTCCCTTCGAGCAGCTGATCTCAAAGTCAACCTCCGGCAATTCGACGCGGGTGATCTTAAACTCGTGGACCGTGACCGGCCGGGCTTTCACTTCCACTTCGATGCCTTTGCGGGCCTTTTTGTACAGCGGTTGCCCATCCACTTTGATGGCCGAGTAAATGGGCGGGAGTTGTTGTAAATCACCGGTTAGCCCAAGCGCGGCGGTACGGATCATTTCCTCGCTAATGTGCTCGGTGGGGAAGGTGGCGTCGATCGGCTCTTCGGCGTCGTAGCTGGCGGTGGTCGCCCCGAGGGTGATGGTGCCGGAGTAGGTCTTGTCCATGCCCTGCAACTCGGCAAGGCGCTTGGTCCATTTGCCGGTGCAGATACTGAGCATGCCGGTCGCCATGGGGTCGAGCGTGCCGGCGTGGCCTACCTTGATCTTCTTTATCCCCAGGTGCTTGCGGATGGCCCAGCGGACTTTATTGACGACGTCGAAACTGGTCCAGCCCTTCGGCTTGTCGACCAGGAGGAGGCAGCCTTCCTGGAAGGTAAAGGGTGGGGTAGTGGAAGGTGGGAGCATCTGGATAATGGATATGGGATTAGTGATTCACTTCGTGGCTGCGGCGGGTGGGCTGCCGCAAGTTTTGGGCGCGGTCGCAGGATGCAAAGTAAGGGGTAAAGCAAAGATGTCGGCTAGGTAACATGGCTTCTTCCAACATTCTTTGCCGTTCTGCTGAGCGGAGTTGAAGTACAATTCGACAGGCTCAACGCATCGCCTGTGGCCCCGCCCTTATGCTGCTTTATGCCATGACACCTTTCCAGACCAAAACGATTGCCGCTACCGAAAAACAGTAGTATGCAAACCATTTCAGCTCGGCTTTCTTGACCAGTTTGATCATCCAGACGCAGGCGGCGATGCCCGTGAAGAAGGCGGCCACGAAGCCAATCCCCAGCTCTGGCAGCGAAGCGGAGCCGACAAAATCACCATCCAGCAAATCCTTCGCCATCTTGCCCAGAATGAGCGGCACCACCATCAGAAAACTGAAGCGGGCTGATTTTTCGCGGTCCACGCCCAGCAGCACGGCCGTCGATATCGTCGCCCCCGACCGGCTGATGCCCGGCAAAATGGCCACCGCCTGGGCCAGACCAATGATGATGGCATCCTTGAAAGTGACCTCCTTTTCCGTGTTTTTCGCCCGGTCCGCCAAAAAAAGTAGCGATCCGGTAACGATGAGCATTAAGGCGACGAGCATGATCTGCCGGTCGAACAAGGCATCCAGTATATCGTCAAATAGCACACCAACGATTGCCGCCGGAACCATGCTGACGATGATGAGGGCGGCAAACTTCGTGCCCCCATTCCAGTCAAATTTGAACAGGTCACTCAGGATTTCCGCAATGTCTTTCCGGAAAACAACGATGGTCGCAAGAGCCGTCGCGGCGTGCAGCGTCACGGTCATCAGCATGGATTCGGCCGCGAGGCTATCGTCCTGCATGATCCACTTCGCGAGTTCCAGATGGCCGCTGCTGGAGACCGGCAGGAACTCCGTAAGCCCCTGAATGACGCCGAGTACCAGCGCCTTTAATAATTCGATCAAAGTAAAAGCTTGTTGGTGTTCAAAAGTCAGTCAAAGTTAAAGGGAGTAGGATCTCCGGTCTGACTGTTATGTGTAAAAGCCGTAGGTTTTGATTGGGTTGAGGGCCTCTGGCCCGCAAGTAACGCGGCCTTAGCCGCGCAAAATTCCTGAACGAAAGGGCAATTCTACGTATACATAAGTAGCAGCCATGTTGCTATGGATGAAGAGGAGCCGATGGCCACTTACTTCTTCAAAACAGCATAAATCACCGTACCCAGCCCCGCCAGCATCACAATCGGCGCCAGGGTAATCTTACGGAAGGAGTAGATGACGCTCTCGTCAAATACGGTAGGGTCATCCCCACGGCCACCACTCATCAGCAGCAGGCCCAGGATCACGAGCGCAAAACCGATGCCCATCCAGAGGTAAGTGTCCTTTCCGAAGGTCAGGGCGCGGGTGTTTTTCGGCTCACTGGGTGCCTGGCGACTGATCCGCGCGGCGGCCGGCGCCGGGCGGCTGATATCGGTATTGTCGCGGGCGGCAGCGCGCTGGGCGGCTTTGCGTTCGTCTTTCTTACGTTGCTTACTCATAATGGTTGCAGGTTTTTAAGTTGCAGGATAACAGCTTTTCAAGTTACAGGTTTCAGCTTGTCCCTCACGCATGCTACACGGTAAGCTGAAATTTTCAAGCGGTCAGTAGAGGTCATCTAAACGGAGGCGAAGGTAGCGACGAACAACGACATAATGACTCACGAAGTTGATCAGTAAACCCAGCAGCAGGATGCCGCCGTACAGGACGGCCAGCGGTATGGGGTCAGCAAATAATTGTAATTCTGGCAGTACCGACTGTAGCCAGACCTGGAGGCTAAGCACCCCGGCAATGGCGATCAGACCTGCCAACAATCCTTGCCAAACCGACCGCCACAGGTAGGGCCGGCTGATGAAACCCCAGCTTGCCCCGACCAGTTCCTGGGTCTTGATCGTAAAACGATTGGCGTAGAGCGACAAGCGCACCGTGTTGTGGATCAGCAGGCCGGCCACGAGGGTGAACAGCGCGGCGAGGCCCAGCAGGACGAAGCTCATCCGCCGGGCGTTTTCGGCGATGCGGTCCACGAAGTTCTCCTGGTAGAAGACGGAGGCAACACCGGGTTTGGCCTCTATTTTGGTAGCGATAACCGCCAGACTGTCGCTGGCCAGGTAAGCCACCGGCACGTTGAAAGTTACCACGTCGAGCAGCGGATTATTGAGGCCGAGGTTTTCGAGGTCGGTTTGTAGGTCGGTACCCATTTCTGCCAGGGCCTGCTCCTTGGGCAAGTACTTCGGCTCGCTGCCAGCACGGTGGAAGGGAGCGACGGTCAGGTCGGTAATCAGTTGGTTGCGCTCCGTTTCGGTGTGGTCCTTTTCCAGCTCAACGACGATGTCGAGGCTCTCCTGCAACTGACGGGTGAGCTGGTTGGCCTGAAACGTCCATAGCCCAACCAGCCCGAGCAGAAAAAGCACGAGGGCGAGGCTGATGATGACGTAGAGTTGGTTGGGATGCGGCACGGTAGGCGGTTGGTTTGGTGGCTGTCGGGATTCGTTGATCCGTCAGGACAAAAGTAAGTGCTTTTCGGGCGATCTTAGGTTAATCATCCTTAATGTATGTATAATGTGAATCATGGGCTAAAACTGGTGAACTGGACGCTCGCAGCTTACGATCAACAAAATGGCTTCGCCATTCCGTCGATCGTAACGCTAAGAGGTCCTTACATAGGCCTTTGCGGCGGCCTTAGGACCTCGGAGCGTGAATTTTCAGCTTGACGCGGAGTAGTCAAGCTGAAAATTGACCTCCGAGCGTCCGTTCCTGGCTCGTTTAGCCCATGATTCGCAGGTATTATGAAAGGCACTTTTCGATTGGGTTGAGCGCTTGTAGCGCGATCTGAACGCTAAGGGCGTATCTAAAATTTTACTTCTTGATCACCAACGCATTGCGAACTTGGCGTTACGAAAATTTGCTTCCATAACCCGCTATGCAACCAGGTTTTCGTCTAGCCATAACCGCAAGTTGCTGAAAATAAGTTTTTGAAATTTTAGACAAGTGCTAAGTAAATCTCGCTGTAAGTGCTCAATCCCGTGCAATCTGTTACACACACACATCCTTAATTATGGTCGTTTGAGCATTGTTGCTTGGTAATTTAACGAATGATGTCAGGTCTCGTTCCTTTCACCCTTTTCTCTTTTTTTTCTTACGCATCAAGCCAAGTCCGTATTGAACACCCGCCCCTCTTCACACCGCACTACTCTCGCCTGAAAGCGCTCCAGCAGTCGGTAATCGTGGGTGGCAAAGAGGACCGCCGTTCCGTGTTCTTCGCCGAGCTTGCGCATCAGTTCCAGAATGTCGTGGCTGGTGTCGGGGTCGAGGTTGCCGGTCACCTCGTCGGCGATTAGCAGGGCCGGGGCGTTGAGCAGGGCGCGGGCGAAGGCGACGCGCTGCTGCTCGCCACCGCTCAGGGTGTGGGGCATATCGTTGTGGCGCTTGATGAGGTTAACCTCCAGGAGTACTTCTTTAATGCGGGCTTCCCGGTTTGTCCGGTTCGTCCAGCCAGTTGCGCGCAAGGCGAAGTCCAGGTTGTCGGCCACGCTGTGGTCCATCAGCAGGTTGAAATCCTGAAAGACGATGCCGAGCTGGCGGCGGAGTTGGGGGATGTTGCGGCGGTTAAGTTTTTGCAGGTCGAAACCGGCTACTTTTCCCGCGCCAGCAGCCAGCGGCAGGGCGGCGTAGAGTGTTTTTAGCAAAGATGATTTACCCGCTCCGGTCTTACCGACGAGGTAGACAAATTCACCGGGCGCAATGCGTAACTCGACTTTTTCCAGGATGTTGCGGGTTCCTTGTCGGATATTTGCGCCGCGAAGTTCCACGATGGCCTCGGTCATATTGTTCATTTGTGTCTGCTCTTAACGTTTTGCAGCTTCAAGGTATCAATATTTTGCCGGGCGGTAGACGTCGACCTGCCCTGGCCCGTTATTAATCCGTAAAGGCAGCCGCTTTTGTCCATTTTTCCTCTTTACCCCGACCTCCTGAAGATGTTTAAACCACTACTTATTTTCCTTGTTGCCTTTATTTTTTTGGCGGGAACGCAGGATGCAAAGGCGCAGAAGTACAGCAATGAATTTCTGACCATCGGTGTCGGTGCCCGCGCCCACGGGATGGGAACGGCCGTCGTGGCCAGCCAGCAGGATGTCTACGCCAGTGCCTGGAATCCGGCGGGGCTTTCCGCGCTGGACGCAGACGCCGGTCTGGAGATCGGAGCCATGCACGCCGAGTGGTTTGGCGGGGTGGGCAACTTTGATTACCTCGGCTTCACCCTGCCATTGGGCAGTAATAACCAGCGGCTTGGCTTCAGCGTTATCCGCTTCGGCATCGATAACATCCCCAACACCCTCACGCTCTACGAAGCCGACGGCACCATCAACTTCGACAACATCACCGAGTTCTCCGCGGCCGACTACGCCTTCCTCGGCACCTACTCCCGGGCCTACCTGAAGCCTAACGGTGCCCTCCGTATCGGTGGCAACGTCAAGGTTATCCGCCGCACCATCGGGCAGTTCGCCAACAGCTGGGGATTCGGCATCGACCTCGGCGCCCAATATGAAAAGAAGGACTGGACCTTCGCCCTCCTGGCCCGCGACCTGACGACCACCTTCAATTTCTGGACAACCAGCTTCTCCGACGAGGAACGCGACATTCTTACCCTCACTGGTAACGAGATTACCCTTTCCGACACCGAAGAGACGCTACCAACCCTCATCCTGGCCGTTAATCGTAAATTCTCTATCACCAAAGACGTTAGTCTGTCCGCAGAGCTTGACCTCATTGCTACCACCGACGGGCAGCGCAACACCCTCATTTCCGCCAATCCGGTCAGCCTCGATCCTGCCTTTGGCCTCGAAGCAGGCTATTCCGATTTCATCTTCCTCCGCGCTGGCGTCTCCCAGCTCCAGCGTATCCAGGATTTTGACCAGGTGGAACGGCTCAACTCCCGCCCCAGCCTCGGCCTCGGCCTCAAGGTTGGCCAGCTCAACGTCGACTACGCCTACACCGACCTGGGCGATGATGATGGGCGGAGTACGTATAGCCACATCATTTCGCTGCGGTTGGGCTTAAAGCCTAAGTCTGGTCGGTAACCACACATAAAGCTTGAGGGTATCCTGCCCGAACACAGCATAGCTGCTTAAGCAGCATTCGGGCAGGATGCCCTCAAGCTCTATCGCAACCGATTGACGACGCTGACGTTATGGATATTCAACTTAACTCTCCCCGCTGATGCAACGTCTCCTCCCTTCCCTGCTT
>Ga0136553_1000747_pt1 | contig 10988 bp, 9 predicted proteins | sample AntRauTorckE5430_FD_101384 | JGI IMG/M metagenome (GOLD analysis project Ga0136553, IMG submission 101384) | Saline lake microbial communities from Rauer Islands, Antarctica - Metagenome Torckler E5 #430 | ecosystem: Environmental > Aquatic > Non-marine Saline and Alkaline > Saline | place... | reverse complement strand
GATTCCCAATATCTTCATATCCCCGTAATACGACGTCTGCGTCGCGTATCCATTTTCTTTTTTCTTTTAATTTTCTGTTCTTTCTCCATGCTTTTGATCGATTGAAAAAATGACGTGTTGTCATTGGCAATAATCTTGTACTAGCCGGAATTCTCGTATATATTCGATCAATCTGTTCATCTAAAATCCTATGTTGGGCAGATGATAATTGATTTGCCTTCTCGTTGCCGTGTTCTACATCGTTTCTGTGTTTCCACAGATCCTCTGTAATTTCCCAGATGCGATTACTTAAAATTGCAAGCCACTTTGGTGCTGATCGTTTTGTGCCTTTAAGGTGTTCGGTAATAATAGGTACCCATCCTTTGTGTAAAAAAACCCACTGGAGAGCTAATTTACTCATAGTCCACTGTTATTTCATCGTTGTTTTTATCATATCGTCACTGACAAGATGCCAGTTAGGTTCCCTTTGTTCTCGATGAGCTCGAAGTAATTCGTTGATTGCAATCGCAAACTGAGGTGGACCTTGATCCAACCATTCATTAATCGTCTCCATCGCAGTGGAACAGATTTTAAGAGGGAGGAAGCCACTGGTGCCTCGACATTTGAGACGGGTTGCCACAATAAACATTAAAAAACGCGATAGAATGATTGTTCGATGAGGGTATTTTCTAGTTTATAGACAGTTCACATTATAAGATTGTGAAAGGTTTTCGGAGTGAAAGAGATGAAAATAGTTCTCCAGTATATGGTACCAACATCTACAAAGCACGAATTGAAGGAGACTATACTCTTTAAAATTGTGGTAAAAGATGTTTTCAGAACAAAGTAAATATTAGGGCCTTGATCCATGTTGTATAAAATGTATCGATAGCTGTGCAGTGTCGGATATGGTCTTATATTTGGACGTTCGGTCTTATATTTGGACGTTCTCTGTATCTAGTTGTAATATTTAGTTAATGCTAAAGTTTGTGAATCATGATGCTGCTAGCCGTTTCCGGTGACATTGCTAGATTAGAATCAACGCTCTGGTTTCATCTTCCCTAAACCGAGCCCTCCGAGAAAGCCGCTTACTCCTCTCGAGGCTACATCACCAATTGTGTCGCGGCCGATATCTTTGCCCAATCCAAGTACTCTATTTCCAGTTCCTTTTACTAATCCTACAACTTTACTTCCAGTGCCCTTTACTGATCCTATAACATTCCCAACAGCTTCTGTGACAGAACTTTTCTTGTTATCTTCACTCCATTCACTGATGTGTTTTAAAGCGTGGATGCGGAGAGCTCCTGATGACAAACCAGTTACAGCAACGACTGTTGAGATTGGAAGTTGAAGTGATATGAGACGATACATCTTTCCAAAAGTAAAGAAACTCAATCCTGATCGATTATGCGATGTACAGCATTCACAGTAAATAATTATTAGCCAGTGTTACAATAGTGCCACTTCAAAAGGATACGTACCAGGTCTTGAAGGGGATGGACCAAAGTCAATGTCATGAGCAGATATAATATCCTCTTCGTCTCCTCCAATTTGCCATTCGTCGATGAAATATAATGGTTTGATTGTTGACACGAGATGAAAGGTGACGCCTCTTCCACTGCAAACCATTACAGCGCGACCATCATAAGTTGAAGATATTTTGTTAGGGACACCGCGCCATGCTTCAAGCGCTTTGGATCCTATATGTTCTCCTTCAAGAGTGAACAATTGCAGAGTCACTATGATCCTAAGCAAGACATTATCCTTAGACCAAAATTTGGATTCACATACCAGTACCACGAACCCAGATGAAGTGATGCAAACTGAATTTGAATCTGCGAACCTCGTCTCGCAATACGTCTTAGCATCTTGAATTCCTGTGGCATCGGACGCATTGTTGGGAGGCACTATGGATCGGATCAAAGTTCCATTTGTAATATTAAAAATGCAGCATCGGAATGCCGACATTGTTGCACACAGGTTCAAACTGCTATTTACAGCAACAGCACTAATTCTTTCGCCTCTGTGTCCTCCAAATCGAAGACGTGGTCGGAGTGGCAAATTACATGCACTACTTGAAATAAATCTCCAGAGACTTGCTGTGCCATCATCGCTGCCCACAATTGCCACTTCTCCACCAGCTCCACCCATCCCAGCGGCTAGACATTATATTTTGTTTAGCGACAAAAATTGTTTCAAAAGCACTTAAATGATGGACATACACATGTAACTCACCTGTTCCTATAGGATCCATATGAATAGCACTAATTCTACTCGAGTGCGCTGAGCTTACATGCACTTCTCCTTGGACGATGCATTTCGATGGATCGACAAGCTGGAAACAAAGCCCCCCTTGCCCATCTCCGTCACTGACGACCAACAATGATCTCGTCGCATATAGACATTTAGAAATGGCAACAACTGCTGCGTCACTTCTGTTTTTCCAATTAGTTGGTTTAGGGCGAGATAAACGTAGTCTGGGAACACAGCGAAAATGAGGTAGCTCTCTTTGGCCTACAAAATACCCCTTATCTGAGAATAAGTCGTCTAATCTTGATGGCATTTCATCACTTTGCTCCATATCTGCCTTCCAAGCCCATCGGAAGAAATGGTAGATGCCTAAAGCATCAATTGCAATACATCGATCAGGAAATATAAATCGGACTGATATTAGAGGAGCGTGAGGTCCTGGTGGTGGAGCAAAGAGATGAACCCAATGTGATATTGGGGCTGATTCAAACGGCAGTTGGTGATTACTATTGGAGGTTCGTTGGAGGTTCTCAAGATCAAACCCACCAAGCATCTCAGAAAGTGACAACCGCCTTCGTTGGTTATAGCGAGGAAATTTCTGCACATGTGGTCTCCAAAATAGTTGCATAGGACACTGGCCAAAGTGCGCAATTTGGAGTTCGGTGGCGATTCTCAAATTTTCGTCCTCGATACTTGCGACATCACAACTACCATAGTACGTTAAATAGAAAAACACATTGTTAGCCTCAATTGCTTCTGGGCCTTGCTGTTTTCTAAAAATGAACAGGATGAAGAAAATGCCATAAGTTAGATAAGCAATGCTGCAACCGATTGCGGCTGATCCTAACAGTAACAAAATCAAGGCATGTGCCTTACCTCCCAAAAATTAAGTCAATCCATTCTAACAATAACAGATAGTGGACGAAGTTGTAAGTTTTCCGATCCGTCGTACACAAAGATAATATAAAGACAACTCACCTGGTAGCATTGATGTGCAAATATCGCTCTCAAGAGCAGAACGAAGAACCTCTACAAACGTCTCAGGACTTCCTTTAGCCCATGGTGGCAATTCTACATCTCCTAACGTTTGACCGTCTTGACTTGTGCCGAGCTTGAACTTGTTGACATTTCTAAGGAAGGTCGGATTGCAATACCATTCTGGTGTAAGCTCCTTGACCTCACTAGCTGACTGGCCTGTGCACATATCCCACGTTCTTGATACAGAACTGAAGAGCCTATCTGCAACGTCAAAATGACCTCCTTGAAGTTGCCGATGCAGTGATGCAAAAGGGTGCAGCCGGACCAAGAAGTGAAGGACAACTCCAGCACTTGTGGAGTAATGACTTCCATACATGAAAGGGGGTATCATTGGGTCGTCAAAGGTACGAAATCGCTCGAGAAACTCTTTCAGACGATCAGGGTTCAAAGCGCCCATTGGTTTCGACAAATCGCGATAATTTGATTTGTCTTTCAAATTCGGTATTTCGTCTGTCTTGTAATTGGAAAGGACCCACGGAAATACTGGGTACTGACAAAGGTCATTAAAGCTTCTTCCAGAAAGACAATTCAAAGCCAAGAGGTAATCAAAGTTGCTGACGCGACCTTTCACCCATCCTATTGTGATATTCCTCAAATGCTCATGAAGGAATTGAGCGCTCTTATCAGGCCATTGTTTCACTGTAGAAGTAGGTGCTCGGAACATTATGGAATTGGCTGCCTCGTCTCGAAGAACATTTCCTTCATTCCCAGACCCAAAATCTAGTAAAACAGAGGACATCGCTGAAAACAATCCTGGACCTCCAGTTGTATCCCCGCCAGAAGGTATGAAAAATAGTTCAAGGGAACTGTCACGTAGACGATATCTTCGGAGGTAGATGTGAGACATTTCAGAAATGTTCCATCTCGTGGATTTTGGACGTTGTGCGGCTAATTTTGTGTAGTGTTGAATCATCCGTTCGTAGTCCATATCGTTCGTAGCATTATCACGATCATCCTCGTCACTCTCGATCTTCTTTTTCAACTCGGCAATAGCCATTTGTTCACCCTCGTAAAGACCGTTCGCATCTTCATATTCGAAGACTAGGTAGGTTGACGTAACAAAAAGAGTACCATTTCTATTCCCTTCGGCTTTGATATGCATACAACTGTCATAATGAAGATCTACAGCATCCTTTCCGCCATCCAATGGAGTTTTAGGTGCACGCGAGTGCCCATAATTTCCTTGTAGTGACGAAGATGAAATATTTGGTGGGTTGGCAAAAGTAGACATGAAGTAATCGTATTGTGAATCATCATTGTCAACATAAGTGCTTTGCCCTGTAGAGATAATATCTATTGATATATCTTCTTTCGCCAGATTCTCTTTGTCCGAGGCCTTTTCCTGCTTCCTGTACGCATCTTCTTGGCCCTCCTTACTGGGGAAATCAAGGTAAGTGTCGTCCAAGAGACTAGATTCTGAATCTAACGACGGTTTGGATACAAGCACATTGGACCCACCAAGACTGTCGGTTTCGTCATCAATATCAAGCTCATTTCTGTTATCTTTCTTTGTGATATCTACGATCTTGAGAGATCCTTGTTGGACAAGTCTATTTAAATGGTCAAAGTCCATTTCTTGCTCATCTTCACTCTCGACTTTCGTAATTTGTACCGAATGGTCAAGCTGCTTGGGGATTGCTCGTGGAAACTGCAAAGACATATTGTGAGGGAAATTATATTGATAAAGGATGACACGGCATAGTCTAAATATTTACCTGCGGGTGAATAGGGACTGACACAAGACGCGCTCCGTAGTCTCTCCCACCGTCAGCCATGCACCGTTCAAACATCGGACTCGAAGTTAAATCTCTTGCACCTAATTCCATAAAGATTTTCCAATTCAAATTTTCAGCAAAGCTAAGATTATTGTACCTTCTCAATGGCAACAGTGCTGTCTGTATCTCTGTACGTCGACTCGCTTCTGCGGATGCCAGTTCTAAAATATACAGTGTTGGAAACAAGTCAGAGCTTGTACATTAAAATTAACACTTTTCTGGGTCTTACAGTTTTTATTCACTTACCAATAAATGATGTCATTGAATCAGCAGCGCTTGCATAGGATAAATTCTTCGTCTGCGCTGTGCCGCCTGATTTTGTATCAAAAAGTTCTACTAGTTCAGATTCTTTGTCATCCATGAGCTGACATTCATCCCAAGCGTCCAGGTACTTGGATAATAGACGGCATGCTTTTGCAGAGACATCTTTGACATCCAAGATACCTCCATTCTCTTTGCAGCACTCTTCTAACGACCGACCAAAACCTGAAAATGTTCGGCAAGAGTGTTGAGATGACTGGCTAATTTAATATATCATTGTCTGTCAAGAATGAAATATATATGAACTTACCTTTGTAGTTATTCCAACCAAGTGTTGAAGTCCCCCGAGGTGATGAAGCTGACGATCTTTCGTAGGGACCATCGTTTGGGAAGACAATAAAATCATCGTCCTCACCCTGATCTACCGTGGTCCTTTCAGTCTCAAATGCCCTTGTGAGTGCATCACCTAAAAGGAGAGCCTCGACCTGACTCGCATTTGCAGCCTCGTTCGCCGCAACCGAATTGTTATCATCGTATGCTTGAAGCTCTGCTGCCACTCGCTTCGACCTCTCTCCTTCATACCGTATCCGCATTTCATTCATCACAGTAAGGAAGAGCGTGCGATACATCATTCCCGCTACATCATCCTTGCCTCTTTCTTTTATCAGTACACATTTTCGCAACACAGAAAGTGTGTTGAGACAAATGTCTCTCGCATTGGAGAAAGCAAGACCAACAATTGCAGCGGTGAGAGAATTGCTCAATTCTTCAACAACAACAGATAACAGAGAGTCGGTTCCTTGGTTTGGCTCTTCATCATTAGTCCTATGGATCAGCACAGCAACCCCTTTGATACGACTTAAACAGCTGAGGATGATTCGTAATGAGGGCTGAAGTATTGGCAACAGCATCTTAGAAGATGCTACATTAATGAACGTTGCTGCTTTCTTTGGGATTTTGAGCCTGTGTCGGTTAGTAATCTTTGTCGTCACATCATATATTTCGTCCTTTTCCGCAAGCAGCTGAACATCCATAATCTTACTCGTTACTAATTTCGTATCACTTGCAAGTGATGTTATCAGACCTTCGCAGTAATCTTTCAGATTCTTAAACGGTAAGACCTCAGAATTGGTGTGTTCGTTAACACCAGATTGTCTCGTTGGTGGTCTTGGTAACACGAGCTGGCACCAACCCATATTTTCTTTCCCACTTTCCATGATTGCCAGCAGGGAATTTAGCAATCGGACTTGATCAAGAGATAGTGCACCCTGATTGCCATCTGAAGCCTCCCTATAGGCGTTCGATGAGTCAATATGCAGCAACTGCTTTTCTTCAATAAGGTCGCATAACCGTGCAATAGCGCTGCATAACTCAATACTTGTCCATGGATTCTGGCGTTTCTCGCGGTGACACAAAATGAGATCAAGAACTATCGAACTTAGTCGACATAAAAGATTGGCACGACGTGCCGGTTGCATTTGCTTCGAACTTTTGTTGGAAACCGGCTCAATTCTAGCATCCTCGAAAGGAGGCGGCGAATTCATACCATTTGCACAAGAATCAAATGAAGCAATAATCTCTCTCCACACCAACGTCGAGGCTTCACCACCACCAACTATCATTGATCTTGCAACTAAAATACCAGCCAGGGTGCTCATTTTTTCTTGGCAAGAAATTAATACTTTTACTTGTTCGTCGACTGTAGGATCAATGTCCACAGCGCCCTCTTCCACAAAATCCCAACTATCCAGTTCAGACGATCGTTGTCTGGTTCTAAATCCATCAAGCTTTTCCTCGAATAGTATCATTGTTGAAACAAGTGGAGGACCAAGTTCCAAGGCTGCTCTAACATCTGGCTTGTCAACGACCGCTGCACTATTGCGTCTTTGGCGAGTTATGGTAACTTGATGGGTCATCAAGTCATAATCTCTCTCTAGAATAAAAGAAATCAATGATTTCAATGAATTAGTAAGAGTGGCAACGGAGTCTAATGATGCTGTTGTCATGTGAATATGTTCGAGTCTATTTTGAGACAAAAGCGCAGCGGTCAAGCCCCCTGACAAATATAACATTGTTTTCAAGCGATAGCACAATTCTAGAAGATGAGATTCTGATAAATCACGAGATGAATTGAAGCCAGGTGGGACCGCAGAGGTTGCAGTCGGAAGAGGCATCACCAATATTTGTACTAGCCCCATACGGTTATTCGTAACAAGGCATCGATGCAGAGAACCAGCTTTTCCAGATTGCAATAATAGACCCCCTGCCGATTTCGCAGCCTCCTCTCCATTAGATCCAGCTACCGAGACAAGCCACTGTATATTGTACGATCAATTGTAGCATTAGACGACTTGGAAGTACTTTAAGTTGTTGATATAGCATTGTAACTTACAGTAAATAGCCGAAGCACCATTCTCCAATGATGTTGCCAATGATAGCGGGAGTAGTTCCCATTAGATGCATTATCTTCACCATTTGAATTAAATTCAGCCTTTCCCGTAAAGATAGTTCTGCTCAACAGCAATGGAGCCACAACATCGTGAAATTGACCAATGATGAGGTTACGCGCTAGCCTTCCTATGATGTCAGTCTTAATCGCCTTTAATTTCAAGTACGCCTCTCTATTCTTTTGCTTCAAAACAGAGTAGTGATGACTGTACAGAATACCTGATATGGCTTGGACGTCAGTTTCTGGTAGATCATCTAGTGCCATGTCCAGTGGAAATGTTTCGCAGTAAACAAGTATATCATTTATTGCTGTCAATATTGCGTTCGACCCTATGCTTCCCAGCTGACAATCGCTCATGGCGTTCACAGCTGCTATTATATCGTGCTCACCCTGCGGTATTGTTTTCTTTGAAGATAGAGAATACTTCAATAACATGTATAAGAGGCGTGATAACGAAGTTGCGACAGACTTTTTTGCATTCGATAATTCATTGCAGCTTTTTGACAATATGATTTCCTCTCCAAATCTCATTCTGATATTGTCGAGAAGATGCTGAGCGCTAATCTCAGAACGAAGCAATCTGCCATAACCAACGTCAAACTTCTCAACAATCTCAGAATTGTTCTCACTGTCAAATCCCTCCGAACAATATCGATCAACAACTTGTTTAATTATCGCAGCGCAGGCACAAATATCATTACCCCAAAGGTCCATGTCCATCGCAAAACCAAATATAGCTGTCAAAGCTATATCTGACGCACGCCGAATATGCAGCGAGAGAGATGGGCGTTTCCATCGCCTTCCTTTTTCCTGGGTAGGACCACAACATGCATCTATAAGAGAGCAACAAGCTTTTGTTATCAATTTAGGAACGTGATTGGGCGCTGATTGATTTGTTGCGTATATGTCAAGCAATTCATCTTCTGATTTCTCTTTTGGTCCATATAACTGCCATAAAGATTTATCTTGCTCAATCTTGTTCGTAAACATTCCAAGTCTTGTAGCACGCAATAGAACTCTCCTTAATAGCGTTCCAAGTACATGGAGACTTCCACTGTGCAACACTTCTTCCTTTGCTTTACCTCCTAAAGATATATTTGCTGCAAATAATTCAATTAAGTGAGCTGCAAATGTTCCTCCCTTGAAAACAACCAAGTCATGCAAATGATCAAACGAATCACGATAAAATTTCGATTGTAAATTGTGTGGATATCCTGGCGGTGGCAAACTCTTATGAAATGCCTGGAGTATATATCCAAAAGAATCGAGGGATGAATATGCGTTTAAAAAACTTGGTATAGGCCTCGTCTGGGGCAATGATGAAGACGGGAGGCTATAAACTGGCAGAGGGACCAAGCTTTCAGAAGATATGTTTCTTTCTTGCTCCATCAAAAACTCTTGGCTGGAGTTAAATATGTGGATCTTGCCGCCGCACCTGGCCATATTGACGTTTTCCTCCTGTTGATCAATTGTCGGTGCAAAGAATGACTTTCTATTCTTCTTCACACCGCTGGAAGCTGCTGACAATGATACATCTATGTTCGGCTCCTTCGGCTGCACAATACCTGTCTTTGGAATATCAGCAGTGAGTCCAACAGAACATCCCATCGAGGCAGGGATTAAAACCTTTCCACCACCAACTCGAACAACCTTTGATGCATTTAGTCCAATCACCAACTTTGACAATAATCGTTGTGACAACACTTCTCCTTGAGCATTCCCATCTGAGGAAAGCTTGACGCCGACACTGAGCGGAATACCAATGCCTCGACTCCCACCTCCCTTGTTCCTATAATTACTGCGACTAAATGGTCCACTTCCACTTTGAGATTTTTTTTGCATTGCATTTCGTTCCACATTCGTAACAATTGCATCACGGTTTTGGACAACAGGAGGTACGACAGGGATCACACCATCAGCACTGGTAGACGGTCCATGTTCTGATACAATACCTTGAATCAGTAAAGGGACAATTTCTTTGAAAAGGCCAAAACCAGCAAAATCTACCTTGTCAATGTTCAACCGACTAGATGAATTCCGTTCATGGTTTCTATTCTGCTTCGTGTTCTCATTCTTAGCATCATCTTCGTTGGGTATGTTACATAGTATAAAATTATCTCTCATATCACCACCAAATTCACTTCCCAGCGAGGGATATGTAACTTCACCCTTATCAACCTCCACTCCATCTAACGCAATACTTACCGTTGGTGGTTTCAAGTATGGAAACGAATGCTGTATTCCGATGAGTGTCCATTTCCCTGCTGGAATGGAAATTTTCGATTTCAATGTATTGGGATGAAGGCTTGGCATCGAATCAAGTTTAGATGACGATGCCGGTCGGAGGGATTCAATCTGTAGAATGCATGGTATTTGATCATTGGATGAATGATCAATAGACCTCTTGAGTGTGGATGTATCTCTGTGAAGCGTAGCTTGAATTCCTAGCGCAGTAGATAACGCACTGGTTGCGAATCTGTATAAGATCTGTGGTTTTGGATGCATTTGGTCTACCCACGGATCAGCAGATTCATAATTATCTGGACTTGTATCTGTAGCAGTCGTGCCCGAAGTATCACTGTGTGCATGGAAACGAACCCACATCATAATACTGTATCCTTTGCGAAATTGTTGATGCCAATCAATAACTGGTAGCTGAATTCCGCTGCTCATTACAGTCGGCGAGTTCGGTTTGTTTCTGGTGGCTTGTTTGCCACGAGAAAGGTTATTGCTTTCAATAGTCAAGTACACATCTGCAATTAGAGGAGAAAACATTAGATCTTTGCTTTCTGGTTGCGACTCCTTCTGACGAATAAAGTCTTTCATGCTTTTTGCAACTTTAACTTTTTCCTCTGGATGCTTGACGCTGCTATGGGCGATAATGGTTTCGAACTGATTGTGAAGATACTCCGAGAGCGTGCTCGAAGTTGCCATTGTATCAGAGTCACAATTCGTTGGCACAGACGTAGCCATGATTACTCTTTAAATCTGATGGTTAACTTTTCAAGGATTTGCTGCCTTCAATGTGAGCTTAGGCTTTTGATTTCTTAATTGTTGGATCCTAAGTTGCTTCTTGTGATAAATGACTTCCAAGGAAGGCTCGTTACTTGGATTCTTATTATCACCTCAACGGCTATAGTACTAATTGCAACTGCACGTTCTGTAAGAAAAGGTTGGTGACCTTCAATCTTGTTTTCACGCAAGTAGAGTATCTCTTCAATATTATACTTTACTCG
>Ga0136553_1000743_pt1 | contig 11021 bp, 5 predicted proteins | sample AntRauTorckE5430_FD_101384 | JGI IMG/M metagenome (GOLD analysis project Ga0136553, IMG submission 101384) | Saline lake microbial communities from Rauer Islands, Antarctica - Metagenome Torckler E5 #430 | ecosystem: Environmental > Aquatic > Non-marine Saline and Alkaline > Saline | place... | reverse complement strand
TACTACCAGGGCGAGGAATACATTAGCCATTCAGACAACCAGGAAGGGCTGGTGAACAAGCTTTACCACAAAGCTCGGGACTTTATGCTCGGCCAAAAGTACCAACTGGTAAACCGCGTAGCTGCCGGAAAACACCTGCTGGATTATGGCACAGGAACGGGTTACTTTACCGACTTTATGAACCGCAAAGGGTACGCGGCGGAAGGCATCGAAATTGACCCGGAAGCACGGAAATACGGGGCGGAGAAGTTTGGCATCCTGGTCCGCGCACCGGAATCTTTATTTACCGAGCTGCAATCGGCGACTTTTGAGGTCATCAGCCTCTGGCACGTCCTCGAGCATCTTTATGATCCGAAGCGCTACCTCGACCGGTTTTATGAGTTACTCAGTCAGAACGGAAAGCTCATCATCGCCGTTCCCAACCATAAAAGTAAAGATGCTGAAGCCTACGGGTCCGACTGGGCGGCCTACGACGTACCGCGTCATCTCTGGCATTTTAGCCCCGCCACGATGCGCAAGCTGGTGAAGAAGTCTGGATTCCGCGTCGTGGAAACCCACCATATGCCGCTCGATCCGTTCTACGTCTCGATCATGAGCGAGAAGTACAAATCAGGCGGTGGGCTAATCGCTGGCGGGCTTGAAGGCTTGGGCTCGTTTATTTCCAGTACGGCTGATGCTGAGCGGGGTAGTTCGGTGATTTATGTTATTGAGAAGAACTAGGGATTAGAAGCTAGGGAGCTAGAGATTAGGAGCTAGTAACTAGAAGCTAGTCTCTCAGCCTAGCTAGTTCTTAATTTCTAGCTACCTAATTTTTAGTTCCTAATTTCTAGCTTCCTAATTTCTAGTTCCTAATTTTTAGCTTAAACCTCCCCCTGCACCCGCGTCAGCGCCCCCAAAAACCGTCGGCAAATGTGCAATCCCGAATGTACTGGCATCGAAATAGCAACAAACCCACCCCCCAACCGTTTTTTGAAAAAGCCCGCTTGTTATGCGTTATTTCTACTTGTTCCTGCTGCTGTGCTCTTTGACCGCCTGCACCTATACTGCTAAGATTACTGATGGTGCTACTGCTGTGGATCGTAAACAATATGATGTGGCGGTTCCGATGCTGCAGCGTGAATACAAAAAGGCTAAAACGCGCAAGGCGAAGGGCGAAATAGCACTGAATCTGGGCAAGGCGCTCGTGGAAACAAGCGACGACGAAGCCGCGATCGACTGGTACCAAAAAGCTTACGATAACAACGCTGGCCCGGAAGCCCTGCGCGAAAAAGCTGCTGCGCTGAAACGCCTGCAACGCTACGATGAAGCCATCCAGGTGTACACCGACGCTGGCTTTGAAATCGGATCTAAATACGAGTTCCGTAAAGACATCAGCGGCGCAGAACTGGCTCAAAAATGGCTCGCCGAGGAAGCTACCGGAGAGGAGCGGGAATTTACCGTCAGCTCCGCTGGGTTCAATAGCCGCCAGGCAGACTACGCGCCCGTGGCCTTCGAGGAACGCCTGGTTTTCACCTCCGACCGTTCTGCCGCCGCTGGAGACGAAAAGTACAACTGGACCGGCCGTGGCTTTACCGATCTCTTCGTTACCGATCTGGAGGGCGGCACTTCTGCGGACGCCTTCGACGCCCGCCTGAATACTGCCGACCATGAGGGGACGCCGACTTTTAGCGCCGACGGCAAGGTGATGATCTTTACCCGATGTTCTGCACCAGGAAAACGGGAAGACGCTTTTTGCGGCCTCTACCGGTCCGAACGCGTTGGCCAGGGCTGGGGGCCGGCGAGCCAGATGTCTTTCGTAAAGCCCGGAGCAAATTATATGCACCCCGCGCTTTCGGCCGACGGCCAGCAACTCTTCTTCAGCGCCTTGCTCGAAGATGGTTGGGGCGGCTATGATATTTACCTTAGCAATCGCGAGAAAGACGGTAGTTGGGGCAATCCCATCCTGATGAACCGCGCCATCAATACCCAGGGCAACGAGCAATTTCCAAGCCTCGACGCCGATACGCTTTACTTCAGCAGCGACGGGATGGAAGGTATGGGTGGCCTGGATATCTTCCGAACTTGGCCTACCAATAACGGTCGCTATGCTGCGCCTAAAAACCTCAAAATACCGGTCAACAGCGGTGCGGATGACTTCGCCTTTTCTGTCGTTCGCCGCCAGGGTAGTGGGTTGGACCTGAAAACTACCGGCTACTTCAGTAGTTCCCGGCCGGGAGGGGAGGGGAGTGATGACATCTACGTGTACACCAAAAAGGTACTGCCACCGCCGCCACCCGATCTCACACCGATCGTTTATAAAAATGTTCTCGACGTCACCGTGGTGGAGAAAATTTACGAAGATCCAACCAATAACCGCAGCCGCGTGCTTGGCGTGAAACCGGTGCCCAACGCTACCATCATCGCCAGCATTGGCGAGCAGTCGCGGACTGTGAATACCGACGACGAAGGCCGCCTTAGTCTCGTGCTCGTCGACGATCAAAATTATCAGTTTCGAGCTGAACGTGCGGAATACCTAGCGGATGAAGGTAGTTTTTCCAGCCGCAACCTGCCAAAAGACGCTGATGCCCCCGATCAGCGCTACGAACTGGAACTGGAACTGGAAAAAATATTCCGCAACCAGGAGGTCGTACTCAAGAACATCTACTACGATTTTGACCAGAGTTTCATCCGTACCGACGCCCAGCCTACTTTGAATAACCTTACCGCCTTATTGGAGCGGAATCCCTCTATCAGTATTGAGCTCGGCTCGCATACTGACTGTGTGGGCAAGCCAGGGTATAATCAAACGCTTTCTCAGGCGCGGGCGCAGGCGGCAGTGGACTATCTCGTGGAGCAGGGTATTGGCAGAGCACGCCTTGAAGCTAAAGGCTACGGTGAAGAAAGCCCCATCGCCATCTGTATCTGCGAGCGTTGCTCCGATGAACAGAGTCAGGAGAACCGGCGGACTACTTTTCGGATACTGGAATAAGGTTGGGGGTGCAGCCCTACGGAATGCACGCAAGTTTAGATAATATTTCATGTTCTTTAGGGGTGCGAGCAAAATAAAACCGGATTTCTGACCGGCTTGTTTCGCCCTTGCTATCGCCAAAAATAATTTTCGTAGTGATGCTACGGAAAGGATTTGGGGGGCAGCAGGAACAAAAACACCAGGTCAGAAATTTGGGTTTATTCTGTTCGCGTTCCTTAGTGCCATCAGCACGAATTGCCCACCCCTATTTTAACTATTTCTTTCTTGAACACCAGCCATTTCACTTCCTTTTTCTTTTTCCTTCTGTTCACCGCAAATATCTCCGCTCAAAAAGACGAAGTCAAATTTGGTGAGATCGACGACGCAGACCGGAAGATGATGTCTCTCTCAACGGACCCGACTGCCGAAGCCTACGTGCTACAGGATTTACTCAGCCTTGAATTCATTCAGGACACGGACGGGCGACCGCTGCTGAAAGAATACCACCACCGACGGGTGAAACTGTTCACGGCGGCCAGCTTTGATCGGGCCGATGTTGAAATCCTCTACAACCGGGAAAGCGACCGGGTTTTTTCCTTGGATGCGGCCATTCACTTCCCTGGCGGCGGCTCGCAGAAGCTCTCCAATTCCGACTTTATCCGGGAGCACTACGATGACGACCGGGACATTTATAAGTTCACCTTCCCCGGCGTCCGGGAGGGTGCGATCATTGAGTATAGTTACGTGAAGACGGATAAGTTCATCGTTATTCCCAGTCGCTACTTCTTTCAGGAAAATATCCCCGTGCGCTGGGCGGAGTACCGGGCCCTTATTCCTCCCTTCTTCAAATACGTTACCCTGTCTACTGCGGCGAACAATTATACCGACAATAAGGTCGCCCTTGAAAACGGATTTTATGGTGGTCAGGGTGTAAAGAACACGAGTATCCGCTGGGCAATGAAAGACCTTCCCGCTTACGACATCCAGCCCTACGTCAACAACTTCAGTGATTACCTGCCGCAGGTCAGAATGCAGCTGCAGTCCGTCCAATACCCTGGCCAAACTATTCAGAACATTTTTTCCGACTGGAAGGAAACAACAGAAGATATCGACGGCTGGACTGATTTTGGTAAAGCGTACCGGAACAAGGGCAACAGTAATAAAGTATGGAAGGACGTGGAACCCCTGCTGGCGGGTAAGTCCTCGCAGCGAGAAAAAGCCCAGGCACTCTACGACTTCGTCACCGGTAAGATTAGTTGGGACGGAAACTATCGCTGGACGGCTCAGGAGACTCCGAATAAAGTCTACGAAAACGCCCGGGGAACCAGTGGGGAAATCAGTATCCTGCTCCTCGCCTTGCTAACCCAGGCGGAGATTGTTGCCAAACCGCTCCTGGTCCCCTTGCGCGATGGCGGTGAACCGCTGGAGGTCTACCCTTTGCTTAATCAGTTTGATCACCTCATGTTGCTGGCGACTCTGGACGGCGAAGACGTTATTCTGGACCCTCTCACTATTCACCGACCGATGGGCCTGCCCCGGGTGCCCGCTCTCAACCACCGCGCCTTCGTAGCAGACCCGGACAACCCGCACTGGATTGATGTAAACGTTCCGAGGGCTGGAAAAGCAGTGATGGTAAACATGGCCATCGACAATAAGGGAATGGCCGAGGTTGAACTGAAAGGCCGCTTAGAAAGCTATTATGGTATTACCGCCCGCGAGCAATTGGAGGAGATGGAGAGTGATAACGAATTTCCGGTACTGGACGAAATCCTGAAAGCCTTCCCGGAAACGAAGCTCGTCGGTAAACAAGTTAAGGGGGACGAGGACAAAAGCGGCCCGCTCAGCCTAACCCTTAACCTCAAAGTTCCGGTGGGCCAGGCTGTGGACGACTTTCTCTACGTCCAACCAGTGCTTTATCCAGTCTTTGATAAAGGCCTGGCCGACGTGGAGCAACGCCTATATCCAGTGGACTTTGCCTACCCCTGGCAGGAGCGTTACATCGCCAGCATTACCCTGCCCAAGGGCTACGTAGTGGATGAGTTGCCGGAATCTCAACGCTTTACCTCCGAAGACAAAACCCTTTCTGCCACCTTTGCGGCTGAGGATAATGGAAACGGTGTTGTTTCCGTCTTCTTTACCGTTGCGGTAAAGAAGACGGTGTATGAAGCCCAGGAATACGCTGGACTGCGGGAGATGTTCCGCCACATTATCGAACTACAGGAAACGATTCTTGTTCTTAAAAAAGCGGAATAATGCGCACCCTGACTAATAACCTCTCTTTTGATAAGGAGTATTCACCCAGCGGAGTAGTTTTCTCTCCCAATGCGTCATTTTTCGGAGGCGTAGCCGGAGATAAAATGTTCGTCGGAGGTGTAAAACCGTGTAGCCGTGTAGCCGGAGATACCGGGGGGGTGAAACCGCGTAGTCATAGTCCAATTGCGTATTACCTTACCCTGTTTCTTATCTGCTATCTCTCTCTGGGCCTTGGCGCTCAGGACATAAATTACGCAGCCTTCATAATCTCTCCCGGGATGAAGAAGGGTGCGAACTCCGTCGTCCGCCTACGCGAAATCGTCTACGAAGTCCATTCCACTAGCCGCGCCACCCTAACGGAGCGCAAGGTGGTCACCATTCTAAACGGAGAACACAACTACGAGAATCGGATGGTGATGTTCTATAATAATGACACCGACGTAGCGACCTTCAAAGCCACCCTCTACGACGCGATGGGCGAAAAGATTAAAACGGCCAAAAAGTCGGACATCGAAGACGTACTCTACATCTCCAGCGGTCAGTTCTACGAAGACAACCGGGTGATGACCACCACGATTGAACACCTCACTTATCCCTACACCGTGGAGTTTGAGTACAAATCGGTAGTCAAAGACTTTAGTATGGTAGCGGGTTTTCCGAGCTGGCAGCCGCTTGGTTTCGACCAATCCGTAGAGCGAGCGACCTTCCAAGCCATCGTTCCTGCTGATAATGAACTGCTCTACTTCCAAAACGAACTGTCTGATCCAACCATCTCATCGTCCGGCAACGATCAGGTCTACCGTTGGGAAGTCAGCAACCTTCCAGCCAGGAATTCTGAGGCGAACGCACCGCCGCCGAGTAAAACCATGCCTTACCTCAAGACCGGCCTGCGGAAGTTTTCCATCGGAGACTACGCCGGTACTTACGACAGCTGGCAATCTTTCGGCGCCTTCATCAGGAAACTCATGGACGGCCGTGACGAACTTCCCGCTCAGCTTGCCGCCCTCGTCCACGAATCTACCGACGGCCTCTCTTCGGAACGCGAGAAGATTGAAAAACTGTACCGCCTGCTGCAGAAACGTACCCGCTATGTAGGTGTGCAACTCGGTGTAGGCGGCTGGCAACCCTTCTCTGCCGACTACGTGGAGCGCAACCGCTTTGGCGACTGTAAAGCCCTGAGCAATTACATGGGCGCGATGCTGAACGAGATTGGCGTAGAGAGCTACCCCGTCCTGGTTTACGCTGGAGACCGGCCCTACTTTCCGGTAGATGAAAGCTTCACTACCTCCGCCTTTAACCACGTGATTCTCTACGTTCCGTCTCAAAACATGTATCTGGAGTGTACCAGTAGCGACGCTTCGCCCGGCTACCTCGGTGACGGCACCGATGACCGTAACGTACTGCACATTACCCCCGAAGGCGGGAAAATCGCTCGAACCCCAGCCTTTCAGGCCGCCGACAACGGCCACCTCCGCACCATCACCATCGACGTAAAGGAGGACGGCTCCGCAGTCTTTCAGCTTCGTGCAGGTTTTCACGGCACCAGTCACGAAATACTCCGCTATTTCGCCCGTAACGAACTAGACGAAAATAAACTCCGTGAAGGCCTCCAACGTAACGACGTTTTACCCGATGTGAACGGTACGGATTTTGTCCTAAGTTATGACCCAGGTTTACCCGTCGCGTACTTGCAGTACACAACGGAAGTCCCCGGTTACGTCCATAAGCTGGGTAAGCGGATGTTCGTCCCTTTAAATAAATTCTACGCCTACGACCATGTGCCGGAAAAACTGACGGAGCGTAAATTTCCAATCGTCAGTAATAATGCCCGCTTTTATGTGGATACTATTCACCTGAACTTCCCCGAGGGACTTGAAGTTGAAAGCCTTGGGGATGCGGAGACCATTATTAAACATGCTGCTGGGGAGTACCGAGCGGAGGTTAAGACTGCCCCCGGGACCATTACCTGGATCCGTACGCTTAAGTTGTTGCCGGTTGATTTGCCTGCTTCGGATTACGAGGGGTACCGGCAGTTTTTTGTTGAGGTGCGGAAGGCGGAGAAGCGGCAGGTTGTTTTAAGGGAGCGGCGGAGCAAGTAGGGCGTACGGAGATGGACTGCTGGATGTCAGCGTCCAAAGGGGCAAGGTTTAAGAACCAAGTCAAATTGAGGCATTCAACACGTAAGGTCTTGTAGGGACATCAATTCAATAGCTGTTCTGGTTGAAGCCTAGTAGTCTGTCAACATTAAATATTGGGGTAATCTGCGATGCCTTTTGGTGCTGAATTTCGTTGAAGAACTTCTTCCGTAACTACGGCCATGCAAGGAATCCTTCGCCTCATTCAATACCAAAATTCATCAGCACCTTACCCACAAATTCAATATTGACAGACCACTAGTCATTGTGGTGCTGACTGAGCCAATGAAACGCTTGTAGGCTGAAAGAACTTGGTCTTTACGTCGTTGACACCGGCCCATGTTTACCGCTTTTGTAAAGGGGCCAACTGCTTTCGGAGTTATTGTCCCTCCTTCTCGTTCCGGAATACAGCGTCTCTAAGCAGTAGAAGTGTCACCTTTCCGTTCTTTTTACCACTTTCCAGTTGAGAAGGATGGCGGCTCGTGAAATTATTCTACTTTACGGCCGTTCAAAAAAGTCGACGTCGTGAGGCGGAAACTCGGCCATTTGACCGGTCTGATGGTTGAAATATTCCACCGACCTACCCCCAAGGTGAAAATCATAAAAGACAATAAAATGCTAAATTACATTAAAGAGGTTTTAGGAAATATGCCAGCGGACTGGTTGAATCTAACAACCCATCGGTTAGACATCTACGATGAAAAATTGGCCAAAGTTCAGTTCTTAGAACAGTTCGAAGCCTTATTTGACGACAATAATGCTGAACCGTCGGCACTAAGTGAATTACCCACGGCCTTCGATTATATCCGCTTAGGGCATCCATTATCTTGTTTACTAGAATGGGGTGTCGCTAAATTGAATAGTTTAAAACCAGAAAATGTAATCAGTTTTTCATCAAAGACGGTTCCTGTTTTGGCAGTTCTAAGAAAAAATTCACTGGATAATAAGAACACCCAAATTGCTTATAGAGGTGAATTACCAGAGCGTTTTGATGCTGAAGTACTAAAGCGTGTTTATGGTTATAAATTTGACCTAAAGAAGGTTGATAAAGTAGAAGATGTTCCCGAGTTTAACGGCAGTACTGTTTTTATTTCACAACAAGATGAAATTTACGATTTTGACCTTGTCCCGAACATTGACTTTTTTATCAGTATTCACGCCCAATTTGGAAGTATTCTGTTGGTAAACGGTGCGAAAAATGAGCCTTATATCTCAGATATTCAGCACGTCCGAAGAAGAGAGACCATTGCAATGACGCCAGCCGACAGTCTTGCGGCCTTAAAGGTTCTGATCGGAGAGTCCGACTCTCTTGGAAAGGAAAGTAGTGGGGAGACAAATAAAGCACTTGTCTTAGCTTCCATCAAGGAGATTACCGGTACAAATACAAAGGCGCTACTTGGTTCTAGCGGACTATCTATTCAGTATGCGATTATGATGGGTCTAATCCACGATGCACTAGATGAACATAAAGGAAAGGCCATCAAAATTATCGTTCCTCCAAATTGTTACGGTGGAACAAACGACCAGGCAAGACGGGTGGCTGCTTGTATTGACAACGTTGAAGTGGTGGACTTGCTGGTTGATGGTGATAATGACATGGTTCAAAGCATTGACATCGTTTTAGCTAGAATTGCTGACGAGGATGCTGTTCCCTACATAATCGCTGAAATCCCTACAAACCCTAGGGTTGAAGTTCCGGACCTTATAAAGTTGAAAAGTGTTTTAAGTAAGGAGCGTAAAACTAAAGACGGGTCCATTGCTATCGATCCAGTTTTTATTTTAGACCAAACATTCTGCCCCAACGTTCACTTTTTAGGTGAGGGTGAAATACTCTCAACGATTAGGACCATTTCATACGCCAGTGGATCGAAGTTTCCAAGCGGAGGGCAATGCACCGCTGGCTACTGTGTAGGAAATGAAAAGACGGAAGCTTTGATGGAGAAAATAGAAACGCACCTAAGGCTTTGCGACAATGAGGCCACTAGCCTTCAAGTTGAGATATTGGCAAAGCAATTGCCTTCAATGAAGCAAAGAATCAATGATGCTTATGAGAATACACGTGAATTTGTAAGTTTTATCAACGATACCTTACCCGAGGCGAAAATAAATTTTGTTTCAGAAGAACTGGCAAAGGAAGGGTTTACCCCTTCTGTGTTCTCGTTGGATCTTCCCACTAAAGGAAGCACGGATGAAGAAAAAGAATCTTACAAAAGAGCGTTGAATTATAAATTAATAAGTTTAATGATCGAGGAGATTCCTACTGAAAGTAAGTTCTGCGTGAGCTACGGGCAGTTAAAAGGATGTTACTGGACGATACCTGCAACATCTACCCAAGGGACGACTAAAGAAGGCGATAAAGATTATATCGTCCGTGCATCACTTTCTCCTGATATGAACCTTGAGCTTCATAAAAAAGTATTTTTAGATTTTGTTGGGCAAATTTGACTTTGGAGGAGGTGACGACCAAACCTTTCTTTTTGTGCCGTCAGATTTGGATGCAGTATAACCTAGATCATACTGCACCAGTGCCCTAGTGATCTGTCAACATTAAATATTGGGGTAATCTGCGATGCCTTTTGGTGCTGAATTTCGTTGAAGAACTCCTTCCGTAGCTACGGCTATGCAAGGAATCCTTCGCCTCATTCAACACCAAAATTCATCAGCACCTTACCCACAAATTCAGTATTGACAGACCACTAGTCTCTAATTTCTACCTTTTCCCGAACAACAAACTTCCCACCCGCACCAGCGTACTTCCCGCCTCCAGCGCTAACGGGTAGTCTCCGGACATACCCATACTAATCTCCCGGAAGCCATCATCGCCCGAGAATGTTCCGTTGTGTAGTTCCGCAAAGCTCTTGGCGAGAGAACTGAATTCGGCTTTCACCTGTGTCTGATTGTCGGTATAAGTGGCCATGCCCATGACGCCAGCGATCTTTGCGTGGGTAACCGGGTCGTCCTTAAGGTCACTTAGCAGTGGCTCGGCGGATGCCTTGTCGAGACCATATTTACTTGTTTCATCCGCGATATGAAACTGGAGTAGCACAGGAATTTCTCGGCCTAAAGCTTTACCCTGCTTATCAATCTCCCTTAGCAGCCTTTTACTATCGACGGCGTGGATGAGGTGGACGAAGGGAGCTATGGCTTTTACTTTATTTCGTTGCAGGTGACCGATGAAATGCCAGCGGATGTCTTTAGGCAAAGCTTGGTGCTTCTCAACCAGTTCAGCGACCCGGTTTTCGCCAAAATCCCGGTGGCCGAGTTCGTAGAGTTCCATGATCCGCTCTTTAGGGTGGGTCTTGGAAACAGCGATCAGGCGTGCTCCTGCGGTGGTGATTTTACCGTTGAGTTCACGGTAGTTCTTTTCAGTTTCGGTCATTTTATAATTTTACTAACGTCAGTTTAAGGTTCCTTAGGAAACTAATGTTTGAGTCTGATGCGTTGTTCTAGTTATCAAACGCATTCTACTGAGAGATTACTCATTTATAACCCGTCCAGTTTACATTACACCAAAGCTAAGAGACAATGACGAATTACATCACCGCCAAAAATGATCGCCGCCGCCGCCGCACCGCTGGTTTTCTTACCGCGTTCATCACTCTAATGCTGTTGGCCTTTGCGGCTTATACCTTCGGAGCTTTTGACGCCTTTCTGACGCCGAAGCCTACTGAGGTTATTGCGACTAC
>Ga0136553_1000736_pt1 | contig 11079 bp, 6 predicted proteins | sample AntRauTorckE5430_FD_101384 | JGI IMG/M metagenome (GOLD analysis project Ga0136553, IMG submission 101384) | Saline lake microbial communities from Rauer Islands, Antarctica - Metagenome Torckler E5 #430 | ecosystem: Environmental > Aquatic > Non-marine Saline and Alkaline > Saline | place... | reverse complement strand
CTGCTAGAGTATTGTCCTTGCTAAGTGTAATCGGGTCCTTTATCATTCCACTCTCAGAACGCTTTACTTTCTTTATTTCCGCTGCTTGCTCTGCTATGGACATGTTCTTATGCACTATGCCTATTCCGCCTTCCCTTGCTATGGCTATAGCAAGCTCGGCTTCTGTGACAGTGTCCATTGCTGCACTTATAATTGGGATATTGATACTAAGCTTTTGGGTTAGTCTAGTCCGAGTATTCGTATCTCGAGGTAAAACCTCAGAATATCTAGGTAAAACTAATACGTCATCAAAGGTTAAACCTTGGTAAGCAATTTTAGAAAATTTGGATTGAGACATCAGCAAATATTGGATTTGTTATTTGCCGTTCAAAAGTACTTACAATATTACCTATTCACCTAATTTATTTGATATTAAGTGGTTTACTTTCTGTTTTTACACAGAGATGGCAAAAAGTTGTCGTTCCATTTTCTTCTTTTACTCCCAATTGAAATACGAGTTACAGTATGTTCGTTATCTTTGTGCTTTATCATATGAGAGGTTTTTTAAGTTTCACACTTATTTTTTTTGCTGCTTTAGTCTGGGCTCAGAGTACCGACGAAAAACTAGCTGCCCAATTTTATGAAAACGGCGAATATGAAAAGGCTGAAGGACTGTATAAAAAGCTGAACCGTCAGCAGCCTAACTCCATTTACATATATGAATCCTACCTAAGCACTCTCTTAGCTCTAAAAGAAGAAAAAAGTGCGGAAAAATTAGTCGAAAAACAAATAAGAAAAAATGCAGGTCTGCTTAATTACGAAGTAGACTTAGGATACGTCTATCTCCAGTTTGATAAGAAAGAAAAAGCAGCCAAGCACTTTGAAAAGCTCATAAAAAAGAATGCCAATAATAGAGGCGGAATTATCTCTTTAGCACAATCCTTTAGTAGAAGACGGCTTAATAGCGAGGTGCTAAAAACATATGAATTAGGAACTAAAAAACAGGGAGTTCTGGCATTTTACAAACAGCTTATTTCTGAGTATAAAACTCAAGGGAATACAAAAGACCTCACTAATTTCTCCCTTGAAGTACTAGCAAATGACCGCAACGCATATGAATACGTTACTAATAACTTAGATATAGTATATGAAGACACGGAAACTGCTAAATACTTACAAGATCAAGTCTTAGCTTATGCTCAGAAAAATCCAAGTAATCAGATCTATGACGAACTCCTGCTGGAAGTCTTTTTACAACAAAAAAAATACTCCTCCGCACTGCGGCAAATCACCTCACTAGATAAAAGAAATAATAATAAAGGAAGTAGGGTGCTACTGCTAGCCAATATCTGTATATTAAATAACAAATATAATACCGCCATAAAAGCATACCAGTATGTAATAGAATTAGGTGACAACGAGCGAAACTTTGCCGCAGGAAAGAGTGGTCTAATAAACGCTCTTTATCTGAAAACAACCAGCTCACTAATACCAAATATACTAGAAGTAGATAGCCTGATAGCACTTACAGAAGAATTCGTAGCGAGTCAAAACATGCCCTATGCTACTGCTAATAGTTCTCTCAGGTTAGCGGAGCTTCATCTATTTTACAAGCATAATATGGGTGCGGGTACTGCTATACTAGAGGAACTAGTCCAGTCCTACGGACTTAGAGCTAACTTTATAGCAGAGTGCAAGCTGCTCCTAGGAGACGCTTACCTAATGCAAAACAATATATGGGATGCTAAGTTGATGTACGGACAGGTAGACAAACAATTTAAAGAGGACGCTCTGGGTCAAGAAGCAAAGTTTAAAAACGCAAAGCTGAGTTACTATACTGCAGATTTTGAATGGGCTAAAAGCCAGCTGGATATCCTCAAAACTGCTACATCTCAACTCATAAGCAACAATGCCATAGAGCTGGCACTACGAATCCAAGACAACACGGGCTTAGACACTACAGAAGAGGCAATGAAGGAATATGCTAGTGCCGAATTTTATTTGTTTAAAAACGAAATAGATAAGTGCACAGAGGTATTAAACATGCTGCCCTTCAAATATCCAGACCACTCGCTACAAGATGAAATCTACTACCTAAAAGCAGAGGTGCAGGAAAAACTAGGAAATTACGAAGAGGCAAACACGCTATATACCTCACTATATACTAACTACGGAAACGATATACTAGCGGATAACGCTTTGTTTAAGTCTGCTAATATTACTTTATATATTCTCAACAAACCTGAGTTAGCACAAGACCTTTTCGAAAAACTCCTCCTAGAATACAACGCTAGTCTATACGCTGTAGATGCTCGAAAAATGTACTACGGGCTAAAGGAAGGAAAAAGTAAAGAAGAACTCTTCTTTGAATAAAAGACATGAGTTCGAGCAGTAAAAAGGCAATACTAGAATGGCTGTTTGTAGGAGTCATTATGGTTCTGCTGTCTGTCCCGCTTTGGCTTAAAGTAGACCAACTTCCCATACGCTTATGGGATGAAGCTCAGAATGCTGTGAATGCTCTAGAGGTGTCCCAAACTCACAACTGGCTAGTAAGAACATATGACTATCAACCAGATACCTTTGACTGTAAGCCACCACTGCTTATATGGTTTCAGGTGCTATCTATAAAAGCTTTAGGTCTTACAGAACTCTCTATTCGGCTGCCCTCCGTCGTTTTTTCTGTTCTCTCATGTTTCGTATTGTTTGCATTAATCTACACGATGACTGACAAGAAATGGCCTGGCATACTCGCAGTACTAATCACTGTGACATCCGTAGGTTTTTATGGAGAGCATGCAGGACGGTACGGTGACCATGAAGCACTCCTTATTCTGTTAATACTCGTGTTTCTTTATTACCTGTACTGCTACTCTGTCTCTTTACAAAACAACTATCTCTATGCTATGGGCGTCACCATTGCCCTAGGCATACTCTGCAAAAGCATCGCTATACTTCTGATTTTACCTGGAGCTATTACTTATCTCTGGTATTGTAAAAGTCTTGGTGGTTTATTCAAAAACAAGCACCTCTACTCCGCTACTCTAATGGTGCTGGTCATAGTGGCTTCATACTACCTGGGCAGAACCTATTACCAGCCAGACTATCTATATACAGTATGGCATGGCGAGTTACTCCCTCGGTTTACCAATACTTCCGAAACTCACCATTTTAGATACATCAGTTTTTGGTTCTATTTTGAATTGCTCTATAAAGAGACTTTTGTGCTGTGGTCTTTTCTAGTTCCGTTTACCTTGCTAATTCCCGTAATGAAGCGTAAACTCACTAAGAAGTGGTTTTTCTGGTTTGTAAGTGGGTTAACATTATTGCTATTCTTATCTGCAGGAACTAAGCATTACTGGTACATCGCCCCTTTAGTGCCCCTATTTGCTGGCTTGATAGCCATAAGCATTTATTACCTTTTCGAAAAATCCAACATGCTCGGTTTAATTTTACTAGTCCCTGTACTACTAATGGGGTTTAGCAGGTATACTAAAGCATATGGAGATGCACTGCACCCTACCGAAAAATGGGATGAATGGGAGAGGTATGGTATTTCGCACTTTCTGAAAGACGATAGACATTTGAAGAATATTAGCTCTAACACCAAAATACTCCTGCGACCACACAATGCCCACGAAGCATATCAGTTTTACTTGAAAAGGTTAGAACAAAAAGAAGGTCTAAAAATTGATAGAAGTACATTCACAAGTTTACAGGTAGGGGATACCATCCTCAGTCATCATAAGATGGTATACGACAGTCTCCAAAAGGATTATAGGGTAGAGGTGCTAGATAGCTCATATCAGTACACTAAACTGACGGTACTACACCCTAAAGATACTGTGATAACCTACCATCAAACAACTTTATAAATGAAATTACGCTTTAAATACATACCGCACCTACTCGTTCTTATTGGTTTTTTTATGATAAGTGTACCACTTTGGCTTAAGGTAGATGTGCTACCTATACGCCTGTGGGATGAGTCCAGAAATGCAGTAAATGCTATAGAAATGTACCAAACGGGGGACTGGCTTGTACGTACGTATGGATTCGCACCTGAAACTTATGAGTTGAAACCTCCCCTGCTTACTTGGTTTCAAGTAGCCTCTTTGAATATTTTCGGACTCAATGAGCTTGGAATACGTTTCCCCTCTGTGGTGTTTAGTCTAGTCACTCTGATAATATTGTTCTCGCTAGTATACCGTATGACTCGTAGGTGGTATATCGCTCTGTTGGCTTCTTTTATCTGTGCCACTTCAGCGGGTTTTTATACAGAGCACTTAGGTAGGTTCGGAGACCACGAAGCTCTCCTTGTATGCTTATATACGTGCTTATTTTATGTGGTGTATCAGTACAGTACTACTGAAAGGGTACGGTATATTTACCTTACGGCTCTCTCAGTAGCACTGGCCGTACTTTGTAAAAGCATCTCAGTAGGTATGTTACTCCCTGGCATTTTTCTGTTCTTATTGTTTGACAAGAAGATGCTGACTCTTCTTAAAAACAAGCATACATATTTGGCTCTGCTTCTAGGAACTCTACCTGTTTTTGTATATTACTATCTCCGTGAACAAGTGCAACCGGGCTACCTCCATATGGTTTGGGAGATGGAATTATTCCCACGATTCTTCAATACTTCTACAGAGCTGGTATTTCAAGAGGATCCGTTTAATTACTACTTTAACCTAATCAGACACTCTCAAATGGAGTATTGGGTGTGGTCACTTATACTTGTGATACTCGCTCCATTTATCGCTAAGAAAATAGACAGACAATGGGCTTTCTGGAGCATTCAGGCTGTACTATTCCTTCTGATTATATCCAGTGGCACTAAAAACTTCTGGTACTCTGCACCTGCCATCCCTTTGTTAGCGGGTGCTGTAGCTATAAGTATTCATCTATTGATTAGTAAAAAACGTAAATACAATTTCGTACTAGCGGTTCCGCTCGCTGTACTGGCTACGCTCAGCTATCAAAAAGCATACAAATATTCCCTGCAACCTACAGAGCGGTATTACGAATGGGAGACCAATGGGATTTCACATTTCTTAAAAAATGAAAACCATCTAGCCAATATCACTTCTGGTACTAAAATTTTATTGGATGACCAATACGGCTTTGAACCTCATAAGTTTTATGTCGAAGCATTGAAAATAGAACGGGGATTAGATATCAAACGTACAGAACTTTATAACATTAAGCCTTACGATACTTTGCTGATTTCTCACCTAAGTACGCTTCAAAAGTTAAAAGAATCTTATGGCATAGAAATAATAGATAGCTCCTATAGTCATACTAAGCTTCTGACCCTTTTGCCCAAAGATGCCCTAATCCAAATAGACTCTGTAAACCAACTCCGCTCGGTAGAATAATCCATTAGCAAAGTCTGTATTAAGCGGCACTCTATCATCTCCAAAGCGGAATAGACTCAGCCCAAAGTCTATCTTATCGTCATTCTCATATACACGAAAAGACCTACCTAGCGATACTCCTGCCATTCCTCTGATAATCAAACCTTTTACGGTCTCATAGCCTACATGTGCTGCTATCTCATTTGAAAGGTGATGGACATAAAGTGGTGTCGAGTATATCGAAATTGCTCCTCCTTGTACATTATACGATTTTACAGTAGCTCGCCAATTTACACCTGTAGTGACCTTTGGCGTTAGTCTATAGTTTATCTTGGCATAAGAGGGCACTATCACATCCATTTCCAGTTTGTTTTTTTGATAATAGAACCCGAAAAGAGGCACCAAAAAAGGCCCAAATCTGTCACCATTCATATATGCACCAAACTTGTAACTAAGGTTTTCATTCTTCTTCATTTTCGCAAGTACTAAGCCACCTATTTGAAAATCTTCTTTACGCAGTTCCTCTTTAAAGTTAGAGGCTACTTTAGGTAGTAATAAATATGTAGCACTCCACTTTTCTGAATGTTTCACATTTATCCCAACTTTTAAAATATAAGAAGAAACTAGCATTTTGTTCTCGTTGGGACCCCACACCGCAGATACCCTGTCATATACCACTCCTGTGAGTAAAGCGTTACCATTTTTCAGTTCTATAGGTACGGTAAGGTTAAAATTAAACTTCTGCAAATCTGTGGTCTGATTGCTACTATCAAAGGTATTTTGAGGCGTAGCGGTGTACTCTGAGTTTAATATATCTACATAGTTTTGAGAGAAACTGCTAAATGAATACAGCGATAAAATTACAAATAGATACTTCCTCATGAGAGACAATTATACTACTTTACATGTACTTTTACAGCTTTAAGATATGTTTCACATCGTTTTACTAGAACCGCGTATGCCTGGCAACGTAGGCACCATTGGCCGACTGGCTGTAGCTACAGGCTGTACACTACACCTTATCAAACCCTACGGTTTTAAAGCTATAGATGAGGAAAAAGTAAAGCGAGCCGGTATGGACTATTGGGCAGATCTCAACTATATAGAATATGAAAATATAGCGGCTTTTTGGCATGCACACCCGTTTAGCAACAGGCATTTTCTAACGACTAAAAAGGCTACGAAACACTATACTAAGTTTGTTTTTAAACCTGGCGATTATCTCTACTTTGGTAGAGAAGATATTGGTCTTCCAGAATCTTTAACTGGCAAACAACCAGAAGCTTGTATGTCTATTCCTATGGTAGCCCAAGCACGATCACTCAATATAGCTAATGCTGCGTCTGTAGTTGTATATGAGGCGTGGCGGCAAAATGGATAAATACGTTTCACCCTTCACACGTCAAATGTTTTTTTAACCTGCTATTAGCTGGCCAAGCATTAAGGGAATTTGTAGTTTTCTAATTCCTGATTCTTTTATTTAGTAAATGCTACCTCTTTACTAGCTGTACGACTAACCTGAATCCGACATAACAATCGAACTCAAGTTGCTAGGAAAAAAATGAGAGCATCAAAGTTTCCTTCTTCAATGCAAAACGGCCTTTTACCCTTTTTACTTTTGTCTCTTATCCACATTTTCTTGCTTTATACTTTTCTTTTGGGCTAAATTATGGTCAATAAAAAAGATAAAAATATTGTCAAAACAAATCGTACATATGGACCTAGATACCTTCTACGTATCGGTAGAGCGGTTAATAGATAGTAAACTGGCAGGAAAGCCTGTGATGCTGGGTGGAGTAGGTGATAGGGGTGTGGTAGCCAGCTGCAGTTACGAGGCTCGCACCTTTGGTGTACACAGTGGTATGAGTATGAAAATGGCTCGTACCCTCTGTCCGCAAGGAATCGTCATAAAAGGAAATGCCAGCACCTACTCCAAGTACTCCAAAGCAGTAACAGAAATCATACGTGAAGCTGCTCCCATAGTAGAAAAAAGCAGCATAGATGAGTTTTACATAGACCTTACGGGTATGGACAAGTTCTTTGGGTGCTACAAGCTGGCTAGCGAGCTACGCACACGAATCACCAAAGAAACAGGACTTCCTATCTCCTTCGGCATGTCTGCCAACAAAACAGTGAGTAAGGTAGCTACGGGTGAAGCCAAACCAGACAACCAAATGAAAATAGACCTTGGCACAGAAAAGCCTTTTCTAGGTCCGCTGTCTGTGAAGAAAATACCTATGGTAGGGAAAAAGACAGCCTTTATGCTCAACCGTATGGGTGTACAAAAAATCTATACCTTACAGGAAATGCCACTGGAACTTCTGGAAAAAGCCTTTGGCAAAAATGGTAAAATAATGTGGCAAAAGGCTAATGGAATAGACCATAGCCCGCTCATCCCATATCACGAAAAGAAAAGCATAAGCACCGAACGTACTTTTATGAAAGATGCCATAGACACACGTAAACTGCAAGACTTTGTGACCGCCATGGTAGAACAACTCGCTTACGAATTGAGGCACAGTCAAAAGGTCTGTTCTAACATTAGCATAAAACTCCGCTACTCTGACTTCCAGACCGTAAGCAAGCAAAAAAGCATTCCTTACACTGCCGCAGACCATACACTTATAAGTCATGCTAGAGATTTATTTAACTCCCTCTACAGCCGTCGCGTACGGATACGCTTGGTAGGTGTGCGGCTGGGTGACTTGGCGGGCGGTGGCCACCAGATAGACCTTTTTAATGATGACGACAGAATCATAGACCTATACCAAGCCATGGACAAAATCAAAACTCGATATGGTGCTAATGCAGTAAGACGAAGCGTAGCTATGGAAGTAAATGGACTGGGCCGCGGCAATCCTTTTAGTGGCGAACCCAATGTGATTCCTGGTCATAGGAATGCGTAGCATTACATTGGTTTTCATGCTGAACTGAGATAAAGTACGAAATGCGTACAGCAACACAACCATTTAATCCAACACGCTCGCAATAGCTGCACCTCAAGTTGAACTATATACTAAGCAACTATTATGTACCTAAACTGCCATACCTATTACTCTTTCAAATACGGGACCATGTCACCGAAGGAATTACTGCGTGAAATGAGTGCGTCCGTGCCGCGGCGGCACGAGCCAATAGGTATAGTTGCCCTGACAGATATAAATAGCACTTCTGGCTGTCTGTACCATGCACTGGAATGCCAAAGCCGTGGATGGCCGGTAATTACGGGCGTAGATTTTCGCAAGGGAAACAAACAACAATTCATTGCCATAGCTCAAAACAACGAAGGCTTTCAAAACATCAATTTTTATCTGACAGAATTTTTATTGGATATGCATAGGTCCACCACAATAAAAAATGCATTCATCATTTATCCATTAAAAAATGTACCCGACAGACCTTTGCGAAGCAATGAATATATCGGGGTAAATCATACGGAATTGTTTGCTTTTCAATCCACAGCAAGAACAGCCCCGCAAGGCAGCCCCAACAACAATACATCTAAATACGTAGCCTTAAATACGGTCACCTTTCGCAATAAGCGAGACTTCAATGCCCACCGACTGCTGCGTGCTATTGACAAAAATGCACTGCTTAGTAAACTGCCCGAAGAAGAACAAGGCGACCCACACCAGACTTTTTATTCGGAAGAAGAGCTCAATACTCTATATGACGGATATGAGTTTCTTTTAGAAAATGCTGAGAAACTATTGAGTAGTTGCAATCTTCATTTTGATTTTAATGACAAGAAGAAACTAGCCAATAAAAAGACATTCACCCAAACCAAAAAAAGAGACTACGAACTGCTGCAACAATTGGTAAAAGAGGGTTTAAAATATCGCTATACTAACGGCACAAATAAAGAAATCCAAGACCGAGTAGCTAAAGAACTCAGCGTGATACAAGAATGCAATTTTGTGCCCTATTTCCTTATCAATCACAATATAGTAGGCTATGCTCGCAAAAAAGGATACTTCTACGTAGGACGTGGTAGTGGTGCCAATAGTCTAGTAGCCTATCTGCTCCGCATTACCAATGTAGACCCAATAGAACTAGATCTGTACTTCGAGCGATTCATAAACCCAAGCCGTACGTCTCCTCCTGATTTTGACATAGATTTTAGCTGGAGAGATCGTCAAGATGTAACACGATATATCTTCGAAACCTTTCCTAATACAGCTCTGATGGGCAGCTTCGTGACCTTTCAGGCTCGCTCTGTAATACGCGAGATAGGTAAGGTGCTGGGTCTGCCAGCAGATGAGATAAAAAACATACAACGCACCGATAACCCACAAGACTTAGACCACCTAGGCAAACTCTGCATTCTGTATAGTCGCTATATTCATGGTTTTCCAAACCACCTGAGTATACACAGTAGCGGCATAGTAATCACGGAGCGGCCCATACAATATTATGCAGCTACAAGCATGACGCCCAAGGGGTTTCCTACAGCACATTTTGATATGCACGTCGCCGAAGATGCGGGTATTTATAAGTACGATATTCTGGGTCAGCGTGGACTAGGAAAGATAAAAGACGCCATTACTATCATCAAGCAAAACCAGCCTGATGCAGAAGACTTTGACATAGATGACATCGCCAGATTCAAGGAAGACGAAAAGATAAAGGACCTACTACGTAGGGGAGACGCTATCGGCTGTTTCTATGTAGAAAGTCCTGCTATGAGGTCTCTCATGAAAAAACTAGAGGTGGACGATTACAAAGGCTTGGTAGCTGCCAGCTCCATCATACGACCCGGCGTAAGCAATAGCGGCATGATGACCGAATACATAAAACGACACCGTAACCTGGAGGCACGAGCGGCTACACATCCTGTGCTGGGCAAGATACTGCACGATACCTACGGCGTGATGGTATACCAAGAAGATGTGCTCAAGGTGGCCCACTATTTTGCCGGTCTCACGCTAGAGGAGTCTGACATACTGCGTAGAGGAATGAGTCCAAAGTACCGAGAACGCACCGAGTTTAAAATCGTAGAAAAGCTCTTTTTTGATAACTGTGTGAAAAAAAGATACGACCCAGAACTCACCAAAGAAATATGGACACAGATAGAAAGTTTTGCCAGCTATGCCTTTGCCAAAGGGCACTCTGCTAGCTATGCGGTAGAGAGCTATCAGAGTCTTTTCTTGAAGGCCTACTTCCCACTAGAATATATGGTGGCTACAGTCAATAATTTTGGCGGATTTTACCGCACAGAGCAGTACATACAAGAAGCCCGACTAAAAGGAGCAGAAGTCGTGCTGCCTTGTGTAAACCGAAGCACCTACGAAACTACCATAAAAGGTAAAACCATATTCCTCGGATTTCAACATGTAGCAGAGCTAGGAGCTAAGGTGATAGACGCATTACTATTGGCAAGGAAAACCCAGGGCGAGTTTATTGATTTTGAAAACTTTACACATCGCGTATCCGTAAGTCTGGACCAAGCCATTATTCTTATCCGTATCAATGCGTTTCGCTTTACAGAAAAATCCAAACACTGGCTGCTATGGAAAGCACATTTTCTCTTAGTAGCCAGTCGTCCTGAACGGGGTGGAAGGGTGGGGCTACTAAGTCTTTTTGAAAATAAAGAAAACACCAAAAAAGTCACTATTCCAGAGCTTGACGCTGTACCGTACGAAGACGTATTGGACGAGATAGAATATCTTGGCTTTCCTATGTGTTCCCCTTTTGAGCTGATAGATGAAAATGAGCGAGCAAAAAGTAATATGATAAGTGCAGATTT
>Ga0136553_1000735_pt1 | contig 11080 bp, 11 predicted proteins | sample AntRauTorckE5430_FD_101384 | JGI IMG/M metagenome (GOLD analysis project Ga0136553, IMG submission 101384) | Saline lake microbial communities from Rauer Islands, Antarctica - Metagenome Torckler E5 #430 | ecosystem: Environmental > Aquatic > Non-marine Saline and Alkaline > Saline | place... | reverse complement strand
TTTACCTGCAGATCAACTGGGGCGCTCTGACCTGGGTGCTGGGCACCGCGGTGGTGCTGTTCGCCGTCGCGATCCGGGCCTACGATCCGTCCCGCGCCCTGATGCAACGCAAGGGGTGAGGTGGCGCGGGCCGGTCCGAACCGGATGCAGACCAAAGTCTGGGCCTCTCTCACAAAATAAGAGTTGGCGTTGCATCCTGTTTCTGTCACCTTATATCGACACATGTACCACAAAAGAGGAGGATCTTTGTCATGGCATGGAGCAAACCCACCATCCGCGAAATCGAATGCGGCATGGAAATCAACATGTACGGCCCCGACTTCGAAGACGATCGCGAAGTATTGTTCTGATCGCAAGCGCGCGGATGTGACATGACCTTCCGCGCGCGGATACTCGGGGCGGCGGCTGGCGGCGGATTGCCGCAATGGAATTGCGGCTGTCGCAACTGCGACTTGGCCCGCATCGGAGATATTCCGCCCCAGACGCAGTCTTCCCTCGCCGTGTCCCTGGACGGCACTCGTTGGGCCATACTCAACGCTTCACCCGATATCCGCGATCAGATCGCCCGCGCGCCGGAATTGCATCCGACCGGATTGCGATCACTGCCGCTGTCGGCCGTGCTGCTGACAAATGGCGATATAGACCACGTCGCCGGGCTTTTGACCTTGCGCGAGATGCAGCCTTTCACACTGTTCGCGACACCGGGCATCCACGAGGTGCTGGACGCCAACCCGATCTTCGAGGCGCTCAACCGGTCCGTCGTGCCGCGCAAGGCCGTGGCGCTCAAAGCGCCGTTCGAGTTGGTGCCGGGGCTCGAGGCGACGCTGTTCGCCGTGCCCGGCAAGGTGCCACTCTACATGGAATCGGGCGAGGTGCGGACCGATCTGGTGGGCGAGCAGACCGTGGGCGTGGAATTGCGGGCCGGTGCGGCGCGCATCCATTACATCCCCGGGTGTGCGATGATGACCGACGCCTTGCGCGCGCGACTGGACGGCGCGGACGTGGTCTTTTTCGACGGCACGCTCTGGCGCGATGACGAGATGCAGCGCGCGGGGCTGGGTGAAAAGACCGGCAAACGCATGGGGCACATGTCGATGAGCGGCGCGGATGGCACCATCGCCGCTTTCGAGGATATCCGCGTGGGGCAGAAGGTTTTCGTGCACATGAACAACACAAATCCCGTTTTGCGCCCCGATTCGGATGAATGGGCGCAGGCCGAAGCGGCGGGCTGGATCATCGGTCGCGATGGAATGGAGATTACACCATGACGCTGTCACAACCCGATTTCGAGGCGCGGCTGCGCCGGATCGGGGCCGAGCGCTATCACGACAGCCACCCGTTTCACGCCCGGCTGCATGGCGGGGACTGCACCCCCGATCAGGTGCGCGCCTGGGTGATCAACCGCTACTATTACCAGCATTCGATCCCGATGAAGGACGCGGCCTTCATGAGCCGGGTCGAGAATCCCGACCTGCGCCGCATCTGGCGGTCGCGGATCGAGGATCACGACGGGACTGAGGCCAACGAGGGCGGCATCCGCCGCTGGCTGCGTCTGGCCGAGGCGGTGGGGCTCGACCCCGCCTACGTCGCCTCGCGCGAAGGTGTCCTGCCGGCCACGCGGTTCGCGGTCGATGCCTATGTGCGCTTCGTGCGTGACAAGTCGCTGCTCGAAGCGGTCGCGGCCTCGCTGACAGAGCTTTTCGCGCCCAAGATCCATGCGCTGCGGATCGAGGGGCTGTTGCAAAATTACGATTTCGCCGACGATGCCGCGCTGTCCTATTTCCGCAACCGTCTGAAAGAGGCGCCGCGCGATGTGGCCTTCGGGCTGCAATGGGTGCTCGATCACGCCGACACGGAAGAGAAACAGGATGCTGCCGCGGCCGCGCTGACCTTCAAGACGGATGTGCTCTGGGCGCAGCTTGACGCGCTCGACGCGGCCTATGTCGTGCCCGCGCGTATTCCGCCCGGCGCATGGCAGCCCGGCGAGGGCCTGATGATGCGGCAGGCGTCGTGATGCGCGCCGCCGATGTGCCCGCCTTGCCGCGTGGCGTGCGGCTGCATTACGACCGGATCCGCGAAGCGTGGGTGCTTCTGGCGCCCGAGCGCGCGGTGACGCTGGATGCGGTCGGTCACGCCATCCTGTCCGAGGTTGACGGGCAGCGCAGTTTCGGGGAGATCACACGAATGTTGGCCGACAAATACGACGCCCCGTCCGAGCAGATCGCCAAGGACAGCGCCGGCTTTCTATCGGAGCTGCGGGACAGACGCTTTCTGGACGTGGCAACATGACAAAGGTCAATCCCCCGATCGCGATGCTGGCCGAGCTGACGCATCGCTGTCCGCTGTCGTGCCCCTATTGTTCCAACCCGCTGGAACTGGCGCGGCAGGAGACCGAGATCGACACCGAGACATGGTGCGACGTGTTCCGGCAGGCCGCCGATCTGGGTGTGCTGCAACTGCATCTTTCGGGTGGCGAGCCGGCCTCGCGCCGCGATCTCGTGCCGCTGGTCGAGGCGGCGCGCAACGCCGGGCTTTACACCAACCTCATCACCTCCGGAATCGGGCTGACCGAAAAACGCCTGCAGGCGCTCGATGAGGTCGGGCTCGACCATGTGCAACTGTCGCTGCAGGGCACCGACCCGGCCATGGCCGACGAGATCGGCGGCTATCGTGGCGGGTTCGCGCGCAAGATGCAGGTCGCCGAATGGATCGGCGAGATCGGCTTTCCGCTGACGCTGAACGTGGTGCTGCATCGGCGCAACCTGCATCAGTTGCCGCGTGCCATCGAGATGGCTCAGGAAATGGGCGCACGCCGGATCGAGGTGGCCACGGTGCAATTCCACGGCTGGGCGTTGAAAAACCGCGAGACGCTGATGCCGACGAAAGATCAGGCGCGTGAGGCGACGCGGCTGGTGGCCGAGGCGCGGGCAAAGCTCAAGGGCCAGATGGTGATCGATTACGTGCCCGCCGATTATCACGAGGACCTGCCCAAGCGCTGCATGGGTGGCTGGGGCAGCACGGGCCTCAACATCACGCCCGACGGGCTGGTGCTACCCTGTCACGCGGCGCAGACGATCCCGCATCTGACATTCGATCGGGTGACCGAGCGCCCGCTGGCCGAGATCTGGCACGAAGGGTCGGCCTTCAACGCCTATCGCGGCACCGACTGGATGCAGGAGCCGTGCCGCAGTTGCGACCGCCGCGAGATCGATTTCGGCGGCTGCCGCTGTCAGGCTATGGCGCTGGTGGGTGATCCGGCGGCGACCGATCCGGTCTGCGTGAAATCCCCGCATCATGGCGTGTTGCAGCAAAGCGCCGAGACCTATTCAGCGCAAGATGACGCGCCGCTGGTCTATCGCGGCTTTTCGGAGACGCCGCGCAAGGTGCGGTCAAGCTGAGGCGCGTTTCGTTCCCGCCGTAAAAACGCGGGGCCGCGCGCATGGCACGGCCCCGCGTGATGTCAGATCACTCGCCGATGGCGGCCAGCTTCTCGGCGGCCGGTTCGTTGACCCAATTGATCCACGTGTCCTTCTGGCTGGTCAGGAAATGCACCGCCGCCTCTTCGGATGAGGCGCTGTTGTCCTGCTGCCATGCCAGAAGGTTGCTCAATTCCTGCGTGCCAAAGGAGATGTTGCTGACCAGTTCGAAGATCTCGGGGTTGCGCTCTGCGAAATCGGCGGTGACCACGGTCAGCACCGGCGCGGCCGGGTACGAGGATTTGCGCGGGTTTTCGCAATCCTGAACCTGATTGCAGGCGTGGATCTCGGCGTCATAGGGTCCCATGTCCACGGCGACCATGTCGTAGCGCCCCAGCACGGCGGTCGGGCCCCAGTAATAGCCGAACCACGGCTCGCGGTTTTCATAGGCCGAGGCCATCGAGGCGGGCAGCGTCTCGCCCGAGCCGTGATCGAACACCTCCATCCCGTGGCCTTCGAAATCGAACGCCTTGACGAGGTTGTCATTGGCGATCCGGCAGCCCCAGCCATCGGGGCAGTTGTGAAAGCGCCCGCCGACAAGGTCCGGGTTGGCCAGAACGCCCTCGATCGTGGCCAGTTCGGGATGCTCTTCCACCAGATAGGACGGCACCCACCAGTTCTCGCTGCCGCCATCGGCAAAAACATCGGCGGCCTTGGTCACCTTGCCTTCCTCCTCCAGCCGGAAATAGGCTTGGGCGGAGTTCACCCAAAGCTCCGGCACCACGTCCGGCTCATTGTTCTCGGCCAGCGAGGTGATCGCCGTCGTGGTGGCCGATTGCACGATCTTCACGTCACAGCCATAGCCCTGCTGCATCAGGAACGCGGTGATGCTGGTGATGATCTGGCCCGAGGCCCAGTTCATCTCGGCGACCGAGACCTCGCCGCAGTCGGCATGGGCGATGGCGGGCACGGTGAGTGTCCCGAAGGCGAGTGCAAGTGTCAGTTTCTTCATTGTCGTTCTCCCGGTTGGGTTTCTGGTTTCAGGTCGTGTCGTTGTGGGTCAATCGTTGTCGGTGCCGGCAGCACCGGCCCCGGCGCGGGACTGCGTGGAGGACGGGACGGTGATCCGCAGCGCCAGCGCGTCAAGGGCGCGCCAGTCCGCATCGCTGATGTCGGGGATCGGCGGCGGGGCCGTTTGTGCAATGCCCGAAAGGTCGGAATGGTCTACGGGCGTGATCACCAGATCGGCGGCCTGCGGACCCGCGTCTCCGGTCAGGTCGAGCCTGAGGGGTATGTCGGCTGCGTTCAGCACGGCCTCGCCGTGACCCCACCGGACGCGCTGACCGGACCCGGCGCGCGCCGTCGCGCGTGCCACGAAGGGCAAAAGCATCAGCGGATATGCGACCCTCTCGAGGGTCAGGACGCGCGCGCCGGGCCCCTCGGGCAGGCCCGCGAAATCGGCCAGCGCGATGCCGCAGCGCAACGGGCATTGCGCGCCCGAGGTGGCCGTCCACCGGTCCGGCGCGGGCGCGGGACGCGCCAGCCGCCCGGCCTCGGTCAGCCATGCCAGCGTGATGCTCGGCCCCGACAGCCCGGCCCGCGACAGCCACGATGCGGCCCATCCCGCCTCTTCGGCCTCGCCCCAGCCAAGGCCCGCACCGCGCGCCGCCTTGAGACACAGCGCGTTGATCTCCGACAGCGACAGACGCACGGTCGCGGCATGGTGCCGGTGGGGCTCCGAGGCGCTGCGCGTTGGATCGTTCGGGGATATCATCACGATGCGTCCCGCCGGTTCAGATCGTCGGGGTAGGGCGCGCCCTGAAACAGGCTGATGCGCACCCACCGGTCCGAGCGCGGATCGAACCGGCTCGCGCCGAAGAATGACAGCTTGCAGCGCAGAAGGTCGATCGGCAGCATGGCCGCGTCGATCAGGTTGTCGCGGATTTCGGCGAAGGGATGGCGCGCGGCGATCTGCGCGCGACGCACGATCAGGCGGTGTTCGGGATGGGCGAGCAGAAAGCGCGCGAGCGGGGCATCGTCACCCTCGTCCTGCAGGGCGTGCCACAGCGCCGCCGCCTGTCGCCCGGTATCGAGCGGCAGTTCGCGCGCCGCACCGTCCTCCTGAAACCGTTCGCCAAGGCGTGGCTCCAGCTTTTCCTCGGAGATGTACCAGAAGCGCGCGCAATTGCCGGGCGCGTCGTAATCGGTGCCGATCGCCCAGCCGTAATGCGCTTGCAGGATGGCGCGCAGATCGGCTGCGCGCATGCTGCCGTCGATGCCGAAATGCGTCTCTTCATCGGCCTGCATGCAACAGGCCAGCCCGTCGACCAGATCCCCGTGCGGCTCCAGCATCGCGGCCAGCAGCGCCTCTTGCGCCTCGACCGGCAGATGGGCCTGCCCCCAGTGCCAGAGCGCGTCCCATGGGCGTGCCCCGCCCGTGTCCCAGACGTGTGCGACATGGGTCAGGGCCTGCGCCAGCCCGGCGCGAAGATCCTCGAGCCGTGCCGCCTGGACCTCGTGCGCGCTGTGCCAGTCGGCGGCGTTGCGCGCCGCATCCGCCAGTGCCGCCCGCAGACCCGCGACCGCGTCGCCGGGCGCGTCGGATTGCGCACGCACCCGCGCGAGCGCCTCTTCGCGGACCATCATCCAGTTGTTGAGCAGCACCGGGTGCCGCACCAGAAACGGTGCCATGCCAAGCCCGGTGGAATTGCCGACGCCCAGATCGCGGCGCAGATCCGCGCCGAGGGGCACGGCGCGATCGCCGCCGCGCACCCGCGCCAGATGCTCGACCAGATCGACGGTGAAGGCGCGGGTCAGCCAGACCGACAGCATCTCGGCCTGGAACGGCGCGCCGAGCGCCGGGCGCCCGGCGATCATCGCGCGGTCGGCGGCCCCGAACTTGCCCGAGCCGTAAACGGCGGTCGTGCGCATCAGATAGCCGGTCTCGCGCAGCATCGTCGCGTCGGGCTGCTGTCCCGCGGCCAGCCGGGCGACCACATGATCGAAAAGCCGTACCGACCGGTTCGCGCGGCTCAGCGACAGCTCGCGCGGGCTGACGCGGCCCGCCTCCTGCAACGGCACATTCGCGGCAAGCCGGTCAAGATCGCCCGCATCGGGTGTGCCGTCGAAAAGCGTGAAGGTCGCGTCCCAAGCGGTGGCGATCACCCGGTCGGAGCGTTGATCTGCGTGCAGATCATGCGCGAAGGCGACAAGGCTCAGGCTGCCCTCCGGCCCGGTCATGCGGTAGACGGCGCGGCCCACGCCGCGCGCGTCGATCTCCCAGACGGGCCGGTCGAAGACCCAGCCCTCGGCGCGGGCGCGGCGCAGAAGCTGGCGCAGGAACGACAGCCGCGTCGGGTGGCTGCATCCCAGCCGCGCAAGGCGCATGACCTCTGCCGGGGACCGCCGGAAAGCCGCCACCGTGTCGCCGGATCTCGTCTCGATCGGTCCGCTCATCTGTGCCTCCCGGTCTCAGGCCCGGCCCTTTTCCAGCGTGATCCGCACCGCATCCCAGAGCGACGGCAGCAGGATCAGCGACACCGGCGCCGCGGTCACGACGATGAAGCTTTGCAGCTTGCCGATCCCGCCCGCGCCGACCGAGATCAGGATGATCGCCATCACGCCCATGGCCAGACCCCAGAAGACGCGCACCGCCGTCGAGGGATTGGTGCCATGCGACATCGACACCGACAGCGAATAGGTCATCGAATCGCCCGTCGTCGCGACGAAGATGATCGTCAGCAGCAGAAACAGCAGCGAGACGATGAACCCCAGAGGCATCGCCTGTGTCACCGCAAGCAATGCGGCGGGCAGGTTGAACCCCTCGAACGCCGTCGAGACCGTGCCGGGATTGGCCAGCTCCAGCCCCAGCCCGGTGCCGCCGACGATGGTGAACCACCCCATGGTCACCAGCGGGGCGACGATCGACAGCATGATCACGATGGAACGGATCGACCGGCCCCGGCTGACGCGCGAGATGAAGATCGCCATCAGCGGCCCGTAGCCGAGAAACCAGCCCCAGAAGAACACCGTCCACCAGCCCAACCAGCCCGCCGGGCCAAACAGCTCTGCCTCGCCGCGATAGAGGGCGAGCGGGAAGAAGTTCGCCAGATGCGTGGCAAGACCGGAAAAGAAGCTCGAAAACAGAAAGAGTGTCGGCCCGGCGACCAGAATGAACACCAGCAGGACAGCGCCCAGCACCATGTTGATCCGGCTGAGAAGCTGGATCCCCTTGTTCACCCCGGTGATCGCCGAGATCAGGTAGATGCAGGTCAGCACGGCGATGACGCTGGCCTGCGTGGCCAGCACATCCGGAATGCCGAACAGCGCCTCCAGCCCGTAACTGACCTGCAACCCGAGAAAGCCGATCGGCCCGACGGTGCCGGCCACCACCGCGATGATGCAGGCCGAGTCGGCGACATATCCGATCGGCCCGTTGATCGCGCGATCGCCGAAGACGGGATATAGCAGCGTGCGCGGCGCGAGCGGCAGCCCCTTGTCGTAATGGTAATGCATCAGCATCACGGTGGTCAGGCTGCCGAGGATCGCCCATGCGAGAAACCCCCAATGCAGGTACGACTGCGCGAGCGCATAGGGCACCGCCTCGGCGGTGTTCGCCTCGACCCCCTCGAAAAGCGGCGGCACGGAAACGAAATGCGCCATCGGCTCGCCCGCCGCCCAGAACACACCGCCCCCGGCCAGCAGGGTGCACATCACCATCGACCCCCATTGAAAGACGGTGAATTCGGGGCTCTCCAGCCCGCCCATCACCGCCTTGCCGCCCGGCAGAACCGCGATCAGCAACCCGATGAAGAAGGTGGCGAGCAGCAGAAGCTGCCAGTAGAGGCCAAAGAACCGCGCCGCCCAGGCAAAGCTGGTATCGACGATGACGGTGAGGGTCTCGAGGCTGATGAGCGCGAGGATGCAGACCGCGGCGATGAACCCGCCGGTCAGGATGAAGATCGGAAGGTTGATGCCTTCAAGGCCGGTTGCGCGCTTGCCGGGTCCGGCTGGAATATCCGTCATCTTCTCTCTCTCCGTCGGTTGGGGCGTGGGCGATCTTGCGTCACGCCTCGCGGGTTGCGGTCATGAAACGGGGCCGAAGCTTCGGTCGAAAAAGGCACGCCAGTTGCCGCCCATGACGCCCGCGACGTCCCGATCCGACATGCCGGTGGCGCGCAGCCCCTGCGCGATATTGTCGAAATCGCGATTGTCGCGGAACCAGTCGGGCATGGGCGGAAAGCCGGGCGCCTCGGCGCTGCCCTCGCCGAAATCGACGCGCTTGGTCCAGCGGCCCGCGCGCATCCAGTCCACCACACTGTCGGGCTGGTCCTGACAGAGGTCCGAGCCGATGCCGACGCGCTCGGGGCCCATCCGGTCGGCGGTGCGCGCGACCATCTCGCAGAACTCAGCCAGCGTGCAGTCGCCACCGCCCTTCAGGTGATGCGGATAAAGCGAGAACCCGAGCATCCCGCCGCTTTGCGACAGTGCCTGCAAGACCGCGTCGGACTTGTTGCGCCGCGCGGGGTGCCAGCGTGCCGGGTTGGCGTGGGTGATGGCGATGGGGCGGGTGGACTGCTCGATCGCCTCCAGCGTGGAGCGGTCGCCGGAATGGCTCATGTCCACCACCAGCCCGACGCGGTTCATCTCGGCCACCACCTCGCGGCCCATGCGCGTCAGGCCGGGATCCTCGGCCTCGTAACAGCCCGTCGCCAGCAAGGATTGGTTGTTGTAGCTCAGCTGCATGAAGCGCAGGCCCAGCCGGTGCAGCACCTCGACAAGGCCGATATCATCCTCGATGCAGCTGGGGTTCTGCGATCCGAAGAAGATCGCGGTGCGCCCCGTCGTCTGGGCGTGCGCGATGTCATCGGCGGTGAAGCCCTGAAAGATCAGGTCGGGATACCGTTCGAACCAGCGATTCCACGCTTCGATATTCAGCACCGTCTCGCGGAACGTCTCGTGATAGGCGATGGTCACATGCACCGCATCGACACTGCCCGCGCGCATCTGCCGGAACACCTTTTCCGACCAGTTGGCGTATTGCAGGGCGTCGATGCGGGGCGCGGTCATTCAGGCGTCCCCGAGTAGATGTAAGAGGTCTTGACCGTGGTGTAGAATTCCTCGGCATAGCGGCCCTGTTCGCGGGGGCCGTAGCTCGATGCGCCGCGCCCGCCGAAGGGGACGTGGTAATCGGTGCCCGCCGTGGGCAGGTTGACCATCACGCAGCCCGCCTTCGCATTGCGGCGGAAATGCGTGGCGCGCGCGAGCGAGGTGGTCATGATGCCCGCCGTCAGGCCGAATTCGGTGTCGTTGGCCATGTGCAGAGCCTCGTCATAACTGCCGGCCTTGAGGATGCAGGTGATGGGCGCGAACATTTCCTCGCGGTTGATGCGCATCGCACCCGTGGTGCCGGCGAAGACGGCGGGGGCCATGTAATGGCCTTGCGTCGCGCGCTCCGGCCGGTCGCCGCCGCAGAGCAGTTCGGCGCCCTCGTCCTGCCCGATCCGGATATAGTCGAGATTGGCGCGGAGCTGCGCCTCGCTGACCACGGGGCCGATCTGCGTGCCCTCCTCGAGCGCGTGCCCGACCTTGAGCGCCTCGGTGGCCGCGACAAGCTTTTCGACGAAGGCGTCATGGATGCGGTCCTCGACGATCAGCCGTGAGGCGGCGGTGCATTTCTGCCCGGTCCCGCCAAAGGCCGCGCCCACGGCATGCGCCACCGCCAGATCGAGATCGCAATCTTCGCAGATCACCATCGGGTTCTTCGAGCCCATCTCCATCTGGATCTTGGTCATGTTGGCGATCGCCGCCGCCGCGATGCCGCGCCCCACGGGGACCGATCCGGTAAAGCTGATGGCGTCTACTGCCGGGCTTTCCACCAGACGCTGCCCCACCTCGCGGCCCGGCCCCATCACGAGGTTGAACAGGCCCGGCGGCAGGTCCTGCCGCGCGATGATCTCGGTCAGGGCGACGGCGCTTGCCGGCGTCTGATTGGCGGGCTTCCAGATCACCGCATTGCCGAAGGCGAGCGCCGGCGCGATCTTCCAGGCAGGCGTGGCGATGGGGAAATTCCACGGGCTGATGATCGCCACCACGCCCACCGGCTCGCGGCGCACGTCGATCTCGATATCCGGGCGCACGCTGTCGGCGGTGTCGCCAAGCTGGCGCAGCGCCTCGGCGGCGTAATAGGTGAAGAACTGTCCGGCGCGATAGGTCTCGCCGCGGCCCTCGGCCAGCGGCTTGCCCTCTTCGCGGGCGATCATCGTGCCGATCTCCTCGGCCCGGGACATCAGCTCTGTGCCGATGGCCATCAGCACGTCATGGCGTTTCTGCGGGCCGGTCGCCCCCCATGCGGGTTGCGCCGCGCGCGCGGCGTCGAGCGCCCGATCCAGTTGCGCCGCGTCGGCCTGCGCATATGCGCCGATCACGTCCGACAGGTCCGACGGGTTGCGGTTCTCCGCGGTGGCGGCACCGTCCTGCCAATGGCCTGCGATGAAGTTGCGGGTTTCTCGTGTCATGTCTGTCCTTTTGGTGTCAGGCCTTATTTCGTCCGGGTCATCAGGCCGCCGCGATCCGGTCCAGCAGGTCTTGCGGCACCGCGACGCCCTCGGCCTCGATCCGCGCGCGATTTGCGGCGCGGCGGGCACCGGGCAGGCGCGCGCCCT
>Ga0136553_1000734_pt1 | contig 11083 bp, 6 predicted proteins | sample AntRauTorckE5430_FD_101384 | JGI IMG/M metagenome (GOLD analysis project Ga0136553, IMG submission 101384) | Saline lake microbial communities from Rauer Islands, Antarctica - Metagenome Torckler E5 #430 | ecosystem: Environmental > Aquatic > Non-marine Saline and Alkaline > Saline | place... | reverse complement strand
TTTGAAATTAGTTGACTGATTGTCAGTATTTTACGCATAATTAATAAGTGTATTTAGTTCGTGAAATCGGCTTATATTCTGGATCATTTTTTTTAGCCTTTGCAAGTGACTGACTATCAACAACTTGCGAACCCTGAACAGTTACGATATTTTTTCTGCTACAAAGGTTGCCCCCCAGTAAGTCAGAACGCAAGGTAATCGCAAGATTACCTCTTTTGTAACGCATGCTCTGCGGGTAACTCAATTGTACTCCGTGTTACCTCCGTTAGACCCTGTGGGCTTGTTTGATCGCGAAACGATCTTGCGATAGCCTTTAGAACGTTCGTGTTTTTTGATTGCTGACGAAGTAGTTCATCTCCGGCACGTTGGTCACCTCCATTTTTTCGCCGTTCCATTCGAGGCGGGTTTTGCCAGGCACGAGGTAGGCGTCCTTGTCTTTTCCGTTGGGGTCGGGGAAGCGGTAGGTATAGCCCCGTACGGCGAGGTTGCCCATCAGAACGGTTTCGGTGAGCGGACCGGCCTTGCCGAAGTGGCTGCTCGGCTGGTAGTTGTTTTTGATGCCGTTGATCCAGTCCATCGCGTGGTTGGTGGTGACGCGGGGGAGGGTTTCCGGCACGGTGATGTTGTCCATAAGGTCGGTGGGGACGAGGCGGGGGTTGGCACCGTAGACATCGGCGACGAGGGTACCACGGGTGCCTTCCATGATGATGCCGTTGCCGCCGCCGTCGCCCAGTTTTTCGTCCTTGGTCATGCCCTTTGGCCGGCGGGGGAGGATGCCGCCGTCGGTCCAGATGATTTCGACGGGTGGCTTGTTGCCCCGGGCCGGGAAGTCGATATGAATTTTGCTGGAGGGTGGGCAGCTGGCCGGGTTATAGTCCGGGTTCCAGTTCTGGCTGAAGACCTGGCCGACGCTGGCTTCGGCGGAAGTCGGGTAGCCGAGTTCCAGGATGTAGAAGGGTGTATCGAGGATGTGGCAACCCATGTCGCCGAGCGCGCCGGTGCCAAAATCCCAGAATCCCCGCCAGGCGAAGGGGTGGTAGGCGTCGTGGTGTTCGCGCATGGCAGCCGGGCCGAGCCAGAGGTTCCAGTCGAAGTTATCGGGAATGGGCATTGAGCCGGTCGGTGCTCCCCCACCCTGCGGCCAGACCGGCCGGTTGGTAAAAGCGTAGACGGTGTGGACGTCGCCCAGCAGTCCGGATGCATAAATTTCCTGGGTTTTGCGGATGCCTTCGCCGCTGGCGCCCTGGTTGCCCATTTGGGTAATGAGTTGGGGGTTGGCTTTGGCGGCTTCGCTCAACGCCCGGACTTCCTGGATGCTGTGGGCGAGGGGTTTTTCGATGTACACGTGCTTGCCCAGAGCCATGGCGGCCAGACCGGCGATGGCGTGGGTGTGGTCAGGGGTGGAGATGATGACAGCGTCGATGTCTTTACCCCGCTCGTCGAGCATTTTGCGGAAGTCGCGGTGGTAGCTGGCCTTGGGGTAGGCGGTGCGGGCGTCGGCGGCCATTTTGTCGTCGACGTCGCAGAGGGCAACGATGTTCTGGCCCAGAACGTCGCGGATGTTGCCGCCGCCTTTGCCACCCGCGCCGATGGCGGCCACGTTAACGAGGTCACTGGGGGCCGTGTACCCCACTCCGCCAAGTACGTGACGGGGGACAATCATGAAGCCCGCCGCAGCAGTACCGGCCGTTTTCAGGAAGCGGCGGCGGTTGGTCGGTGTGTTTTGCATATCAACTACTTTTCTTGAAAGGGTCAATATAGGGGTTGGTGGGCTATTGAAGGTAGCTCTTGTCGGGCGCAAAGGGCTGACCACATAATATCAGCAACCTTGATACGCGGGCCAGTAGGGGCGACCGCAACAAGGACCTCGGAGTGTTGCGATCAACGGAATTGCGAAGCAATTTTGTTGATCGTAACCTCCGAGCGTCCGTTCCCCTGGTTTTACCCCCGGCGTCCGTTCCCCTGGTTTTACCCCCGGCGTCCGTTCCCCTGGTTTTACCCCCGGCGTCCGTTCCCCTGGTTTTACCCCCAGCGTCCGTTCCCCTGGTTTTACCCCCGGCGTCCGTTCTTGGTTTTGCCCCCAGCGTCCGTTCCCCTGGTTTTACCCCCAGCGTCCGTTCTTGGTTTTACCCCCAGCGTCCGTTTCCTTGGTTTTACGCCTTGATTCGCGTTAACAGCCTAAATTACTAACAATCTAACACACTACCCCAACCAGGAAATGGCCCGCTTCCGTTCCGTCGTTCCGAAAGCGGACAGCTCCAGTCCCGGCGTTAGCAAGTCGCTGAGGCGGACGGTGGTTTTGAGCCAGCTCTGGTCGCCAATGATGGCCATTCGCTCCACGTTTTTGTATTGCTTGACGGAGGTTTTCAGGTCTTCCATCAGTGCTTTGCCGGAGAAGCCGGGCGACGTCACGATTTCCAGCAGAATGCGAGCCTTACCGTATTTTTTGGCTTGTTCCTCAATCAGCACGTTGATGCGGTCGTAGTCCGCGGCGTTCATTTTACCGATAATGGCCAAGCCGAGCAGGCGTTTACTGCCAAGGTCGATTTCTTTGAGGGATTCGGACACCTCGTCTACGGAATCCAGTTTGAGCCAGGCGTGGGCCAGCTCGCCGTCACCCAGGCCGAAGGTTTTGATTTCCATACGGGGCGTCAGCCATTCGAGGCTGCCGGAGAGGGACGCCAGCCAGCCGTGATCGGTCAGGATGGCGTATTTCTCTATTTTGTCCCACAACTCGGTCTTGGCTTTGAGTAGTTTCCAGAAAGTCTGAAAATCCTGAAAGCCGCCTACGTTCTTGATGTTGCCAAGCATGCGGAGTTTACCGTGGGTAATCACTTTAGCCTCAACGGCCATGAGTAGCTTGCGCATACCTTCATCGTCGACTTCGCCATCGAGAGTGAAACCGAGTAAGTTGGATTGGGACAGGGGGAAAACGGAGATCATGATAGTATTTTAGTTGGCAAGTATAACCACAACGCGGGTGGAGGGATGAAGGTTAAAGGGCAAAGTCGACCAATCGTTGTCGTAGTCGGACTAATCGTTGCAGGATTTTCAAGTTCCAGGTAACCGCTTACAGTTTGCAAGTTACACCAAGCTGCAACTTGCAAGTTACAAGCTGTAAATGGCTAAAGCCCAGCCGTCTTCACCGTCCGCAGCCCGCCATCTTCGGTCCGCACCAGAAAGTAGCCTTCCAGCGTCGAATCTGCTTCAATCAAGGCCAGGGCACCTTCCGGGCCGAGCACCATGCAGGCCGTGGCGTAAGCGTCGGCGGTGGCGCAGTCGGGGGCCAGAACGCTGGCGCTGAGTAGTCGGTTGCGCTCGGGATAGCCGGTTTTGGGGTTGATGGTATGGCTGAATATTTCGCCGTCCACCTTGTAGTAAGCGAGGTAATTACCGGAGGTGGCGATGGCCCTTCCGTCGCGCAGGGGTAGGGTACCGGCACGGGCGATCTGGCTTTTGTCTTCGTCGGGCAAGCGGATGGCGACGTTCCAGGCCTGGCCGTATTTACTGCCGCCGCCGCGCATTTCACCGCCGATGTCGATCAGGTGGTCGGGGCGACCACGGTTGCTGAGCATTTCGGAAACCAGGTCTACGCCGTAGCCTTTAGCACTGGCGTTGAGGTCGAGTTCCACGCCGGGCTTGCGTTTGCTAAGCTGGCCGCCCTTGAGGCGGATATTTTCCATTCCGACGAGCCTTAGCAGACTGTCGATTTCAGTCGCGTCGACGGTAGCCGTGGTGCGGCGCTTCCCGGTGTTGAAGCCCCAGAATTTTGACAGCGGCGCGATGGTCGGGTCGTAAGCACCGTCGGTGGCCGTACTGATGCGGCGGGCCAGCTCCAGGTTAGGCAGGAAGTGACGGGTATCACTGAGGTCAATACCCTTTTCACTTTGATTAAAAGCATTGATTCGGCTGGCGGGCACCCAGGTGGACAACTCCAGGTTGTAGGCGTCGAGCAGGCTGTCGATGGAGGCTTGCAAGCGGGGCAGACTGTCGCCGATGTACGTGACGCGGTAGTAACTTCCCATGGCTTCGCCGCTGAGGCGCTGGATGGGCGGTGGGGTATCCGCAGCTTCGTTCTCCCCCATTTTTTGGGCGCGGTCGCAGGTGCAAAGGAAGAGGGGAAGGAGCAACAAAAGGTAGTAACGCATCGGTGATCAGGGTTTACAAAGGCAAAGTTACTACCCGTTCCCCTGGCATCCTGCGACCGCGCCCTTATTGGTCAGGGCAATGGCAAGAAACGACAATCACCACCCAGCCCCGTGAACAATTATGCCGCCAGCTCCGCTTAAAAGGGCATACAAACATCACGCATGCCCGCCCCACCCCGCTACCTCCCCATCGCCGATTATGCCATCATCGGCAACCTCCACACCACCGCCCTGGTCAGCCTGCGGGGAAGCATCGACTACCTTTGTCTGCCACGCTTTGATTCGCCTTCCGTCTTTGCCGCCATCCTGGACGCCGATAAAGGTGGCTGCTTTTCCTTCACCTGCGAAGAGGAAAGCACGAACTACAAGCAACTCTACCTGCCAGCCACCAATATCCTGCTGACCCGCTACCTGAGCCAGGATGGTATCGCTGAAGTAACCGATTTTATGCCCATCGCCGGGAACAAGCAGGATTTCGCCATCTTCCGCCGCCTCAAGTGTGTACATGGTCACCACCGCATCCGTATTGACGTGAAACCCGCCTTCGACTACGCCCGCAGCGGCTGCCGCGTAGAAAGGATGGACAACGCCACCGGCTATCGCTTTCATGACCCTGCCGGCAAATGCCAAGCAATGCTCCTCCTCAGCCCGGTCGAGCTGGAAATCACCGAAAACGGACTCACCGGCTACCTCGACCTGGATACGGGCGACGACCTCGACTTCATCCTTACCCTCGACACCGGTACTTATTACGAGGCTGACTTTCTGCGCTACTTCAACGAAACCCGCAAGTACTGGGTAGACTGGTCGGCAAAATGCACCTACGACGGCCCCTGGCAGGAATCCGTCCTCCGCAGTGCCCTGGCCCTGAAGCTGCTGACCTCCGCCGAGTTCGGCAGCACCATCGCCGCCGGCACCTTCAGCCTACCCGAAGTCATCGGCGGAAAACGCAACTGGGATTACCGCTTCTCCTGGATTCGGGACTCGGCCTTCACGATGTATGCTTTCCTCCGCCTCGGTTATAAAGCCGAAGCCGAAGCCTACATCGGCTGGATCAAGCAACAGTGCATGGACAATCTCCAACTAATGTACGGTGTCGACGGCGCCACCAATCTGGAAGAGATCGAGCTCAACCACCTCGAAGGCTACAAAGGCAGCAAGCCGGTCCGCATTGGAAACGGTGCTTACGACCAAAAACAGCTAGACATCTACGGCGAGCTGATCGACACCATTTACCTCTACAACCAGTCGGGCGGAAGCATCACCCACGCATTCTGGAAAGAAATATGCACCCTGGTGGCCTACGTCATTGACCACTGGAAAGAGAAGGACCACGGCATCTGGGAGGTGCGCAGCGGCAAAGAACGCTTCCTTCATTCCGCCGTCTGCTGCTGGGTCGCGCTCGACCGGGCAATGAAGATCGGGGAAGACCGCAGCCTGCCCTACCCGCAAGTCGAGTGGCGCAAGGTCCGCGACGAAATCTACGGAGACATCTACGAAAACTTTTGGAACGAAGAGGTCCAGGCCTACACCCAGTTCAAGGGCAGTGACACGGTGGACGCCAGTGCCCTGCTGATGCCCCTACTCCGTTTTGTGTCGAGCAAGGAACCCCGCTGGCTCAAAACCTTTGCCGCCATCGAAGATAAACTGACGGCCGATGTGCTCGTCTTCCGCTACAAAACAGAACATGGCGCGACCGACGGGCTGGAGGGAAAAGAAGCCTCCTTCACCATCTGCTCTTTCTGGTACGCCGAGTGCCTCGCCCGGATCGGGCGGATCGACGACGCCACCGTCGTAATGCAAAAACTCCTGGGCTACGGAAACCACGTCGGTCTGTTTAGCGAAGAAATCGGTTTACACGGCGAGCAACTCGGCAATTTCCCCCAGGCGTTCTCTCACCTCAGCCTGATTTCGGCTGCTTTCCAAATTGAAAAGAAGTTGTCCAAGGGCACTTAAAATCAACGTAGGGTTCGGCTCCTGAAACTCATCTGATTGGGCAACCTGCATTTTTTAAGTAGTCAAATTGGTAGTTTTCTGGTCTGGTAGTTTTATGGAACTGACATAAACGCTTAAGCTGACCACAAAATCAGAATACCTCAATCTCGGTGCCTGAACTTTGGGGCTTATCCAAACCTCACGCTAAAAGCAGACGCTCAGTCATAAAAAAGCCCCCCCAAATTATCACGGTTCGGGGGGGAGGAAAACACTTGAACACAATAGGACGAACGTCCCGTAATCTTATTGACGAACGATTTTTCCGGTAAGAAGACCATCGGTCGTTTCGAGGGCGAAAAGATAAACACCTGCGGATAGGCCCTCAACGTCTATTCGGAGCCACTGTTCACCCACCCCGAGATATTGCGCAGACTCCATTAGACGACGACCGCTCAGATCTGTCACAACCAAACGCACCGATTGTTCCTGGCCAAGAAGTACACCCACCCTCGTAAAGGTGCGCGCAGGGTTAGGAATTACTCCCAGTAGCTCACTGATTTCGCTGGCAAACAGCTCACTTTGGTCAACTGCTTGCGATAAATCATTTTCATCATCCGAAGCATTCCACCTAAGGAAAAGAGGATGAGGCGTTAGCTGAAGGTCATAAATTTCATCTTCAAAACCCTGATTACAAGCCAAGGTAATAAAATCGCTGACTTTTCCCTCCTTCAAGGCCAAGAATTCTATTGACAGTAGTTCATCTGCCGCCAAATCATCGCTCCAGCTCATCCAGAGGTAGTCCGCCCCACGTCGGAAATTGCGGTCCACTTTGAGTTGTGAACTGCTCTGGCCCAGGTAATTGAGTGCGGCACCACCCCAGCGGACGGAAGCCTGGCCACCCACAAATCCGGACAAGCCAGCGACGGTAAGCAGAAGCGAGAAAACCTCCCCGGCGCTAAGCACCTTGTCTTCCAGATCAAGGCTGACGGGGCGGGCGGAAGCAAAATCACTGCTCCTTCCAGCGTTCCTTGCACCAGCGGCCGCGCCAAAAGAATCGTTGAGATCACCCACCCGCAGGCCGATGAAGTCGTGGTCAAAGCCACAACCAGCTAATTCACTCAAGACGATTTCCTCCGCCGGGTTTCCATGACCGTCCCATCCGGCAGCCACGAAGCGCCATGGCGAACCCGGCGGGTACCGTTCCCGGCGAGCCAGGATGAGGGCTTGCAGCGTAATCAGGTCGCCCAGGTCAACTCCCCGTCCCGGTTAACGTCAGCGGCCAGGCGCAGGAATGGGTTAGTGAAGGGCGCAATTCCGAGCAGGTGACGCTGCAGGATCAACAGGTCAATCGTACTCAAACCAGCCCGTGGGTCAACGTCCTTATCCGCAGAAAGCACGTAGCTGTTACCTACCCTGCCCCCCAGCTGGTAACCACCATGACGGTTGGTCAGGGTGCTTCCGGTGGTCGTTCCGGCGCGGACGGTAACGTCCGCCAACGGCACGCCGCTCAGGCTGTTAATGCGGCCATTGATCGTGGTATTATTCACTGCGTGGCACGTTCGTGTGCGAAATTTGCAGCTGTATTCCCCAGTATTTTAGAAAAAAGCTACTGCTTTTCCGGCCACTCAAAAGAGAGAATGATGCGAACATCATTCTCTCTTAATTAGGTTGCGAAATTGATTAGCAAACGCCCCTTACCGGGACTCTTTAATCATTGTCCGCGTCAGTTGTATTCCCTCAAAAGTCAGGGTGTAGACAAGGTTACCAGATGGAATCTGATTCCCATTGAGTTTCACGTTGTTCTGACCAGCGGCAAAGTCACCATTAATCGTACGTAATATCCTACCACTGAGGTCATAAACAGTAATACTTGCTTTCCCGGAACGTGGGAGGACAAACGGAATGGTCGTCTCCTCCACAAACGGATTAGGGAAGTTCTGCGCCAACTCCGTCAGCTCGGCTTCGGTTGCCCATACGGGCGCTTCAAACTGTGGTGTAGCCGAGTTGAAGTTCAGTGTCAGATTCATTACTTTTTCCTCACCTGCGGAATAAGCTTCCGTAAAGGTGGGGTTGTTAGCAAACGTCAGAACATCACTTAGCGTACCGGCGCGTTGAGCGCGAACCTTGAGGGTAAAGAGAATGGCTTCTCCGCCGACCAACTCAGGCTGCTGTGTCCAGCTGGCGGAAACCAACCCACGGTCAACACGGGTAAGGCCCAGTTGATCAGCAGCTAACAATCCGGGAACCACTTGCTCAATCACCAGACGACCAGTTGCCACCGCCATGGTGAACTGCATACCCGCTAATTGCTCAAGTTGCTTGGCCCGTACCGGGAGGTCGAAGCGCTTACCGCTACGGAAGCGGCGCTCTTCGATTTCCAGTGGGTACGTTTCCGTTGAACTACGACCCCGGAGACCATTGATGATGGCACCGTCGAGATCCTCGATGTAAACGGAGTTGTTCAGGTCACCCATTTTGATGCCGTAGAAATCATTGCCCATGGAGCAGGCCGTGATGTCCGTCAGCTTGATGTCAGCTGGCGCATGGGTCATACGAGTAAGTGTCATCTGAACTTCCTCGGCGTAGCTGACCGGAACGAAGCGCCAGGTCGGCAGGTCGTTCGGCAGTTCGTCAATGTTGCCCAGAATGATGTTGCGCATGATCAGGCGATCAATGATCGTCAGGTCACCGCTGCGGTTAAGGTCAGCCGCCATGAATACCAGCGGATCAGTAATCAGCTGAATACCCAGGAGGTGACGCTGCAGGATCAACTCATCAATGGTAGTGATACCGTTGCTAAGCTGGTCTTCTTTGTATGGCTCAATGGTATAAGTACCGGCGACCAAGCCGCCGAAGGTGTACTTACCACTATTGTCACTCATCACAAGGGCACTGCTGCTGCTGCCGGAGAGCTCAACCTCTACACCCGCTAATACCTGGCCAAAGGCAGTAGTAAAGCCTCCACCAAGGTTGAGGCTGCCGTCAGCGTTGCAATCGCTACACAACTCGTCGGGATCCTGGACAAGTACCTCAACGGTACACACTTTCCAGTTCGGGCCACCAACCGTTCCGTCCGGCTGGACGGAGAACGGATTGTTCACATTATCCCACATATAGACCTCCAATGCTACCGTGTAACGGTCGTCACAGGTGAGGATTATTTCGGTGCTGTCTACGTTTGGCACATCACCGATGCGGTTGACGGAGAAGCGCAGCGGACCGCTACAGTCATCGATGTTACAGCTCGCCAGGCGACCAGCATCAACGACCACTCCAATATCCGTCAGTTCACCATCCTGGCCGACAACAGGGCGGTCAAGCATTTCAAGATTAGCGATCAGATTACTGTAGCAGGTAAAATCAGGGATAGAACAATCTACGATCTCGAACGGAATCACAGCGGAGACTGCGTTGTTACAGCCATCAACGTAGCGCAACATCAACATATGCTCACCCAGCGGGAGAGAAGCTTTGATGAAGTAGTTCGGGAACGCTCCCTGAACGGCCAGCTCCGTATTCAGCACATGATCGGGGTTACCCGTACGACCGAGGTCAATTAGGACCAGCCAGTTGGAACCAGCGGCCGTACACTCCCCAGAGATGGTGATCGGAATCTCAACGACTGTTTCACAGTTTTCTTCTTCCGTAGCGCAGAATACCTCTGGCACGTCAAAGTTGAGTACTGGACGGGTATCGTCGAAGATCGCGATGCGCTGAACGTACGTCCAGCCACCAGTCGTAGCAACGGAGCGCAGGTAACCGTTACGGTTGGTTTCACCAGTACACTCCGGATTAAGGGTTCCGGCAGCAGGGATCGCATTAGTAAAACTCGTATCCACGTCGATGTACGTAGTGTCAACATTTATGATGGCATAGAAGACGGACTCGCCCTCCAGACCGTCACAGTCTTCATCACGGCCGATCTCTACCAGTTCGTCGGTAGCAGGGTCGAAGATGCAGTTATTGATCACGGTGTAGCGACGCTCGATCACGAGGCAGGCTTCGCTTTCATTAGCATTAGCCTCCACGATGGTATCCTGGAAGGTAACACTGATATCAGCGCAGCTCAGACCCAGCACTTCGAAGCCTTGTGCGGCGTCAAGACAATCCGTCAGGGTGTCTTTCGGCAGTACGAGGGTGAAGCCCATATTGGCGGTAATCGTAATCGTCTGAGTGAACTCCTGAGCACTCACGTTGCCGATGGCATCGACAGCCAACCAGCGACGTACGATCGTACCGGCACCCATACAAGGGTCGATGTTAACGATCGGTGCGAGTTCGATGGCCTCGGCCGCACAGTTGTCGATAACAACCGGCATACCGAAGAAAGCCTGTAGGCTCAGCGTATCCGTCGGGTCAAGGTCATCAGACACCTCAGCACAGCTCAGGAACAGGTCTTCAAGACCAGCACAGTATGGCAGTGTATTGTCAACGACGGACGCGTTGGTGGTACAGACGTTGGAGTTGCCTCCAAAGTCAACCACGCGCAACTGCAGAACGACGATGCTACCAGCATCCTCACAGTTCACCTCGGCGTAAGCAGCCCAGTCACTCCAGTACGGCCTATCCAGCGTATCACCAGTAATCGGATCAATCAGGATTTGACGGCGAACGAGAATGCTATCAAGACCACAGTTGTCGTAGCTGGCCAAGTCAATCATCCGGCCGTAAATGCGGGCCCGGCCGTAGCCACCTACACTCACGTTAATGTCACTGATACAGATGGCGGCTGGCTCCTGCGTATCGGCTACGCGGAAGACACAGTCGGTTACGCCGACGTTACCACAATCGTCGGTCACCACATAGCGGAAGACGTAGTCACCAGCTTCAAGGGTCACGTTACGATCGTCGTTTTCGCCAAATACAAGGATGGTGTCCCCTTCGCCACGGTCAGCTACTACGTAGGTAGTAAGTGTCCAGCTATCAGAGCAGGCATCGGTAATCTCAGGAACTGGTACAACGAAATTGGCAACACAGTCGTAGTCATCCATCGGGAAGAA
>Ga0136553_1000733_pt1 | contig 11097 bp, 11 predicted proteins | sample AntRauTorckE5430_FD_101384 | JGI IMG/M metagenome (GOLD analysis project Ga0136553, IMG submission 101384) | Saline lake microbial communities from Rauer Islands, Antarctica - Metagenome Torckler E5 #430 | ecosystem: Environmental > Aquatic > Non-marine Saline and Alkaline > Saline | place... | reverse complement strand
GGCGAACGCCATCGGCCGCTGAGAGAACTTCGATTTGAGGGCGGTGAATGAAATCTGACATAAGGTCGGACTTATCATCGGATCGTAGACGAAGTCAGACGGCTCCCGCCGTAGCCTTACGTTAGATCCGGCGCGTGTTGATTTCAGCTGACTTGGGTTATTCATCCCTGGAAAGCAGAGGGGTTACATGTGTCATCTTATCTGGTCGAGCGATGTCCAGCCAGACGCTTACAAGGCCTTGGCGTTTTCACTACCTGCGCGACATCAGCCGACGTGCTATCGCCCGCAACTTTTGCCACGACGATATGGGAGTGTGGAATATCCCCATGGTATCATTCAAGCAATCCTCAGAATCTGTGGACAAATCTGTGGGTGAAGCCAAACCTGATCAAAAAAACCTTTCTAATACAGCGCTCTACTTTAAGTTGCACGGTAATTAAGCAAAATTGTTAGCATGTTGTTTTCATTAGAATACTCTCACGAACTTAGGTTCGCCCCATTGAAATTCCAGGGTGGTATTCCTGCGGGTGTCAACCTCGGACATGCCGCGTGTACGGATTGTGGTAAGATAGATGCAGAACAGCGCAACAAGGCGTTCAGAGCTACGTGATAGTGCTTTCCAACGGCCGTGTTCATGTGGAAAAAGCCGGTTGTCTCTGGATGTGCGGTCGCGACCGGAAATCCGATACAGTGCAAGACAAGCAGTGGTCGGCAGATCATGGCGCACTCCCATCAGACTTTCTCAACATCATCAGGATGCGCGCCAAGGTTGATTTACGCAAGGTTTTACCTGCGACCGGGAAAAGCGGCCCAGAGGCGACTTCATACCCCAGTCGGACGCGGGCTGCAACGCAGCTTCACCAAACCGGCCATTCGCGCAGCGCGCAGCATTTGGAACGGTCGAAGGGTAACAGTGCGGACCTTCCGAACCTTCGCCACGCGCGCAAACCTGGCTGGCCTGAACGGCAAAAGTGCACAGGGATCTGCCGCTGCAAAGTTGCGAATCCGCGACCGTCCTTCGGAACGTGATCGGACCTTTGCGGTCATTCACCATGATGCAGTCTTGCTGCGGTGCGGCCCGTACGACCGGCCGTTTGTGCACCTTGCAGCAATTTTGAAGGGCGTATGTAAAATGCGAATAGGGCTACCGTAGCGGGTATATGGTTCGCGCAGGGTACCGACGCGCTTGCGCTGAGGTTTTCACTATCCGGCCCAGGATACCGAGCAAGTGGCAGCGTACTCAAGCAATCGCCGGCAACCTACAAACCGCAGCCAGTAACTTGGCAATGTTGTCCCGGGCAACCGCGCGTCACGCGCGCGATTGCCCCTTTCGTTTTGGCGGCTGTCAAACACCAAAGTCGGTGCGTTCATCACACATAGAAGTCCAGCTCTTCTTGCGCCTTGAGCAAATCCCGCATCTTGATGGGATCGTCACCAGCAAAGAATATCAGACCCCAGTGCGTGCCGAACGCGGACCGATCCGGCACAGTTTCCTCTGCGGGTGCGACCAGCTCGTGAGACTCGAAATACGGATGTTCAGTGGTTTCCTTTGGCATTTCCAGTTTGCTCACCACGCGGCGGCGCGGGTAGACCCCGAAACACCCGGCGTAGCACTTGGCATCATCCACTTCGCGCGGGAAGAAGTTATCCACCTCTTTCTTGGTGCTCTTGGGATCGAACACCAACATCGACGCCTGGTAGGCGCTGAACCCGTAGGCGCGCTCGATCAACTCAAACGCTTTGAACCCGGGAGGACGATATGCGACCTCGCCAAAGTACATCTCGCCATCCGAGGTGACAAAATATTCCGGGTGGATCAGACCGAACTTGATATCGAAGGTCTTGATCAGTTTCTCGATCTGCTTGGTGATCGCATTGCGCCAGCTTTCCAATTCTCTGGTTGCCGGTACAAAGACGGAATAGCCAAGCGTCACGTACTCGGAGATGTTCAGAAACTTGATCTCACCATCGTGGATCCAAGCCTCGACAGCAAACTCCCAACCATCGAGGTGACTTTCCATGAGAAGCGGATATTCTTCGGCCGGTATCTTGTCGATATCTTCAATGTCGCGGATCATGCGGTGCCCCAGACAGCCGGCCTTGTCGAAGGCTTTTACGTGAATGGGATCGTCAGGGTCGCCGTCGAGTTTGAGCAGCGTCTGGTTCACGCGCTTCATGAAACGAATGACGTCGTCTTTCTCGTGCGCTTCCTCGAAGACCCCAACGCGTATACCGCCCAGCTGGGCGCGGCGTTTCATCAATGCCTTGTCCCGGAACAGGATGGATTGCCCGTACATGCGCGGTTTGTCCATGAGTACCGAGTTGATCGCCCCCGACCATTCCACGGTTTCTTCGAACAGAGGGATGGCCACATCAACGCCATCGTCCTTGAGCCGCTGCGCAATTTCCATGGACCGATCATTCAGGCGCGCAAAGTCCCATGGAATGAATGGAATATTATTTGCTTCACAAAAATCCGCAGCCCAATCGGGTGCAACCACGACGTAACGGCGATCAAACTTCTGGGCGGCCTTGATGGCATTTAGGCTCCACCCCAGCAAAGCGATGTAGCCTTTATCGGGATCCTTGGGTGTTTCAGTTCCGCGTACGGAATCCAGGGTCGGATCGGTCCAACCTGAAACGTCTGTTGCTATTGGAGCTTCTACTGCTTTAGGCATCTGTTTCGACATATGATATCCTCCTTATGTACTGCGCATCATACTGCCGTCGGATTTGGCAGCGTCAGTTGCGTTGTTTTTGACATGCCAGATAACGTAATGCCCCAAAATCGTATTGCCAAGTGTTGACAGGATTCAATCCCGGTCTTGACAATGCCTCGCAAGCGGTCTGCAAGAATTTGGTGATGCTCTGGCGAGAGTTTCAATTTCCGCTGCCGCGAAGCCATCTAATGGTTATTCTGCCGCTTCGAACAAAATGGCCATTGGAGGGTAAAACCTTTCAGAACGTCAGGGGCACTATCCAATTCGTGTCCAAGGTGTTTGAAGACCGGGGCTTGAATCAGCCCGAGTTAGATGTTTTCTTTCAAAGTGACCACCAAAAAAGGAGCGAATATGAAAATCGTACACGTCAAGGACATCATTGGCACCGAACGCGAAGTGACCGGCCCGGGCTGGACCAGCCGCCGGATGCTGCTTAAGAAAGACGGCATGGGGTTTTCCATGCACGAAACCATCATCCCGGCGGGCGCAGAGCTCAATCTCTGGTACAAGCATCATCTCGAAGCAGTGTATTGCGTGTCCGGTAACGGCAGTATCCTGGACAAGGCCACCGGGGAAACGCATCAAATCAGCGATGGCACGCTCTACGCGCTGGACAAGCACGATCAGCACACCCTGCGGGGTGGCACGGAAGACATGCGCCTGATTTGTTCGTTCAACCCACCGGTCACCGGCCAGGAGGTACACGACGAAGATGGCGCTTACCTGCCGGATACCGGCGAAGACCGGGCCTGAAATCGGTTCTCGACATCGAGCCGAGTGAAACCACTGTCGTAAGCCAGACTGCTTTCGGCGGCGGTTTTCAGGTATTTGCAAGGTGGTTGTGACTGTTTGCAAGGCATTGGCAAAGGTAGATCAAACCCGGATAACGATTCGGCAATACCATGTCCCGGCCCAAGTGTAATAAGCCGGATAATGAATCTTCTGGAGTTTGTCCTGACATGCATGTTTTTTCCAATCCGGTCGGGTTCGGCTCGCTTTGGTTCGATAACCTCACCACTGCGGACGGGTCCCCGGTTGCATATGATCCTCAAGCGCGCGCGTTTCTTCCAATGCCGCCGTTTTGTGCGAACCGCGATGTCATCGGCTGCAACTGGATAGCGCCGAAGCAGGGTGCTTTTTGCCGATCCTGTGCCATGACTGCATTGGCACCGGATGTTTCGATTCCCAATGCCATACCCAATTGGGCAGAGACCGAGGCCGCGAAGCGTTGGGTCCTCGACAATCTCGGTCGATGGCACTGGTTCCGCCCCGAAGATCCTGGCGCTGCCCCCAGCTTTCACATGCTGGCCGAGGGCCCGACGCCGGTTGCCATGGGGCATGTGGATGGCGTGGTAACCATCAGCGTGTGCGAGGCTGACGAGGTCTTGCGCACAACCCGCCGCGAAGCGCTGGAAGAGCCCTATCGGACCATGATCGGTCACATGCGCCACGAGATCGCGCATATGCTTTGGTGGAGGCTCAGTCTGCGCGCCGATTTTCTGGACGCCTTTCGGTCCATGTTCGGAGACGAAAGAGAAGACTACGCGGCGGCGCTCCAGCGTCATTATGGCAATGGACCTCCGATCGACTGGAATCTGAACCATGTGACCACCTACGCCTCCGCGCATCCCCATGAAGACTGGGCCGAGACCGCCGCCCATCTGTTGCACCTGACCGACATAACCGACAGCCTTGTTTCCGCGGGCTTTTCCTCGCCAGAGCTGCCACACCGGGGCTGGGATCCCTACGCGGAACCAGATGCTGAGCGCCTGATCCGCGTCGCACTCTCAGTCGTCATGGGGATCAACCACGTCAATCGCTCCATGGGGTTGCACGACATTTACCCCTTCACGCTTTCGGATGCCGCTCAGCGCAAGCTTGTCTTCGTGCATGACTGGCTCCGCAGAGGCGCTCAGGGGAGGTGACAAACATGACCCGAACGACGGCTTGCCAAAGTTCAACTTGCCCCGCTGGTTCCTCGGAGATTTCAGGCAGAAGCCTCTGCGGCAGTGAAGTTACGTTGCTCTGGGCTCATTCAGTGGGGTTTCATTAGCCTTATTGATGCTGCTGCCAGATGAATTCGAACTCGTCTCCACTTGGACAGAGACGCTGTCGCTTTTGCCGCGCAGAGACCGCGCCATTCGGCGAGGGCGGCGGTGCTTTTTGATCTCGGCAGCCAAGAGCGGATCGAACCGGTGCCACCAGTACCGCACCGCCTCATGGCTGACGTCGATACCGCGCTCGTGGAGCAGATTCTCGACGTTGCGCAACGAAAACAAAAATCGAACGAAGCGCATGACCGCGAGGCGGAGATCTCCTGGCTGGTTGTTAAGCACCTGAAAGCGTCTCGTTTTTCAACACGGGCAGGTGTAGATGGTATACACGCCGCCCTCGAGCTGAGTTCCTCTGACAACACCTTATGGATCGCTCGTTTGTGATGCGGGTTGCTCTATCACCTCGCCATCTTTACAGTTTATCCGAATACAATTTTTTTATAACCTGGAGAAAAACTGTGAAATTCAAATTCGCATTTGCCGCCATCGCCATCGTTGCCGCAACTCAAGCGCATACGCAGGCTTTCGACAGCGACGGCCTGGCCACCGGGCAATCCAAAACGGAAGTCACCGAATTCGGCCCCGACCACTTGATCATGAATGCGCGCACCATTTACTCGAAATTTGAAATGAAAGACTCGACAAACCCGATGACCATGCTCAATGGGCCGTGCTTCGGCGTCATGGAGGTGCGCGGCGGTGCTGTAGAGGGTAACGGCGTTTGTGTATTCGACGGCCTTGAAGGCGACCGCGTACTTCTTGGTTGGACCCCCCGCCGCATGGATCCGAAAGGCCAGATCCACGGATATTGGACCGTGAATAGTGGCACCGGTGTCTGGTTGCAGGCGTCGGGCGGTGGCACCTTCATCTCAAACGTAAACCGGGCCAACGGCGCTGCTACCAACACGCTGAAGGGCGCCATCAGTCTGCGCTGATCCACAGACGCAAAGTTGCTTTCCGCTTACAGCCCCGTGCTCCAGGTCACAGCTAAGAGAGATCCGGGCAGGCCATCTTTAAGGGCTCGGGCGCGGTGTCATTCGCTATATCCGCTTCTGATATTTGCTTTGTGCGTTTTCTTTTTTCGCAATGCATTCTTCCGATGTTCCGCGTTGCTTTCGAGACGAGAGCACCTGTCTCTACTCAATATACTTTCAGCCCGCCAAAACCGGAAATCCTGGTGGGTTATGACGCGGAAATTGTCTGATACCTGTTCCCGGAATGTTTTCCATTCCCTTGGGATGGTTTTGCGGAAGAACGCGGGGATGGCGTCTGCGAATGGTTTCCGGGCGGGGAAACACTCGCACAGCGCGGCCTCCTGTGTGTCTGTCATGCAGGACTGGTTGCCTTGCCCGCCCCAGGCCAGGCCCTCCCAGCCATCTCGCTGATACGCCTTGCACCGGCCCCGGATCGGGTCATGGTCCAGATACAAGAATTCCGCAATTTCCTCACAAGACTTGCCGTCATCCAGCAGCAGAAGCGCATTCGCCCGCCGTGGAATGCCATGGTCCTCGCGCTGACGACGCACGCAAGCTTCCAGTTCGCGGCGCTCTGTGAGGGAAAGGAAGCGGGGATGCATCCGGACCGGCCGCATGGCGGCGGATCTGGCCGCGAACAGGGCCGGCGGTGCGTCGGTGTTCGCCAAGCTCTTTTCCATCGTCTGGCAAAAGGACGGCGACCCCCCCGGTGACGATCACGACACGGCAGATCTCCGCGATCGTCGATGACGACGGCTACGCGCTGGCCGAGGCGTTTCCCGCCATCGGTTACACCTTTCCCGTGACCGACTGCAAAGCGGACTGACCGGACGAAGTCAGACAAGCCGCGGTGCCGGTAGCCCCGTGCGTGGACGGGGCCACGCGCAGGTCTGTCTGGCCGCCGACGCGGTCATGCTCTCGACCGTTCAGCAGCCGCTCGTTCCACAGCACCCTGGCGAAACGGCGCGTCAGGGACAGGGCCGCAGGGCCCCTGCCCGAAGGCAGCCACCATCGGGCAGATTTTTGCACGGCGCGGCGTGCGCCCGACAGAGGCGCAACGCCAAGCAGCTCACCAACATGCTTTACCGGCCTGCGCTGAGTTCGGATGACCCCACCGCCCCGAATGAGGGAACGCCGAGTTGACCCAGGGCGCGGATCAATTCCAGTTGCAGGATCTCGAAGGCGCGCTCGGCCCCGGCCTGTCCTCCGGCACCCACGCCATAGGCGAGTGCCCGGCCGGCAAAGACAAAATCGGCTCCGAGCGCTTTTGCCCGCAGGATATCCGCGCCACGGCGCATGCCACTGTCCAGAATGAGTGTCATGCGGCCACCGACCGCATCCGCAACAGCCGGGAGCGCTTCGATGGTGGGGGGGCCAAAGGCGACCTGCCTGCCGCCATGGTTCGAGACAATGATGCCGTCACAGCCAAGCTCCGCGCATTTCGCAGCGTCTTGCGGATGCAGGATGCCCTTGACAAGAAGCTTGCCTTTCCAGCGCGCACGCAGACGTTCGAGGTCGTCCCAAGTGAAGCCCGGTGTGATCAGGGTCTTCTGGACATCCGCGTAGGACGTCGCGCTTTGCAGCAGATCCGCGTAATTGGCCACATTCGGCGTGCCATGGCGCAAACTCGTGAACGCCCAACGCGGGTTGAGCATGCATTGCAGCACCACTTCGGGCGTAAAGCGAAAGGGCACGGAGAGCTGGTTGCGGATATCGCGGTCGCGCTTGCCCGCCGCCGGGACATCGGCGGTGACCACCATCGTGGTGTAGCCCGCGGCCTCGGCGCGCGCGATCAGGCCTTCGGTCACATCCGCATCGCTCGACACGTATAGCTGGAACCAGCCGTTGCCGTCCGCCGCCTTTGCCAGAGCCTCCAACGTGGTGGAGGCAGCAGAGCTTGCGACATAGGGGATGTTGTGACGCTTGCAGAGTTTCGCCAGCGTCAGGTCCGCACCCGGCCAGAAGGCGTTGAGCATGCCGATCGGGGCCATGCCGAACGGCGAGCCGTAGGTCTGACCGAACAGCGTGGCCTGCGTGTCGAGATCGGAGACATCCACCATGTAGCGGGGCGTCAGCTCGATCTCCTCGAAAGCTTCGATATTGCGGCGCATGTTGCGCTCGCTCTCCGCGCCGCCATCGACCAGATCGAAAGCAAATCGGGGGATACGCCGTTTGGCGCGAAGGCGCAGGTCGTCAATCGAGGCCGCACGGTCCAGCCCCATCAGATCGACCACCCGCCATCTATGGCAAAGGCCTGACCGGTGGTGAAGGCCGACAGGTCACCGGCAAGGTAGCAGACCATTTCGGCGATTTCCTCGGGCTGGCCCAGTCGCCCCATCGGCTGGCGTTCCTTGAAGGCGGCAAGCGCCTTGTCGAAATCACCTGTCGCGGCCAGCCGGTCGTTCAGCGACGGGCTTTGCACCGTGCCGGGGCAGATCGCGTTGCAGCGAATGCCGTCCTTGACGAAATCCGCCGCGATGGACTTGGTCATGCCGATGATGGCCGCCTTGGACGCGCCATAGGCAAAGCGGCGCGGCGCGCCCTTTTCGCTGGAGACGATGGAGGCGATGTTGATCACCGATCCGCTCCCGGTGTCCAGCATACCCGGCAGAACCGCCTTGGTGATGCGGAATATCGCCTTGGCGTTCAGGTCAAAGGCACGATCCCAGACCGCCTCGTCGCAATCGAGGATCGTGCCGTCATGCACCCATCCAGCGCAATTCAGCAGGATCTGCACGGGCGAGACCGACGCCACAAGCGCCTCGACCGCCGCAGCATCCATCACGTCGAGCTGGTGGCCGGTGATGTTGGGGGTCGTCTGCGCCAGCGCCTCGACCGCCGCGCCGTCGATATCGGTGGCGATCACCTGCGCGCCGCGTGCGGCCATCGCCTCGGCACTGGCGCGCCCGATCCCGTTCGCCGCTGCCGTGACCAGAGCGGTTTTGCCTGCAAGTGTTTGTTCCATGTTACCTCTCTCAGCGCGCGAGCCAGCCGCCATCGACGGTGACCACGCTCCCGTGACAATACGTGGCGGCGTCCGACGCCAGAAAGACGGCCGCTCCGGCGATTTCCGAAGGGTCGGCGAAACGTCCCGCGGGGATGCGGTCCAGCAGGGCCTTCGAGCGGTCCGGATCGTCCCGCAGCGCCTGCGTGTTGTCGGTCGCCGTGTAGCCGGGCGCGATGCTGTTGACGTTGACGCCATGCGGCGCCCATTCGTTGCACAGCGCTTTCGTCAGGCCGATTGCAGCGTGTTTGCTCGAGACATAGGCCGGCACGCGCAGCCCGCCTTGCGCACCGAGGACAGACGACACGATTATGATCTTGCCCGATCCTTGTCCGACCATGCGCTTGCCCGCCGCCTGCGACAGCAGCCAGACGGAGTCGAGGTTGACCGACAGCACGCGCCGCCAGTCCTCCAGGGCCAGGTCGGTGCTGTCCTCGCGATGGATGGTCCCGGCATTGTTGACCAGAATATCCAGCCCGCCGAGCGCGTCCGCGGCAAAGCCCACGACCTCCTCGGCGGCGGCCTGATCCATGCCTGTGAAATCGGCCTTTACAGCCGCGCCCTTGCGCCCCAGGGCCTCGATCCTCGCGAGGGTCTCTTCGGGCTCATGGGTGCGATAGGTCAGCGCCACATCGGCCCCGGCGGCGGCAAGGCCGAGGGCTATGCCCTCGCCGATGCCGGTTGCCCCGCCGGTGACCAGGGCCTTGCGGCCCGTCAGATCAAACGGATTGCCCATGATCAGTACCGGTTCGCGATGGGCAGCTCTTCGGCTGGAAACAGCGATATGACCTCGCAGCCGGTTGGCGTCACCACCACTTCCTCTTCGATCCGTGCCGCCGAATATCCATCGGCTGCCGGGCAATAGGTTTCGAGCGCAAAGACCATGCCCGTCTTGATCTCCATCGGGTGTTCGAGGCTGACGGCGCGGCTGATGATCGGGCGTTCATGCAGCGCCAGCCCGAGCCCGTGGCCGAACTGCAGGCCGAACGCCGCGTCCTCGGACGGGAAGCCGAGGCTCTCGGCGGTCGGCCAGACCTTGGCCACCGTGTCGGTGCTCACGCCCGGCTTGATCAGCGCGATCGAGGCGTCGATCCATTCGCGCGCCTTCACATAGGCATCGTTTTGCGCCGGTGTCGCGCGGCCCACGTTGAAGGTGCGGTAGTAGCACGTCCGGTAGCCCTGATAGCTTTGCAGGATATCGAAGAACGCCTGATCGCCGGGCCGGATGAGCCGGTCGGTGAAGTTGTGCGGGTGCGGGGTGCATCGCTCCCCGCTGATGGCGTTGATCGCCTCGACATCGTCGCTGCCCATCTCGTAGAGCATCTTGTTCGACATCGCGACGATGTCGTTCTCGCGCACCCCGGGTTTCAGTTCTTCCCAGATCATGTGATAAACGCCGTCGACCATGCTTGCGGCCTGCGTCAGAAGCTGGATCTCGTCCCAGTTCTTGATCTCGCGTGCCGCCAGCATGATCTGCTGGCCGTCGATGACATTGATCCCTTCCTCCTGCAGCGCATGAAACATCGCCGTTTCGGCATAGTCCAAGCCCACCGGCATGTCGGCCATCCCGGCGTCCTTGATCAGCTCGGCGATCATCTTGGCGTATTTGCGCATCAATCCGAATTCGGGCGGGATCGTGCCGCGCATGCCGACGACGCCGGCAAGGCAGTGATCGGGTTCCAGCCAGTCGGAATACTTCTGGTGGTGCACCGCAGCCGAGCCGAAATCCCACACATAGGGCGAATCGTCACCGGTCAGCAGGCAGAAGCGGCACATCTTGTCGCGCTCCCACTCGCCGATCTTGGTGGCGCTGACATAGCGGATGTTGTTGACGTCGAACAGCAGCAGCGAGCCGGCCTTTGAGGCCTGCAGCGACTGCCGCGTGCGCGCCAGCCGGTAACGGCGCAGGCGGTCGTGATCGATGCGGCGTTCGAAATCGACCGACATGTGCCCGGGCGACGGCAGCTTGGCCTCAAACTTCCAGTTGGGTTCAAGATCCTGCGGGGTCAGCAGGTTCGGCATGAGCGCTCGTGACATGAGTGTAACTCCGGTTAGGCGTCTGAAAGAATGCGCCGTTGGAAAGAGGGATCGCGTTTGCGGTCTGGTGCAGTCGGGCCTGCGCCCCGGCGTGTCACTGGATGCACCAGCCGCCGTCGATATGGATCATCTGACCGGTCATGTAATCGCTGTCGTCGCTGACGAGAAAGGACGCGGTCCCGGTTATATCCTTGGGATAGGACACCCGCTTGATCTGCAGGAAATTGTTCACGATGTCATCGTAGGCCTGACCTGCGCGCTCCTTGAACCCGATCTCGACCAGATCCTTGTCAAGCTGCTCCCAGAGC
>Ga0136553_1000732_pt1 | contig 11099 bp, 8 predicted proteins | sample AntRauTorckE5430_FD_101384 | JGI IMG/M metagenome (GOLD analysis project Ga0136553, IMG submission 101384) | Saline lake microbial communities from Rauer Islands, Antarctica - Metagenome Torckler E5 #430 | ecosystem: Environmental > Aquatic > Non-marine Saline and Alkaline > Saline | place... | reverse complement strand
CTCCGGCTGGAAGAGTTGCTGCCCGCGCAGTGGAAGGAAGCGAAGACCGCTGCCAAACCAGCCGACTGAAGAATGTTGAGAGAAAAACAGGATTATTGACATGGGTTGCCCGGACGCTTACACACAGAATGCGAATCATGGGCTAGGCGAGCCAGGAACGGACGCTCGGAAGTCAATTTTCAGCCTGATTGCTTCGCATCAGCCAGAAAATTCACGCTCCGAGGTCCTAAGCCCGCCGCAAAGGACTATGTAAGGATCTTGTAGCGTTGCGATCGACGGAATTGCGAAGCAATTTTGTTGATCGTAAGCTGCGAGCGTCCAGTTCGCCAGTTTTAGCCCATGATTTGCATGGGGTATAAAAGCAAAGTTTTACAGCCCCAAAACCCGTGGCAACCAAAGCGCAATATCCTCAAAGAAAGTAATCAGGAGTAGCACGAAAATCATTGCTCCCAGGAAGGGCAGCAGCGGCTTGATCACCTTCGACACCGAAATTTTGGCCACGCCAGCCCCGACGAACAGGATTGTCCCCACCGGCGGCGTACAAAGCCCGATGCAAAGGTTGAGCACCATGATGATGCCGAAGTGGACCGGGTCCATACCCAAACTGACCACCACCGGTAAGAAGATCGGGGTGAAGATGAGCACCGCCGGCGTCATGTCCATAAACGTGCCTACCACCAATAGCGTCAGGTTGATGAGCAGGAAGATGAGAACGGGGCTGCTAACCGTTTCCAGCAAGAAGTCAGTCATTAGCTGTGGGATGCCTTCGAAGGAGAACAGCCACGACATGGCCATCGACGTGCAGATCAGGAACATCACTACCGCCGTTGTTTTCGCGCTGGCCAGCAGGATGCCCGGCAGTTCTTTGCGGGTGATCGTCCGGTAGGCCACCCCCAGAATAAGGGCGTAGAGTACGGCCACGGCGGCGGCTTCTGTTGCCGTGAAAATACCCTTCACGATACCACCAACGATGATGAACAGCATCAGCAAACTAAAGAAGGCCCGGCGAAAATCAAGCCATATCTGACTGAATTTGACCCGCTCCCCCCGGGCAAATTTGCGCTTGCGGGCGATCACCGCGGCGACAACCATCAGGGCCAACCCCACCAGGATGCCCGGTAGGTAACCAGCAATGAAGAGTGCCGCCACCGAGGCCGCCCCACCACTCGCCAGGGCGTATACGATGAGTACGTTGCTGGGTGGAATCAGCAGTCCGGTCGTGGAAGCCGTAATGTTGAGGGCCGCGCTGAAGGGGCGGGGGTAGCCCTCCTCCTCCATCCGGTCAGTCATCACACTACCGATCGCCGAAGCGGCCGCCACGGCCGAACCGGAGATGGCCCCGAAGAGCATCGCCGCCAGCGTGTTGACGTAGGCCAGCCCGCCCGGCAAACTACCGACCAGCGATTTGGCTAGGTTGATCAGCCGGCCAGCCACGCCCCCCTGATTCATCAACTCTCCCGCCAGTACGAAAAACGGGATGGCTAACAACGAAAAACTGTCGATGCCAGTCGTCATCCGCTGCGAAACCGTCGTGATGCCCGGCAGGAAAGCGATGTTGAGCAGTATCGTCAGCGTCGTCGAAATACCGATGCTGTACGCTACCGGAACTCCGTACCCCAGCAGGCCAAAGAAGCTGACAAACAATAGAATAATGCTAATGACTTCAATGCTCATGGCGGCGGAAATTGTAGACGGAGAAAAACATGATCAGCAGGCCGCTTACCGGAACAATGGCGTACACAAAACCCAGCGGCACCCCCATCGCCGCCGATACCTGACCCAGCCGCAGCGTAGTGTACACCAGGTTACCACCGCCAATCACCATCACGAAGAAGGCGAAGACGAGCATGACCAGTTCAATGATGCGCAGTCGCTGCGCCCTGGCCTCGGGGGGAAGTTTGTTCAGCCAGTAATCCATCGACAGGTGCTCCTGCCGCCCGTTGAGGTAGGCCGCGCCCAGGATGGTCAGCCAGATCAGGGCAAAGCGGGCAAACTCCTCGGTAAAGGAGAACGACTGATTGAGTACGTAGCGGCCAAAAACCTGCCACAGCACGTCGAGCACCAGCAAAATGAAGATCAGGATCAGCAGGTACTCGATGGTGCGGTTAAGGGTGTTGAATAGTTTTGTCATGATCGTTGTTTATTTTCTGTAAGTTGCCCTACTGCTCCTGAATTTCTTCCACCAACTTCTTCCTATTTGGGTCTTCACTAAATTCCTCCAGCACCCCCTTGGAACGCTCGGCGAAGCGCGACTTTTCCGGCTCATAAATCTCGACGCCAGCGGCGATCAGCTTTTTCATCGATTCGGCTACGTTGTCGTTCCAGAATCCTTTTTGGGCCTGGGCGGACTCCCGGGCGGCGGCCATCACCCACCCTCGTTCCTGCTCGCTGAGGGTTTTCCAGTATTGGGTGCCCATCACCAGCACGTCGGGGATGGAGCTGTGCTCGTCGAGCGTGTAATACTTGGCGATCTCGTAGTGGCCGGAGGTGACGAAGCTGGGCGGGTTGTTTTCCGCGCCGTCCACCACTCCTTGTTCGAGGGCGGAGTAGAGCTCGCCGTAAGCCATCGGGGTGGCGGAGGCGCCCATCTCGTTGACCATCTCGACCGACATCTGGTGGTTCATTACCCGGATTTTCATGCCCGCCAGGTCTTCCGGCGATTTGACCGGTTTCTTGACGGTGTAGAAGCTACGGCTGCCAGCATCATAAAAGCAGAGGCCCTTCAGCAGGTATTCACTTCCGGCTTCCAGGATGCTTTCGCCGGTCGGCCCCTCCAGGACCTTGAACATGTGTTCCTGGCTACGAAAGAGGTAGGGCACGCCCAGCACCTCGTATTCGGGGGCAAAGTTGGCCATCGTCGCGGCACTCACCTTCGTCATCGCGATGCTGCCGATCTGGAGCAGCTCCAGTACCTCCCGCTCCGTACCTAATTGGCCGTCGGGGAAGATCCTGACCGTCATGGTCCCGTCCGACATTTCTTCCAGCCGTTCCGCAAAGACCTCCATGCCCTGATGGACGGGGTGGTGAACCGGCAGGGTATGGGCCAGGTAAACGGCCTTTTTACCGCCAATACCTGCGCAGCCACTTAGGAGTAAGACGAGTAAAAGGTTGAGGGCTTGTAGCCCGAATGCTCGTGCAGTAGCGCTACCGTGAGCACGTTCGGGCAGGATACCCTCAAGCTTGGAAGACGTCTTGAAAAGTCGAATATCCATGACTACGATTTTGTCGGCTGGTGAAAATTAAAGTAATTTCGTGCATTCCGGTAACAAACATCCTTTACCGTATCGCCCAGTAAATTGAGGTCATTCGGCAACAAACCTTCGTGGACGTCGCGACCGATCTGGTTACAAAGCACCCGCCGGAAGTACTCGTGACGGGGAAAGGAGAGGAAGCTGCGGCTGTCGGTCAGCATCCCGACGAAGCGGCTGAGCAAGCCAATGTTGGAGAGGGCGTCGATCTGCTTTTCCATGCCGTCTTTCTGGTCGAGGAACCACCAGGCGGACCCCCACTGAATCTTGCCAGCGAGACTGCCGTCGTTGAAATTCCCGGCCATGGTGGCGAAAAGTTCGTTGTCGCGCGGGTTTAGGTTGTACAGGATGGTCTTGGGCAGCGTCCCGGCACTGTCGAGGCGATCAAGGAAGGCCGAAAGTCCTTCTGCCTGGGGGTAGTCGCCGATGCTGTCACAGCCGACGTCGGCACCCACTCGTTTCAGTAGCCGGGAGTTGTTGTTGCGGATGGGGCCGAGGTGGAGCTGCATCGTCCAGCCACGGGCGTGGTACATTCCGGCCAGTTCGTGCAACAACCTCATTTGAAACTGGCGTTGGTGAGCCAGGGCAATGGCTTTCCCTGCTCTTTTGTCCCGCATCATGGCATCTACGTTCGCGCCCGAAAAATCGTCCGCGTGGAGATGCGTAAGCCCGTGATCAGAAAGCTGGCAACCGATTTCCTGGAAGAAATCGACGCGCTTTTCGAGGGCCGCGAGCAACTGATCGAAGGTCAGAATATCTTCGCCAACGATGGCTTCCAGCTGTTGCAAAAAATCCAGGTGGTCGGCTGCGCCGATGGTCAGGAATTTATCGGGGCGGAAGGTCGGTAGCATCATGAGGGCGCGGCCGCTGGTGCGATGTGATTGATGATGGAGCAAAGAATCGGTGGGGTGGTCCGTCGTACAAACGACTTCTACTTTCAGCCGCTCCAGTAGCCCCTGGCTGGTGAAATCCGGCTGTTGCAAACGCTCCGTGGTCTGGTCGTAAATGGCGTCGGCCTTATGCTCCGTCAGCAGCTCGGTGATGCCGAAGTAGCGTTGCAACTCCAGGTGCGTCCAGTGATAAAGTGGATTGCGGACGGTCTTGGGGACGGTTCTCGCCCACATCCGGAATTTCTCCCGGTCCGGGGCCGGTCCGGTGATGAAATTCTCGTCAATGCCGTTGGCCCGCATGGCCCGCCATTTGTAGTGGTCGCCCTTTAGCCAGACTTCGGTTATGTCGGCAAACTGGTAGTCCGTCGCCAACTCATTTGGTACCAGGTGATTGTGGTAATCAATGATGGGCAGACCGGCGGCGTACTCGTGGTAGAGCCGCTCGGCGGTAGGGGTTTGTAACAGGAAATTTTGGTCGAGAAAGGCTTTCATTGAGTTTAGTTAAATTCTGCCCGACGGTTTTTGGGTGAGACCTCTGACGAGCTTTTGCCGGCTTCGTCGGGCAAAAAGACGCATCGGAGGACTACTCAAAACCTAAACTTGTCTCGACACCCGGAAGATTTTAATGCCGTACGATCGCTCAGGTTACTTAGCGGATGTGTTAATCTCAGGTTCCGGTATGAGCACGCAAGATGCCCATCTCCAGTCCTCGTAGTTCGGCCAGCCCGCGTAGGCGACCGATGGCGGAGTAGCCGGGGTTGGTTTTCTTGGTCAGGTCGTCCAGCATTTTGTGGCCGTGGTCGGGCCGCATGGGTAGGTGAACGCCCTGGGCGGCGCCAACGGTCAGTAGTTCTTTCATCACGGCGTACATATCGACGTCGCCATCGAGGTGATCGGCCTCGTAGAAGTTGCCCGCCGCATCCCGCTTGGTTGCCCGCAGGTGGATGAAGTGAATGCGGTCGCCCATCCGCTGTACCATGCCCGCCAGGTCGTTGTCCGGCCGCGCGCCGTAGGAACCGGTGCAGAAGCATAGTCCATTGGCCGGGTCATCAACCCGTTGGAGGATCGCCCGGGCATCGGCTTCGGTGCTCATGATGCGCGGCAGGCCGAGCAGGGGGAAGGGGGGGTCGTCCGGGTGAATGGCCAGCTTGGCTCCCACCTCGGCTGCCACCGGCGTGATCTCCCGCAGGAAGGCCACCAGGTTGTCGCGCAGCTGATCGGCGTCGATGCCGGCGTAAGTGTCCAGGATGGCCTGGAAGGCGGCGAGGCTTTGCTGGCCTTCCGTCGTTCCGCCGGGTAGGCCAGCGATGATGAAACCGGTCAGTCGCTTTCGGTTGGCCTCGCTCATTCCGGCGAAGCGGATTTTTGCGGCTTCTTGCTCTGCGGCGGAATAGTCGTTCTTCGCGTTTGGCCGTTTCAGGATGAACAGGTCAAAGGCAGCGAAGGCGGCCTGCTCAAAGTACAGCGCCTCGCTTCCGTCGGGCAGTTTATGCTCCAGTTCGGTGCGGGTCCAGTCCATGACCGGCATGAAGTTGTAGGTAACGACGTAGATACCACAGGCCGCGAGGTTACGGATGCTGCTTTTGTAGTGCTCGATCCACAAGGCGTAGTCGCCCGCCCGCCGCTTGATGTCTTCATGAACGGGGATGCTTTCGACGACCGACCAGGTGAGGCCGGCGGCTTCGATCATCGCTTTGCGTTCTCTGATGGCGGCTACCGGCCAGGCTTCCCCGTTGGGGATCTGGTACAGGGCGGTGACGACGCCGGTCGCGCCGGACTGGCGGACGTCGGCCAGGCTGACGGGGTCGTTGGGGCCGTACCAGCGCCAGGTTTGTTGCAGGGGGAGCATGGGGGTGGTTTGCTTTAGCTAGTGGTTTAACTTTTCAACTTATGCATAAGTTGGACTAGATTGATTATCAAGCAGTTGGAGGTTGAGGGGGGGGTAGCTTCACTGCTTCCTGCAGAGGGGCATCCCGAACGTATTTACGGTAGCCGCAGGAGCGTTCGGCCGACAAGCCCTCAACCTTACACCCCGCAGAAGGCACTAAATCCACCATCCACCGGAACGACGATGCCGTTGACGAAGGAAGATTGGTCGTCGCACAACCACAGCAGGGTACTCATCAGTTCTTCGGGTCGGCCGAAGCGTTTGAGCGGCGTCTGACTAATGATGGTATTGCCCCGGGCGGTGAGGCTGCCGTCTTCTTCCAGCAGGAGGCGGCGGTTTTGCTCGGCGATGAAGAAGCCGGGCGCGATGGCGTTGACGCGGATGCCTTCGCCGTACTTAGCGGCCAGCTCGATGGCCAGCCAGCGGGTGAAGTTGTCTACGGCAGCCTTGGCGGCGGAGTACCCGACCACCCGGCTGATCGGCAACAGGGCGGCCATCGAGGAAATGTTGACAATGCAACCGCTCCCTTGTGCCACCATCGGTTTGGCGAAGGCGATGCTGGGGATGACAGTGCCCAGCAGGTTGAGGTCGTTCACTTGCCGGAAATCGTCGATCTTCAGCTCAAAGATGGAGCTGTCGGGGCCAACGATGGCACCGGGACGGTTACCCCCTGCGCCGTTCACTAAAATGTCGACGCGTCCGGCTTTGCTCATTACCTCTTTCACGGCACCTGCGACCGCGCCCTCATCTAGCACGTCGCAGGTGACGGCCTCGATGGTCAGGCCCCGCTCCGCAAAATCAGCCACTACTTCGGCCGACTTTTTGGCGTTGCGGCCAAGAATGAAGACCCGGGCACCAGCCCCGGCAAGGGCTTTGACGAAAGCATTACCAAGGGTTCCATTTCCGCCCGTAATGACGGCTACTTTATGTTGCATTTATCTGTGTTTACTGGACGCACAATGTAGTAATTAATCGATAAGAAGTTTAGCCCGTGCCATCTCACCGGCCTGCGAACGGACCATCAGTACGTAAAGGCCTTTGCGCAGCGTCGATACATTGATATTATAACCTTGGCCCAGGGTGAAGGTGCCGGTCGCGGCCCGCCCGTCAATGGAAAAGAGCTGACCGGTGTAATTGCTGCCCGCAGGAAGCTCCACCGTTACAATATCTGAAGCCGGGTTGGGGTACACCCGCAGTGCCGCCTGAAGCAGGGGCTCGAAGGTGGCCACACTGCCCGGAAAGAGGTCGCCGGGCAGCGGAGAACCTTCCCCCGGAGCACTTGCTTCGGTGGTGTTGAGGGCCATATAATCGACGAAAGCACCGTAGTCGTCACCTCCCGACTTGCCCCACTCGAAGTAGGACTGGTCGCGGGGGTCATTACTCTCGCCGCTCATGAACGGGGTGCTTGATTCATCGAGGTAAACCGTCGCCGTCTTGCCAGTCACGACCAGGCGGACGATGTGGTAGCCGTCGTTCCAGTCAAAGGGCAAATTTTCTTCCACCGTGGGCGAGGAGCGTTCAAATTTAATCGTACGGCTGTTCAAACGCACCTTCTGCCGCCAGCCGAAGGCCCGAATATCCAGGTGCATTATGCCACTGGCGTCATCATCAATGCCGCGTACCCGGGTGACGATGGTGATGGTGGAGTCGCGCTCGTCGAGGGCAAAGCGCCAGCGGAAGTTCTCGTCCGTATTACTACGATAGCCGAAAATGGAGTTGGTGTCGTCTTCCGGGTCGGTGAATAACACATCCAGCGTAGGTTCGCCTGGCGCAGTGTTGAGCTCGAAAAAGCCCGTTTCAATTTCCGGACGAGCGTTACCACGGTAGGTGTACCAAGGGGCGTCCGGGTTGGTATTACCGGTGGTGAAGCTCCAGAGTGGGCCAGCAGTTGTGCCGTTCTGGTTGGTCGCGTCGATCCGCCAGTAGTAGGTGGTATTTTCTACCATGGCGGGCTGGTAGTTATTGATGGTCTGGGTACGGACGGAGGCGGGCTCGGTGGTCGTACCGAAAAAGACCTCAAAAGTTTCGGTGTTGCTGCCTTCCGTCCAGCTGAGCCCGGACTGGGGGTTGACGTCCATCGCTGCGTCGGCGGGCGTCGGGCTTGTGACGATGTTGGGTAGGGCGTTTGCGTCGTCGGTTGTAGCTGTTACGGCTTCACTTTGTCCAGAGTCATTACCGGCGGCGTCCCGGGCGGAGACGGTAAAGATATATTCCGTTGCCGTCATCAGTCTGGCAATTATGGCTTCGGTTTCCGTGGTGGCGGCAATGGAATCACCGTTGTTGTAGATCACGTAAGCGGTGACGCCGTAGACATCTGCTGACGCTGCCCATTCCAGGCTGACGGTAGTGAAGGTGGTGGCCGTGACCGCAAGGTCAGTGGGCAGGGTAGGAGCCTCCGTATCCGGTTGCAGCACGGCTTCGGCGGGGCAAAGGGCTTCGGCTTCTTCGGAGACACAGAAGTTGGCGAAGCGGACGTCTTCATCCCGCAACGCATCATTTTTACTGCGGTAAACGCCCCACTTCGGGCGGTTGAGCTGCGCGCCCGCCCGCCACAGGTCGATGTTGTCGTTGCTGTACTCCAGGATGGTCCGTCCGGTGGCCATGTCGGTGATCGTGACGTCAAGTTCGCCGTCTTCTTTGTGTACCTGGCGAATGTAACCCTCTACCCATTTACCACGGAAATTAGTGATGTCGGCTTCAGCGACGGAGCCGAGGGCGTCGCCGGTATCGCCACCATCGTGCTTCACCTCTACCCTATTGGCCCTTGCGGTGATCGTAAGAATCGGGAAGCTACTGTCGCTACCACCAACGGCCTTATTCTGGAACAGGTGGGAGAAGGAGGAGGTACCGACAAAATTCTCATCCAGCCGAAATTTCCAGCGGTAGTAGGTCGTATCCCCGAGGCTGTGTCGTAGCTCCGGGATGGTGTTGGCGCTGCCCTTGATCTCCATTCGTACCCGGTCAAATACCAGGCAACGGTCGTTATCTTCGGCAATGTGGCTGTGGAAGACAAATACGTTGCGGTCTAGTTCAGCGTCAAAGGCCTGGGTGATGTGCGGACCAAAACCAGTGTGTACGCAATCGGGGTCTTCCAGCTCAAATCCGCTGGCCATCAGGGCTGGGTAGCCGCTACCGCTGTCGGCGTTTGCGGTGGAAATGACCTGGGCGCGGACGCCGGTGCAAAGAAGGCTGAAAAGGAGCAGGGAGAGTAAGTAGTGCTTCATTGAAAGTGGATGTTACGGTAGTTAATGGATAAATAAAATGGGCTTGAAATGATGGAAGTACGCGCTAAGCTTTCGCTTTAAAATCGAAATAAAATAAGCGCCACCATTACGGGTAATCTTTAATTCGAAGAACTGTCAGGCGCCCTTTCCTTTTGGGGAGGGGACGCTAAGGCAGCCACAACACCACTTCCCGTACCGCAAAAGTGCGGTTAACCTCATCCGACTTTCGCACGGGACTGAGGTTGCGCCAGGCAGCCATCATGTCTTCATCCTGATAGGCCCGGGCCGCCAGCAGCATACCGGCGGATTGAATGGGAACTTGATCGTAGTATTCAATGTCCGGAGGAAATGGCCAGCTAGATTTGTCTTTTACGGCGGGGAGGATGAAATCCCAGGCTTTACGAAGGCCGCCGTGCTTGCCCTGGTAGGCCCAGAGGTTGTCGGAGGGCGTGGAGGCGATGTCACACAGCAGGGAGTATCCTTCTAAGTGAAAGAGGGTGTAGCTATACGGCTTAGTCCGTTGTAGTTCATCGGTGAACCCACCCTCATCGTTCATCTGGGCGGAGATCAGCTTTTTGAACTGGCTGCGGGCCACGTCCATCAAGGCCTCATCGCCGGTCAGGTGAGCGAAGGCGGCTACCTGAGTAGCCCACCAGGTGCTGTGGTTGTTGCCGTGGTCTTTTTCGTCAAGCCCGTACGGATGGGTGTTCATCCAGGTGGCGTAGGTGCCAAACCAGTTCTTTAGCCCGGTCAGCCGCTCGCCTTTGAGGTAATCCATGCTGGCGAGGATCTCGATCGCCCGGGCGACTTCAATTAGGTGGATCGTATCGATGATGCCAATGCCCCGGCCGGTAACCTTACCCTTAATCGCCTGGGCGAAGAGCAGGTTGGGGTTCATTAGCGTTGCCGGGTCGAGAAAAAAAGCGTTGAGGTGCACCATGGCGTGGTCCGCAAAGCGCTGGTCGCCCGTCAGTTTGTAGGCGGAGACGAGGGTGGAGACCCATTCGTTAAGTTGCCACATGGCGCGGCGGTGGGCGACGAAATTTTCCGGGTTGGTGTTCCCGTCGCGGCGAACATACGCCCCGTCCGGGTTTTCAGGGTCAGGCCACCAGTAGTCACCCTCGGAGTAAAAATCGTGAACCCCACCCTCGCTACGTTCACTACTGGCACTGGTGATCGGGACGGGGGGCTGGGAGATAAGAGCCTCCGCTCGGCTAATCAACGCCTTGGTGTCAAGGTCTGTATCGCTTACGGCAAAGGCGTCGTCGGTGTCCTTTTCTGCCGTGGACGCCTTTTCTTCGCAACCGTAGCCGGATAGCAATAGACCTAGGAGCATGATAATGGGTAGTAGTCTTTTCATGGCTGTTTTTTGGTAAGAAGATGATAATTAAACATTGGGTTGAGGGCCCCGGGCGCGATCAGCCATTTCTCATATGGAAAAAAGTGGGTGACCGTGTAGGTTGCCCGTACAAGGAATGCGGTGTAATTTCGTCGAGGCGAAGCCTCGACGGCCCCCAAATAGCCAATTTGTAGGGGCGATCCCTTGCGGTCGCCTGCTACAAATGGGCGATCCCTTGCGGTCGCCCGCTACAAATGGGCGATCCCTTGCGGTCGCCCGCTACAAATGGCCATATGGGAACTTGCTGTAGCGCGGTACGTAACGCGAGATCGCGCCAGCGGCACTCAACCTAACCGAAAGTCCAATTGGCGGGATTCCGGAAGCACCCTACTCAAAATCAATCACCAGGTAACTCCCCTTGAAGTCCTGGTTGCGGGCTTCGATGATGGCCTTACCCGTCTCTGCCGGAACCATTTCAATCGTCGCCCGCCCGTTGGCCATCTGGATGAT